>Ga0182015_10006956_pt1 | contig 11169 bp, 9 predicted proteins | sample 712P3MmetaG_FD_120478 | JGI IMG/M metagenome (GOLD analysis project Ga0182015, IMG submission 120478) | Permafrost microbial communities from Stordalen Mire, Sweden - 712P3M metaG | ecosystem: Environmental > Terrestrial > Soil > Wetlands > Permafrost | place: Sweden: Stordalen | collected...
GCCACCGCCCTTACCGGAGCCGGTTACGTCGGCGAGGATGTCGAGAACATCCTCCTCAAGCTCATTCAGGCTGCCGACTACGACGTCAAAAAGGCTGAGACCGGGATCATCTACATCGATGAGATCGACAAGATCGCCCGCAAGAGCGAGAATCCGTCGATCACCCGCGATGTCTCCGGCGAGGGCGTGCAGCAGGCGCTGCTGAAGATCCTGGAGGGCACCACCGCGTCGGTGCCCCCGCAGGGCGGGCGCAAGCACCCGCACCAGGAGTTCATCCAGATCGACACCACGAATGTGCTGTTCATCTGCGGCGGTGCCTTCGCGGGCCTGGAGAAGATCATCGAGGCGCGGGTCGGCCGCGGCGGGATCGGCTTCGGCGGCGTGCTGCGGGTCAAGAAGGACCGTGACCTGGTGGACGGCTTCTGCGACGTCATGCCGGAGGACCTGCTCAAGTTCGGCATGATCCCCGAGTTCGTCGGCCGCCTGCCGGTCATCACCAGCGTGCATAATCTCGACCGTGAGGCCCTGATCCGCATCCTGACCGAGCCGCGTAACGCGCTGGTCCGGCAGTACCGGCGGCTGTTCGAGCTGGACGGCGTCGATCTCGAGTTCACCGACGATGCCCTCGAAGCGGTCGCCGACCAGGCCAACCTGCGCGGCACCGGCGCCCGCGGGCTGCGGGCCATCCTGGAGGAAGTGCTCCTGTCGGTGATGTACGAGGTGCCGAGCCGCAAGGACGTCGAGCGCGTGGTCATCACCGCCGAGGCCGTGCTGGAGAACGTGAACCCGACGCTGGTGCCGCGCGACGTGGCCCGGCGCACCCCGCGCGAGAAGTCCGCCTGACCATCAGCGCCTGACCATCAGCGCCTGATCGTCCGAGCGCCTGACCATCAGCGCCCGAGCGCCTGATCGCCCGGGCCGGCCGTCGGCCGCCCGCGGTCAGCAGCCCTGGCAGCAGCTGGCCGCCGCACTGTCTAGACTCACCTGACGTGACCGCAGAAGACCGCCGCCAGCTTCCCCCGCAGTACGCGCCAGCCGACGTGGAAGCGCGCCGTTACCAGCAATGGGAGTCGGCCGGCCTGTTCGGTGCCGACCCGGCGGACGTATCGGCGGCCGCGCCCGCGTTCTCCATCGTGATCCCGCCGCCCAACGTCACCGGCTCGCTGCACATCGGCCATGCCCTCGACCACACCCTGATGGACGCGCTGGTCCGCCGCCGCCGGATGCAGGGATACACCACGCTGTGGCTGCCCGGCATGGACCACGCGGGCATCGCCACCCAGAACGTGGTCGAGCGCGAGCTCGCCAAGGAGGGCCTGAGCCGGCACGACCTGGGCCGGGAGACGTTCGTGCAGCGGGTCTGGCAGTGGAAGGCCGAGTCCGGCGGCAAGATCCTCGACCAGATGCGCAGGCTCGGTGACAGCGTGGACTGGTCCCGCGAGCGGTTCACCATGGACGAGGGGCTGTCGCGGGCCGTCCAGACCATCTTCAAGCGGCTCTTCGACGACGGCCTGATCTACCGGGCGCACCGGATCATCAACTGGTGCCCGCGCTGCCTGACCGCGCTCTCGGACATCGAGGTCGACCACACCGACGACGACGGCGAGCTTGTCTCGATCCGCTACGGCGACGGCGCGGACTCGATCGTGGTCGCCACCACCCGGGTGGAGACCATGCTCGGGGACACCGCGGTGGCCGTGCACCCGGACGACCCGAGGTACAGCCACCTGATCGGCCGGGAGCTTGACCTCCCGCTGGCGGGCCGCAGGATCCCGGTCGTGGCCGACCCGCACGTGGACCCCGAGTTCGGCACCGGCGCGGTGAAGGTGACCCCCGCGCATGACCCGGACGACTTCGAGATCGGCCGCCGTCACGACCTGCCCAGCCTGATCATCATGGATGAGCGCGCCGTCATCACCGCGCACGGGCCGTTCCTCGGCCTGGACCGGTTCGAGGCCCGCCCGGCGGTCCTCGCCGCGCTGCGGGAGCAGGGCAGGGTGGTGGCCGAGCGGCGGCCCTACGTGCACGCCGTCGGGCACTGCGGCCGGTGCGGCACGACCGTCGAGCCCCGGCTCTCGCTGCAGTGGTTCGTCAAGGTCGGGCCGCTGGCCAAGGCGGCCGGCGACGCGGTCAGGGAAGGCCGGGTCCGCATTCACCCCCGCGAAATGGCGGCCAGGTACTTCGACTGGGTCGACGACATGCACGACTGGTGCATCAGCCGCCAGCTCTGGTGGGGGCACCGGATCCCGGTCTGGTACGGACCCGGCGGCGAGGTCCGCTGCGCCGGCCCGGACGACGACCCGCCCGCAGGCGAAGGGTGGACCCAGGATCCGGATGTGCTGGACACCTGGTTCTCCTCGGCGCTGTGGCCGTTCTCCACCCTTGGCTGGCCGGAAGACACCCCGGACCTGCGCGCGTTCTACCCGACCAGCGTGCTGGTCACCGGCTACGACATCCTGTTCTTCTGGGTGGCCAGGATGATGATGTTCGGCCTGTACGCGATGGCGGACCACGGCCCGGCCGGCGCCGTGCCGTTCCGCGACGTCGCGCTGCACGGCCTGGTCCGTGATTCCCACGGCAAGAAGATGTCGAAGTCCCGCGGCAACACCGTCGACCCGCTCGACTGGATCGAGAGGTTCGGCGCCGACGCCACCCGGTTCACCCTGGCCCGCGGGTCAAGCCCGGGCGGCGATGTCGCGATCAGCGAGGAGTGGGTCGCCGGGGCCAGGAACTTCTGCAACAAGCTCTGGAACGCGACCAGGTTCGCGCTGCTCAACGGCGCTGACGCCGCGGCGGGCCTGCCGGACCTGGCCGCCCTGCCGGTCCCGGACCGCTGGATCCTGTCCCGGCTGGCCGCCGTCACCGCGGCGACCGACGACCTGCTGGATCGCTTCGAGTTCGCCAAGGCCTGCGACGGGCTCTACCACTTCGCCTGGAACGAGTTCTGCGACTGGTACCTGGAACTCGCCAAGCCCGCGCTGGCCGGACCGGACGAGGCGACCGCGGCGGCGACCAGGTCGGTGCTCGGCTTCGTCCTCGACCGGCTGCTCAGGCTGCTGCACCCGGTGATGCCGTTCGTCACCGACGAGCTGTGGTCCGCGCTGACCGGCGGCGATACGGTGATGACCGCGTCCTGGCCCGGGCAGCCGGCCGTCGCGACTGCCGGTGCCGCCGCGACTGCCGGTGCCGCCGGGCAGCCCGCGGCCGGCGGCGGCGCAGCGCGGGCCGGCTTGGGCGCGCTGGCCGACCCGGCGGCCGAGCGCGAGATCGACGCGCTGATGCGGCTGGTCACCGAGGTGCGCAGGTTCCGCTCCGATCAGGGCCTGCGGCCGACCCAGCCGGTGCCCGCGGTGCTGGCCGGGATCGAGGGAACGCCGCTGGCGGCCCATGAGGCTCGCATCCGCGCGCTGCTCCGGCTCCTCGCCGCCGGGCCGGACTTCACGCCGACCGGCTCCGTGCAGGCCGAGGGAGTCACCGTGCGGCTGGACACCGCCGCGACGATCGATGTCGCCGCCGAGCGGCGCAGGCTCGCCAGGGACCTTGCCGCCGCGCAGGCAGAAGCCGATTCAGCGCAGCGGAAGCTGTCGACCCCGTCATTCGTCGAGCGGGCTCCCGCCGCGGTGGTTGCGAAGATGCGCGACCGGCTGGCCGCCGCGCAGGCCGAGATCACCAGGATCGAGGGCCGCCTGTCCGGCCTGCCGCCGTCGCCGGGCCAGTAGCCCGTGCCGCCTGATGCCCAGGCCGTTCAGGCTTGCCGGGCCTTGGCCATGGGCAGATCGCGCTGGGTCTGCTGCCGGTACCAGGTAGCCAGCCGCGACAGGGAGCGCGTCTGGCCTTCCCGGGCAAGGCCGGCCAGCGCAGCAGCCCCGATCGCGAGCGTGATCACGTTCGCCTGGAAGCGGCGGTCCCGCAGCAGACGTGTCACCGCCGACGCCGCGATCGTGAGCACGATCGCGCGCTGCTGGAAGTTCGCCGCCGGTGACTGTCGCGCTGTGCCGCCGCGGCCCGCCGAGTTCGCGGATACCCGGGGCGCGCGGTCATCCCGTGCCGATCGAACGTTGATTGTCATTTCGTCCTCACTCCCTCGGCACCGCGGGCCGGCTTGGTGACCGATATAGCCAAACTGCCAGGATCTGGCGCGCCTGACCAGAGCAGGGCTGCCTCCGGCCCGGAATTCAGGCCCCATCCGCGCCTGCCGGAGCTGCCGAGGCGGGCCGGGTCGAGCCCACCGCTGCCGGGCCAGTAGCCCGCCGTCTGCATGATCGTGGTCGGCCTGCCCGGCGCGCTGACGATGGCCGGTGCCATGACGCTGATACAGCGCGACACGGCCGGCAGCCACCGCGGCAGGGTCTTCGGCGCGCTGGGCGCCGTCGAGGGCATCGCGATCGTGGCGGGCACCGTCGCGGCCGGGTTCCTGGGCCAGGCGGTCGGGATCATTCCCGTTCTCGCGGTCCAGGGCGGCGGCTACGTGGCAGCCGGGCTGCTCGTCGTCGTCGCGCTGCGCCATGAGGCGCCCGGCCGCCAGCGGCGGAAGGCAGATTCAGGTGCGGCAGTCAGGTCCGCAGGTGGCACAGCCGGGCTCACAGCCGCGGCAGCCCGCCGCGTAGGCGCCATCGGCCGCTCCGCAGGCACAGCCGGGCGGCCTGGCGGCCCGCATCGGCCAGGACAGTAAACTGCCAGGGTGATCGCCCCTACCTGCCTGCCGTCGTGACGGCTGACACCCGCGACCGGCTGCGCGAGGTCGAGCGCGAGATCCTGGCCCGGCGGCCCGAGCATGCGATCGAGCCGTCGCTGGACCGGATCGCGGCGCTGGTCAGCCTGCTCGGCGACCCGCACCGGGCCTACCCGGTGATCCACATCACCGGGACCAACGGCAAGACCTCGACCGCCCGGATGACCGAGACCCTGCTGCGCGCCCGCGGCCTGCGGACCGGCCTGTTCACCAGCCCGCATCTGTCGTCGATGCAGGAGCGGATCTGCGTGGACGGCGTGCCGCTCAGCGCGGAGCGCTTCGTCGAGGCCTACGAGGAGATCGGGCCCTACCTGTGGATGGTGGATGACAGCCAGCCTGTCCCGCTGTCGTTCTTCGAGGTACTCGTGGGCATGGCGTTCGCCGTCTTCGCCGACGCGCCGGTCGATGTGGCGGTGATCGAGGTGGGCATGGGCGGCACCTGGGACAACACGAACGTCGCCGACGGCGCCGTGGCGGTGGTGACGCCGATCTCGATCGATCACGCCCGCTATCTCGGCAACACGGTGCAGGCCATCGCCGCCGACAAGGCCGGCATCATCAAGCCGGATGCGATCGCCGTGCTGGCCCAGCAGCCGGTGGAGGCGGCGCAGATGCTGCTCCGGCGCGCCGCGGACGTGGGCGCCACGGTGGCAAGGGAAGGCCTGGAGTTCGGCGTGACCAGCCGCGAGCTGGCCGTCGGCGGGCAGCTGCTCGACATCAGGGGCCTGCTCGGCGACTACCCGGAGCTGTTCCTGCCGCTGTTCGGTATCTATCAGGCGGGCAATGCCGCGTGCGCGCTGGCCGCGGTGGAGGCGTTCGCCGGCGCGGCGGCGGGCGGCGCGCCGGGCGAGTCAGCGCCGCTGGATCAGACCCTCGTCCGGGAAGCATTCGCCATGATGTCGTCGCCGGGCAGGCTGGAGATCGTCCGGCGCAGCCCGACGGTGATCATTGATGCCGCGCATAACCCGGCCGGGATGGCCGCGAGCATGGCCGCGCTGGAGGAGGCATTCTCCTTCACCGAGCTGATCGGCATCCTGGCCGTCAGCGAGGACAAGGACGGCCCGGCCATCCTCGACCAGCTGGAGCCAGCGGTGTCCGAGCTGGTCGTCACCTGCAACTCGTCATCGAGATCGATGGCTCCGGCCAAGCTGGCCGAGCTGGCCGGGGCGGTCTTCGGCCCGGACCGGGTCCGCCAGGCTGACCGGCTGGACGACGCGATAGAGATCGCGGTCGGCCTCGCCGACGATGCGGCCGCCGCCGCTGAGGCGGCCGGCGCACTGCCCGGCGGATGCGGAATCCTGATCACCGGGTCCGTCATCACCGCGGGCGACGCGCGGCTGCTGCTGGCGCCCGGCGCCGAGGTGGCTGCCCGCGAGGTAGCTGGTCGCGAGGCACCCGGCGGGGCAATCGGCCGCGATGCAGCTGACCGCGAGCCGGCTGGCCCCGGGGAGCGGGCTGATCCGGCGTGAGGAGACTCTGCGCCACGGTGCTGATCATGGAAGCGATCGTGATCGGGCTGGCGATCCCGGTGGCGATCAAGCTGGAGCACGCGCCCAGTGGGGAGGCCGTGACGGCAGGCGTCGTGCTGGCCGTCGCCGCGGTGCTGCTCGCCGCGGCGGCCAGGCGCGGGCCGCTCCGGCTGCTGCTCGTGGGCGGCAGCGTGCTGCAGGTGCTGGTGGTGGCGGCGGGCGTGATCGTGCCGGCGATGTACGTCCTCGGCGTGATCTTCGCCGCCCTGTGGGCGATCGGGATCTGGCTGGGCCACCGCGTCGAGCAGGTCCAGGCCGGGTTCGCCCTGGCCGCGCAGGCACAGGACGCGGGCCAGTCATCGCCGCCTGCCGCAGGTTCGCCCCACCGGCCTGCCTCAGGTTCGCCCCACCGGTAGGCTTCGCGGGCGCGGGGGGCACTCTTGGCTGGGTCCGTGACGACGGGGCCAGCAGTTCATCGCTGTCGGTAAGGAGATTTTCGTTGTCTGAGCGCAGTCTGATCCTGATCAAGCCCGATGGCGTGCGCCGGGGCCTGGTCGGCGAGGTGATATCGAGGATTGAGGGCAAGGGCCTGCGGATCACGGCGCTGGAACTGCGGACGCTGCAGCGCAGCGTCGCCGAGGAGCACTACGCCGAGCACCAAGGCAAGGTGTTCTACGCCCCCCTGGTCGATTTCATCACCTCGGGGCCGCTCGTGGCCGCGGTGATCGAGGGCCCGCGCGTGATCGAGTCGTTCCGCGCGATGGCCGGAGCGACTGACCCGATCCGGGCCGTGCCGGGCACGATCCGCGGAGATCATGCGTTGGAGACGAAGGAGAACATTGTGCACGGGTCAGACTCTCCGGAAGCTGCTGAGCGGGAAATCAAGATCTTCTTTCCCGGTCTCGTTTAGTCTGCCGGGGCCTGGTCATGAAGAACTAGGGCAGCGCGCGTTCCGGGGGGCGGCGAGCACGGGCCCGCGATAGATTAACGGGCAGGTCCCCGGCTGGAAGGTTGTTCGTTTTTCATGAGTAACACGCTGGCCTTCCTGGGCCGTGACATGGCGGTCGATCTCGGCACGGCGAACACCCTGGTATACGTGCGGGGCAGGGGCATCGTGCTCAATGAGCCGTCGGTCGTGGCACTAAATGCCAATACTGGCCAGATCGTCGCTGTCGGGGTAGAGGCAAAGCGCATGATTGGCCGGACACCCGGCAATATCGTCGCTGTCAGACCGCTCAAAGATGGCGTAATTGCGGATTTCGACGTAACTGAGCGAATGCTCCGGTATTTCATCCAGAAAGTGCATAAGCGACGGCATCTTGCCAAGCCGCGGATCGTCGTGGCCGTGCCGAGCGGCATCACCGGCGTGGAGCAGAGCGCGGTCAAGGAGGCGGCTCACCAGGCGGGCGCCCGCCGTGTCTACATCATCGAGGAGCCGATGGCGGCCGCGATCGGCGCCGGGTTGCCGGTCAATGAGCCGACCGGCAACATGGTGGTGGACATCGGCGGCGGCACCACCGAGGTGGCGGTGATCTCCCTCGGCGGGATCGTGACCTCGCAGTCGATCCGGGTCGGCGGCGATGAGATGGATCAGGCGATCATCAGCTTCGGCAAGAAGGAGTACTCGCTCATGCTCGGCGAGCGAACCGCCGAGGAGATCAAGATGGCGCTCGGGTCGGCCTTCCCGTCGGTGGATGAGCCAACCGCCGAGATCCGGGGCAGGGACCTGGTCAGCGGGCTGCCGAAAACCATGGTGATCTCGGCCGAGGAGATCCGCCGCGCCATCGAGGAGCCGGTGAACGTCATCGTGGACGCGGTCAAGACCACGCTGGACAAGTGCCCGCCCGAGCTGTCCGGTGACGTCATGGACCGGGGCATCGCGCTGACCGGCGGCGGTGCGCTGCTGCGCGGGCTGGACGAGCGGATCCGCGAGGATACCGGCATGCCGGTGCACATCGCCGACAACCCCCTCGACTCCGTGGCGCTCGGCGCGGGCAAGTGCGTTGAGGACTTCGACACCCTGCGCCAGGTGCTCGTCCCGGAGTCCCGGCGCTGACCAGCAGGATGAGCTTCAGCCGCCTCAGCGGCATGGCGAGGTGACCGCACGTGCATGACACCCGGCGGACCCGCCTGCTCCTCAGCGTTCTGCTGATAGCCGCGCTCGTGCTGATCACGCTCGACTATCGCGACGGGTCCGCTTCGCCGCTGCGCGGACTCCGCGACTTCGGCGGGTCAGTGTTCGGCGGCGCGGAACGCGGGGTTTCCGCGGCCACCCAGCCAGTGATCGGGCTCTTCGGTGGCTCGGCGACCGGCTCAGGCTCGCAGGTCGCGACCCTGCAGACGCAGGTCACCAGGCTCCGCGCTGAGCTCAGCCGCGAGCAGCTGAGCCGGGCGCAGTACGCGCAGCTCCGCCGGCTGCTGCAGGTGGCCGGGCGCGGCGGCTACCGGATCGTGGCGGCCGACGTGATCGCGGTCAGCCAGGGATACGCCGAGTCGGTCACCCTGGACGCGGGCAGCGATGACGGCGTCAGGCCCCAGCAGACCGTGCTCAACGGCGCCGGCCTGGTCGGCACGGTGACCGCCGTCAGCGCGCGGACAGCCACGGTGCTGCTGGCCTCGGACACGACCTCGGTCGTCGGCGTCCAGCTGGCCGGCAGCGGGCAGATCGGCTGGGTGACGGGGACGGGCAAGGGCCAGTCGGGAGCCGGCCTGCTGAAGCTGCAGGTGCTCGGCGGCGGCTCCGGGCTCCGGCGGGGTGAGCAGCTGGTGACCTCTGCGTCGGTGCGTGACCGGCCGTACGTGCCCGGCGTGCCGGTCGGCGTGGTCAGCCAGGTGCAGAGCAGCGAGGGCACGCTGACCGCACGCGCGCTCGTCCGGCCCTACGCGGATTTCGCCGCCCTCGGCGTGGTCGGCATCGTGGTGGCGCCCCCCCGCCGCAATCCGAGGTTCTCCGTGCTGCCGAAGGGCCCGAAGCCGGCGCCCACGGTCACCGTCACGGTCACCCCGCAGCCCTCGCCGTCGCTGGCGGGCGCGCCCAGCGTGGCGGCGGGCGGCTGAGGTGAGGCGAACGGGGCCCCTGGCCAGCGCCTGCCTGGGCGGGTGGCTGAGATGAGGCGGGCGACCCTGTCGGCCGGCTTCATCGTGGTCGCGCTGATGCTGCAGCTGAGCCTGGTAGACCGGCTCCCGCTGCCCGGCGGCGCACCCGATCTCGTGCTGCTCGTGGTGGTCGCGCTCGGCCTGACCGGCGGGCCGCTGACCGGCATGCTGGCCGGTTTCTGGGCCGGGCTCGCCCTGGATGTCGCGCCGCCCGCCGGTGACCTGCTCGGCGAGCACGCACTGGTCTTCTGCCTTGTCGGGTACGGGTGCGGGCGGCTGAGCGGGATGGTGGACCGGTCGGCGGTCAGCTCGCTCGGCATCGCGGCGGTGGCCGCCGTGGGCGGCGAGGTGCTGCAGGTCATCGTCGGCCTGATGTTCGGCGACCCCGGTGTCAGCTGGCCGGCCATCCGGGTCGTGCTCCCGTCGTCCGTGCTGCAGGACATCCTGGTCAGTCCCTTCGTGGTGTACCTGGCGATGCGGGCCAGCCGGTGGGCCGCCGCTGACCGGCAGGACCTGACCGCCGTTGGCGGCGCGCTGCCCGGGCTGCTGGTCGGCCTCGGAGCAGGCCGGGGCGGCCTCGCGGCCGGTGCGGTCCCGCCCAGCCGGCCAGCATCGCTGGGCAGGACCGGATGGCTGGCTGGCGGGCCGGGCTCCGGCCGCGGCCGGAAAGCGGGCGCGCTGAACTCGCTCAGGTTCGGCAAGTACGCGGCCCGCCGCGGCGATGGCCTGGCTGGCAGCGGCCCGCGGGCCAGCCGGCTGGCCCCTGGCCGGGCCCGCCGCGGTCACCGCCCGAGGCTCCGGCCCGGCGCAGGCCAGGCCGGCTCCGCCATCGCAGGTCGGCCCGGCACCGCAGGCCAGCCGCATGGCATGCGGCCAGCCCGCCCGGCCAGCATCCGGATGGGATCGGGGCGGCGCGGCGGTGGCAGCGTCGGCGCCGCACTGCGCGGCGGGACACCCGGCCAGCCGGCCCTGCGCGGCGCCGGGCCGCGCGGTGCCGGGCTGCGCAGCAGCAGGATGAGCAGCACCAGGTTCCTCAGCACCAGAGCGCGCGGCGGCGGGCTGCCCGGCGGCGGGCTGCGCAGTGCCAGGCTGCGAGGCGGCGGACTGCGCAAGACCGGGCTGCGCAAGACCGGGCTGCGCAAGACCGGGCTGCGCAAGACCGGGCTGCGCAGGATCGGGCTAGGCAGGACGGGGCTCGGCGGCCGGTCAGCACGCCCCGGTGCGGCCGGCCTGAGCGCCGCCCGCCCGGCGTTCCGCCCGGCCTCCCAGCGGACACTGCCGCACTTCAGCCGCCGGTCAGCGACGGGCCGGAACGCGGCACTCCGGCAGTCCGGGTTCCGCTATGGCCGCAGGTCGTTCCTGGCCCGCCTGACCAGGCGCACGCCGGGAAGCCGGTCGGCGCTGGGCCGGACCGGCCGCGGCCGCGGGCTGGGCCGGACCGGCCGCACCGGAGGCCTGTCATGATCCCGGCCTCGCGGCGTCGCCTCGTGGTGCTGCACGTCATCGTGGCGGCACTGCTGATCGGCCTCGGCGGCCGGCTCTGGTACCTGCAGGTGATGACTGGCACCGCCTACGCCAGCCTGGCCAGGCAGGACCAGGTCAGGACCGTGATCGTGCCCTCGGTCCGCGGCCAGATCCTCGATGACCTGGGCACCCCGCTGGTGGGGGAGAAGCCGTCCCTGGTGGTTTCCGTGAACATGGCCGTGGTGTCCCAGCGTCCCCGTGGCGGCACCGCCGAACTGCGCAGCCTGGCCGCGCTCCTCGGCATCCGCGGCGCGACGATGCTCAAGAAGGTGCGGCTCTGCACCGCCGGGGTCCCGCAGCCCTGCTGGGCCGGGTCGCCGTACCAGCCGATCCCGGTCGACGAGCATA
>Ga0182015_10006958_pt1 | contig 11168 bp, 7 predicted proteins | sample 712P3MmetaG_FD_120478 | JGI IMG/M metagenome (GOLD analysis project Ga0182015, IMG submission 120478) | Permafrost microbial communities from Stordalen Mire, Sweden - 712P3M metaG | ecosystem: Environmental > Terrestrial > Soil > Wetlands > Permafrost | place: Sweden: Stordalen | collected...
CCGTTCCCTCCGAAGACAGGGATCGTTCCCCACTCCCGTCGTGGATCCAGATGCTACTTTCATCCGTTCCGATGGAGGTGATAACGGAACGGCCGTCGTGTTCCACAGCCACTCCTTCCTCTTCCATGGGGCCAGAGGTCATTTGCTCCGGTTGCCCGTCCGGATAGCGCTGCCGCCACAAATGGCTCTGTCCTTCCACCGTAGCGATGAAATACATCCACGAACCATCGGGTGACCAACCTGCAGAGGTGCATCCACCGTCCGGACCGATTGATCGCGCCGGAAAATGGCCCTCGATCGAAATGAGCTGGCACGGCCCCCAACCCGCTGAATTCATGACCACCACCAGAGCAGATTGGCGATCGGGGGACGCGTACGAGTAATGCGCCATGTCGCGTTCGTGTGGAGGAAAATACAGCTCTCGAAAATTTTGGCCACTTACAGTTTCGGTGACCACCCCCAGATGCAGGCCGGCGCGTATGCGGGAGAAGAGATATTGGTATTGGTCCAGCCAGGTGAGCCCCGCCGCATTGTGCAGCAGAAGTTGCGGTTCGCTTCCCAACACCGACACGGTGTAGGTCGAGAACGAGCTACCTTCGATAACGGTGTAAGCGATCTGCGCGCCATCGGGCGAAAATGCCAGGTTGTACTTGATGCGGCCGTCGTTGGTAATGCGCCGGGCTTCACCGCCCGGCAGTACCTTGACGTAGATCTGATCGGCCGACATAAAAGGGCTACCTCCGCGGATGAACGCGAGCATATGTCCGTCCGGAGATAAGGCGGGAGTGGACGCAGCGTCGGTGAAGTCGGTCAGCTGCGTGTACCTGACGACCGCCGGATGCGCGCGAGAGGACAGGTGCATCGCGATGCTGATGATGATACCGAGCACTAAAACGGCGGCGGAAAGAAACCACCACCGCGCTCGGTGATGGACGGCCACGGGGGGTGCGGGCAGCGGATCTGGCAACCTAAGCGGGATCTTGCTCGCAACTTCGGGCACCGGCGCCCCGTTTCTTACCGGGGCGATGAAGCGGTAGCCTACGCGGGGAATGGTCTCGATATAACGAGGGGAGCTGGCCGAGTCGCCCAGCGCGTCGCGCAGCTTCTGGACCGATTTGTTTAGGCCGTGGTCAAAGTCGACGAAAACGTCAGAGGGCCAGAGACGTTGCCGCAGTTCGTCCCGGGTGATGATCTGCCCCGGGCGCTCGAGCAGGACTGCCAGCAACTGCAGTGGCTGCTGCGGGAGCCGGAGCTGGCTCCCGTTTCTGCTCAGCTGCGCGCCTTTGAGGTCGAGCTCAAAGAGGCCAAAGCGCACTACATCTTCGGCAGGCGAAACTGCCACTCGGGACCCTCCTCACCGGGGAGACCTGAGTTTACCACCTGCAGGTGACGGCACGTATCCCCTCTCAAACCTCCATCGGAACAGGGGATAAGTTCGCCTAAGTCATTGCTAAACGGGGAATTATCGGGGGAGAAATAAATCACCCGGTGGGCATTGTGCGCTGGCTGCGGGTGGGGCACACTCGGGCCCTCGTCGCTCGGATGGACGATTCGCGAAAAAGGAGAAACACCATGCATTGGATGAGTAAGAAGATTGGGACGTTGCTGTCGTTTGGGAGCCAGCTGTCTCGGGGCGCTTTGACAACACTTGCTGCTGCCAGCCTCGTATTGGCTGCGGCGGACGCAAGAGCGGCTTGCGGTAGTTTCCTGGGACCGCACCAGAGTGCTCCCGCGCACATGCCGATGTTGACGCAGGCGGAAGGCGAGGCGCAAGCTGCGGTGCAGGATGCCGCGGACCCCATCGTGGGACTCTGGTATGTCGTCTACACAGCAGGTGGCAAGACGTTTAACGAAACGGTCGACGAATGGCACAGCGACGGGACCGAGTTCGAGAACGCGTATCTGCCGGTCGCTGCGGGGAATATCTGCTTCGGTGTGTGGAAGCCGACTGGTCCGCGTGCGGTGCGTTTGCACCACATTGGTTGGACCTACGATGCCGTGAACGGAGGATTCGCGAACGGAACCTTTACTCTGGATGAAAACAACACGGTGTCATGGGATGGCAAAACATACACCGGGTCGTTTACCTTTCAACCGTACAACATAGAGGGGAAGCCCCTGGGCGATCCGGTCAAGGGCACGATGCTGGCCACCCGCATAACGGTGAATTGAAAACGGCTGCGGACTACATCTGCCGGGTTCGCTCGATAAGGCTTCGGGTGTCTGGCCTTTGCAAGCAGTTGCGAAGGCTGGGCACCGCAGAAGTCAATGCATGGAGTCAAGGGCCTCACCCATCCTTCCGAGGCAATCCGGGAACCAGCACCCGGCGAAGAACGTCGCTCATCTCTTTCACCGTCCAGGGTTTCAAAATCACCGCGTCGAAGCCATACTCGGCAAAATGCGACATGACCGGGGCGTCGGAATAACCGCTGGAGACAATCAACTTTAAGGCCGGATCTAGTTCTTTGAACTGGGCGGCGGCTTCCATTCCGCCCATTCCGCCGGTTACCGTCAAGTCCAACAGGATCGCGTCAAAGCTCTCACCCGATGCCTTGGCGGTTTGGTAAAGAGCGAGAGCTTCGGCTCCGTCGCCGGCAGTCTGCACATCGTAGCCAAGTTGGCTGAGCACAGCCTTGAACAAGATGCGGAGAGCCGTGTCATCGTCCATCACCAGCAGCCGTCCGGTGCCGCTCTGTACCGGGACCGCCAGGGAAACTTCGGAGAGGGAAGCTTCGAGTGAAGCAGGCAAATCCACGGTAAAGAGAGTGCCGGCACCCGGAGTCGATTCGGCGTAGATATGGCCCCCGTGCTTGATGACGATCGCATAGGCCGTCGCCAGCCCCAGACCCGAGCCTCCCGGCTTGGTGGTGAAATAGGGATCGAAGATCCGCCGCAACACATCGGGGGGTATGCCATGCCCATGGTCCCGGATCGAGATTCTGACCCGTGACTCCGCATGGCCGGCGTCCGCCGGAATCGCCAGATTCTCTGCGCGCACCTCGATGTTGCTGCCGCCGGTTATGGCCTCGCGTGCATTGATGAGGATATTGTGGAGCACCTGGCCGATCTGCCCCGGATCAACCTCGGCGGACCAGAGACCTTGCTCGATCTCGACCTCTATACCGATTGGGGAGCCGGTGCGGGCAAGGTGAACCGCCTCCATGACGAGCTCGGCGACGGATACTACCCGTCTGACCGGCGCCCCGCCCTTGGCGAAGGTCAACAATTGCGAGGATAGGAATTTAGCGCGCTGGCAAGCGCTGGCCGCTTGATCGAGGAATCCCCGAGCGGGTGCCTGGACATCCAGTTGCCCCTTGGCAACTTCAATGTTTCCCTGAACAACTGTCAGGAAGTTATTGAAGTCATGGGCGATGCCACCGGCGAGCACGCCGAGAGATTCGAGCTTACGGGCGCGCAACAGTTCTTCTTCCGCTTGTTGCCGCTGGGTAATCTCGGCTCGCAGTTGCTCGGTGGATTTGTGCAGTTCAGCAGTGCGCTCCTCCACCCGGAGTTCCAGCGCCTGGTTCAGGGCGGCAGTCTGCTGGTTTGCGGCCCGCAGATCGTCGACCAGGTCCCGGTTTTCCAGCTGCAGCCGAAGCGATGAGTCCACCATGCGATAGATGCGCCCGGTTGCAATCACCGTGGCAAGCGTGAACAAGCCCCCCAGCAGCCCCATGGCAACATGCGTTCGATCGCCCTCCAGAAACAGCCGCAGAGAGGGGGTGAAACCTGCCGGGATCAGGAAGGTGAGAAACGCCTCGGGCCGGGGAGCCAGCACCGACGAGGCGCCAAGCATCATTCCGCCCAGTACGAAGACAAGAAAAACCTGGTTTGCCAGATGACCCGGCGGATACAGCAGAACGCCCGCAGCACCCCAGCCGGCGCCACTCAAACCCGCCCCAAGGACGAACGCGATGCGCCACCTGTCCAGGTCTCTGGGGTTGGGGGAGATGCGCCAGTAGAGTCGCCCAAACACGAACCTGGCCACCGATACCAGGGCAATATAAAGCCACCAGCCGAGCACGACCGAGCTGCGAACAACCCCTCGCTGCAGACTGCCCAGGATCGTAGCGGCCAGTATGTTGACCACAACGCTCAGGTTTGTGTTGGCGTACAAAAGCCTGAGCTGCGCGGACAACAGTTGTTCTTTGTTCGATTCCCGATTGACCCGTGCTGCGGACGCAGTGGCGTGCATGGCAAACATCCGATACTCGGGGGGTGGTGTGCTCACCCAGTATAGTTTGCCGGGGCGGCAGGTTGGGCACGGGTTGATAGTGGAACATTGTCTGCTACGTAAACCGTAGCTATCGGGCCGAGCTTCAACGCACAGCTACGGTTCGCGCCTAAACGCAGGGCTTGCCTAGTTGTTTGAGGCGATCGAGAGTGGCGACCGACGGGGCGGAGCGGCAAAGCGCCTGGTGCGCATCTTCGGCGTGGAGTGCATCCGTTGAGATGAGGTCGAGAAGCCAGTCGGTGGCTTCCTGCCGGCGAGTGAGGGCGACGGCGGAGAGAACGACGGTGCGAAACCAGGCGTCGCGTACGTTCTTAAAACAACCAAGCAATCGCTCAAAACCCTCGAGCGTGTGGGTCTGGGCTATGGCCATGGCAGCTTCGGCGGCGGAATCGTTCTCTGGCGGAAGAAACTGCGCGACCCAGGAGATGGCGGTGGGGCCTTCGAGAGCAAGAACGCCGGAGCAGCATGCACCGAGCATTTCAGGGGCTTCGGCGGCGAGCTCGGCGCGGAGGCGGAGCAAAAGCACGGCCGAGTCGGTGCCGACCTGCTCGACCGCGCGGGCAGCGTTGACCTGGACCGAAACTTCTTTGTCGGCGAGCAGTGGCGTGAGGTGGATGAGCACCTTGTGGCTGTTGAGCTCGCGGCACTGGACCAGGGCGAGGGCGCAGGTGCCGCGAAGTGTTCCCGCGGTGTCGGCAGAGCCGCCCCACACGGGTTCCAATTGGATATGGCGCATGCCGCTAAGAAAGACTTCCGGCTCCTGATATTCGAATGTGGCGAGTGTCTTGGCGATGGCATTCTTTGCCCAACACTGCGGATCAGATTTTGCGGGGTTCTCGAGAAAGCGTGGGAAGGCGGTAGCCAAAGCCGGAGTAAGACGCGTTAGCCGATGATGGAGCGTCACGGCCGCAGCCTTGGCGACAAGAAAGTTGTTACGCAGCGTGAGGGCCTTGGCCAACTCGGGCTCGGCGGCTTCCGGTGAAACGTCGCGCAGCGCTTCGAGGGCCGCAAGCTCAGCGTCAAACTTGCGCTTTGCCGGCATAGACCTGGACTGAAGAGAAGAGATTCATTCAGACCAAAGCCTACCAGGGCTTCGAACGCGCGACGGCGATGCCACGCACTTCGTTGGGATACTGGCCGCTGACCGCGCAATAGAAATGATAGAGCTTGCCTTCATGGGTGATGACGGAAGGCTTATGGGCAAACGTTTCGTCGATCGTGCCCGCAGCGCCGGTGTCGATGAGGATCTCCGGAACCTTGACGAAAGAATATGGGCTGCTACCAAGGGCCAACATCTCGCAGGCGCGTCCGGGGCGTTGATAGCGGAAGCCGTAGTAGAACATTCCGAAGTTGTGACCGTTTTGCACCACGAACGGATTGGAGGCGAAGTGGCTGTCACGAGTGTCGGGGACGGGCGGTTGGTTTACGGAGATCGGGTTTGCAGCGGGGTAGGTCGCACTGCCGCGCGGGCCGTTGGGAAGGATGGGATTGTGCTGGTAGCGGGTCCACGTGGTCAGGTTAGTCGACGTCGCAACGCCGGTCTGTTCACGCCAGCCTCCGCCTTCGCTGGCTGGAAGCGTGTCGGTTTTGGCGTTGTAGTAGAGGTAGTAGGTTCCGTGGTCGAGCATGAGGTCCGGACGGTAGAGACCGCCGTGTTCCCAGGGTGCTCCGTCCTGTGGGGTAAGAATCGGCTCGGTGAGCTGCCAGTGGAGAAGATCTTCGGACGTCGCGAGGCCGATCACGGCCGCGCCTTCTTCGTAGCCCGCACTGGGATAAGCATTCCACGCTCCCAGGTATTTGCCGTTGATCCTGATCGCTTCGCCGCGCGACTGAAGCTGTTTGTCGCGCAGAATAGAACTGAGAGCCAGGTTGTATTTTGTGTACTTCGACGCTGGGTCACGCGGTGCTACGAGCGCGGTCCGCCGCCAGTGCAGCAGATCGGAGGAAGTGGCGAGGCCTGTCTGATAGCCGATGCCGTCCCAGCCAATGTAGAGCATCTGGAACGCTCCTTGGGCATAGAAGACGATGGGGTCATCGATGCTGCGCTGATCAAAATCGCCCTTGCGGCCGGTAGGTGAGAGAACCAGCTGCGGATACTTATACGGAGTGCGAAAAGGAGCTACAGGATCTGGGGCGCCCAGTGCAAGATGCTGGGGCAGGGAGGCGCCGGCAACGATCGCGGCATTGCGCAGGAACCGGCGGCGAGTACTTTTCATGAGAGAGATCCCAATGCCTGACGGGTGCCTTTCGAATCGTTACGCCATCCCTCTCTTTATATCCGAGAGTGATCCTGCCTCGCCCATCATCGGCGTCAACAACCGCTCAGCGAAGTGCGAGCGACCCTCCACGCTGGCTACCGGAATAGCTTGTCGCCCGTGTCCTCCAGGCTGAGCAAGTGAGCCTTATTCTCCAGGCCACCCCCGAAGCCGGTAAGTTTTCCCGTCGATCCGATGACACGATGGCAAGGCACGATAATCGATATGGGGTTTCTACCGTTCGCAGCGCCCACAGCGCGTGTCGCACGAGGGTTCCCCAGTCTTTTTGCCAGCTCTCCGTAGCTTCTCGTTTCCCCAAACGGTATGGCAAGCAAAGCCTGCCATACCTCTTTCTGGAAGCGAGTCCCTTGCATATCGAGTGCTACGGAAAACGTTTTGCGTTTGCCGGCGAAGTATTCGCCCAGCTGCCGCTCTGCCTCAAGCAGAACCGGATGTTGCTCGTCGGCCGCCAAGCCCCGCAAGGCTACACGGGGAGCATCTTCTCTTTCCCAAAGCACGCCGGCAAGGCCCTTGTCACTGGCGACCAGTTTCAGCTTGCCGACAGGCGAGTCGATTATTTTATAGGCGAGATTCATAGTCTTATCCTTTGCTGTTGGGTTCGGCGATTCAGGTTAGACATGCGGTGCGTTTAGACGTTTGGTGCGTTTCCCAAAGAGCCTCCGCCCGCCGCCCAAAGATGCTGCGCCGCATAAGCACGCCAGGGCCGCCAGCATTCGGCCCGACGCAAGAGGTTCGCGGGCGTTGCCTTCTCTTTATCTGTTGCGACCATACTGCGGAGTAGCCCGATGTCACTGGCCGGGAACGCGTCCATCTCGCGGATCGCGCGCAAGGCAATATATTGTGCGGTCCATTCGCCGATGCCGTGGATGGTTCGCAAGCGGGCAACGGTCTGCTCGATGCTACCGAACGGACGAAACAGGTTGGGATCCGTCACGGCCGCTTCTGCCACTGCTTTCAGTGTCTTCAGACGCGCGACGGGCATGGCCAGTCCGATGGAAGAAGCCGCCGCCAGCTGCTTTGCGGTTGGAAATACATGCGACAAATCCGGATGGATGCGTGAAGATCTGGGCACAGCCCGGCCGTGCAGAGCAACGAGTGTGCCAGCCAACCGGCGGGCAGCCGCCACGCTGATTTGCTGTCCCAGGACGGCCCGCACCGCTATCTCAAAACCGTCCCAGCCGCCGGGAGCCCGCAATCCCGGACGTTGTGCCACCAAGGGAGCAAGCGCCGGATCGCCGGACAAGTGGCCGCCGATGGTCTCGATGTCCGCGCCAAGATCGAACAGGCGGCGCACGCGAGCGACGATCGCTGGTAGTAGCCGCACGTCGGGGAAGCGGATGCTGACGCTGAGACTCTGTCGCTCAGGCAGGTGAGTCACCTCGATGCTTCCAACCGCGCCATCGACCTCTACGGTGCGCAGGTAGCGAGCGCCATCGACAATTTCGACCCCGGCAACGGCGCGTGCTTGCAGGAACGCGAGCATCGACTCCCAGTCATAGGGTGGCCGATAGCGAAGCCGAAGCGTGACGTCCTTCTCTTCCTGCGCGGCGGAAGTTTTTCTGCGCAAAGCGCTGGGCGGGCGATGGAACAGGTTGAGAAATGTCTCGTTGAATCGCCGCAAGCTACCAAATCCAGCCGCCATGGCAACGTCGCTCATGGGCATGCGGGTTTCATGGATCAGCTGCTTGGCGAAAAGTACGCGCCGTGTTTGCGCGACAGAAATAGGAGAAGCCCCGAGGTGCTGAAGGAATAAACGCCGCAATTGACGTTCGCCTAAGCCGAGGCGTTCCGACAGTTTTTCAACGCTGTTCCCCTCGCCATCCAGGGCGCCTTCGGCGATAAGAGCCAGGGCACGCGAAACAGTATTGGAAGTCCCTCGCCAGGAGGCCAGGTCAGGGGCCGTTTCCGGGCGGCAGCGCAAACATGGACGAAAGCCGGCATCCTGCGCGGCTGCGGCCGAGCCATAGAATCGGCAATTCTGAAATTTAGGGGTACGCGCCGGACACACGGGGCGGCAGTAGATTCCCGTCGAGGTGACAGCGACGAACATCAAGCCGTCAAAGCGGGCATCGCGGCTTTCCAGAGCACGATAACAAACCTCACGGCCGGGGAGTTCCATAACTGAATTTTCGCACGTTCAGCAGAGGAAACTAGCGGTTTTCGGACATGGTCAACGACTGCCAATGACCCCGCCCGCTGGTCGAAGGTGGGGGGCAATGGTGGGGGGGCAAACGTGGGATTCGGGGGCGGAGTGCAGGACGACGACTACTCGCCGCGCAATGCCTGCATGGGATCAATCGAAGCGGCACGAAGCGCCGGTAATGTAGAGGCGCTCACCGCTAACAGCAGCACTGCAACCGCGGCCAGAGCAAGTACAACCGGATCAAATGGGCTCACGCCGAACAGCAGGGAACGCAGCAGGGTCGAATCGGCGACCGCACCCGCCAACCCCAAAACACAACCAACGGCGGCCAGCTTAGCGCCCGACACCAGAATCAGGCGGATAATTCCAGACCGTTGCGAACCGAGTGCCATGCGAATCGCCATCTCCTGCACGCGCGAAGCAACCGAGAAGGCGATGACGCTATAGATGCCGAGCACTGCCAGCAAAACGGCTGCTAAGGCAAAGCTGCTGATCAGCACAGTATTAAACCGCCGCGGCGCTTCGGTCTCCGAGACCGCCTGCGCCATGGTCTGCACTTGCGTCAGTGGCAGTTGCGGATCGATCGCTTTCACCGCAGAGCGAATAGCGTTTTCCATCTGTTCCGGCGGAAACGTCGAGCGCAACACAATGTAGCCGCCGTTGCCGTTTAGATCCCCGGGAGAAGCAAGCGTACCCATCTCCTCTTCCTGCTGGTCGACCGTAAGATAATATTCCTCCTTCGTGGGCTCGTCGGGGGAGGATAACTTGATGTCCGCGACCTCGCCCACAACGGTCATCCAGGGGGTCTTCATCTGCGGTGTGCCGATGCGCAGGCGCTTGCCGATCGGGTCCTGATTGGCCCAGTAGTGCTGGGCCAGTTTGCGATTCACAATCAGTACCAACTGGGCGCCTGCCTTATCCGCATCGGTGAAGAAACGTCCACGCAGCAGCGGAATCCCCATCGCCGGCAGATAGTCGCCAACCAGTTGCGCAGCTGTGGCCAGGTTCATGCCCTCGCCCTTCGGCGGCACGTAGCCCTCGGCCACGAAAGTCTGGTTATTGTTGTTGTTCGAAGCGGGCAGAAAGCTGGTGAACCCGGCGCCCTGGGCACCTGGCAGCTCTCTGAGGCGGCGCAACAACTCGGTGTTAAAGGCGTCCACGGCCGGCTGTGTTGCGTATTGCTTTTGCGGCAGGGAATAGACGGCGGTGGTCACGTGCTCGGGTCTGAAACCGAGATCGACCGAGCGCATCTTGTCAAAGCTGCGCAGCAGCAGGCCCGAGGCGGTCAACAAAACCAGCGCGATTGCAATCTCCGCCACCACCAGAGTGGAGCGCAAACGCGCATGACCCCCGCCGGTCGAACCGCTGCGGCCGCCCTCTTTGAGGGTGCCGTTGACGTTGGTGCGCAACGCGGCAAACGCCGGAGCTAAACCGCAAAGCAATCCGGTAGCTACCGCCAGCAGCAGGGAGAAGCCCACCACATTCCAGTTCAAGGCAATTTCGCTGATGCGGGGCAGGCTTTCCGGCAGCAGGCTCTTGCCTATGCGCAGCGCCAGCCCGGCTAACACCAAGCCTACCAGGCCGCCACTCACACTCAACACCAGGCTCTCAAGAAGCGTCTGCCGCAGCAGAGCTGCCGTGTTCGCACCCAACGCCAGGCGCACGGCAACCTCTCTCTGTTTGCGAATCGCGCGCACCAGCATGAGCCCCGCCAGGTTGGCGCAGGCAATCAGCAGCACCACAGCCACGGCCAAAAACAGAGTTCGCAACAGCGGGCGCGCCTGCTCCACTGTTTCCTCCTGCAGAGACCGCACCACCGAACTAATACGCAGGCTGGCTATATCTGCCGGGAAGTTGCGCATGATCTCCTGTGCCACTCGCTGCGCGTCGCTCTGTGCCTGCGACGCTGAGATTCCTGGCTTCAACCGGCCCACCATTTGGTAGCTCCAGTTGGACGCCGCCCCGGTTGTTAGTTCCTGCGGGGTAAAGCTTAGGGGAACCCACAACTCGGTGTGGTTCAGTTGCCCCGAGTTCAAAGGAAATTCGAAATTGCGCGGCATCACGCCGATGATGACGTAGGGCTTGCGATCGAGCAGGACCTTGGTGTTCAGAATCTGGCTGTCGCCATGGAAGCGGGTCTTCCACGTGGCATAGCTCAGCACTGCAACCTGTTGGCTGTGTTCCGTCTCTTCCATGGTGAACACCCGGCCCAGCATCGGCGCCACGGCCAGTGCGGAAAACACTCCCGATGTCAATCTCACTGCGCTCACCTGCGCGGGCTCACCAATGCCGGAGAGTTCGTAGCCGGAGTATTGATACCCCCCGAGTGCTGCAAAGCTATGGGTGTCTCGGGTGTACGCACGGATATCCGGCACGGTGACCCCGGCCTCCCCATTGCCACCCACATCGGCACCCAGGATGCGATCTGCCAACACCACCAGTTGGCTGGAATTCGGGAACGGGAGCGGCCGCAGGAGGACGCCCTCGACAATGGAGAAGATTGCCGTCGTTGCCC
>Ga0182015_10006959_pt1 | contig 11167 bp, 9 predicted proteins | sample 712P3MmetaG_FD_120478 | JGI IMG/M metagenome (GOLD analysis project Ga0182015, IMG submission 120478) | Permafrost microbial communities from Stordalen Mire, Sweden - 712P3M metaG | ecosystem: Environmental > Terrestrial > Soil > Wetlands > Permafrost | place: Sweden: Stordalen | collected...
CCTTGAAGGCCGGGGCGTCCGCACCCGCCCTGGCGGCGGTCCTGGCAATTTCCGGCGCCAGGGCGCCCAGGGTCAGCCAATAATTGACACCTGGGTACGTGTATCCGTCCGGCAGCAATGTGAAGTCGTGGTTGAGCGAGTAGGCGACCGCGTCAATCTTGTTGTGCCGCTCATCCCAATGATGCCCGAAATCAATCCCGAACCAGGCGAACGCAAGGAGCGCCGAAAAGGGAATGATCGCGAGAACCGCCGGAAAACCGAGTCTTGAGCGCCGCGATTGCGGCGGAAAATCGCCGCCCGGTTCGCTGGGAGTGACCATCTGCGGACCAACTAGTGGCCGTTGGAACAGCACACGCAAGCCTCGCCTCACGCCCATTCGCCGGCGGTGCACGACGCAGGACGTTTTTTCCCGAAACCCGTGGCCTGCTCAAACATGCACGCAAATTGCAGCAGCTCGAAATCGGCGCGGTACCGGCCCACGAGCTGTATTCCCACCGGCAGGCCGCCCGGCGTGAAACCCGCCGGAACCGAGATTGCCGGGTGCGCCGTCGTCGTGATCCAGTACGTGGACTTCATCCAGGCCACGTAGTGGTCCATCCTGATGCCGGCGATCTCCTTTGGCCAGTCGAGCGTCGCGTCAAACGGGGGCACCTGGTTCACGGCGCAGATCACAAATTCGTATTTCTCCTGGAATTGCCGCATCCGCTCCATGACAAGGGCCTGCGTCGTCATGGCCTTGGTGAGATCGGCCGCGGTTACCTTGGAGCCCGCCTCGATCTCGCCAATCGCCTCAGGCTTCATCTCGCCCCGATGATCCGGGAGGAGCGAACCATAACTGTTCCAACTGCGCCAGGCGCGGAGGGTCAGGAAGGCCTCATCAGCCCCAGCAAGGTCCGGAATCGCCTCTTCGACGTCGCAGCCGAGCCGCTCAAAAGTCGCCCGCTGACCCGCCAACACGGCTCGCACCTCCGGGTCCAGCGGCAGCCCGCCCAAATCGGGACACCAGGCAACCCGGACGCCCTTCAGCCCCCTTTCAAGCGGTTTATCGAATACGGCGGGATCCGACGGATAGCCGGACGGATCGCGGCCATCCGCCCCGGCCATGACGGTCATGAGAAATGCCACATCCGCAACCGAGCGTGCGAGGGGTCCCTTGACGGTCAGGTTTCCGAACGGCATCGGGTTGGGGGCGGTGGGGACCAGGCCGACAGTCGGGCGGAATCCGACGACGTTGTTGAAATTGCCCGGGTTTCTCAGGGAGCCGCCGAGGTCGGTGCCGTTGGCGATGGGCAACATGCCCGCCGCCAGCGCAGCCGCGGCCCCGCCACTCGAACCGCCGGCACTTTTCGCCGGGTTGTAGGGATTCACCGTTGTTCCGTAAACCCTGTTGTACGTGTGCGAGCCCATTCCGAATTCGGGCATGTTGGTTTTCCCGATGATCAGGGATCCGGCGCGGCGAAGGCGCTCGACGATCACCGAGTCGGCTTTCGGCATGTCGTTCCGGAAGATCGGCGAGCCTCGCGTGAAGGGGAAGCCTACGACCGGCTCCGTATCCTTGATCGCGATGGGCAGTCCGTGCAGCGCGGCCAGCGGGTCGCCGCGCGCCTGGCGCGAGTCGGCGGAGTCGGCGAGCGCCAGGCACTCGTCGTCGCCGAGTTTTGCCACGATGGCATTGATCCTCGGGTTGAGCCGGGCAATCTGCCGCAAGTGGGCGGCCATGAGCTCCCGGGCGGAGAGCTGTCGGCGGGCGATCAGCCGGGCGAGATCGCGGGCGCTGGCAAAGCAGAGGTCGTCCGGCATGGAAGCCGGGGCGGAAGTTTCCGCCTCGGCCGGCGCCCGGAGCGTGTCCCCGATCGAGCCCAAGGCCAGAGCCGAACCCGCCGCCTTGAGAAATGTCCGGCGTGTTGAATTCATGCTCCGGCGGACGTCAGCAGGCTTTTCCGCCCAACTCAATCCGCAAGGCGCCCGAATCCGGGAATCGCGGACGACCCGGGATGGCTGGCGCGAAAAAAAGCCGGCTCATTTTCCCACGAGCACATCTCGGCCTGCGGATTCCTCGACGACGGCGGGTTTTACGTTCGTAACGCGCTGGGGGAAAACGTCCCGCGGCCGGATGCCGCGATTGGGCGCGAGTTTCCGGTGAAGGAACGCTAGACCGATGCCCGAAGCTCAGCCGTGACCATGACTGAACAGCCCCCATTGACACCCGCCGCGGCGACTCCGTCGCTTGGCACGGTGCTTCGGGCTGTTGTGGGGCACCGCGGTGTCCAAACCGCTGTCGCCTTGTGGGTGGCCGGTTACGCAGCCGTGCTGCTTCTCGCGCAGGGGTCGCTTCCGTTCGACCGCCCGGCGGTTGAGCGGCGGCCCTTTGCGATGCAGGTGGCCGCGCCAACCTTTGGGTTGGTGGAGATTTTTGTGCTGATGTTGCTGGCCTTTATCCTGACCCGAAAGCGCGTCATTCCCGACATGGCCGCCCGCTCGCCCGACCGCCGCATCGCCTTGCGCGAAACGGTGCTCGTGCTCGCGTACGCGGCGCTCGGCCAGGTCGGCGGCTGGATCGTCGGTCCGGCGCTTGGTTACCGCTCGTTCAGCTTCCACCTTGCCGGCTCCGTTTTTGGCTGCACCACGAACCCGCCGGGACCTGCGGAGGTCTGGGTATGGGCATGCTATAATTTTCTGGTTTTTGCGCTGGCGCCCTACCTTTGGTTTCGGAGCCGCTACTCGGGCACCGCGCTCAACCTTCGATCAACCAACCGTCGGAACGACACCCTGCTGATCCTTGTGGTCCTGGCGGTCGAGTCGGCCTTCGAATTGGTCGTGTTTGACAACAACATCCTCAGCCTGAGTTCCCATCAGGTGCTTCTCGGCGCGCCGCTCACCTTTGCGGTCTACTTCCTCGGGACCGTGTTGCCGACCATGGTTTTGATCTACGCGATCCTGTTCCCCCGCTTTCTCAAGCTGACGGGGTCGCCGATCAGCACCGTGCTGCTCGGCGGGCTTGCTTACGCCGCAATGCATATCGTGGAGGGGTGGTCCGCATTCGATTCGCCGCGGGATACCGTCCTTTCCCTGCTTTTCGTGCTGCTCACCTATGTCGGACCTGGGATGATGAAGGGCGTGCTGACGCTGCGAACGGGCAACGCCTGGGTTCACGCGCTCAGCTACCATGCCATCGCACCGCACGTGATTGTTGATACGCCGCTTGTGGTGAGGATCTTCGGAATCGATTGAGAGGAACCCCCGCGGCGACGATCACCCAGCCGGCGTTGATCCACGGACTCGCCCGTCGTGGGGGGATGCCGCGAGAATTCGAGTTGGCAATCGAACCCATGGGCCGGGTCGGGCAGGCACGCGAGCCACGGCAATCCCGAAATTCTCCGGCCGTCGGAGAAGGCACGCCGCACCGAGCGCGGCGAGCGCGAGCACCGGCGCCATGCCGGCGGGCTCGGGGATGGCGGTCGCGGTGACGTTGTCCCAGTAGACGGAATAGCTGCCGGCCTGGTTGTAATTTTCGCCCTGGATGATCGCGCTCAGGAGATCGTCGCCTTCGGTCGTCGGCTCTGAGAAGACCAGGGACCCATCGATGAAGTACTCGAACGAGGAGCCCGTCGCCGTCTCGGAAAGCGTGTACCACGCGTCAAATGCGAAGTTGGCGGGCACGCCGAGGTCGATCCAGACGCCCGTGTCGGTGTCGAAGACATCGAAGGTGAACGCGCGGTCAGGGGCGGCGGCATTGAAGGGGTCGGTGGGGCTCGCGTTGGTGAAGCCGAGGATCGCGTAGTCGCCACCGGCAGGCGTGTCGCCGGAGTGGCCCCAGAGCTCGGCGCCCACGATCGTGCCGGTGGTGGTGTCGAAGGCCGACGAGACGTAGACCTGCGCACTGAGCGTCCACAGGCCGGTGATGCCGCCGGGGCGCATGCGGCCCTGGGTGTCGTAGAATCCGCTGCTGAACTGCGCGGGCCGGTCGGCGGCGCTGCCGCTCTGATCGATGGTCAGGAGCAGCCGGCTGTCGCCGTCGAAGATCACGGACGCAAAACCCGCGGGATCATACCTGTTGGCCACCCAGGCGGGGTCGATCGAGTTGAACGGGTCGGCGAACTGGGCCCTAGCGGCGCCGGGGATGGCGGCGATGGCGACGGCTGCAAGGAACAAGACATTGGATTTCATGGGCTCTCTTTTCTGAGAAGCTGGGCCGGCTGCACTGCAGCCGTGTTGTGCATGCCACTTGACACCCGGTGAACGGGTTGTTCTCGTGGCATCCGATGGCTTCTAACTGGACAAGCCTAGCCGATCGGCGGCGCCGGCGGTATGGGGCGTAACCCGCTCCGGGAGGTGAATACCCCATATTATTCGGCTCAACATCGGCCCATCTTGTCGGCGACGGTCCAAGAACCGCGTTGGCGGTGGATCAAGTCAGAACCGCGTGGGCGGGGGTTCAACCAGGAGGCGCTTCTACAATGAAAAACAAACTCTCAATCCTGCTGACGGCGGCGGCATGCCTCAGCCTGCCATCTCTGGCCAGGGCCCAGTCATCCGTCTACTTGGGTTCCGCATCGACCTTCGCGGTCCTGGCGGGCTCCACGGTCACCAACACAGGAAACACGATCGTCTATGGGGATATTGGGGTGAGTCCGGGTGCCTCGGTGAGTGGATTCCCGTCCGGGGTGGATAATAACGGGACAATCTATGCGGGCGGCAGCACGGCGGCCCAGGCCGAGACTGACGCCGCCACCGCCTACGATTTCCTGCTGGGCGAGGCGACCGGCTCCACGGATTTGAGCGGCCAGGATCTGGGAACGCTCACGCTCACGCCGGGCGTTTACCAATTTAGCGCGGCGGCCCAACTGACGGGAACCCTCGTTCTCAACGGCGAAGGCAACCCCAATGCACAATTCGATTTCCTGATTGGAACCACGCTCACGACAGCGACCGGCAGCCAGGTGAATTTCCTCGATGGCGGCCAGGCCGCCAACGTGTTCTGGCAGGTCGGCACGTCGGCGACTCTCGGCACGTCGACCGACTTTTCGGGAACGATTCTAGCCAACACCTCCATTACCGACAACGGCACGTCAACGGTGGCCGGCCGGCTCCTGGCGCTGAATGGCGCCGTGACGCTGAATGACGACTTCGTCGCGGTCCCGGAACCGGCGGATGCTTCCCTTCTCATGGCGGGACTCTCCGGCCTGGTCTTCGGTTTCGGGGCCATCCGGCGGCGCCTCGGCGCGGCCTCTGGTCGGGCTGATGCGTGAGATTCCGCGCCTTTCGTCGGAAACCGTTTCACTTTTGACATCCCGGCATGCCGGGCAAGCCTGACCGGATGAGAATGATCCTTCGCCTGGCGCCTTGGCTGGCTTTTGCCTTCGTCCGGCTTTCGGCCGCGCCCGATGCGACCTTCGACGCCGTGCGCCAGGCCGACGATGTCCGCGTCGCCGCCACGATCGCGGCGGACCGTGGAAAACTCGACGAGGTCCTTTCCGCTGACATGGCCTACTCCCATTCGAGCGGCGCCCTGGACGACAAGGCGTCCTTCACCGACGCGATCGTCAGCGGCAGGCTCAAGTACCTCTCGCTGGACTATGTCGACCGGAAATTTGTGCTGGCCTCGCCGGGGATCGTGCTGATGTCCGGCCATTGCCGGGTCAAGGTGTCCCGCTCGCCCACGTCGGCGAACGTGTTGAACCTGAGTTTCCTCGCCGTATGGCGCAACGAGGACGGTGCCTGGCGTTTCCTCGCCTGGCATTCCAGCCGGATGCCCGATCCCGCCACATCTCCCGCTCCCGCCCCGCCCAAGTCCTGAGGGCGCGCGACGCCCTCCTCACCAGCAGGAGAATCCGCCGTCGATCATGAGATCGTGGCCGGAGATGAAGCTCGCGGCGGGTGAGGCGAGAAAGACGACCGCCCCGCGGATCTCATCGGGTTGTGCCATGCGCCCCATGGGGCTGTCGCGCATCCAGTCGGCGTGCCAATGGGTGGCGCGCAGGGTCATCTCCGTTGCCGTGTAGCCCGGGCTGACCGCGTTCACCGTTATGCCGTGCGGAGCCCACTCCGCCGCAAGGGAGCGCGTCAACTGGATCACCGCCGCCTTGGCGGCGTTATAGGCGCATTGCTGCTGGGGCCGGTTGACGATGGTGCCCGACATGGAGGCGGTGTTGATGATGCGCCCGCCCCTGCCGGCGGACAGCATGGCCCGGCCCGCGGCCCGGGAGCAGTAGAAGACGGAGTGCAGGTCCACATCGATCACCTTCAGCCACTGCTCGTCGGTCATGGTTTCGGCAGGGGCGTTGATGCAGATGCCCGCATTGTTGAATGCGATGTCGAGGCGCCCCCATGTTCCGACAATCCTGGCCACCATGGCGTCGACGGCCGCGCTCGAGGTCACATCGATGGGCAGCTCGAGCGACCTGCGCCCCAATGCGCGAATCGCCGCAGCCGTTTCGGCAACCGCCTCGGAATCCCGATCGACCACGGCGACGTCCGCCCCGGCCTCGGCAAGGCCGAGGGCGCAGCTCCTTCCGATGCCGCGGCCGGCGCCGGTCACAAACGCGCATTGTCCGCCGAGGCGAAACGATTCCAGGGTATTCATGGGGATGAGGGGGCGGATGCGTAGAGCTTCATGGCGTCATCGGCCGAGGCGCCGCGATGGATCATCGCCATGAAGGCCTGGACGATCCGGGCCGGCTCGCGGTGCTGGTAGATGTTGCGGCCGTAGACGAGGCCGTGCGCGCCCTGGTCAAGAAACGTCCGGGCCTCCTGGAAGATGACCTCGATCGGCTTTCTCGCGCCGCCCCGGACGAGCACGGGACAGCGGGCCGCCGCGACGACCTCGTGGTAGTCCCTGGGATCGTCGGTCGGATCGGCCTTGATGACGTCGGCGCCGAGTTCCCGGGCCTGGCGCACGAGGGGCACGATGAGCTTCCGGTTGCCATCGACCTGGTAGCCGCCGCCGCTCGCGTTGGGCTTGAGGACCAGCGGCTCGATCATCAGGGGCATGCCGTACTGCTCGCACACGGCGCGCAGCCTGCCGGCGTTGAGCACCGTCTGCCGGTGCAGTTCGGGCTCCCCGGGCATCAGGAGCAGGTTGCAGACGACGCACGCGGCGTCGAGTTTGATGGCGGCGATGATCGGCTCATCCCAGTGGACCAGCTGGTTGAACATGACCTTGTGGACGGTGGGATTGTAGAGGTTCCCGGCGTCGGTGCGCAGGACCAGGCCCGGCTTTCGGGGGCCGGGGATCGACTGGAGGAGATCGGCCTGGCCCACGTTCATCTGGATGGCGTCAGGCGCCGCCTCGGCGAGCGATCGCACGACGCCGGGCATGTCCTCCAGCCCGTCGAGGAAGGCATGTTCATTGAAGACGCCGTGGTCGATGGCGACATCGAGGCAGCGGCCGTCGGATGCGAGGAACCGGTTGAGACGGAATTTGTGCGCGTTGAAGAGGCTCATGGATGCGGGGGCTGAGGTTGGGCTTGAAAGGCGGTCGTGACGCCGTGGCGCGACGCGAGCAGGGCGGTCGTGCGGGTTTTCTCGTCGGCGAGACGCGCATCCTCCCATCCAAGGACGCGCGAGACACGCGCCGCGATGGCGTCGAATCGCTCCCGGGTCAGGGCTCCGTAGAGCGCGAGGGGCGTTCGGCGCAGCAGCAGGTCGTCGAGATGCACGACGGCCTCGGTGGCGGCGATGCCGGCAAGCGCCTCGAGCGAGGAATAGTCGGGCTCGGGGCCGCGTCCGCCGATCGGAACCGCCTCGGTTGACACGCGACGGGTCAGGCCCAGTTCGGCGAGAACCTGGTCGCCGACGAGGGCCGCAAAGGCGCGGAAGGTCGTCCACTTGCCGCCGATCATCGCGTGAAGCGGCCATGGACGGGCCGCGTCGGGAGCCAGGCTGCGGCAGATGTGGCTGCGGCTGATGCGGCCCGTGAAGCCCGCATCGCTTGCCGGGAGCGGGCGGACGCCGCAGAAGTGGGCGATGACGTGCTCGCGGCCCACCCGGATCGCCGGAAAGACGATGCGCACGCTTTCGAGCATGTAGGCGATCTCGCCGTCGTCGCAGGACGCCGTGTCGGGATTGTCGACGCGGATGTCGGTCGATCCGACGAGGACCTTCCCGTAGAGGCGAAAGAAGATGCAGATTCTCCCCTCCTCGTTCTCGTAGAGGAGCTGGCCCTCGCCGGTTGCCTCGTAGAGCCCGGGGTGATCGATGATCAGGTGGGAGCCCTTTGTGCCGCCGATGAAATGGGTGGCGCGGCCCAGGGCGCCGTTGGCGAGGTCGATCCAGGCGCCGGTGGCATTGACGACCACCCGCGGCCGGACGTTGAACGACTCGCCGGAAAGGCCGTCCCGAAGGACGACCTCGCCCGACGGGGCGACTCCCTCGACCGCGACATAGTTCAACGCCAGGGTGGGGGGGTGCGCGGCGACGGCGTCGTCGATCAGCTCAAGGCAGAGGCGCTCGGGCAGGGCGACCCACGCGTCGTAGTAGGTGGCCGTGCAAAGGATGGCCGGGTTGAGGCCGGGCCGGCTTTGCAGGGCGGCGGCCCTCGATGCGAAATAATGGCGGGGCATGACGCGGTTGCGGCGATCGAAGAGATCGTAGAGGGTGAGTCCCACCCTGATGAGCAGCGCCCCCCGGCGCGAGGGACGGGGCCGGTCCCGGATGAATTTCTGGAGCACGTTCCCGAAGCCCGACCAGCGCGAGAAAATCGGGATCGTGGTCGGCAGCGGTTTCACCGCGTGGGGCGCGTTCTTCAGGAGATGGTTGCGCTCGCGCAGCGACTCGCGCACGAGCGCGATCTCGCCGTTCTCCAGGTAGCGAAGCCCGCCATGGATCATCCTCGACGACGCGGAGGTCGCGCCCGCGGCAAAGTCGGCCTTGTCCACGAGCAGGGCGTCGACCCCGTTCAGGGCGAGCTCGCGCAGGAGCCCGGCGCCATTGATGCCGCCGCCGATGATGAGCGTGTCGACCGAGCGCAGGGCGCGCAGACGCCGCAGTGAATCCTGGCGCGGGGGTAGCTGCATCCCGAATGGAGCCGGTTTGTTCCTTCACCCCCGGACGGGCGAAGCCGGTCCGGTTCCCGCGCCCGTGGCGGCGATCGCGGAGGCGATTTCCGCCATCTCGGCGGCGGACAACTCGAGACGGCCGGCTGCGATCCATCCATCGACCTGCGCCGGGCTGCGCGCCCCGACGATGGCGCCCGTCACGCCCGGCCAGCCGAGCGTCCAGGCGACCGCGACCGACGCGGTGCTGACGCCCCGGCGTTCGGCCACCGGCTTGAGGGCGTCGGCGAGCGCAAGATTGCGGGTGAGGTCCTCGCCGGTGAAGTTCGGGGACCGCGTGCGCCAGTCGTTCTTGGGCAGGCTGCGGGCTCGCTCGGCGGAGAAGGAGCCCGTCAGCAGGCCGGATTGCATGGGACTGTAGGCGATCACGCCGGTCCCATGGGCGTGGCACCACGGCAGCCCCGCGGCGGCAATGTCCCGGCAGATGGCGGAAAAGGGCGGTTGCAGCGAGTCGACGTGGCCCAGCCGTTCGGCGGCCTCGAGCTGCCCGGCGTCGTGGTTGCTCAACCCGACGGCCCTGACCTTGCCCTCGCGTTTCAGGTCCAGAAGCGCCCCCCAGTATTCCTCGATTCGCGCCCCGTCCTTTGGTGGCCAGTGCATCTGGTAGAGGTCGATGCATTCGACGCCCAGGCGGCGAAGCGAACCCTCCAATTCCTGCCGGATGCTTTTTGCCGCCCCGACAAAGAGCAGCTCCCTTGAGGGATCCCGCTCGTCTGCGACCACGCCGCACTTGGTGAACACGTAGGGCCGCGCGCTGGCCGGCATTTCGCGCAGGGCCTGGGCGACGATTGTTTCGGAATGGCCGAACCCGTAGACGGCTGCCGTGTCGATCCAGTTGATGCCGCGGTCGCAGGCGTGGCGGATCGCGGCGATGGAAGCCTGATCGTCCTGCTTGCCCCAGCCAAACACCCAATCCTCGCCGCCGATGGCCCAGGCGCCGAACCCGACGCGGGTGATGGACATCCCCGTGCGCCCCAGGGGCCGTTTTGGAAGGGAGTCCGCGGATTCGGGGGCGAGGGAAGTCATGGTAAGTTGGGGGTTCGAAAGGGGGGGCGGAAATGGAGGTTCGAAAAGTGGGGGTTCGAAAAAGCCGCCTCAAACGTCCTCGTTCCCGAGATGAAGCAACAACCCGGGCGAGCGCGGCCAGGTGAGCTCGACATGCTGGGCTTCGAGGGAGGCGCGCAACTGCGCGGGGGGCACGTCGGCGAATGAGGTGATCTTCATCTGGGTCGCGAGGGCCGCGGCGGTTCCCGCAGCCTGGCCCAACTGCATCATGGTGCGCGAAAGGCGGCAACTGGAAGCTGCGATGGACGAAAGGCTCGCACCCCGGCAGGCGACGGCGAGGTTGTCGATCTCAACCGGCAGGAGGCAGCGAAACGGCACGCCATAGGGCTGTTTCATCTCGGCGGTTCCGGCCCGGCCTGTGTCCTCGCCGTGGGTGTCCTTCGCGTGATCGGCGATGCAGACGACGTCCGGATGGTCCTGGACGGCGATCCCGGCGAGCAGGTCGTGCTCCGTCAGGACGCAGCGGCCGACGAGCCGCGGACCCTCGCGCACGCCCAGCCCGGGCGCGACCCAGGTGACGGCGAACCGCTGGAACTCGGGAAAGACGGATTGGGTGTGATGCCAATGGGCGCGGATGCGCCGGCTGCATTCGGCGTAGGCGGCGGCGTAACCCAGCTTCACGACCTCGCGTCCGGCCATGGTCGGGAGCGAATTGATGTTGAAGTCCCCGTTGGGATATTGGGTGCAGGCGGCGATCGGGAATTTGTCCGCCCACCAGCAGGCTGGCGGGATATCCCCCGGCAGGGGGTCGACGCCGGGGACCGGCTTTGGCGAGACGCGGTAGATGAGCGTGGTGCCGTTGAGCTTGTCGTTGGGCTGGTCGGGTGCCCCGGGCTCGTTGTAGAGCGTGCGCGGCTCCTGGCCGAGGGAGGTGGGGCAGCCGAGGGACCGCGCGACGAGGATGTCGGCCGTGGCGTCGACGAAGAAGCCGGCCGACACGACCTCGCCGTTGTCCAGCGCAAGCTCGGTGATCCGTCGATTGGCGGTGCGGGCGACGGTGAAGGCGGTGTTTTTCCGGACCGTGCAGCGACCGGTGCCGGCCAGCATCC
>Ga0182015_10006960_pt1 | contig 11166 bp, 11 predicted proteins | sample 712P3MmetaG_FD_120478 | JGI IMG/M metagenome (GOLD analysis project Ga0182015, IMG submission 120478) | Permafrost microbial communities from Stordalen Mire, Sweden - 712P3M metaG | ecosystem: Environmental > Terrestrial > Soil > Wetlands > Permafrost | place: Sweden: Stordalen | collected...
ACGCTGGAAGATCGCGTCGATACCCTGCTCGCCATCCGCGACCTGCATGACCGATACGGCCACATCCAGGAAGTGATTGTCCAGAATTTCCGCGCCAAGCCCACCATTCCGATGGCTCAAGTGTCCGAGCCCAGCCCGGGCGAAATGCTGCGCGCGGCGGCGGTAGCTCGCTTGTTACTACCGAATGTCAATATCCAGGCTCCTCCAAACCTGAACGCGCCGTATTATGAAGAGTTGCTGGACGCTGGCATTAACGACTGGGGAGGGATTTCACCGCTGACCCCCGACTACATCAATCCCGAGAAGCCATGGCCGCACCTGGAACAACTTCGCCTGCGTACCGAAAGCAGGGGATTCCAGTTGCGCCAGCGCTTGCCGGTCTATCCAGAGTTTTCGCCCGTGGTCATTTCGCGGCCCGGAGTGCTTTCGGAGAAACTTCAAGCCGCCCGCGACGATGAAGGTCTCGCCAGAAGAAAGAGGGCCGCATGATCTGTGTACTCACCGGCGGCACGGGCGGAGCCAAGTTCGTCGATGGGTTAAGGCAAGTCATCCCGCCGGAAGAAATCACTCTCATCGTGAACACCGGAGATGACTTGCTCTGGTGGGGACTCTACGTCTCGCCAGACATCGATTCCATTACTTATGTTCTTTCCGGCCTGCTCAGCCGCGAGCGCGGCTGGGGCGTTAAGGGCGATACCTTTCTCTGCCTTCAAGCCATGGGGCAATTGGGCGAGCCTACATGGTTCCACACTGGCGACCGCGACCTGGCGGTGCATCTGCTGCGGTCACGCCTGCTGGCCGAGGGCAAAACCCTTTCTGAAGCCACGTCGACGATCTGCGAGAAGCTCGGCGTGAAGGCGCGCATTCTTCCTATGAGCGATTCGCGCGTAGAGACGCGTGTGGATACGCCTTCCGGTGAGTTGAGTTTCGAAGAATATTTCGTGCAGCGCTGGTATCAGGACCCTGTGAATTCGGTGCGCTTCGCTGGAGCCTCCGACGCGGAGCCTGCGCCGGGAGTGATTCAAGCCATTGAGTCTGCCGATGCAGTGCTCATCGCTCCCAGTAATCCCATCACCAGCATCGGCCCGATTCTTTCCGTGCCCGGGATTCGCGAGGCTTTGCGGGGCGCGCGCGGCAAAGTTGCTGCCGTTAGCCCGATTGTAGGGAATGCCCCCGTCGCCGGGCCTGCGGGAATTCTGATGGCCGCGCAGGGACTGCCGTGCTCGATTGCCGGCGTCGCCAAAGCTTACGAAGATTTTCTCGATCTCCTCATTTGCGACACGCGCGATGCCCGCGCCGCCGACGCGCTTCGCGGAAATGGCTTGCGGGTGCAGTGCACGCAAACCATCCTGCGCTCCGCCGAAGACAAGGCCGCACTCGCTCGAACCGTCCTCTCGTTCGCGAAAAGTGGAGAACTGGCCGACAAGTCGGTTTCTGACGAGTCCGCCGCCCGTGCCGCCGAACATTTGTGATCCTCATCCCGGTCAAAAATCTGGCGGCGGCGAAGCAGCGCCTCGCCGCTGCGCTGGATCAGCCCTTGCGCACGGAGTTGGCCCAAGCCATGTTGCATGACGTTGTGGCTACGCTGGCCGCATGGCCGCGCCGTCCTCCCTGCGCGCTCGTCACCAGCGACCCGTTCGCTCTCGAACTCGCACGGGAATACGATTTCGAAATCATCCCCGACCGTACAAACCCCGGCGAAACCGGCGCCATCGAGATGGCTACCAGCCTGTGCGTGGAGCGAGGCGTCGACAGCACGCTCGTCATTCCCGCGGATATTCCACTCATCCAAGCCAGCGAGCTTGACGAAATTCTTGCGCGTGCGCCCAGCGAAGGTACGGTGCTGGCGCCCGCCGCCGACGGGCGCGGCACCAACGCTGCCTTTCGCCGCCCCGCGAATCTGTTCCCTTTGCGCTTCGGCAACGACAGCTTCAAGCCGCATTTGGCGGCGGCGCAGGCCACGGGCAAACCTTGCGTCGTGTTGCAACTTCCCAGCATCGCGCTCGATGTCGATAATCCCGAAGATTTGCGGCAGCTTCTCGCGCATCCCGGCGAAACCCGCACTCAGAGCCTGATTCGCCGGTGGGCGCTCGCCGGCCGTTTCCCTGCCACAGGGACGGAGGGCTAGTGAACAAGTTTCCCACCTCGACACGGAAACCAGCTGCGAAGCGGCGAAAGAAACCAGCCCCGATCGCTTCACCGGGCGGCCTGCTTATTATCCCGGTCTCCTTCGCCGACGAAATCAAACCCGGTAATTCGCTGGCCGAAAAACTCCTGCAGTCGCTGCGTCAACACGCCGTCGCGTTCCAGCCCGGCGACATTCTCATCGTCAAGCACAAGATCATTTCCAAAGCGGAAAACCAGATTGTCGATTTAGCGACCATCAAACCCTCTGCCGGCTCCGTCGCCTGGGCGAAGCGATACAAGCTGGATGCCCGCGTAATCGAGCTCGCGCTGCGCGAGAGCCGCGCTCTCATCCGGCGAAAGAATGGCGTGCTCATCACCGAGACCCATCACGGATTCATCTGTGCCAACAGCGGCGTTGATGTCTCGAACGTCGATGGCGGCGGCCACGCCCTGCTTCTGCCCGCCGACCCCGACCGCTCCGCCCGCAAACTTCATCGCGAGCTGAAGAAGCGCACTGCGCTCTCCATCCCCGTTCTCATCACCGACACATTTGGCCGACCGTGGCGCGAAGGCCTGGTCGATTTCTGCATCGGCGTCGCCGGAATGAAGCCGCTGCGCGACGAGCGCGGCCGGCGCGATCCACACGGCTACACCTTGCAGGCCAGCCTTGAAGCCGTGGCTGACGAACTGGCGGCCGCCGCCGGACTCGTCTGCGGCAAACTCAACCGCACACCCGCATGCATCATTCGTGGATTTCCCTACGAATCAGCGCGCGGCCGCGCGCGCGACTTGCTTCGCCCAGCAACCGGCGACTTGTTCCGCTGACCCCTCGCCAAGAGGGAGCCTCTAGGAGTAATTTGGATTACTCATAGGTTTGGAGGAACTCGTGCCCCGCGAACTCTCAACTTCGGAACTGGAAGACTTCCCATCTCTTGACTGGCTGGACATTGCATCGACCGTCACGCCCGCGATGCGCGTTTCTCTGGAACGAATCCTCGAAACTCAGAACGGCAATGCCATCTCGCAGGCAGAGGCTTACGCCCTGGCTCATTCCGAAGGCGACGACCTGCTGGGCCTGCTCGCGGCCGCTAACCTGTTACGGGCCGAACTCTCCGGCAACCTCGTCACTTACGTGGTGAATCGCAACATCAACTTCACCAACATTTGTTTTGTGGGCTGCAAGTTCTGCGCCTTCAGCCGCGGCCCGCGCGATTCCGATACCTATTTCCTTAACCCGGATCAAGTCGGACAAAAAGCCGTGGAAGCCTGGAAACTCGGCGCCACCGAAGTCTGCATCCAGGGCGGACTACCGCACGGGCTGCCCGCGTTTTATTATCGCGACATTCTGCGTGCGGTAAAGAGCGCCGTGCCCGGCATGCACATCCACGCGTTTTCGCCCATGGAAATCGTCTATGGTGTCGAACTCACCGGTATGCCACTGGCCGACTATCTCATGATGCTGCGCGATAACGGCCTGGGCACGTTGCCCGGCACGGCTGCCGAAATTCTTGACGACGAAGTTCGCGCCATTCTCTCGCGCAACAAGCTCACCACCGCGCAATGGATTGAAGTGATCCGCACCGCGCACCGCAACGGAATCCGCTCCACTTCGACGATGATGTACGGCCACACCGAAACGCCGGAGCATTGGATCCGGCAGATGCTCCTGCTGCGCGAGATTCAGGATGAAACCGGGGGCTTCACCGAATTCGTTCCGCTCGGCTTCGTCCACCAGAACACGCTGCTGTTTCACCAGGGCCTGGCCCGCAGCGGGCCCACGCTGGCGGAACATCTTAAGGTTCATGCCCTCGCACGCTTGCTGCTCGCCGGCTCCATCAACAACATTCAGGTTTCCTGGGTAAAGTTGAACCGCCGGCTTTCGCAACTCTGCCTGCACGCGGGCGCCAACGATTATGGCGGCACACTGATGGAAGAAAATATTTCGCGCGAAGCCGGAGCCACCGCCGGCCAATACACCAGCCCGGAGGACTTCCAGTCGCTGATTCTGGAAATAGGACGCATCCCCGCCGAGCGCAACACGATCTACACCCGCATCAAACTCAAGTCGGCGCTGGAACAGTTCACGACGGAAGAAACGCTGGAGCCGGAATTTGCATGAGCGAAGCCTCGCGTCCCATCGCCGTGCTGGGCGGGACTGGGCCCGCAGGCATGGGTCTCGCTCTGCGCTGGGCGCGCGCCGGAGAAACCGTTCTCATCGGCTCGCGTGACGCGCAGCGCGCGCAGGACGCCGCCGACAAAATCACCAAAAGCGCGGGAGATCAGTCCCGAGTGTCTGGCATGGAAAATTCCACCGCGTGCGCCGCTGCGGATATTCTTGTGCTCACCGTCCCGTTCGAAGGCCAGGCCGCGCTGCTCAAGCAACTCAAGCCTGCGATCCGCCCCGGCAGCATTCTGATCGACGCCACCGTCGCGCTCGCCGCCGGGGTCGGTGGACGCGCTTCACGCACGCTCGGTGTTTGGCAAGGCTCCGCCGCGCAGCAGGCCGCAGAACTTGTGCCCAAGGGAGTGAGCGTGGTCGCGGCATTCCACAACCTCTCCGCTGATCTTCTGAACGGGGATGAAGTTCTTGACTGCGACGTCATCGTCTGCAGCGACGACGCCAGCGCCCTGCAACTCACGCGTGCGCTCGCCGCCAGGATTCCCGGCGTCCGCGCCATCGACGGCGGAAAACTGGAAAACGCCCGCATCCTCGAACAGATTACCGCCTTGCTCATCGGCCTGAACATCCGCCACAAAGGCCACGGGGGAATACGCATAACCGGATTGCCGCCGGAAGCCTATCGCTAGAGTTTCTCCGGCTCAGCACAAGCCAAGAAAATTCTCGAAGGAGGATGAGAATTTTGAATGAATGAGTGAATGAATGACCGGCGGACAGAATTCAGCCGGGATCTGCATAGGCAATCCGCAATTCCGGAGGCGAGGCAATTTAACTACGGAGCATTCAGCAGCTAATCTTCCACGGCTTGCGCCGTCATTTCCGATGGCTCGCCGCTGGCCACGGCCTGGGCCACGATCAAGCGCCGCGCTTCCACCCGGATCTTCGGCAGATGCAGCGCGAACCAGCACGCGCCCCCCACTGACGCCATGCCGCCGATCGCCACGGTGATCTGAGCTCCCAGACGCTCGGCCAGTGCGCCGCCCAGCAACGCCCCCATCGGCGCCATCCCCATGAACATCATTGAGTACACGGCCATCACCCGCCCGCGCAGCGCGTCCGGCACCATCACTTGAATCAACGTGTTTGAGCACGCCATCTGCAGCATCATGCAATAGCCCACGGGCAGCAGCAGAATCACAGAAACCCAGAACTTGTGCGACAGGGCAAACACCGCCAGACTGAGTCCGAAGCCGGCGCAACACCACGCCACCCATCGTCCCAGACCTCTTACGCCCTCGCGAAACGCCAGGGTCAGCGCCCCTAGCAGCGCTCCCACGCCGGTCGCACCCATCAGGATGCCCAACCCTCGGGCGCCGCCGTGCAGGACCTTGTCGGCGAAAATCGGCATCAGCACCACGTAGGGCATGCCCACCAGGCTCACCAAACCCAGCAGCAGCAAAAGCGCGCGGATCGGTGCGGTCCGGTTGACGAAGCGGAATCCCTCCATCATGTGCTCCAGCGGTGACGCCATGGATGCACGCGCCGGGCTATGCACCCTCATCATCAGCAGACCGACGATCACCGCGATGTAGCTCACGGCGTTGGCGAGGAAACAATAACCCTCGCCAATCTTCGCCACCAGAATCCCGGCAATGGCCGGACCGATCACGCGCGCGCCATTGAACATGGACGAGTTGAGAGCGATCGCATTCATCAAATCATCCTTGCCCACCATATCCACCAGAAACGATTGCCGTCCCGGAATGTCGAATGCATTCACCACGCCCAGCAAACTCGCTAGCACAAATACATGCCAGACGTGCACTTTGTGCAGCAGCGTCAGTGCCGCCAGAACGAAAGCCAGCAGCATCGACGCCACCTGGGTCGCGATCACGATCTGTCGGCGGTTGTAGCGATCGGCCGTGATCCCGCCCAGCGGGGCGAACAGAAATACGGGAACCTGGCTGGCAAATCCCACCGCTCCCAGCAGCAACGCCGACCCGGTTAACTTGTATACCAGCCATGCTTGTGCCACGCTCTGCATCCACGTGCCAATGAGCGAAATCAGTTGTCCACTGAAAAAGAGCTGGAAGTTGCGATGGCGCAGGGCGCGTCCAGCCACCTGCCAGCGCGATCCACGCCCGGAGGCTGCCACGCCGCTCACTGTGCTTTCCTGGATTGGGATTCTGGACTCAGACACGTTCGCTTCTTTGGATGATGCTCGCGGCCCTCTCGATTACTATAACTTGCATATTGCTCGCAATTATGTTGGCGCACCAGTTTTCCACAAACGCATTAGAGTTGTGCAATGTCCCATGATCCTCCGCATAAATTTTTTAACTTCCCAGACCGGCCAAACTGCGCTACAGTTGCAATTGCTTTCTCTCCGGCGATTCCCTAAGAAAGGGACACTACCATGACTCCTCCTCCGGTTGGTGTTGAACGCCGCATTGGACAGCGCTTCGCTTTTAACCTCCCGGTCTCGCTGCGTGACATTTCGACCTCCGCCGAAGGGCTCGGATTCACTCAGGATCTCAGTTCGCGCGGAGCCTTTCTGTTCACCGACATGGCGCTTGCCGAAGGTATGGAGATCGAACTCACGTTAAAGATGCCCTCCGAGATCACTCTTGGCAACAGCATGCGCGTGCGCTGCCGGGGCCGGGTTCTCCGTGTCACCAAGCCCGCCGACAATTGGAAGCCGGCGGCATCGTTGGAGACAAAATTGGCCGAGACCGGTTTGGCCGAAACTAGATTGGCTGAAACCAAGATCGGTGTGGCTGTGTGCTTGAAAGATTACGAATATCTTCCCGAGACGGAGGATGGTTCCGCCGACTTCCGGCGCATCTCGGCCCTGCACAGCCCCAGCGAGGCGGAACGTTCCGCCGCCACGCCCACGCCCGGCAGCCCGCGAGCCGCTGCCCACTAGCCTGCGCTGTTCATCATGGCAGACCGGCCGCTTGCTTTGCTGAAAATCTCGCGATTTGTATTTCAACCACTGCTTCCGCGATTTGGAACGCAGGGAAAATCCTGGTCTGGGCTTGCCGCCCGCGAACTTTAGTTCCTTTCAGCCCCTCCGGGGCCTTTTCAATCTCCAAGGCTTGGCTTAAAATGTTTTTACTAGTGCGGATTCGTAGGGGGAGTATTCCCCCTGGTGCGTCTCACGCTGGCGTTTTCCAACTACCGATAGCTGCTCATCCCTCCCCCGTGCGCAACTGTGTAGACGCATGCTCTCGGGCAGTTACCTAAGTCACTTGGCTAAGGATAGTTTCTCTTTCTAACATGCAAACACCAAGAGAAATCAGCGAGAACCGCGCCATGCATGGGATCGCCGTAGCGCTCCTGACGGAAGACCGGGAACATTTACCGCAGTTACAGAGCCGTGTGGAAGGTACGCGCCTGGGCCGGGTGGTTCTTAGTCACGTCGGATTTCCTACCGGACCCACTGACCCAATTCTGCGCCAGATTCAGGATTTGCGCGCCGAAATCGTCCTCGTGGATATCTCCGGCGAGAATCCTCAGCCCGCCATCAAAGCCATCGAACTGATTCAAGCCAACACCCTGCAGCTGGCAATCTTTGCCAACGGCAGTATGCGGCAGCCCACGACGATCGTGGCCAGCATGCGCGCTGGAGCCGGGGAATACCTGGATGACAGCGCCGGCTCTGAGGCTCTTCTCGAAGCGTTGACGCGCTTCAGTTCCAACCGCACGCGCACGCGCGGCGGCGCCGGCAAAGCCCGCATCTTCACCTTCCTCAGCGCCAAGGGAGGCGCGGGAGCGACCACCGCCGCGGTCAACACAGCCATCGCTTTGCAGCAGGCCTACGGCAACGTGGTGCTAGTGGACTTTGCGCCCGTCGGACACGCGCAACTGCATCTCAACCTGCGGCCCAGCTTCGGGGTTCCAGACGCGCTCGAAAATCTGCACCGCCTCGACGCTTCTCTGCTCGAGGGGTTAATGACTACTTCGAAAGACGGATTGCAGCTGCTTGCCGGACCGCAGCAGCCTTATCCCACAGCCCCCACGCCGGCCGAATTGGCCCGGCTGTTCGACCTTCTGGTGAATCACTATCGCTACGTCGTCGTGGATGGCTCGAGCCGGCTGGATTCCACCACACGCCTGCTCTCCGACCTCTCGAACGCCGTGCTGATGGTCGCTCAAACCGACGTGGTGTCGCTGTGGAGCGCCAGCCGCATCCATGCTTTCCTCGAAGAAGGCGCAGGCCGCAACCGGCTGCGCATGGTTCTCAACCGCTATAAGAAGATTCCCGGCTTCACCGACGAAGACGTCGAAAATTCCACTCACTGCAAGGTATTGTGGAAGATTCCCAACGCGTATCAGGCGATCTCGCCCGCCATCGATCACGGCACACCGGTGGTTTTGCAGGAAGGTCAGGAAGTGAGTCGCTCGTTCCGCGCCCTGGCTGCGGCACTGGCTGAGGCCTCTTCGACTCCCGAAGGCGGACTCGATCTCGTCTATGCGCAGGAAAAACCCGACGCCAAGAAGAAAGCCCCCAGCCGACTCGTCATCTCGCCCGCGCGCGCCGGGCAGTAGTGCTAGTACCGGGTTGCCTCGGGACCGGCTATTTGATCACTAATTTCTCGCTGCGGGCGCTGGTGCCGCTTGCTCCGGAAACAACTTCAACGCCACCTCCTGCGAATGCGTCGTTACTTTCTTCTCCGCATCGCTGGTGTTGTCGATAAGCGTTCCCTTCAGTACGTAATATGCCTCGTCTCCGGGATTCTTTCCGTCGCCCCGTTCCACTGTTCCCTTGAATTCGAACCATACGGCATGCACCGTTTCTGTGGTGAAGCTCAGCCGGTTGCCGTCCATCTTCCCGCTGCGGAAAAACTGATCGAGAAATGCTCCTTTGTCACTTTGTCCTTCACCATAGCGCGAAACAAACCCGGTCACTCTGCCCTCATCTTCCACCGTGATTTGGACGAACTCTCCATCCTTCAGGAAGCTGTACATTCCGGAATATCCTTTGCCAGCCTTCGCTTCCTGCTTCGTCTGCGGTGGCTCGGGCACTTTCGGAGCGGCCGCCTTGGAATCCTGGGCGTTCGATGAGCAGAATGTAAAGGCGGCGAAAGCGGCAACAAGAAAGGTGGACGATTTCTTCATGGGTTTCTCCCGGTGCGTCAATCGTACTACCTTCCCCACGAAGCGATACCTTGCGTGCTCGCCGTCTGACTATTTGAGCCGTCTTCCCCACCAAACGCTTCCTGCAGCTAGAATAGAACGATGCGCGAGGTGCTGGACCCGCTGGAGTTAGCAGAGACGGAAGCACCCGTCGCGGACCTCCGCCTGCTGATTGCAGCTGAACCATGGGCTAGCGCCTTCCTGCAAAACCTTCGCGATCTATTTCAGCCGCGCGAACCAGTTCCTCAGCATCTGCAATCCACTCCCGCGGCTTTTTGGCCTGATGTGTTCGTCGACCGCCCACTTCCGTGGCGGCGGTTCATGCAGTCGGGCGCGTGTCACGTGCTGGCGCTGGCCGTGGTCCTGGCGGGATCGCGCTTTCTCACGTTGCGGCCCCAGGCCACGCCTCTGCCCGCGTTCACGCATGCCGACGTGGTTTATTACACACCGTCGGAATATCTGCCGCCGCTGGACACTCGCCGCTCGACCGCCGCGCGGCCGCATAAGGCTGACCCCGAATTCTCCGCGCAGCCCATCATTTCCGTGCCTCGGGAGGCGGATAACCGTTCCCAGACCATCGTCGCCGCGCCCAGCGTGAAATTGCAGCACGACGTCGCTTTGCCCAACACCGTAGCCTGGTCGGACAAGCCGCGCATGCCGATTGCTCCTGCGCCTGTAGTCCTTGCATCTGAGATCACGCGGCTTGCGCCGCGGATGGAACGCTCTGTGATTGCGCCACCGCCTGATGTGGACGATACATCGCGGAAGACTATGCGAGCTCCGGAGACCTCCGTAGTTGCTCCTCCTCCCGCGCTGGAAGCTGCGTCCCACCGCCGCGTGGGCGAACTCAACATTGGACACAGCGCGGTAATCGCGCCTGCTCCGCAGCTTTCTCTGGACGAGCAGCGCACAGTTGCTCAAGGACGCTCCGCTCCACGCGGACATTCTCCGCAGGTGATCGCTCCGCCACCTTCGCTGGGCGTGTCGGGAGGTTCCCGCTCCGGCGGAGGGATGATCGCACTCAGCCTGCATCCCGCCGTAGGCGCGCCGCCTGCCGCTGTGGCCGGCAATCGACGCGGCAGCTTCGCTGCCACACCGGAAGGACATCATGGAGCCTCCGGAGCGCCGGGCAGTTCCGCTGGCGCTTCCAGCTCGAATGGAAGTGGAGCGAGCGGAAAGGACGCAAGTAACTTGCCCTCGGGACTGTATGTCGGCAAGAACTCGAGCGCGAATTCCGTCAATCCGAACCTCATTGCTGGAATGCGCGCGCCGCGCGCGGCTCGGGCTGGGCAGCTGGAAAGCGACAGCAAACTCTCCGAAGCCGAACGCGCCGTGTTCGGCGACCGCAAGATCTATTCGCTCAGCCTTAACATGCCGAACCTCAACTCAGCGGGAGGCAGTTGGATCATCCGCTTTGCCGCGATCAAGGCGGAATCAACCTCCGGTAGACCTGTTTCTGCCAGCGCTGCTTCTGACGATCTGTCATCGCCGGTGGCGACGAGCAAAGTGGATCCCGCGTATCCGCTGGAACTGATGCGGCAGAATGTGGGCGGAACTGTGATTCTCTACGGCATCATTCACTCTGACGGAACTGTGGGGAACTTGCGCGTGCTGCGCAGCGTCGATGAGCGCATCGACAAGTTCGCCAGCGCGGCGATCGCCAAATGGCATTTTCAACCTGCCAGGAAGAACGGAGCTCCGGTTGATGTGGAGGCTACGTTCTGGATTCCATTCCGGCCGGCGAAGGTGAACTCGGGCTTCTGAGAGTGGGTTTCAGTTCT
>Ga0182015_10006961_pt1 | contig 11166 bp, 11 predicted proteins | sample 712P3MmetaG_FD_120478 | JGI IMG/M metagenome (GOLD analysis project Ga0182015, IMG submission 120478) | Permafrost microbial communities from Stordalen Mire, Sweden - 712P3M metaG | ecosystem: Environmental > Terrestrial > Soil > Wetlands > Permafrost | place: Sweden: Stordalen | collected...
CGATGACTTGGGCATGCGGAAGTTATCCCTCACCGCCGCCGAGGAACTCCTGGAGATCATCATGCGACGCTATGAGCGTGCTAGCACAATCATTACTTCGAACCGACCTGTCGATGACTGGGGAAAACTGCTGGGCGATAGCGCAACGGTTACCGCCATGCTCGATCGCTTGCTGCATCATGGCCACGTGCTGAAATGCGGCCCACGCAGTTGGCGCACAAAAACGGGCTTGCCTCCGCAGCAGGCGGCAGGATAGAACAACCTATGTCGTGGACGGCTTCCAAAGTATGGCCGGTTTTGAACTGATCATGTATGGCCGCTTTTCAGGTGATCACTGAGGCATGGCCGGGACCACGTATACGACCTTGTTCGCCTTCAGGTAGCCGTAGAACTCCGAACAGATTTGATCCGCCTCTTTTTGTGTGTAACGTCTTTTCTCAGTCATGGACTTCTCCTCGGCTCAGTATCGTGGCCCGCGCCGGGTGGACGCTAGGTGTCGGAAGTAACGAGGGATCGCGGACGTTTTACTTTCGCGGGTAGCGGAAATTGAACTCGCCGCGCAGGATGATGTATATGGCGACACCGAGCAACACTGGCAGCCAACCGAATTTGGCGATCAAGGAGATCAGGTCGCTCATACCATGGGCACCTCTCGGCCCGTCAGACGGTAACGTCCGGTTTTCTCATCCTTTTCGATCTTCCCTCGCTCCTTCATCACCTTAAACATTTTGTAAGGGAAATTGTTCGGAGTGGAGATGCCATTCTCGTTCGCACGCTGTCTAATTTCTGCCGGAGTGATTCCAGCTTTCCCGGCCTGCATCAAGAGTTCGCGTGCAAAGTCGTTTCTGGCTTTCAGAGACGTGTTCTTTTTCGCGCGAGCGATTTGTGGCAGATCAGTTTCGGCGGAAACTTGCTCCAATCGGTGCAACTGCTGAATCTCGGCGACGATCCGTTCCCACTCTGCAAGGCGATCTTGATGGTACTTAATGCGCTTGCGGTGAAATCGCATCTTCTCTTCGAGGGTCTTGTAGGGATGGCCGATTCCGCCCATGACCTCACGCTACACCGGGGTCCTGCCCTAGGTCAATACACATTTGGGGTAGGGGCAATGATTTGTAGATGGGCAGGGGGGCGGTAATACTTTTCTACGCGGGTTTGGTTCAGGAAGTCACGCAAACACTCCAAATGTGTCGTTGACCTTCTCCCTCATGGCTTCGCTCCGGGCGGTCTCACCTTCCAAATATGCGAGCGTTGTGGCCAGATCGGAATGGCCCAGCATCTTCTGCAGCTTCCGAGCATCCACACCGTTTCTGTGCTGAAGAGTCGCAAACGTCTTTCGGAAAACGTGCAGCCCGAAGTTCGCCGGGTTCATCCCTGCCCGCTGCGCCAACTCCTTCAGCGTCCGCAGCATATGCCCGTCCTTCCCGCCGTTCTTTGCTGGGAAGATCAGCGTCCCCGTTGACCTGAGCATTCGCTCCTTCAACGCCGCGACCAGATAGTCGGGCAACTTGATCTCGCGCTCCTCACGATCCTTGATCTGCCAGTCGTCCTTCTCACGGACAGTGAAGATGCCTTCAACAAAGTCAATATCATCCCAAGTAGCGTTGCTGACTTCCTGCTCGCGTGCTCCGCTGCCCAAGAAAAACTGGCACAGCAACCATTCATCAGGGGAGGCACTCCCGAACAACCGCTTGAGTTCATCCGGGCGATAGGCGCGAACTTTCTTCTCTGTGTACTTGTGGTGCAGGGTGACATCCTTGATGCCGAAGTGACGGAGCATCGTTGTGACCTCACCCAGTCGGTTGTCAATGGTCCGGTCGCTCATCCCGGCTTGCTTCTGCGCGATGACGAAGTTCCGGAGGTCGTCAACAGTGAGGGAACTTACAGATCTACCCTCCGAACTTACAGAAGTCTTGAACAGAGCAAGGGTGTAGCCGTATCCCTGCGCCGTCTTCTCTGACTTCGTCCCGGCTACGCTGGCGAGATACCTCTCAATGGCCTCTCCAAGTCCCAGAGACTGCCTCGCCGGCAAGTTCGTGCTCTGTGGCTGGCATAGGCTCATCTCCTTCTCCATCCGGAGACGGGAGGCTTCGTTCAGGTCGGTCCCCACATTCAGGTAGCGTGTCTTGGTCCCCCGGTCTTCATACCAGCGGATGACATAGACGTCACCCAGCGCGCACTGCTGTGGCTGGCGACGGTTGACGGTCTGGTATTGGCGGTTGTGGCGGATGAGAAGTGCAACTGTGCTCGACATTGAAGGCTCCCTTTTGAGTGGAGTTCAATACCGAGGAGCATTGAGGCTTGAGTGATTCTAGCCCGCTATTCTAGCCGGGCAGTTAAGTCCATTGTTTTCAATTTTGGCGGAGAGGGAGGGATTCGAACCCTCGGTACAGGTGTTAGCCCGTACAGCGGTTTAGCAATTCTCTCCTCCGGAACGACGCCCAGCAATCCCAACTACTTACAGTCGCACGCGTTCACCAAAAGTGACCTAATGTGACCTCAATCGTCACTTACAGGACATCATGCCGGACACTAAGAAACGAACAGCCGGAGCGTTTGGGTCGGCTGTTCGTTTGGGGTTAGTCGCCCTTCAATTAAGAGCAATCAAGACGTCCTCGCTTTTCGATTCGCCAGTGGCGAGCCGTAGCTCCCTCTCCAGGCTCTTCTCCTGTTTGGAGGGCGCGATCACCATACCGTTGGTGCCCGCACCTGTCCAGATCTCCGCCAGGAAATACTGGCCAGCCACATGATGGAAGACCAGCTTGGTGCCCGAGTTGTTTTGATACTCGCGTCTGACCAACGACAATGCGCTCGCGCTTGTCTGACCGTTCCTGATCTGGATTGCGCTCGCGCCGGCAGTGCTGACTACGTAGGTGCCAGCCGGAAGCTCCGCCGAGCCCACCTTGAAGGCGAAGGGCACATTGGCTTTGGCAGCAGACTGAGCTTGGGCCGCGGCGTTGAGCATTAGCGACATCACCACCAGCGACAGGATCCCGATAACGTTGCGTTTCATAACATCCTCCTTGGGGCTCCTCGCAGTGGAACCCAAACTGAATTTGTCACTCAAGCTCTCCGCGTTATCGGTGAACGCTTGCTGTGACGCATTTAGATATTGCATGCGTCGTGCCAAGCCCAATTTGAGCTTTTTCCCGATCGAGTCTGATGGTTTTTCAACAACTTGAGACCGGCCTCCCTCAAAGCGATCGGGCCAAGTAGTAGCTGAACGCCTACCCGCGAGTAGCCTCTTGGTTCCGCAGAAACGGTTCGATTCGACGATGCTTCTTCTGCCGTTTCGACTACACTGGACAACCGGAGAATGAGTTGATCAACGCCAGACTGATGTCGATTTCCGGATTCCCCAAGGAAATTGTTCGGGTCGTGAAGGATGGCCCGCTGATTCTGGGTAGGGATCCCTCCAACCAGTTGGCGGTGGGCGACCCTGCGGTTTCACGAAAGCATTGCTCGGTGAGCGAGGTCTCTGCCGATGTTTTTGAGGTCGCCGATCTCGACAGTCACAATGGGACTTTCGTCAACGGAGCGCGGGTGAGCCGCCAGACCATCCAGCACGGAGACCGAATTCGTATCGGCAACAGCGAGTTTGTATTTCTCACAGGCCCTGATGAGGAGATCGCCCCTCTGTCATCGCGCCCCGGCAGTCACGCGATGTGCTCGGGATTGAAAACGATGTCCCTTGATCGCTCCGGCCTGCCGACTGATGACTCATGGGTAGGCGGACTGGCGCGCGATCTGAGTGCATTTTTCAAGATTGCGAATATGATCAATTCCACCCGCAACGTGGAAGCCTTGCAGCGCGAGTTGCTGGAGCTTATTTGCGAAGTGATCCCGGCCTCGCGGGCTGCAATCTTGCTCCAGCAAAACGCGAGTGAGGAACCCAGTCCGCCCTGCACGTGGAACAGAAAGGATTTCGCTCCGCAGGACATGCTTATCCGGGACGAGTTGGTGCAGGAGGCGATCTGGGAACACGGCGCTGTCTTTTCAGAAGCTGCCGCCGAAACTACTTCCGCGGAGCACGTGTTGTGTGTGCCCTTGGTGGCAGTTGAGAGAATCCTCGGGGTGATCTATCTGAGCTCACCCGCCTCCTCACCCGCGTTTGGAGAGGACCACGCCTACTTCGTCAGCGCAGTGTCCCGCATCGCCGCAGTCACGCTAGAGAACTTGTCGAAGCTGGATTCCCTGAAGGCAGAGAACCAGCGCCTCCAGGCAGAGGCGAAAGCCGACCGCTCTCTCATCGGGGAAGGCAGAGCGATGCGACGTGTTAGTGAGTTCATCGGGCGAGTGGCGAGGGGCGATTCGACGGTGCTCATTCGCGGCGAAAGTGGAACCGGCAAGGAACTCGTGGCCCGCGCTATTCACACCAACAGTGAGCGGCTCGACAAACCGTTCGTCGCCGTCAATTGCGCCGCGATCCCGGAAGCTTTGCTGGAGAGCGAACTATTTGGCCACGAAAAGGGAGCTTTCACTGGCGCGGTCGCGACCAAGAAGGGCAAGTTCGACATCGCCGGGGAAGGGACGCTCTTCCTCGACGAAATCGGGGAACTGGCCCCTCTATTACAAGCCAAGCTCTTGCGGGTGTTGCAGCAGCGTGAATTTGAACGGCTCGGTGGAGATCGCTTGCTGCCGTTTAACGCGCGCGTCCTGGCTGCGACGAACAAGAACCTGGAGGAGGCAATCAAGACGGGTGAGTTCAGGCAGGACTTGTATTACCGCCTGAATGTCGTTTCCGTAGCTATGCCTCCACTGCGGGAGCATCGCGAGGATATTCCGTTACTGGCTCTGTATTTCGCCAACAAATATGCGGAGAAGTGCCATCGTGGCTTCACAGGAATCGCTGCGGAAGCACGCGAGTTGTTGATGAAATACAGTTGGCCAGGGAACGTTCGCGAATTAGAAAACGCCATCGAACATGCGATCGTGCTGGGACTGACGGACGAAATTCTCGCAGAAGACTTGCCAGACACGCTGCTCGAGGAACAGTCCGTGGGTTTGGCCGCGGCGCGATACCACAACACTCTAAGCCAGACGAAAAAACAGCTTGTTCTGACGGCGTTGGACGAAACCAACGGCAACCACGTCGAGGCCGCTCGCCTCCTCGGAATTCACCCCAAGTACCTGCACCGGCTGATCCGGAATCTGAATTTGAAATCCGCCGTAAAGAGACAGGGGTAAACTATAGGGCGGGTGCGCCGAGGTTTAGGCGTTGACCCCTCAGGTCAGTCGCTAGTGCCGTCGCTCTCTTTATCAATGTAACGATTGCCTCCCGAAACGCACTACTCAATATGAAGTGACGCCTGGTCGTTCCATCGCAGAACGAGAAAGCCAGAATTAAAGAGGACAGGCGGTCGGGTGCGGCGAGGTAAAACGTTGCGGATGATCTGATTGCGGGCGGCGGGGCGTAGCTATTTGCGGGATTACATAAATCGAGAGCCTGGACGCGGCCATTGTTCATGGCCGAATTTCTGAATCCACGTTGTCCTGTGCCTCTCCGGCTGCGTTGACTTGCTCCTAGCGGCGGCCTACCATGCTCACCATCCACGCCAGAATGAGCTGAAATGATCGGCCAAACCATCTCGCATTACAGCATCGTTGAGAAACTCGGCGGTGGTGGGATGGGTGTGGTTTACAAAGCACAGGATGTGAAGCTCGGACGGTTTGTTGCCCTGAAGTTCCTTCCCGACGACGTAGCCAAAGACCCGCACGCTCTCAGCCGCTTTCAGCGCGAAGCGAAAGCAGCCTCTGCACTGAATCATCCGAACATCTGCACGATTTACGAAATTGGCGAAGAGGACAGCCAGTCCTTCATCGCCATGGAGTTTCTGGACGGCCTAACGCTGAAGCACCGCATTGCAGGGCGTCCGCTGGAGATTGAAATAGTGATGTCACTGGGCATTGAGATTGCCGAGGCGCTCGATGCTGCCCACTCCGCTGGCATTGTCCACCGCGACGTCAAGCCAGCGAACATTTTCCTTACCAAGCGCGGACACGCAAAGATGCTGGACTTCGGCTTGGCGAAAGTCACGCCCGCACTCAGCAAAGCCGAAGCAGTGGCAGCCACGGCGCAATCGACTGTGACGCTGGAAGAGCACCTGACCAGTCCTGGCACAGCGTTGGGAACGATTGCCTACATGTCTCCAGAGCAAGTGCGAGCCAAGGAACTGGACGCACGCACGGATTTGTTCTCTTTTGGCGCAGTGCTGTACGAGATGGCTACTGGCACGCTGCCCTTCCGCGGGGAAAGCGCGGGGCTAATCTTCGAGTCCATCTTGAACCGCGCACCCGTGTCGCCAGTGCGATTAAATCCGGATCTGCCAGTCGATTTAGAACGGATCATCAATAAGTGTCTGGAGAAAAATCGTAACCTCCGTTACCAACACGCTTCAGACATTCGTACCGATTTGCAACGTTTGAAGCGGGACTCCGAGAGCGGACATGTTTCTGCGGCAACCTCTGGCACCATAACCGTGACTGAGGTCCCTGCAATTTGGCTTGCGAAGCGCTGGAAGATTTTGATTTCCGTTCTGTTGTCGGCTTTGCTGGTTGCGGGCGGGTTTTACTACCGTTCACGTCGAAACAAGCTGCTGTCTCATAAAGACACCATCGTCCTCTCCGACTTCGCCAACAGCACGGGCGATCCAGTTTTCGATGACACGTTGAAGACGGCTCTCAGCGTTTCCCTGCGGCAATCGCCTTTCCTGAATGTACTCACCGACAGCCAAGTCGCGAAGACTTTGCAGCAGATGACTCAGCCGGCCGGCACAAGGCTCACGCCCGAGCTGGCCCGCGAGCTTTGCCAGCGTGGGGGCAGCAAGGCCTATCTTGCTGGAGCTATCGGCCGTCTAGGTAGTGAGTATGTCGTCGGCTTGAAAGCGGTAAGTTGTAAGAACGGAAATACGCTCGCCGAAGAACAGGTTACGGCGGCATCCAAGGAGAAGGTGCTGGACAGTCTAGGCGGGGCGGCAGCCAAGCTGCGTGCCGAACTCGGCGAATCGCTGGCCACCGTGCAGAAGTTCGATGTTCCGCTCGAACAGGCCACCACGTTTTCGTTGGATGCGTTCAACGCTTATGGATTGGCTCTGTCCACTTGGGACAAAAAGGGCGACCGCGACTCGCTGCCGATTTTCAAGAAAGCCATCGAACTGGATCCAAACTTTGCCATGGCTTATAGCGCGCTGGCAACAATCAACCACAATCTCGGAGACTCCGAACTTGCCCGTGAGAATGCCACCAAAGCCTACGAACTTAGGGATCGCGTGACTGAAGCCGAACGGGAGGCGATTGAGGCGCGCTACTACTCGTATGTAATCGGCGATTTAGAGAAGGCCGCAGAAGTCTACGCTGTTGCAATTCAGAACTACCCCGACTCTGCAGGCGCCTACAACCACTTGGCCAACGACGAAGGCGAACTCGGCCGCTATGAGCAGTCGGTCCAAGACTTTCGCAAGGCTCTGCTGCTCGACCCGTCGAGAGCTTCGACATACACAAATTTGGCAATAGGCCTGCTCGCTTTGAACCAGGTCGAAGAAGCTTCCGCGGTTTTAGCGGAAGCCGACAAACGAGGCTTGCAGACCGACACTCTACTGCAAGCGCACTACTGGATAGCCTTTCTTCGTAACGACGAAAAAGAAATGGAGCTCCTGGTTCAGCGGTCATCCGATCTGCCCGGAGCTCAGGCGATTCTTCTATCCGAGCAATCCAACACTGCGGCTTATCACGGACATTTCGAAAAGGCCCGAGAGTTTTCGCGTGCTGCCGAAAATTTGATGGAACGCGATGCAAATAAAGAATTGGCTGCCAGCTACCTGGTCCAGGCAGCCCTTCGCGAGAGCGAAGTCGGAGAGTTCGCGCGGGCTCAACAATATATTTCCCAGGCGCAGAAGCTCTCGCACGGGCAGGATGTCGCAACACTTTCCGCTGTCGCTCTAGTTCAAATCGGAAGCGTCAATCAAGCCGAAGCCCTCTGCCACGAGCTAGACAAACAGTGGCCCGAGGGCACAATTGTTCAGAAATACTGGCTGCCTGCGATTCGTGCTGAGATCGACCTGAGGCAAGCGCGACCTTCGAAAGCCATTGATGACCTGGGAGTCGCCACTCCTCTTGAGTTTGCCAATCCGGGATCAACCGCGGTCCCCACTCTTTATCCAGCCTATGTTCGAGCACAAGCCTATTTGGCGATGGGTAACGATCCAAGAGCAGCGACGGAATTCAGAAAGTTGACTGACCGGCCGGGCCTTGTCTTGAATTACCCGCTCGGAGCGCTGGCTCATCTAGGACTGGCTCGCGCCTACAAGTCCACTGGAGACTTACAAAATTCTCGCCAAGCTTACCTGGATTTCCTCTCCCTTTGGAAAGATGCCGACCCCGACATCCCGATCCTGAAAGAAGCGAAAGTCGAGTACGCGAAGCTGCAGTAGCTACCAGCAGTAGAACAGGCTTCCACATCTCTCATTGTTCACCGATGATTCACACAAACAGCTACGACGCAGAGAACCGGTTGATCGCCACAGAAGGATACTCCTACATCTACGATGGTGATGGCGAGCGAGTTGAGAAGTGTACCGGAGGGCGCGACGCCGGGAAACCTGTGCCAGCGGAGAGGCCTAGACAGCGACCCCCTGAGTGAAACTGATCTGGCGGGAAATAGTCAGAACACGTACATCTTCTTCAACGGTCAGCGGGTCGCACGCCGCGACAGCGCCGGCGCGCTCGCGCTGATCAAACTGGGCAACGATTGGCTTGCGAAAAATTCCTGGGAACAACAAACACTGTGTTGTGCTATCGTCTGACATTAAGGAAGCCTCTTTTGTTGCCGCAAACAGGTCTAGTCAACATGTTTGTAACAGAGGAGGCTTCTTTTGTCTTCAGATCTCTTCATATTCACGAATAATGCGGGCTAATGTGTCACCCGATAATCGCCCAATCCACCAATGCAGAATGGAGCTTCCATTCCCGACACGGTGATCGACAACGCGCTCGTCGTTTGGCATAGCGACAAAACGGAAATCATGAACTCAGGACGGCCTCCGCAGGATGTGGATTTCTGCCTGGGCGTCTGGGAACATGAGAAAAATTCCAACAAATACAAGCTCAATCACTTTGCCTGGGGAGGCAATGCGTTCCCCACCGATCCGCCGACCGAGATGGGGCCCCCCAGCTGGCCCGACTCACATCGTCGAAGAGGTTACCTTGAGTCCGGATGGGGATCAATATACCGGGCCATTTAGGCTGGATGCATACGATACCTCGGGAAACACATCCACGGTGTGATCACGGAGTCACGAAGAGCTGTCCTTATTATTGGGTGGGATTGATCTGACCAAAACCAAGCACAAGCGGTGGTATCGGAAAGCTCCGCCAGAGGGACATGTTGCCGCATGATTGCTTGGTTGTTTGAACGTTTCGATCGACTCTGGTAAATCATTAACCCATTGTGAGCGTACCTTTCATTCCTTCAGCACCAGCCGATCTGGAACTCATCGCACAACTGAAGAGCCGGCTGCAGTATGCGGAACTGAGAATTCGGGTGCTGGAAGAGCGCCTGCGGCTGATACAGATCGAGAAATATGGAGCAGGCGGCGAGAAGCTCTCCCAGGGGCAAATGCACTTGTTCGAGCCTGAGCCTGTCGTCATTGAAATGATCGAGCAGGCGGAGAGTGAGCACGCGCCAGTACATCGCCCAACGAAGCGATCCTTCAAACATCCGGGCCGCCAGGAATTGCCTGCGAAGCTTCCGCGCGTTGAGCGGATTCTGCCTTGCACGCCAGATCAGCGCCTTTGCAAACGCTGCGGCAGAGAAACTGTGGTGATCGGCTACGAAGAGAGTTCCCGGTTGGATGTGGAACCGCCGAAGTACTTCGTACTGGTCACAAAACGAGAGAAGCGGGCTTGCCGGTCGTGTGAGGATCTCGGCGTCGTCTCAGCGCCCCTGCCGTCACGGATCATCGAGAAGTGCCTGGCGAGTGACCGGATCGTCATCGAGACAGTCGTCAGCAAATACTGCAATCATATGCCCCTGCATCGTCAGAGCATGATTCTGGAAAGAGACCTCGGCTTGGAAATCAGCCGCGCGACGCTGGACGGCTGGGTGCTCAAAGTCGGCGAGTTGTTGATTCCGATGGTCGCCGCGATGAGGCGAGAGTTGATCAGCGGAACTTACATACAGGCCGACGAAACCCCAGTCGATGTGCAGACACGCGAGGGCCGGGGAAAGAATCATCAAGCATATCTCTGGCAATACAGTCGCCCCGGAGGAACGGTAGTGTTCGACTTCCGCTTGGGCCGTGGACGCGATGGGCCGAAACGGTTCCTGGAACAGTTCGAAGGCATTCTGCAAACTGATGGATACGCGGCTTATGACCAAATCGGCGGGCCGAAAATGGTACATGCCGCTTGTTGGGCTCATGCTAGAAGACAGTTTTTCGAGGCAGTACAGCTTGATCCCCGAGACCCGGTGGCAACTCCGATTGTGGCGCAGATGGACGAACTGTTTGCCGTCGACGCCGAAGCTCGCTGCAAAGCGCTGACTACTGGAGCGCGCCATCTCCGGCGTCAGGAAACAGCCAAGCATCTCCTGGATGAGATCCGTAGCAAGATCGAGGCAGCGCAGTCGATTGCATTGCCTTCCAGCGCACTCAGCAAAGCTGCCAGTACGCGCTCACGCTGTGGAAGAAGCTAACGCGCTTCTTGGAGTATCCCGAATTAGAGCTCAGTACCAATCTGGCTGAGAATTCGATGCGTCCCGTGGCTCTGGGCCGGAGGAATTGGATCCACATCGGCAGTCCACAGGCAGGACCCAAGGTTGCAGCGATTCTCTCGGTCGTAGAAAGCTGCCGCAGGCTGAACGTCCCGGTGTGCCACCACTTTTCTGCGATTCTCCCCGGGCTTGCCGATCTTCCGATCCAGCGCCTTCCGGAACTTACTCCAGCTGCGTGGGTCGCCCGGCATTCATAGACTCAAGCGACCGGGATGCTGGGGTGAACGTGATTAGCGACCACCTGTCAGGTTCGTGCCGATATCACTCAACTTTTGCAGCTACTCGGCGGTTGTCGGATCGATCACTGACTTGACTTCCGAGACGCGGTTCGCCGGGAAGCCTCCTTGTTGCGCGTGTTCTCGAACCATCTTTTCGTCCGGGGCTATATAGACGCAATA
>Ga0182015_10006963_pt1 | contig 11166 bp, 10 predicted proteins | sample 712P3MmetaG_FD_120478 | JGI IMG/M metagenome (GOLD analysis project Ga0182015, IMG submission 120478) | Permafrost microbial communities from Stordalen Mire, Sweden - 712P3M metaG | ecosystem: Environmental > Terrestrial > Soil > Wetlands > Permafrost | place: Sweden: Stordalen | collected...
ATAGTCTACTTAGGGGCCCGGCATCTCGGCAGTTATGTCAAAATAGTCGACGTCCCGATCGTCGGGGAGTGGCAGTCCCCCGGCAAGCCCTGGCGCATCGTGTTTCGTCCGGACAAGACACTTGTGAGCTCGGCGAGTCCTTCGCAACCAAGTGCTTCGCAATCATGGACTTCGGGACCGGGCACGTACTCGGTGGATTATTACGGCACGCTGTGGGTCAAGCTCAATAATGGCAAGATCTACTCGGCGGCTTTGAAAGAGGAGAACCCCGACCGGTTCGACCTCATTGAATCAGAGACTCTCGTGCCGACCGTGTTCGAAAAGGTGGCGCCGGCAAAGCCGATGCCGCCGGATTCGCCGAAGGAATCCCCGGGCTAGGAAATAATCTCATCCAAAACTCCGCAACTTTTGGCGCGGGGGCTATCTATCGCGCCCAATGGCGTCGACGATGCGCGTGATGAAAATGCCTGTGCCCCTTAAAAACCCCAGCTTGACGCAATTGCAGGCGTTTCCAGAAAGCCCTAGCCGTGGCCGGAAAGCCGCTCGATCATCGCGCCGCAGGCGCCGAGCTTTTCCTCGATATGTTCGAAGCCACGGTCGAGGTGATAAACGCGGTTGACCAATGTTTCGCCCTCCGCCGCGAGCGCCGCGATGACGAGCGACATGGACGCGCGAAGATCCGTCGCCATCACTTGCGCGCCTTGGAGTTGTTCCACCCCTTCGATCACGGCGGCATCGCCGTCGAGCTTTATATGGGCGCCGAGCCGGACCAATTCCTGAACATGCATGAACCGGTTTTCAAAAATAGTTTCGGTGATCCTCGACGAGCCCTTGGCCTTGGTCATCAAGGCCATGAATTGGGCCTGCAGATCCGTCGGAAAGCCGGGAAACGGCGCGGTGGCGATGTCGACCGGCGCGATGCCGGCGCCGTTGCGTTGCACGCGGAGCCCTTCGTTGGTCGCCGAAATTTCCGTGCCGGAGCGTTCGATCGCTTCAATCGCGCTCGCCAAAAGGCTTAGGCTCGCGCCCGCCAGCATCACATTGCCGCCGGCCATGGCGACGGCCATCGCATAGGTGCCTGCTTCAATGCGGTCGGGCAATACAACGTGGCGCGCCCCCGTGAGGCTGCCCGCGCCCTCGATTTCGACCACGGATTGTCCGGCTCCCTTGATCCGCGCGCCCATCTTGTTGAGGCAGTCGGCAAGATCGACAATCTCTGGCTCGCGCGCCGCATTGACCAGAAGCGTATGGCCGTCGGCGAGCGAAGCGGCCATGAGCGCGGTATGGGTGCCGCCGACGGTCGCCTTGGGAAAATGGATCTCGGCGCCAGTTAGTCCGTTGCGCGCTTTGGCATGGACATAGCCCGCCTCGATCTCGACATGCGCGCCGAGCTTTTCGAGAACCATGATGAGAAGATCGACCGGCCTTGTGCCGATCGCGCAGCCGCCGGGCAGGGAAACCTTGGCCTCGCCCATCCGGGCGACAAGCGGCGCGATGACCCAGAAACTTGCCCGCATCTTGGAGACGAACTCGTAGGGCGCCATCGTGTCGACGATCTGACGCGCGCTAAGGTGGATCGTCCGGCTCGCGTGCGCGGACGTGCCCGGCCGCCTTCCGTCGACCGAATGATCGACGCCATGATGGCCGAGAATGCGCAAGAGCATGGCAACGTCGGCGAGATTGGGGATATTTTCAAGGGTCAGCGTTTCGCGCGTGAGCAGCGAGGCGATCATCAATGGAAGCGCCGCGTTCTTGGCGCCGGAAATCCTTATGACGCCATTTAACGGCTGGCCGCCGACGATCCGAATACGATCCAAGAAAGCCCCCGTTGTCAAAAAAGCCCCAACTAATCTTGTTTTGTGCCGGCTCCGGTTTCAGCGGCTTCGCCTTGAACCGTTTTGCTTTCAACCGCGTTTCCCGTCTGATTCCTCCGGTCGACCTTTTGCGCCTTGCGGCGCCCAAGGTTCGCCCGCAAGGCTTGGGCGAGGCGCAGCCGCTCGGCGGCTTTGCGCGAACCAGCCGCGCCGGACAAAACCGGATTTCCGCCATCCGGAACAGGCCGGTCACTGGAGCCGGACAAATTCGTGCCTCTTTCGCCAGAGCTTCGCCACGCCGCCCGCGCCTCCGACGGAAACATGGTGTCCCAAGCAGCGGGATGGCGCGCTCTAAAAGCCTTGTAGAGGGCCGTGGCGGCCAAGGCAAGGCTCCCGCGGGGTTTTAAGGATGGGCGAGAACCGACCTGGCGGGTTACCCGCCATATTGGAGGAAGCCGTCCAGCGCCAACGCAACGACGCCGAATGTAGTCAGGGACGTGCCGGGGAGAGCCGGGGACTGGCAAAGGCAGCGCAGGGTCAGTCAAAGCGCAGGGCTCCCGCAAATTCGACGGGGACTTGATCCATGAGAAACGCCACAGTATATCAAAAGCTTAGGCTAGACCTGAATAATCCGGGCGAGGTCTTCGCGGGCGGACTTGCTCCCGTCGTGATCCCAGCCCATAACCCTTCCCGGATTTCAACGAACCGCCGGGGGCAAGCAAAATACGCCCTTCGGTGCGCTGCAAAAGCACAGGGATAAGGCTTTGGATCAACGATATGTGCGTCATGATATGGAGCAAGAGTCGGCGAGCGGCTTGAGCGGATTTGCGGGCGACACCGAGCCGGTCACGTTGACCCCCGCGCAAGATGGCGCGCAAGTCGACGACGACCATCTCGCGCGGGTGCGCCGCGGCTCGATCTGGCAATTGCTCGCCATCGCTTTGAGCCTGGCGATCGCGGTTTTTTCGATCTACGTCCTTGCCCGCGTGGTTTCCGCGGTGAGTCTCAGCGCTTTGCGCCAGGCAATCGCGGCGACCAGCGCCGAGCAGATCGCGACGGCGGCGCTTTTGACCGTTTGGTCCTTCCTTGCCCTGACCGGGTACGACGGGCTCGCGCTCCGCCAGCTTAACGCCCGCGTTCCTTATAAGACAACGGCGCTGGCCTCGTTCACAAGCTATGCGATTTCCTTCACGCTCGGCTTCCCTTTAATTACCGCGGGCACGATTCGCTACTGGATCTATTCGCAAGCCGGCTTGACGGCGAGCAAAGTCGCGAGCCTCACCGTGATCGCCGGCGTGACGTTCTGGTTCGGCAATGTTTTTGTGCTTGGCGCGGGACTCGCGTTTCACGCCAGCGCGATCAGCGCGATCAATCATTTCTATCCTTTGATCAACACGCTGATAGGGCTTGCCATTCTGGGCGCGACCCTCACCTTTCTGGTCTGGGTAACGATTCGCCGCCGACATATCAGCATCAAAGGCTTCCAGCTGGAATTGCCAGGACTTGGCTTGACGCTCGGCCAAATCGCCCTCGGCGTCATCGATCAATGCGCGGCAGCGGGTGTTCTTTATGTTTTGCTCCCGAGCCATGCCGAATTGGATTATTTCGCCTTCGCCGCGATCTACGTCTTCGCCTGCATTCTCGGGGTTTTGAGCAATGCGCCAGGCGGGATTGGTGTTTTCGAAGCGGCGATGCTGAAAGCGGTTCCGGTTGCTTCGGAAGACGCGCTGCTCGCTTCGCTGGTGCTGTTCCGTGTCATCTATTACCTACTGCCTTTCCTGTTCGCCCTCGCTTTTCTCGGCGCCCACGAGGGATTTCACCGTTGGACCGGCTTGCGCGAGGCCATGCGCCGCAGCGAGGAGGAAATCGGCCTGGAGGATGAGATCAACCCGCTTCGCCGTTGGTATCGGGACACTTGGCGGTCGCGACGATGATCCCGGCTTCGGGCTTGCCGATGGCCGACCGGTGCTTCCGGCGTAGACCGTGACGGCGAAGCCAATAAGACGCGGTAATGCGCTCGCGGCCCGTTCGCTAAAAGGAGCGCGCCTCGATCCGGATGGAATCCATTTTGACCCGGGCGGCCCAGAGCGCGACTTGCAAACCAAACAACGCGGGAATGGTAGAGCCTCGCTTCGCGCTTGCCCGCTCGGCGGCCCGGAATCGGTCTGAAGCTTGATATCAGCGCGTACTCGTGCAAGGCCTGCCCGCGACGCCGTATTTCACGAGGGCTTCATGGAAAAGGACCGGCTGGCGCGAGACCGCCTGATCATGGGCCGTCTCATCGACGCCTTGCCCGAGGCGGTGATCGTCATTGGCGCGGCGGAGCGCGTGGTCGCGGTCAACGCCCCGGCGCGGAACTTATTTCCGGCATTGCGGCCGGACGATCTGTTGGCGCGCAGCCTGCGGGCGCCGGATGTCCTTGACGCGGTGAGAAGGGTGCATGCCTCTGGCGCCGCGCAACGGGTGACGTGGGTCGAACGGGTGCCGGTCGAAAGATTTTTTGAACTAAACGCCGCTCCGATGGAGGGGCTGCAATTCGAGCCTTTGATGATTTTGACATTGCGCGATTTGAGCGAGGCGCGCCGCGTCGAACGCATGCGCGTCGACTTTGTCGCCAATGCTAGCCATGAATTGCGGACGCCGCTTGCCTCCCTGCTCGGATTTGTCGAGACGCTCCAGGGGCCCGCGCGCGAGGACAAGGACGCGAGGACACGGTTCCTTTCGATCATGCGCGAACAAGCGCAAAGGATGGCGCGGCTCGTCGACGATCTTTTATCGTTGTCGCGGATCGAACAGAATTTGCATCTTCGGCCGCGGGCGCCGGTGGATATTGTGGCAATCCTCCGCCATATCGCCGATACGCTGGCGCCCATGGCCAGCGACAACGGTGTCGCCCTAAAACTCGACGTTCCGGCCAAGGCGCTCGTCACGGGCGACCGCGACGAACTCGTGCGGTTGGCCGAAAACCTCGTCGAAAACGCCATTAAATATGGTGCGTCCGACCCCCAAAGCGTCAACCGGCAAGTCGAGATTACTCTTGCGGCCGAGACGCAACAATGTGTTTTGACCGTCCGCGACCATGGCCCTGGGATCGCGCCGGAACATTTGCCGCGGTTGACCGAACGGTTTTACCGGGTCGATGCCGGCCAGAGCCGGGCCAAGGGCGGCACGGGGCTTGGCCTTGCCATCGTGAAACACATTGTCGCGCGCCATGGCGGCCGGCTCGGTATTAAATCGAAGCTGGGCAAGGGGGCTACGTTCAGCGTGGTTCTTCCCTTGCACGGAAGCTGAGCCGTAATCCCGCCCTGTCATCAAGCCGTCAAACAGGTTTCATATTGGCCTCACGGGCGCCCCATAAATTTACGAACGGAACAAGGGGCCAAACGGATAGAACCTTTCTTCTGACGCTGCATCGGGCCGATGCGCTTTCGAACAGCCGTTCGACCGCCCCGTCCAATAACTGGCTGCCGATACAAACGCTAGGCAATGAGAGGCAACAAAATGATCTCTACGTTCATGCGAACGTCGCTTGCCGCCGCCGCCATAAGCTTGGCGGCTGGCCTTCCGGCCGGTGCCGTCGATATTTCGGGCGCCGGTTCCACCTTTGTGTATCCGATCTTTGCGAAATGGGCGGACACGTACAAAAAGGAAACCGGCAACGGGTTGAATTACCAGTCAATCGGCTCCGGCGGCGGCATCCGGCAGATCAAGAACAAAACCGTGACCTTCGGCGCATCCGACATGCCGCTTAAGCCCGAGGATCTTAAGGAGTCGGGTCTGGTTCAGTTTCCGGCGGTGACGGGCGGCGACGTGCCGGTCGTCAATCTCGAAGGAGTGAAGCCCGGCGAATTGGTCCTCGACGGTCCGGCGCTAGCCAAGATTTTCCTCGGCGAAATCAATAGCTGGGACGATCCCGCCATCAAACAATTGAATCCGAAAGCCAAATTACCGTCGCAGGCGATCGTGGTCGTTCACCGTTCCGATGGGTCCGGGACGACATTTATCTGGACCGATTATCTTTCCAAGGTGAGCCCCGATTGGAAGTCCAAGGTCGGCGCCAATACGTCCGTCGAATGGCCAGCCGGCATAGGCGCCAAGGGCAACGAAGGCGTCGCCAATAACGTCCTTCAGACGAAAGGCGCGGTCGGCTATGTCGAATATGCCTATGCCAAGCAGAACAAGATGACGTTTGCCGACGTGATCAACAAGGACGGCAACCGCGTGGCCCCGAACGCGCAAGGCTTCCAGGCGGCGGCGGCCAACGCCGATTGGGCCAACGCGCCGGGCTTTTATCAGATCCTGACCGACCAGCCAGGTGCTAAGTCGTGGCCGATCGCGGGCGCCACTTTCGTTCTGATTCCCGCAACGCCGGAAGACCCCGCCGCCGCCGCGGAAGCCTTGAAGTTTTTCAGCTGGGCCTATGAAAAGGGCGGTAAGCAGGCCGAGGAACTCGATTATGTGCCGCTGCCAAGCGCGGTTGTGGCTTTGATCAAAAAGAGCTGGGCCTCAGAAATTAAGGGCGCCGATGGCAAGCCGCTTTTGAACTGAATCTGGGTTGGAGAGGAGGGGCTGCCGTCCTTCTCTCCTCGCCGTCCCGGCCGCTCGTCCTCGAATGGCCGGATAATTGGTTGTGCCCGGCCCGGCGCGCGGGTAGGTCTGATGCGTGACGCAAGGCGACAGGGAAAACGCGGTGGCAAGCAATTTGGCGATTGACAACGCCGAACTGGGATCGGCCGAGGCACGGCTGGCGACGGCTCTCGTTGGTTTCAAGCTTCGCGACAACGCGTTTCACCTTCTGACGTTGGCCGCGGCTTGGACGGTTCTGATCCTCCTTGGCGGGGTCATCGCCTCGCTGGTCGTTGGCTCCCTTCCGGCCATCAGGGCGTTCGGCCTAAACTTTCTTTCGACTGAAACGTGGAATCCCGTCACCGAGAAGTTCGGCGCGCTGGCGCCGATCTATGGCACGATCGTTACCTCGCTCATCGCCATGGCGATCGCGGTGCCGGTCGGGCTCGGTATCGCTATTTTCCTGACCGAGCTTTGCCCTTATGCGCTGCGCCGGCCGATCGGGATCGCAATCGAGCTGCTGGCCGGGATTCCCTCGATCATTTACGGAATCTGGGGCCTTTTCGTGCTTGCGCCCTTCCTGCAGGAGCATGTCCAGCCGGGCCTCATTTCCGCATTCGCCAATGTGCCGGTTTTGTCGGGGCTGTTCGCCGGGCCGCCCTATGGCATTGGCGTGCTGACCGCTGGCGTCATCCTCGCGATCATGGTGCTTCCCATCGTCAGCGCGATCTCCCGCGATGTTTTCGAAACCGTTCCGGCCGTCCTGAAGGAAGCAGCCCACGGCGTCGGCTGCACGACCTGGGAAGTGGTTCGATCGGTGGTGATCCCCTACACGCGCGTCGGCCTTATCGGCGGCGTTATGCTGGGCCTCGGCCGGGCGCTGGGCGAGACCATGGCGGTGACTTTCGTGATCGGCAACGCCCACAAAATCTCGCCGTCTCTGCTTTCGCCGGGCACGACCATCTCGGCAACGATCGCCAATGAATTCACCGAAGCGGTCGGCGACCTTTACACCTCCGCGCTGATCGAACTCGGACTGATCCTTTTCGTCATCACCTTTTTTATTCTCGCGATATCGCGGTATTTGCTGATGCGGCTGCATCAGCGTGAGGGGCGGTAAGGCATGGCGATCTACGACACACGCCTCCGTCGCGACAAGTTCTACCTCGGTCTTTGTTACGCTTCCGTGGTCTTTGGCCTCGGTTGCCTGGCGATCATCCTCGCGACGCTCTTGCTCGAAGGCGTTCGCGGTCTTTCGCCTGTTGTCTTCACGCAAATGACGCCGCCGCCGGGTTCGGGAGGCGGCCTTTTGAACGCGATCACCGGCAGCCTGATCATGACCTTTCTCGGCGTCGCCCTCGGCACTCCGCTCGGCATGCTGGCGGGCACGTACATGGCCGAATACGGCCGCCATTCCAAGCTCACGATTGTCCTGCGGTTCATCAACGATATTTTGTTGAGTGCACCGTCCATCGTCATCGGTCTCTTTGTTTACGAGGTCATGGTCGTGAAAATGGGCCATTTCTCCGCCCTTGCCGGGGCCGTGTCGCTCGCCATAATCGTCGTTCCGGTCGTCGTGCGCACGACCGAGGACATGCTGCTTCTGGTGCCCGATACTTTGCGCGAGGCGGCGAGCGCGCTCGGTCTGCCGCGCGCCATTGTCATCGGCATGGTCGCCTATCGCGCCGCCCGCGCGGGTCTCATCACCGGGGTTCTTCTCGCTATCGCCCGCATCAGCGGCGAAACCGCGCCCCTGCTCTTTACCGCGCTCAACAATCAGTTTTTTAGCACGAATTTGAACGCGCCCATGTCGAGCCTGCCCGCCGTCATTTTCCAGTTCGCGCTTAGTCCCTACAAGGAATGGCAGCAGCTAGCTTGGACTGGAGCCCTCCTTATAACCTTGGCCGTTCTTGTGCTTTCCGTTGCCGCGCGCGTGCTCCAAGTGCGGAGGCCCGGGAAATGACCGGCATGAACGATGTCCCGGACCTCGCGCAAGGCCGGGCCGCGGAGGAAGCTTGGACAGCAGGCGCGCCCACGTTGTCGAATCTCAAGCCGAAGATCTCGGTTCGAGACCTCAATTTTTACTATGGCGATTCGCTTGCCTTGAAGAGCATCAGCGTTCCCCTTTACGCACATAAGGTGACGGCGTTTATTGGGCCGTCCGGCTGCGGAAAATCGACGCTTCTGCGGGTGTTGAACCGGATGTACGATCTTTATCCCAATCAGAGGGCCGAGGGAGAAGTGATTCTCGACGGCGTGAATATCCTGCGGCCGGAGCAGGACCTCAATCTCTTGCGTGCCCGGGTCGGCATGGTGTTTCAAAAACCGACTCCTTTTCCGATGTCGATCCACGACAATGTCGCGTTCGGTATCAAACTCTACCAAAAGCTCCCGAAGGCCGAGCTTCGCGATCGCATCGAGGCCGCGTTGGTGCAAGCCGCTCTTTGGGGCGAGGTGAAGGACAAATTGAACGCTTCGGGCCTGTCGCTTTCGGGCGGTCAGCAGCAGCGCCTTTGCATCGCGCGCACCGTGGCCCTCCAGCCGGAAGTTATTCTCCTTGACGAACCTTGCTCCGCGCTCGACCCTATCTCGACCGCGAAGATCGAGGAAACGATCGACGAACTAACGGAAAACTACACCATCGCGATGGTGACTCACAACATGCAGCAGGCGGCGCGCGTCTCGGAACATACGGCGTTCATGTATCTTGGCGAACTCATCGAGTTTGGCGTCACCGCGCAGATCTTCACGTCACCGGAGAAGAAGCAGACACAAAATTATATTACCGGCCGCTTCGGCTAATCGTGGCGGCAACGAGGAACAGGTTCATGTCCGATCACATCGTCAAAGCTTACGACAAGGAACTCGAAATCCTGGGCCGGAAAATCGCGGAAATGGGCGGCATAGCCGAAAAAATGTTGTCCGACGCCATGGATGCACTGGTCGGTTTCGACACCAGGCTCGCCCAGACGACCGTCGATAGCGATCCGCGCCTCGACCTATTGCAGCGCGACATCGAGGAACAGGCGGTCCTGACCATCGCGCGGCGCCAGCCGATGGCGGTGGATCTCCGCGAAATCATCGCCACAATCCGCATTTCCGGCGATCTCGAGCGGGTTGGAGACCTCGCCAAGAACATCGCCAAGCGTGCGATCAAGATCCACTCGGAGATGAACATACCGCGCGCCACCATTGGCTTGAGGTCGATGCATGAATCGGCGGCACTTCTTTTGAAGGACGTGCTCGACGCCTATGCCCAGCGCGATGCCGAGCGCGCGCGCGGCGTCTGGACCCAAGACGCCGATCTCGATGCGCTGGAAGACTCGGTTTTCCGCGACCTCCTCACCTTTATGATGGAAGATCCTCGCAACATTTCGTTTTGCACGCATCTGCTGTTCGTTTCGAAAAACATCGAGAGGATTGGCGACCACGCAACGAATATCGCCGAGACCGTGGTTTATGTGGTTACCGGCGAGACCCTGCCAATGGACCGGCCGAAGGGCCGGACCACGTTATCGGAGGCACCAGCGACGGTGATTTGAATATGGCGAAAGACATGCAAGACGTGAGTGAAAGCCGTCCGAACCCGGCGCGCGCGGCGGCGGCGCGCGTCCTGGTTGTCGAAGACGAGGCGGCGCTCGGCATGCTCCTAGCCTATAATCTCGAGGCGGAAGGCTTCACCGTGGATCGGGTCGAGCGCGGCGACGAAGCCGAAATCAGGCTCAGCGAAACGATCCCCGACCTCGTCATTCTTGATTGGATGCTGCCCGGCGTTTCCGGACTTGAAATCTGCCGGCGGATGCGCGCGCGGGAGACGACGAGGACCCTGCCCGTGATCATGCTGACCGCGCGCGGCGAGGAAAGCGAACGCGTGCGCGGGCTCGCCATCGGGGCCGACGATTACGTGGTCAAACCGTTTTCGGTTCCCGAGCTCATGGCGCGCGTTCACGCGCTTTTGCGCCGGGCGCGGCCGGATCGCGCGAGCGGCATGCTTTCGGCGGGCGATCTCGATCTCGACCGGCAAAACTGGCGCGTCCGCCGCGCCGGCCGCGAGGTGCATATGGGGCCGACCGAGTTCCGCCTGCTCGACCATTTGATGGGAAAACCAGGCCGGGTATTCTCGCGCGCCCAACTTCTCGACAGCGTTTGGGGGATTTCGGCGGAAATCGACGAACGCACTGTCGACGTTCATATCGGCCGTTTGCGCAAGGCATTGTCGAAGGGGGCGGAAAGGGATCCGATCCGCACGGTGCGCGGCGCGGGCTATGCATTCGATGAAACTTTTGACCGGATGGGTTGAGAACTTCATGCTTCGAGACGGGGGCTCGTTGACTCTTTCTCAAATCTTCGCTTTTGAAGCCCGAGACAGGAAGATTTGCGAGCCAGCTAACATTTTGCCGGTCACAGCGTGGTGGCTTAACCCAGCTTCACTATTTGTAGAAGTCCGAATTTAAGCCGCCAGACAGCGTCAGATTTCGCCGTTCATGTCAGGGCGCGCATTTGAATTTCTACCCCGCAAGGAATGCCCATGACTGATAACGTTGTTGAGAATTTCGGGTGGGAATCCGCCGAAGGTCCGGAATCTTGCGGTATCATCACGCCAGAGGTCCTGTCTATATTGGGCGGGCTCGGCGGGGTAACGCGCGTGCTCGATTTGGGGGCTGGCAACGGCAAGCTTTGTTCGGATTTAGCTCGAGCCGGCTATTATGTGGTGGGGATAGAATATGATCGGCAGGGTGTTGCAATCGCGAAGTCGATTTATCCAGGAATTTCCTTTTATAAGTAC
>Ga0182015_10006964_pt1 | contig 11164 bp, 9 predicted proteins | sample 712P3MmetaG_FD_120478 | JGI IMG/M metagenome (GOLD analysis project Ga0182015, IMG submission 120478) | Permafrost microbial communities from Stordalen Mire, Sweden - 712P3M metaG | ecosystem: Environmental > Terrestrial > Soil > Wetlands > Permafrost | place: Sweden: Stordalen | collected...
GTCCGTTTTCAGGGTCATCGGCAGCCGGGGCAGGTCGGCCAGGGCCACGTCAGCGCCGCCGGTCACGCCCGCTTCCGCGAGCCGCTGGCCCTGCAGGCCGCCGGCCGCGAGCAGCCGGTCGATCATGGCGCTGAGTCTGCGCTGCTGGAGCCCGCGCCGCTGGTCCTCGGGCATCGACTCGGCAGCCGGATCGAACATCGCCGGTACCCGGTCCGCCGTCATGTGCGCCGCCCTCCGCTTCGTAGACTTAAGATAGGTCTCATGACCACTGTGCCCGACCGCTCCCGGGTGCGTCTGCCCGGTATCAGCTCACGTGCTTACGAGCATCCTGCCGACCGCTCCGCGCTGGTGGCGATGCGCAAACTTACCGGGTTCGACGTGCTGCTGCGCAAGCTCGCCAGCCTGTTCAGCGACCGCAGCCTGCGGCTGATGTTCCTGGCCAGCGGCGTGAAAGCGTCGCAGGAGCAGTTCCCGCAGCTGTACCAGATGATGCTGGACGGCGCCTACGTGCTGGACCTGCCGGTCGTGCCCGAGCTGTTCATCAGCCAGGACCCGCTCGTCAACGCGATGACGCTGGGCACGGACAAGCCGTTCATCGTGATCACGACCGGCATGGTGGACCTGTTCGACGCCGAGGAGATGCGGTTCGCGATCGGGCATGAGCTCGGGCACGTGCTGTCCGGCCACTCGGTCTACCGGACGATGCTCTACCACCTGATCAGGCTGGCTACCAGGATCGCCTGGATGCCGCTCGGCTACCTGGGGCTCCGGGGGATCATCTGGGGGCTCGAGGAGTGGTACCGCAAGTCGGAGCTGTCCTGCGACCGGGCAGGCCTGCTGGCCGGCCAGGACCTGGAGGCGGCAAGGCGGGCGCTGATGAAGACGGCGGGGGGTGCCCGGATGTCCGAGCTGAGCCACGACGCGTTCCACGCCCAGGCCAAGGAGTATGACGCTGTCCCTGACGTGCGCGAAGGGCTGCTGAAGCTGCTCCAGCTTGAGGGCAACTCCCACCCGTTCGCCGTCGTGCGCTTCGCCGAGGTGGACCGCTGGGCGGCCGACGGCGACTACGCCACCATCCTGGCCGGGAACTACCCCGTCCGTGAGGACGACTCGGAGGCTTCGGTCAGCGAGGAGGTCAAGGCGGCGGCACGGTCGTATCAGGAGTCCTGGGCCAACAGCTCCGACCCGTTCATCGGCGCGGTCCGCGGAGCCGCGGAGAGCGCAGTCGGCGCAGGCGAGCGGCTATTCAGCCGGTTCTCGCACCGCGACGACAACTGACCCCGCCTTCGCGGGAGCTTTCCATGATCACGGAGGATTAGGCACGCTCCGGCCGGCCTGATCCTCCGTGATCATGAACGACCGTGGCCCCGGGCGCGTTGTCAGTCGATCTCGGTGACCGCGCCTACTGGCTTGAGCCCGGCCAGCACGCTCGGTACCGGGCCGGCGTGCACGACGCCGAGGCGCTGGGTCGCCCTGGTGAGTGCCACGTAGAGGTCGCTGAGCCCGCGGGGCGACTCGGCCAGGATCTGGCCCGGGTCGGCGATCAGCACGTAGTCGAACTCCAGGCCCTTGGCCTGCCGGACGGTCAGCACCACGACCGGGCGCTCCAGGTCCGGGTCCTCGCCGCCCGTCGTGCCGGTCATGGTGCTGGCCGGGGCCGTGACCTGCGACTTAGCGGTGCCTGACCCGGTGGCGGCTGGCGGCGTGGTGCCTGACGCAGTGGTGGCTGGCGGTGCGGTGGCGCCGGGCAGCGCGGCGGCGATGGCGCTGCCGAGCTCGGCGAGCCGCGCGGCGGGCACGATCACGGCCAGCCGGCCGTCGCCTGCCTGCTCAGCGGCGCGCGCTGTCGCCGCGGCCAGCTGATCCGCGAACTCGCCGGGCGCCGACTGAAGCCGCCACGGCGCTGCGCCCGATTCGCGGACCGACCGCGGCAGCTCGAGCGCCGGGTCGATCGCGGCCAGTACGTCGGCGGCCACGGCCATGATCTCGGCGGGCGCCCGGTAGTTGATGGTCAGCCCGGCCAGCCGCCAGCGGTCACCCATGTACGGGCCGAGCATCTGGTCCCAGGACCCCGCGCCGGCCAGGTCGCCGGTCTGCGCGACGTCCCCGACGATCGTCATGGACCTGGCCGGGCAGCGGCGCATCAGCATCCGCCAGGCCATCTCCGAGAGTTCCTGCGCCTCGTCCACGATGACATGGCCGAAGGCCCAGGTCCGGTCGGCGGCGGCCCGCTCGGCCGCGGTCAGGAACTCGTCCTCCTCGTGCCGCGCGGCCAGCCGGTCGGCGTCCACCAGGTCCGCGCCCATCAGGATCTCGGGATCGTCGTCATCGTCGCGCGACATGATGTCGAGGACGCCCTGCGCATAGCCGACCTGCGCCCGCCGCTCGCGTTGCTGCCGTGCCCGGGCGGCCAGGTCGTCCTCGCCGAGCAGTTCCGCCACCTCGTCCAGCAGCGGCACATCAGCCGGCGTCCATTCGCGGTCCGTCCCGCCGTCCAGGCTGTGCAGCCGGCCGCGCGGCCCGCCGTCCGTGCCGCGCAGCAGCAGCGCACGGTCCGCGGCCGGCAGCCAGGGCGCGGCCGAGGCCAGCCGCTGCGGCGACGAGAACAGCTCGGTCAGCAGCAGCTGCGGCGTCAGCACCGGCCAGAGCCGGTCGATCGCGGCCCGCACGCCCGGGTCGCCGCGCAGTTCCTGGCGCAGTTCCGCGACGTCAGCCTCATCGAGGAGGTTGGCCTCGCCGAGCACGTTCGCGCCCAGCTTGGCCACCACCAGCTCGGTCAGGGCGCTGAGCATCTCCCGGATGAAGACGTGCCTGGCCTGGTTGTGCGGGCGGCGTGATCGCCGGGCCCGCTCGCGGGCCTTGGCGCAGGCCTGTTTGCTGATCACGTACTTGTCCCGCTCGACGGTCACCTCGAGCCCGCCGTCGGGTACCTGCTGCCGGTCCCGCACCGCCGCCGCGATGAGCCGCGCCATCTGCTGGCTGCCCTTGATCACGGCGACTTCGGCCGGCTCGGCCGCGGTGGCGGTGATGCCCGGGTACAGGCCCGCCATGGTGGACAGCAGCACGCTGGTCTCGCCGAGCGACGGCAGTACCTGCCCGATGTAGCGCAGGAACGTGGTGTTCGGGCCGACCACGAGCACGCCGCGCTTCAGCAGCAGCCGGCGGTGGGTGTAGAGCAGGTAGGCGGCACGGTGCAGCGCGACAGCCGTCTTGCCGGTGCCGGGCCCGCCCTGCACGACCAGGACCCCGGCCAGCTCGGACCGGATGATGTGATCCTGCTCAGCCTGGATGGTCTCGACGATGTCGCTCATCCGCCCGGTGCGGCTGGCGCTCATCGCGGCCAGCAGCGCCGACTCGCCGGCCAGGCCGTCCCGCCTGGTCGGGTCGGCTGACGACAGGTCCAGCACCTCGTCGTCGAGACCGGTTACCTTCCTGTCCCGCGTCTCGATATGCCGCCGGAGCAGCACGTTCTCCGGCGCGACGGCGGTGGCCAGGTAGAAGGGCCGGGCCGCGGACGCGCGCCAGTCCATCAGCAGCTGCTCGTAGTCCTCGGAGTCACCGTGGATGCCGAGGCGGCCGATGTAGCGGCGGTCCCCGTCACGAAAGTCGAGCCGGCCGAAGCACAGCCCGTTCTCCGCCGCGTCGAACTGCGCGATCTGCTGGCTGTACATGGCGCTGAACGCCTCGCGCTCGGTCCTGGCCTGATGCGTCCCGCCGGTCTGCGCCAGCACGCTGGTCAGCCGCCCAGACGCACGTTCCCGCAGGTCGTCGAGGCGTCCGTAGAGCATCGAGACGTAGCCCTGCTCGAGGTCGATGTCCTCGTTTGACAACCAGAATCCTCTCTCGGCCGGTTCGCTGGATTCCGCTGTGAAACAGCGCCAGTAAAGGTACAACCACGTGCCAGGCCGCTATCTTCCGTCCGGTGGCCGCGGGTTCTGCGGCCGGCCCGGACCTGCCGCGGGCTGCCCGGGAGGCCATGCCGGGGTGTCACCGCCAGGCCGCGGCGGCCACCATGATGACTGAAATGCTCGGGCTTCACCCGGACATGTAGCCGGTGTCGGAGGGAGCAAATCTTGAGTTATCCGCACCATGGCGGCCCGGATGATCGACGGCAGCGCTTCGAAGAGGTGTACGCGGCGAACCGCGGCCCGATCCTCGGCTACGTACTGCGCCGCACCGGGAACCCGCACGACGCGGCCGATGTGCTGGCCGAGACTTTCCTGACCGCCTGGCGCCGGCTCGACGACGTTCCGCCCGGCGATCAGGCGCGCCTCTGGCTTTACGGCGTGGCCAGGCGCGTTCTGGCGAACCAGCAACGGGGCGAGCACCGCCGGTCCGAGCTGGCCGACCGGCTTCGCGCGGAACTCACGACCGCCTATCAGGCACCGGAGTACGCCGGGGAGCTGGCCGGGATCGCGGCGGCATTCCGCAGCCTGCCCGAAACGGACCGGGAACTGCTTGCCCTGGTCGGCTGGGAAGGACTGGACAACGGCCAGGTGGCGGCCGTGCTCGGCTGCTCCCGCAACGCCGTGCGCATCCGGCTGCACCGGGCACGTCGCCGGCTCGCCAGCGCCATCGCGCGCCAGCCGACCTCGCCGCCGCAGGCTGGCGCCGCGCAGCCAGCCAGCGCTCCGCGGCCGGCCAGCGCCTCGCAGCCCGCCAGCGCCCACGTCACGAATGGAGGCCACGCATGAACCCCGTCAGCCGTATCTCCCCTGTCTCCGACGCAGCGGCCGCTCTGCTGGTGAGCGACGACGCGCTCACCGACCTGGCCGGCCAGATCATGTCCGCGGCCGGCCGGGAGCCCGCTGCCCCGCAGGCGGCCCATCCCCGGCAGGCCGCACGTCCCGGGCCGGCGCCGTCCCGGCGGCGCCGGTGGCTGATCGGGATACCGCTGGCCGCCGGCCTCGCCGCCGCGGTGCTCATCGCCACCTCGATCGGCCGGCCAGGCGACAAGGTCGGACCGCTCAGCGTCGGCCCGGCCAGGGCGCAGGCCCAGGCGCTGGTCTTCACGAAGCACGGCCGGTTCATCGACGTCATCGTGCGCAACCCCGTCGCCGACCCGAAGCGCTACCGGGCCGAGTTCAAGGCCCACGGACTGGACATCACGCTCCGGCTGGTTCCCGCCTCTCCGTCCATAGTCGGCACCGTGGTGGAGTTCTCCACCAGCAAGCCGGGGATCACGCCGATCACGGCGACCGGCAAGTGCGTGACCGGCGGCGGGGGCAACGTATGCCCGGTCGGGCTCAGGGTCCCCACTAACTACCGCGGCCAGGCGGAACTCGTCTTCGGCCGGGCGGCCAGGCCCGGCGAGCAATACGATTCCACGGCCCCGGCGACAGCTCCTGGCGAGGTCATGCACGGCATGCATTTCCGGGGCCGGACAGTTGCCGCAGTCCTGGCCATGCTGCGCAAGCGGCACGTGACAGTCCCGGTATTCCGCTACACATTCAAGAACATCGGCAAGCTCCTGCGGCCAGGCAAGGTCCCCGGCACGTGGTACGTCTATGACGCCGACCCGTGGGCGCCGGGGCAGGTCATGCTCTGGGTCGGGCCGACCCGCAGTCCGGCCAGCGGGCAGGGCGGCAGGGCCAGCTCCGGCCTTCCCGCACCTGTCCCCAGCCGGTCAGCACCTGTCCCCAGCCCTTCGGCGTCCCGCTGACATCCAGCTCACTGGATGGCCGCTCGCCTGCGGCCAGCCAGTGAGCCCGGACCCGCGGGTTACGGGGCGGGCATGATGGCGGCGATCGGCCGGCCCTGGTAGCTGCCGGACAGCGTCGCCTTGGAGTGCCGGACGTAGTCGGAGTACCGCAGCCGGACCGACGCGGTGATCCCGCCCGGGCCGGTGACGGTGATGCGGGCCCGGATCCGGCCGCTCACCTGGTTCCACCGGACGGTGCCGGTGACCCGGGTGTCGGACGTCCAGCGGACCCGCCGGAGCCGGATCCCGATCCGGCTGCCGTCCCCGGTGAACCGGAACGTGCCGCCGCGCAGGCCCCAGCCCCGGATGCCGTTGCCGTAGTACCAGCGCCAGACCGCGTCCCCGACGGCGGCCACTCCGGCCGCCGCCAGCCGCCGGCCGGCGGCGTCAGCGGCGTTGCCGCGCAGCGCGGTCGCGGCGGTGACGCCGCTGAGCTTCGCCGGGAATGTGCCCACCACCCGGACCTCCGGCGTCCTGGTCGCGCACGACGCGTTCATCTGCTTCAGCCTGGCCGGGTCCCTGATGAACGTCTGCACCAGCCCCGACGCGCAGCCGACCGGGTCGTCCATCGCGTTGACGTGGGTGTCGTTGTGGATCAGGATCCAGCGGGCCGACGGCCCCATGTCAGCAGTGGTCTGGCGGCCCTCGAACGGCGTGGTCAGCGAGTCGAGGTCACCCGACAGCACCAGCACGGGCAGGTTCCGCGGCGCGTACGGCGCCGGGGTGGTGATCGGCGGGTCCGGGTGCGCCGGGGCGGGCCAGTCCAGGCACGCGTCGAACTCCTCCTCCGGCTCGGTCACCCACTCATGGATGGTGAACGGGGCGAACGCGCCGGCCGGCAGCGCGGCGAGCGCACGCGCGTACGACGCGGCGCGCTGGGCCGGCGTCTGGCTGTAGCTGAACGGCTGCGGGTAGTCCAGGCACGTGGTCGCCTGGTAGAGGCCATCGTTGAACTGCCGCACCGGCCCGGAAGTCCCGGTGAAGACATCCTGCTCGGTCAGCCGCAGCAGCGGCACCGGGTCATGATCTTGCAGGAGGGCGCGCGCGGCCGGGTCAAGCTCGCGGTAGACGCCGCTGTCCGAGCCGGCGTCGTTGACCATCTCGCTGAGCTTGTCGACGGTGACACGCTCCGTCACCCTGCGGCCGAACGGAGTCCTGGTCCGGCCGGTCACCGGATGGCGGCGCAGGTACCTGGCCAGGGCGCCGATCCGGGCCCACGAACTGCCCGGTGCGGCCCGGTGGCAGGCAACGCTGCGGGCGCAGGAGATATTAAAGGCGTGCCGTGCCGTCAGAATCATGTGCGGGTAGAACGGATTCGTCTGGCTGACTGGATAGGCAGAGTCCAGCGTCACCGAGCGGAGCATCTTCGCGTACCGGGCGGTGAATGCCTGCCCGAAGAAGGTCCCGTAGGAGTCACCGTAGAAATCGACCTTGCCGGTCTGCAGCCTGCGGAGCAGGAGCGCCACGTCGCGGGCCGCGTTCGCGGTGGTGTAGAGGTCGCTGGCCTGCACGTAGCCGCCGCCCGGCAGCCTGCGGGTGTGGTTCAGCTGCCGGCCGCACTTGCCGGTGTCGACCGTGTAGGCGGCGATGCCGTCGGAGTCCTTCCAGTCCTGCAGCGTCTTGCAGAGGAACGCCGAGGAGTTCCCGGTGCCGCGCAGGTTGACCAGCAGCAGGTTGCGCCTGGTGAGCAGCGGCAGGAACGTGCCGCGGTAGTCCGGCGCGTAGTCGGTGGTCGGGAAGCCGGGGCCGCCCTGGACGGCGAGGATCGTTCCGATCGCGTTGCCCCTGGTCGCCGGGTACCACTGGAATCCCAGCTTGATGTGGCCGGCTGCCGGGTTCCGGTAGTCCAGCGGCACGTTGATCCTGGTGCACCAGGCCAGCCGCGAGACCTTGCATGGCGGGATGGTCACCGAGCCGACCCGGATCGGCCGGCGGCGCCCGGCCGCGCCGGTACTCGCGGACGCCAGGCGGCCAGTGCGGCCCGGCCGGACGGCGGATGCCAGCCGCGTGGCCGAGGCGGGCCGGGCAATGCCGCCCTGCCGTGCGGCGGCGCGCTGGGGCACGGCGGCGAGCGCCTGGCCTGCACCAAGGAGAGAGATGGCGAGTGCTGCCGCGGTGGCCCCGGCGAGCATCCGCGCCGGCGACGAAGGCTGCGATATGCGCATAGCGCACAAGGTGTCACCCGATCACTCCCGCCGCAAGACCCGTTTCGCTGGCCCGGAGGGGTGCCGGTCAGTCCGGCGGCGCTTGATCACGTCAGCGCACCGGCCTCGCGACCTCACGCCGGCGCCGCGGCCGGCGTTTACCGGGTGTGACAGTGAAACCGTTCGAGCAGATGGTGGACGAGCACGGGCCAGCGGTCCTGCGGGTTTGCCGGGCGATGCTGGCACCGGCCGATGCGGACGACGCATGGTCGGAGACGTTCCTGGCAGCGCTGCGCGCTTACCCGAAGCTCAGGCCCGGCAGTAACGTGCGGGCCTGGCTGGTGACCATCGCGCACCGCAAGGCGATCGACCGGCACCGGGCGATCGCGCGCGCGCCGATCCCGGCCGGGTCGGTGCCCGAGCGGCCGGCTGCCGACGGCATCCCGGCCGAGCCCGACACGGCGCTGTGGGACGCGGTGCGGGCGCTGCCCGCGAAGCAGCGCGGCGCGGTCGCCTATCACTACCTCGCCGACCTGCCCTACCTCGAGGTCGGCAAGCTCCTGGGCACCAGCGAGGCCGCCGCGCGCCGCAGCGCGGCCGACGGCATCGCTGCCCTCCGTAACGTCTATCAGCCGGAGGCATCCGCATGATGACCACAGAACCCGACGCCGCCTTCCTGTCGTCCCTGGCGGCGACCGACGAGCCGGCCTACGCCCGGCTGCGAGCCCGGCTGGCCGGCCAGGCCCAGCAGGCCGGGATCCTCGATGTCGCTTACCGCACGATCGGCACCCCGGTCGGCGAGCTGCTGCTCGCCGCGACCGAACGCGGCCTGGTCCGGGTGGCTTACCCGGCCGAGGACCACGACGCGGTCCTGGCCGGGCTGGCCGGCCAGGTCAGCCCGCGGGTACTGCGCGCTCCCGCGCGTCTCGATGCCGTGGCGCGCGAGCTCGATGAGTACTTCACCGGGACCCGGCGCGCGTTCGGGGTGAGCCTCGACCTGCAGCTGGCGCACGGGTTCCGCCGTGTCGTTCTTGAGCACCTGCGCGAGATCGGCTACGGAACGACGGCCAGCTACGGCACCGTGGCCGCGGCCTCGGGCAGCCCGGCGGCGGTGCGCGCGGTCGGCACCGCCTGCGCGAAGAACCCGCTTCCCGTCGTCATCCCCTGCCACCGCGTGGTGCGCAGCGACGGCTCCATCGGCCAGTACGTCGGCGGGATCGACGCCAAGAGGACCCTGCTGGACCTGGAGGCAGCCTGAGTACGACCTGTCCTGACCCGGCTAGCTGACGGCACGGACGCCGGGCGGCGGGGCGCCGCCGGCCAGCAGCGCGGCGCCGGCGTCGGCCAGCGCGGTGAGCGCGATGCGCTGCGACCACGGGCCGAACGAGATCCTGGCGACCCCGAGATCGGCCAGTTCCTGCTGCGGCAGTGAGCCGGGAACCCAGATCACGCTGACCTTCCGCTCGCCGATGCCGTCGACTAGGGCGCCGACCGTGGCGGCGTCGAGACGGCCGGGCACGAAGACGCAGCTCGCCCCGGCGCCGGTGAAGGCCCGGCCGCGCTCGATCGCGTCAGCGAGCACCGACGCCGGGTCCCGGTCACCGCCCAGCAGGTAGGCGTCGGTGCGCGCGTTCAGCACGAACGGGACTCCCTCCGCCTCTCCGGCCCGGACTGCCGCCTCGACGGCGGCGACGGCGTCGCCCAGCGGCCGCATCTGGTCCTCGAGGTTGGCGCCGACGACCCCGGCTCCGATCGCGCGGCGCACGGTGGTGCCCGCGTCGCCGTAGCCCGCCTCAAGATCGGCCGTGACCGGCAGGTCGACCGCCGCCGCGATCCGGCCGATCGCGGTGATCATCTCGTCCAGCGGGATCTGCTCACCGTCGGGATATCCATGCGAGGCGGCGATCGAGTGACTGGCCGTGGCGATCGCCCGGCACCCCGGCAGTCCGGCCACGACCGTGGCGCTGATGACGTCCCAGGTATTGACCAGGACGAGCAGTTCGGGGTCGAGATGCAGCCGGAGAAGTTCGGCGGCCTTGGCTGGGAGCGTCATATCCGGGACCCTACCGCCGGCGCCTGGGCGGGTCCGGTCAGCGGGCCGCCGGCCGGGTGCAGGAGGATGGCTACCAGAATGGGAGGCCTGCATGGTCGAGCTGAAGTCCGCCGGTGAGATCGCCGCGATGCGCGAGGCCGGGCGGGCCGTCGCGGCCGTCCTTGCCGCCGTGCAGGCGCAGGCAGCGACGGGGGTGACGCTGCGGTCGCTGGATGCGCTGGCGCGATCCGTGCTGGCCGAGCACGGGGCGAAGTCGACCTTCCTCGGTTACCAGCCGGGGTTCGCCCCTATCGCGTTCCCCGCCGTGATCTGCTCGTCCGTCAACGACGCCGCATTGCACGGCATCCCGGACGACACCCGGCTCGCCGATGGTGACCTGGTCAGCATCGACTGCGGGGCCGAGATCGACGGCTGGACCGGTGACGCGGCGGTGACGTTCATCGTCGGCGCGCCGCACTCCGCCGACACCCGGCTGGCCGAAACGACCCGCCGCGCCCTGCAGGCCGGCATCGGGGCCGCCAAGCCCGGCGGGCGGCTCGGCGACATCTCGCACGCCATCGGCGAGGTCGGCCGCAAGGGCGGCTACGGGATCAACACCGACTTCGGCGGCCACGGGATCGGGCGGCGCATGCACGAGGATCCGTCGGTGCCCAACGCTGGCCGGGCAAAACGGGGAATGCCGCTGCGGCCGGGGCTGGTGCTCGCCATCGAGCCGTGGTTCATGGCCGGCGGCCGTGATGGCTACCGGATCGATGACGATGGCTGGACGCTGCGCAGCGCTGACGGCAGCCGCGCCGCGCACTTCGAGCACACGGTCGCCATCACCGCCGACGGACCGCAGGTCCTGACCCTCCCCTGATTACCCGATCAGCGCCGCGGCCGGAAGGAGCATGGTGCCGAGCCGATATCTCTACCTGGTCAGACACGGCGAGGCCGATGATGACGACGCCCTCACCCGCGCTGGCCGTCTGCAGGCGAGCGCAGCCGGGGAACGGCTGCGTTATATCCGCTTCTCGGCCATCCGGCACAGTCCGATGCAGCGTGCAGAGGAAACGGCCGACCTGATCGCCGATTTCCTGCCGGGGGTTCCCGTCGGCGCGTCCGGGCTGCTCGGCGACTACCTGCCGCCGGTTTCCGGCCAGCCGGACCTGCCGCCGCCCTATGCCGGGCTGCTCAGCGGCTACTCCCCGGAGGAGCGGTCCGAGGGCGCGGAACTGGCCAGCGCCGCAATCCAGCGCTACGCCCGGCCCGGCGGGCAGGACGACA
>Ga0182015_10006965_pt1 | contig 11162 bp, 6 predicted proteins | sample 712P3MmetaG_FD_120478 | JGI IMG/M metagenome (GOLD analysis project Ga0182015, IMG submission 120478) | Permafrost microbial communities from Stordalen Mire, Sweden - 712P3M metaG | ecosystem: Environmental > Terrestrial > Soil > Wetlands > Permafrost | place: Sweden: Stordalen | collected...
CCTGCAGCGGGAGTTGCGCGTTCCCATGCTTCCTTCCCTGCCGGTGGGCAAGTTTACGATCGGGACGTTGCCGATGCAGGAAATGCCGATGGATCCGGATGCAGGATTCAACGGAATTTCTGCGAAGGAAACATTGGCGATGCCGAACGGCGCCTTCGATGAGGCGATTCGTACGTTGAGAAGCTCTATTCTGCTCTCCGCCGGTCTCGAGCATCATCCCCGAAGCATACTGGTGACTTCTGCATCGCCGGCCGAAGGAAAGTCAACGATCGCGCTTTACCTCGCGGCCGCGCACAGCCAGCAGCAGCGAAGGACGCTTTTGATTGATGGTGATATGCGCAGACCAGTGGCCAAGCTTGGTGTTTCCAACGACCGTGGTCTTTCTGATGTAGTCAATGGCACGATGCACTGGCGCGACGCAGTACAGACCCCGTACGCCTATCCCGATCTGGATGTTTTATCCGCCGGTCCCTCTTCACGGCGAGTTGCGGACCGCATCGGCATCGTGTTGCGATCGATTCTTGATGAAGATGAGCGGGAGTATGACCTGGTGGTGATCGACTCCCCCCCACTGCTGGGGTTTGCCGAGCCGCTGGAAATTGCGGCACTTGCGGACAGCGTGATCATCGTTGCACGGGCTGGGCGCACCAACCGTAGCGCAATCGCCAGCGTTGTGGAACAACTCAAGCGAGTTCGCGCCAATATTATTGGCATCGTTCTCAATGGAGTTCGGGCAGACATGAGTTCGCAGTATTACTACTACAGCCCACGCTATTACAGTCACTACACCACTCGAGACAACTAGAGCAAGGTGATAACGAACTCCACTCCAAAAAGCGACGCAGTTCATCTGTACGTCTGGTCGGGAGACGCAAAACACGCGCGCGATCTCGTTATCGACCACTATTCCAACATCGAGATCCGGGTGTTCCCCCATCGCAGGCTGCGAGAGGCCACAACTCTCGAGAGGGTCCGCTTGCTGCGCAGCTTTCGCGGCGGGGCGATTGTATTTTACTTTCAATCTCTCGCCGATTTGAAGTACAGGCAGATTCTCGAGTGCATTCATTTCCTGCACCGCTGCCATGAAACTGTGCTGTGTGACAGCTCCGGCCGATGGGAGTCGATGCAGTCTATCCAAATACTCCGATCCGTTCCCAGAGTTTTATTCAGCATCCTTCTCGACGTCAAGACCTTTGTTTCTTGGTGGTTTTATCTCCGGTTCCTCCTGATACGGTCCAGCCCCGTATGCACTCGTCGAGACACTGGAGACCCCGAGATTGCCTATCTGATTCCCGCTCCTGGAAGCATGGGATCCAGCGGAGGTGCGATCAGTCACATCCGCGGTGTTCTGTCTGGCGTGAAGGCCGCGGCAATAACCTGCCGCGTGTTTACCGGTACTTCATTGGAGCAGGATGCCTTCGAGAACGAAATCGTCGCCACGGGCACGCGCACTTACTTCTTCTGGGAAGCGGCGGTGCTGGCCTATAACTTTGCATTTGCGCGCCGGGTACAGCAGCATCTGGCCACGGCCGCTCCCCGTTATCTGTATCAGCGCCATTGTTCTTTCTCGATTGCCGGAGCCCTTCTCTCCAGACGCTTGAAGGTTCCGTTGATCCTGGAATACAACGGTCCTCAAGGTTGGATCGCAGACCACTGGGATCCGACCCTTTTCCGTAACCTGGTCACTCTAAGCGAGGAAGTCACGCTCCGATGTGCAAGCAGGATCATTGTGGTTTCCGACGCGCTGAAGGCCGAGTTAATGCAGAGAGGCATCGAGGCAGAACGCATTCGGGTCAACCCGAATGGAGTGGATCCAGACTATTTTTATCCAGGGCGCGGGAGAGATGCTGGACGCAAGCGGCTTGCGGTTGGTCCTGACGACGTGCTGGTCGGCTTTGTGGGTTCATTCAGCTTGTGGCACGGAATCGAAGTGCTGCAGCAGGCAATCGTCAGGTTGTTGAACGATCCTGCGCCGTGCCGTCTGCGTTTTGTTTTGATCGGCGATGGTCTCCTCCACGGAGAAATGCGTTCGGCATTGGCAGCCTACGAGGAGTTGGGAACAGTTATATTTACTGGACCGCTCCCACGCAATGAAGTCGCCGCGTTGCTGGACGCTTCGGATATTCTGGTTTCGCCCCATACTCCCACGCCAGATGGCAGCCGGTTTTTCGGCTCTCCTACCAAGCTGTTCGAATACATGGCTATGGGGAAGGGGATTGTCGCCAGCCGACTTGAGCAGCTTGCCGAAGTTCTTGTGCATGACCAGACCGCGTTGCTGGTCACTCCGGGCAGCGTCGAGGAGCTTGCGGAAGCGATTCGTCGACTTGCCTCGGATCCGAACAAGCGGGAATCGCTCGGGGCAGCGGCGCGACAAGCAGCTGTTGAGCGTCATAGCTGGGCGCGAAACGTTGCCTGGGCATTCAGCGATATGTCAGAAAAGGCAGAGAACCCGAGGCCTAAGGGCGAAGATTTTCACGATCACACGAACGACTCAACTTTGCTGCCATTACTCCCAATCCCCGGGCCGCGGAACGACTCACGGCCACGCGTGTGGCTTCCGTCAGGGAAAACCTCTCGCGGTTTGCGTAAGCTGCCAAACTCGACTGGGAATTCGGGGTGAATCTCCGAAAGCTGGTGAGAGCCTTCCGTGAAGAGCCGCTACCGACACTGATGCAAGAGGCGGCATGGCGCGCCATCCGGTACTTTCGCGAGGCAGTTTTTCGGCGTGGCGGCATCGGTAAGAGCTGTCCGGTTCATTTTCGCCCGATTGGGTACTACCGGTTGGATAAGCAGCTCGCTACCCAAACCGGGTGTCCGGTTCTGGCGTATGCGGACGCAATCCTGAGCGGTGAGTATCCGTTGATCGGTTACGGGAGACCTCGCCTGGGACCGCGCCCCGACTGGCAGTGCGACTGGGTTTCCGGGAAGTCGTGGCCCCTCGATGACTCGGAAGATTTGCACCTCATACGCCATGACGGATCAGACGTAAAGGCTCCGTGGGAGCTTTCACGCTTGCAATGGAGTCCGGTGGTAGCCAAGGCCTACGCGTTGACCGGCGACCGAAGATATCGCGAAGCTCTACGAAACTTGTTGACGGACTGGATCGAGCGTAATCCGATCGGCAAAGGCGTGAATTGGACAGTCGCGATGGAGGCAGCGCTGCGTGGTATCAGCCTCTGTCTGACCATGGATCTGTTGTGGCCCTTTGCCGCGGATGAGCAACCCTGGCTCGATTTGTTGACGAATTCCCTGTGGCAGCACGTTCGCTTCATCGAGATACACAATGAGTTCTCTTTTCTTCTGCGGAGCAACCACTACCTGAGCAACATCGTCGGGCTAACCACGTTGTCGGCGTTTCTCCAGGGTCCTGGTATGAAGGGAGAGCTGGAAAAATATGGAGACGCGGTGCAAAGGGAGATTCTGTTGCAGACCTATCCAGACGGGGGTGATTGTGAGGCTTCCACGGGGTATCACGTTCTCGTTGCCCAACTCGGTCTGCATTTCTTCGTGGTGCAGCAGCGAGCTGCCGGCACGGTTGCGCCGGAGTTTGAGTCTCGCTTGCGCATAATGTTCGAATGGATCGCGGCTCTGGCCGATGACGCAGGGAAACTGCCTCATCTTGGGGACTGCGATAATGGCAGGGTTGAGCTGCTCCTCGACGATATGGCGCAGATGTCGCTTGCGCCAAATGAACGCCATTCGCTCAAAGTTGGCGGCATGGTTGGGATGGCATCTCACCTGCTCCAGCTTCCGTTGCGGAGCGATCAAAGAGATGCGGAGTGGTTGGGCTGTGCGACGGAAGCCCCCATACCTAAACCTGAACAGAGGGCGGTCTCGCTCATGCGAGACTCGGGAATTGCCGTGCTCCGATCAGGCGACGCCTCGGTCGTCTTTTGCGCGATGCCGAATGGGATTCGCGGGAAAGGGAGCCATACACATTGCGACAAGTTATCCTTTGTTTTCCGCCTCGGCGCGAACGAAGTCTTCTGCGATAGCGGTAGCCGCTGCTATACACGCTCTGTGCAGTTGCGGAACCTGGATCGCTCCACCGAAGCGCACAATACCCTGGTAGTTGACGGAGCAAATCAGAACACTGTTCCCACCGACCCCCAATTGCTTTTTCAATGCGGCAACGAAGCAATTGTTTCTCCGATTGCGATAGCAAACGGCGACGAGGTGACTGCGCGAGCATCCCACAGTGGCTATTCGAGATATGGCATCGAGCACCAGAGGACGGTCCAGCTGGGCGAGCGCTCGTTGCTGATTATTGATGAAGTAAACAAGGATGCAAACCGGGATGCAGACCAGGATAAGGCGAACCGGAAAGCGGCAAATGGCGCGAGAGAGCACTCGCTTGATCTGCGCTTTATTCTGGGACCGGAATGGCAAGCAACTTCTGAGATGATGACGGGAGCGTTGGTGAATTGCGTCATTCGGGGACCACGGCAAATGACGCTGACGTGCATGGCAGGAAGTGAGCTAACGTTGAACATCCTGCCAACAACGATCTCGCGAGAATATGGCGCGGCCTTAGCTGTTTGCTCTATAAGGATCTACACCATGACGAGTTTGCCCGCGAAAGTGCGGACCACGGTCCAATGGGACTGAGAGCATGATCGACCAATTGGCAAGCCAAAGCATCGTCTGCTTCGCGGGTGAGGACTGGTGGTATCACCATCCTCATTCCAAGAATCACCTGCTCAAGCGCTATGCACAGCGGAATAAGGTCCTGTTCGTCAATTCCATCAGCATGGGGTTGCCCTCGATGGCGAATCCGGATTTCTTCCTCAAGATCCGGCGGAAACTCAAGAGCTATATACGCTGGCTGCGAAAGGTTCCTGAGGGCCTGTGGGTGATGACGCCGGTCAACCTGCCATTTTACGGTTCGAGGGCCGGCCGCTTGATCAACCGGATTCTGCTGGTGGCGCAGTTGCGGCTGGCTATGCTGCTGCTGGGGATGTCGCGTCCTATTCTCTGGGTGGCGATTCCGACGGCCGCGGAGATGGCGGGACGCCTGGGTGAAAAGTTGCTTCTTTACCAGGTATCGGATAAATACGACGCCAACGAAGATAGCGCGCTATCGGCCGAGGTCATCCGCCGATACGATCGCCAATTGAAAGACGCGGCGGACGTGGTGTTGTACTCGGGCCGTAAGCTTTTTCGCGAAGCGACCGAACCGAATCGATTCTTTCTGGAGCAGGCAGTCGATTTTGAGCACTTCTCTAGCCGGTCGGCGGAGCCGGCGCCGGAACTTAACGGCATCCCATACCCGATACTCGGTTACTTCGGCTCTATGGACTACGTGATGGATACCGAGTTGATGGCCGAGGTCGCGCGGTTGCGCCCTCACTGGCACTGGGTGCTGCTGGGCTTGAAATCAAACCTGGTGCGGATCACGGCTCCCAATATTCACTTCCTGGGCTCAAAGCCATACCGCGACCTCCCTCGATACATCCGGCAATTCGACGTATGTGTTCTGCCTTGGCGCGCCGGTAACACCTTTACCAGCTACGGGAGCGCGATCAAAGTTCGTGAATATCTGGCCACAGGAAAACCGGTGGTGATCGCGCCGCTTTACGAATACCTGGAGACGCCCGGCCTCCGATTCTACAACGGCGCACAGGAATTCATCCAGCAGGTTGAGGACGCACTAGAAAAAGATACGCCGGCACTCGCGGCGCAACGCCAGGCGGTGGTGAAGAATAATACCTGGGATGCAAGAGCGGGCCAACTGGCGACGCTGATCAGCTTCCTGCTGCTCGGTCAGCGGTATTTGCATCCATCGGCGGAACTTTCCCCACTGACCAAGAGCCACTAAAGCGAATGAAGGAAAAGGAGGCACGGTGCGAGCACTGCTCGAAGATATGAAGTCGGGGGAGGTTGCTATGTATGACGTGCCTGTCCCGGAACTTCAACGAGGAGGGATTCTTGTGCGCACGGCGTTTTCCGCGATCAGCGCCGGCACAGAAAAGGCCACCGTCGCGGCTGGCAAGAAATCTCTTTTGGGCAAGGCGCTGGCTCGTCCCGACCTGGTAAAGCAGGTGATGGAGTACGCCCGTTCGAATGGCCTCAGAGCGGCACATCAGAAAGTACAGGCGCGGCTCGATACGCTGACGGCGCTGGGCTATTCCTGCGCCGGCTTTGTTCTCGGGGCAGGTCACGGCGTAAGTGAGTTCCAGCCCGGCGACCGCGTCGCCTGTGCCGGCGCAGGATACGCCAGCCACTGCGAAGTGAATTTTGTGCCTGCAAACTTAGCTGTGCGCGTTCCCGGGAACGTATCCCTTGAGGCAGCATCGCTGACCACCATCGGCGCCATCGCCATTCAAGGCGTGCGCCAGGCCAACGTCACCTTCGGAGAGACTGTAGCCGTGATCGGTGTGGGCCTGGTGGGTGTTCTCGCAATTCAGGTTTTGCGGGCCGCCGGCTGCCGCGTGATCGCCATTGATCTTTCCGCCGAACGGGCCGCCCAGGCGACCTCCCTGGGTGCGCACATCGGCTTGAGCACCAGCGACCCTGGCCTGGAATCCGCGGTTGTTTCCTTCTCCCGCTATGGCGTGGATGCAGCCTTGATTACCGCGGCCACCAGATCGGCCGACCCTCTCGAGTTGGCGGCAAAGCTGTTGCGCGACCGCGGCCGCATCTCCGTGATTGGAGATGTCGGCATGGGCGTTTCCCGGACCAACATGTACAAGAAAGAGATCTCCCTTTCGATGTCTCGGTCGTATGGTCCGGGACGCTACGATCCGCTGTACGAAGAAGGGGGCCAGGATTATCCGATCGGCTATGTTCGCTGGACAGAGAAACGGAACATGGAGTCGTTCTTAGATCTCCTGTCCTCCGGTGCGATTCAGATAGAGGGGCTGCTTGCGAAACGCTTCGCCGTCGAAGACGGTGGCAAAGCGTACGCCGCCGTCGAAGCTGGCGCCTACACCAGCATCATCGATTATCACGCGCCTGAGCATGGTCCTGCTTCTGCAAGCGCGTCCGTGCCCAGGCAAACCGCGCAACCACGTTCGAAGGACAAGCTGCGTGTTGGGTGTATCGGCACGGGTGGCTTCGCACGCGGAATCATCTTTCCCCATTTGCGCTCTTCCACCGGCTTGATCCTGGAATCCGTCGCCTCCAGCGCCGGGGCCTCTGCGGCGTCAGCGAAAACCGGCTTCGGTTTTGCCGTTGCTGAATCCCCTTCCGAACTGATCGCCAACCCGGGTCTGGACGCGGTCTTCATCCTCACCCGGCACGACAGCCATGCGGGCTACGTAAAAGATGCGTTGGAGCGCGGCAAGCTGGTCTTTGTCGAAAAGCCGCTGGCCATCCATCAACAACAGCTGGAGATGGTACGAGCGGCCTATGCGCAAGCGCAGGCAGAAAATCGCTCCCCCTTCGTCATGGTGGGCTTCAATCGCCGCTTCTCTCCGCTCACCGAAAAATTACAGAACTTCTTTCGCAGCCGCACTGAGCCGATGCTGGTACACATCCGATGCAATGCCGGGTTCATCCCCCGCACCAGTTGGATTCAGGCTCCGGAGAACGGCGGCAGGATCATCGGAGAGTTGTGTCACTTTGTTGATTGGGCGCGGGCGGTCATCGCCCAGCCTATCCGAACTGTGACCGCCGCAGCTCTGCCGGATGCCGCACGCTACAGCCGCGACAATGTCACGGTCACCCTCTCTTTTGAGGATGGCTCCGTAGCCAACCTGGTGTACGTCGCGAATGGAGACCGAGCAGTTGCGAAGGAATACTTCGAGGTATTCTGCGCGGGGGCGATTGCGCGCCTGAACGATTTCAAGACCCTGGCTCTCTCGCGCAACAACAAGACAGAGAACTCCAAATGCGGCCAGGATAAGGGCCATCGCCGGCAAGTGGAACTGACCGTCGAAGCAATGAAACAGGGCAAGGATGCACCCATCCCGTTCGCAGAGCTGTGCGAAGTGACGGAAGCGACCTTCGCCATCGAAGAAGCGGTCCGAACGCAAACAATGATCTCTCTCGATGCTGGAACGCCCTATCTACGCGAGAACCAGCCAGCAAGCGACGAGCAATCCCGCTGGGTGGATAGTTTCAAAACTGACGGCAGAACAAGCCGACTTTCCTAGTACATATGTGATTTGATGGAATTTCTTAGAAATCCCGATGCAGTGAGTGTTGGGTCGCCGCGCACCTTGCGACCGCTGTACTGGACGCTTGTCGTTCTTTCGTTAGTGCCGGTTTGCGTGGTGCTTCCAATGGCCCCTCTGAGCATAGGCGTCGCCGTCATCGTAGGGTGGATCGCATTGCTGTGGATTGCGATCAGCACGGTAAGCGGCAGTTTTCACCACGTCATCCCCCTGTGGGTGGCCGTTTACCCTTACTGCTACTACTTCCTCTCCTTCCCGAAAGAGCGGTCCATCTTCACCGTCGATCGCGCCCTCGTCGTACTGCTTATGATTGACATGGTCGCGGTTTCCCGGCATGCATTCGCTGGAACTCCACTGACACGCGACATTCGCATCAGCGGCTATCTGTGGGGACTCTATCTGTTGGTTTGCTTCGTTTCTCTAGCCGGTCACGCACCGTCAGAGGTTTTGCCATCTTACCGCTTGCTGGTAGACGGAATGCTGATGCCTCCCGTGCTCGGTCTCTACGCGATACGTTATTTCCCCCTGCTTGAGGATCTTGACAGTTTGCACTTGTGTGCATGCATCCTGGGACTTGGTCTCTTCTTCACCGGCCTCTTTGAGTTAATAACGGGCATCGACCTCCTTCCCTGGAATGGCTCAGAGCCGATGTTCACCGATACGCGCCTCAGGCGCGCGGATGGGCCGTTCGAGCAACAGATCGTTCTATCAATGGTGGCGATCCTCGCTTTCTTCTTCATCATCTACCTGCGGCGGCTCATGCCGAATGAGATCTCCACCTGGCGGAAGTTGCTTCATCGGGCAGGATGCCTTGCCGCACTCGGAGCGGCGCTCCTTCCGCTGAACCGTGGCCTCATATTCGCGTTGGTTCCGATAGCCATCGTCGACTCGTCGTCGAAACACCGGCTAGTCTCTCGGCGGATGTGGGCAGCATTTTTCGGCATGATCCTCTTCGCCACCGTTGCGACCAGGGCGCTCGACCCACGGCTTTATGATGATCGCGTTTCTGACATGGACAACATCTATCAGCGCTTTGCCCAACATCAGGAAACGCTGCGCGTAGTTCGCGAGTATCCGTTCTTCGGCGTAGGGTTCGGCCTATACCACGATGTTGCCGCCCGCAATCCGCAGTTCATGGCGAGATGGAAAGGTATCGAGTCCATGAACGTTCAGCACAACGTCTTGATGACAGTGCTTTCTGATCAAGGCATCGTTGGCTTGCTGATCTATGCGTTCGCCCAAGTGTTCTTTGTTCGAGCGATGTGGAAGGTTCGTAAGGTCTATCCCCCGGGCTGGCTAGCGTTTCTCTACTGCCTTCTGGTTTACTTGCTCATTGGCCTGGACTTTGCCACCGTGTGTTTTTCCGACATCAACCTGTTCTACGTCTTCATTCTTGCCATCCTTTATCAGCAACAGAGCAGGATGGCTCGCAACCAATCGCCTACGCCCCTGCCTTTCCTGCAGGTCGTGGAACAGACTTGAAACTCAGCCGATTCGTTCCTACGCTCTGCGGACTCGTGATCGTGTTTCTGATGGTGAGTACTGTGACAGCCTTGTGCCAGAAGGCCGGCCAACCGGAGGAACCTGGACCTGATGCCTGCCAATATTCTGACCAAGTCTACGACGCGGATGCCTCTCTTATGCTCCAGCCTCAGGCGCCCACCCATTTTAGGTTGATGGTTAGCCGATATGTGTCGATGGTGCAGGCTGCACGAGGCTATCGCTGCACTGGAACGGTCACAGTTGGGTTCGACGGACATCATTACCTGCAGACTGGCAGAAGCGATGATTCCGGGATGATGGAATTGATCCCGGCTGTGTCACGCTTCACAGGGATGTCTCTTGGAGATTCCTACGACATCACTATTTTTCTGGTGATCACCTCGGGGATTTTGATCGGATACCGGGGCTTTTGGCACCTGTATCGCGTTGGCCGGTTGCGTTGGATAGGAGCCGCTGTCTTTCTTTGCCTCGGAATCGCCGAGGCCAGAGTAGCCGATGAGTATATGTTTCAGATCTCTCCTCTCGTCGCTGGGATTCCGTGGCTGTTGCACTTTGCGCTGAACCGCAAGCATCGTGCGCTCACCCTCAGTGCGGTTCTGCTCGCATTTTGTTGCTCCTGGGGTTCCCTGGTGCGGAGCGGCAGCATGATTATTTGTCTGACATTCCTCCTTACCATGTTCATCGCGCGATCTCATCTTCAAAGGCCATTCCTGGCGTTGCTGCTGATCCTCGCGGCCTGCGTGCCGTCGATGCTCTTTGAGCGGACTTTGATCGCCCGCCGCGATGCCGCACTGGCGACGGTAGGCGAAACCCCGAGGGCCGTAAACAGTCATCCGTTCTGGCACACCTTCTACATAGGTTTTGGTTTCATTCCGAATTCTGAAGTGCCGGAATACAAAGATGAAGTTGCAGGCAAGAAGGTTCTGTCGATCGATCCAACCGCGGCTTACACCTCCGCGAAATATCAGGCCATCCTGAAACATGAATTGTGGAGCATATTCAAGCGCAGACCCTTCTTGATCATCGGGATCCTGGCGGCGAAAGCGGGCATCGTGATCCTTCTGGCTTCGATCTTGCTATACCCCGCGCGCCGGCTCATCTTTGCCGAACGACCAGTCCGCTGGCTGGATGCTGCCTTTCTTTTGACCATCGGAATGAGTGCGATGAATGGAATCGTCGCAGTGCCCAGAGCTTCTTATTTGCTCACGTTTCTTTGTCTTGCTTTTCTGTATACAGCCATCAAGCTTTGCCGGGATAATCGGGCTTTAGCCTCTGGATGACACCACTTCTTCAGGCTCAAGAAACTTGACATCCCGAGCGGGCCCCGCAGTTCCTCCCACGCGACACTTCCCACGAAATTGTTTGCGGTCTTCCTCAAAGAAAACCGCATGCCCCTTGCCAACGCCGCAGAAACCTATAGAAACTCCGGGGGTGGCCGAGGGATCTGCTGTTTCTACTCATCCCGCTCAAACCGCAATCGATTTCTTTCCCAATGCCTTGAGCAGGGGACGCTCGACCGCATAGTGCATCACGATTCCAACG
>Ga0182015_10006966_pt1 | contig 11161 bp, 5 predicted proteins | sample 712P3MmetaG_FD_120478 | JGI IMG/M metagenome (GOLD analysis project Ga0182015, IMG submission 120478) | Permafrost microbial communities from Stordalen Mire, Sweden - 712P3M metaG | ecosystem: Environmental > Terrestrial > Soil > Wetlands > Permafrost | place: Sweden: Stordalen | collected...
ACTGCTCTCCGTGCCGGTAAAAGAGCAAGGGGACGGATTGCAACTCGGTGCGCCGCAAGTTCTGATCGACAGCATGGGCAGCATTCCCCTCTTCAATGTTTCTCCGGATGGCAAGAAGATTCTCGTCGAGCGAATCTCGCAACAGGGCAACCAATCGGTGACGCTGGTGACGAATTTTGCCGAGGAGCTGAAGAAGTAGCCGAGAATTGGATGAATCCAGTAGCACACGCTATTCTCAAAGGCAGAAGCAGCATTGCGGCCTGATGACGGGCTAACCGGAAGCAGCTTCCCAATCGCCGAGGATCCAGCCACTATCAAGAGCTCTGAGCAAGTTATAATCGCCCGACGACATGGCGCTCACTTCTGGCACAAAGCTCGGCCCCTATGAAATCCAGTCGCCGCTTGGCGCCGGTGGAATAGGGGAAGTGTATCGAGCGCGCGACGCCCGCCTCGATCGCAGCGTTGCCATCAAAGTTCTGGCTTCGCATTTGTCCAATTCGCCGGAACTCAAGCAGCGTATGGAGCGCGAAGCCCGTGCCATTTCTTCGCTGAACCATCCTCACATCTGCCAGCTCTACGACATTGGCTCGCATGACGGGGCCGACTTCCTGGTCATGGAGTTTCTTGAAGGCGAGACGCTGGCTGACCGCCTGCGTAAAGGCCCGCTGCCGATAGGCGAAATTTACAAGATCGGCATTGCGATTGCGGAAGCACTCGCTCTTGCCCATCGTCAGGGCATCGTGCATCGCGATCTCAAGCCCGGCAACATCATGCTTACGCCCAGCGGCGCCAAGCTCATGGATTTCGGTCTGGCCAAGCCGCTCGGCCTTGCGCACGGCTCAGGTTCTTCGGCAGCGCCGCCATCGTTCACCGCTGCTGCCACCATGAGCGGAGCTAGTCCGCTCAGCCCGCTCACCACTGCTGGAACGATCGTCGGCACCATTCAGTACATGTCGCCTGAGCAGATCGAAGGCAAGGAAGCCGATGCGCGCTCGGATATTTTCGCCTTTGGCGCGGTGCTCTATGAAATGACCGCCGGAAAGCGTCCGTTCGAAGGCAAGAGTCAGATCTCTCTCGCGTCTTCGATTCTCGAAAAAGATCCTGACCCGATCTCAACTCTCAAACCGCAAACCGCGCCAGCCTTCGAGCACATTGTCACCACCTGCCTGCAGAAAAATCCTGACGCCCGATTCCTCGCTGCCCACGACATCAAGCTCGAAGTGCAGTGGATCGCGTCAGACAAGTCCACCTCACAAAAGCCCGCTGCCGAAGCGGCTCCCGTTCCAGCCGCGAAGCGACGCCCGCTGCTCTGGATCGCCTTAGCCCTCGCCACTCTTATCGTCGGAGCAGTTGGCGGATATTTTCTCCACCGCCAAGCTCCAATCCAATCCACCCGCACCGTCATCAATGCGCCGGAGAAAACGCACTTCAGCCCGACCGGCGACACCGCTGGTCCTGCCGTGATTTCGCCCGACGGCTCAACGATCGCATTTACTGCTACCGGCGCCGACGGCAAGAGCACTCTCTGGGTGCGTCCGGTCAATTCGCTCGAAGCCCGACAAATCGCCGGAACCGAAAAAGCCATTTTCCCCTTCTGGTCATTCGACAGCCATTCCATCGCCTTCTTCGCTGATGCAAGACTGAAATCCGTGGACCTTTCCGGTGGCTCACCCCAGGTCATTGCCGACGCTCCCTTCGGCCGCGGCGGCGCCTGGGGCGCTGATGGAGTTATGGTCATTTCTCCCGCAACCGTTGGCCCGCTCTACCGTGTCAGCGCTGACGGTGGCGTTCCCGTCCAACTCACTCAGATGGATACCGCTCTTCACACTTCCCATCGCTGGCCATTCTTTCTTCCCGACGGCAAACACTTTCTTTATCTGGCCATCAACCACGACACCTCCAAGTTGGCCAACGATACGATTTACTACGCCTCCGTCGATGGCAGCGTGAACAAGCCGCTGTTGAAGAGCCAGTCAAACGCCGTCTATGCTGATGGATATCTCCTGTTTGCCCGCAGCGACCAGTTGATGGCGCAAGCCTTCAATCCTTCCACTGGCACGTTGAGCGGTGCGCCTCAACCGCTGATCCGGGGCGTCGTCAACGATCCAACCACGTGGCATATGGACGCTTCCGCTTCCAGTGACGGCCTGCTCCTGTACGGCATTGGCGCGTCTGGCGCCGCCGAGATTCTCTGGATGGACCGCGCCAGCAAACAACTTTCCACCATCGCCGGCAACATCTCTAATCTGTATTCGATGGCGATCTCTCCGCAGGGCGACCGGATCGCCCTCGGAATCGACAACGGCGTCAACGACATTTGGATTCTGGATATTGCCCGCGGCACTCGTACCCGTCTTACGTTTGGTCCGGTTTCCGTCAAATACGCCCAGTGGTCTCCCGACGGCAAATGGATCCTCTACGATTCCGGGCGCAACGGCAAGTTTCAGCTTCTCCGTAAGCCTTCCGATGGCGGGGGCGCTGAGGAAGAGTTGCTCAGTGACGATCAAATACTCATTGCTGCGGAGTGGTCGCGCGATGGCAAATACGTCCTTTACCAGCGCGGCAACCCCGGAGCGACGGATATTTGGGCCTTGCCCCTTGAAGGCGACCGCAACCCTTTTCAAGTGGTGCCTACCACTCCCAATACTTTCCGGGTCTGGCCCAGCCTTTCCCCGGACGGTCACTGGCTGGCGTACGAGTCTAATGAGTCCGGTACGTACCAGATCTATGTTGTTGCCTTTAACGGCGGCCACGGCAAATGGCAGGTCTCCGTCACCAATGGTCAACAACCAGCTTGGAGCCACGACGGCAAGCAACTTTACTTCGTGGACACGGCGAACACAGTGTTTGCGGTAACCGTGAAGGAAGTCACGGGAGCTTTGCAATTCGGCACTCCGCAGACTCTGGTGAGCACTTGGTCCATGCCCGTGCCTTTCTACCAAGTCAGCCCCGACGACAAGAAGATCCTCCTCTATCGCATCGCCCAGCAAGTCGGCGACTCCATCACGGTGGTCACTAATTTCGCCGCTGGCCTGAAGAAGTAAGTAACACGGCCAGCCCCGGCTGATCCAAGTTCCGCTCATCCAGGCTCTGCAGCAGAGGAACCTTGTCTTCTTTCGGATTACGGGCAAACCGGAACCTGACTTCCCAATTGCCGACAAACCTCCCAGAATAGTGTGCACCGTGGCGTATGTGATGCCCACTATATAATTGCTCCCACCAATGGCCCTCGCCCCTGGCACAAAACTCGGGCCGTACGAAATTCAAACTGCGCTGGGTGCAGGCGGGATGGGTGAGGTGTACCGCGCCCGTGACACGCGACTTGACCGCACCGTCGCCGTCAAAATTCTTCCAGCATCGGTCCTGAGCGATCCCGATCGACTTCTCCGGTTTCAGCACGAAGCCCGGATCCTCAGCGCGCTCAATCACCCGAATATTCTCGCCATCTTCGATGTGGGCGAGCAGGCGGGCACGCACTACTTAGTTTCGGAATTTCTGGAAGGTCGGTCGCTGCGCGAGGCGCTAACATCGGGACCGCTCCCGCGTCGCGCGCTAACCGCCTATGCTCTCGAAATTACAAAAGGGCTGGCTGCCGCGCACGAAAAAGGGGTGGTGCATCGGGACCTGAAACCGGACAACATCTTTATCACGCAGGATGATCGGGTGAAGATTCTCGATTTTGGCCTGGCCAAGCTGTCCGCGGCTCAAACCTCCGCGCAAGCGTCGCAGACCATGACGTTTGAGGCCCCGACCACGCCGGGCACGGTGATGGGGACGGTGGGCTATATGTCGCCGGAACAAGTGCGTGGCGAGACGGTGGACCATCGTTCTGACCTCTTCAGCTTCGGCGCGGTCTTGTATGAGATGGCGAGCGGCAAGCGGGCGTTTCGCGGCGAGTCCTCCGTCGAAACGATGAATGCCATCCTGAAGGAAGATGTCCCGGACTTGGCAGCTCCCAGCGGACCAGTATCTCCTGGGCTCGATCGCATCGTCCATCGCTGTCTGGAGAAAAAGCCGGAGCGGCGATTCCAATCGGCGAGCGATCTAGCATTCGCCATTGAGGCATTGAGCACAACATCATCTATTTCGTCCGGGAGTGCGAAGGTACAGGCCATCGAGCCTAAGGCGAACCGAGGCTGGCTGCCTTGGGCCGCAACGGCTGTGATTGCTCTGGCGCTGATCACGGCAGCGTGGATGACTGGGCGGAGCTCGGCGAAAAGACCGCAGCCTAAATTCACGCGCCTCACTTATGAGCACGGATATCCCTCAATCGCGCGATTTGCGAAAGATGGGCAAACGATCATCTATAGCGCGCAATGGAATAATGAGCCACTGCGGATTTACTCGGTACGCACCGAATTCCCGCAGTCTACGAAAATCGACCTTCCCAGCGCTGGGCTGCTTGCGCTTTCACCGAACGGAGATATGGAAGTGACATTGGATCCGGGGCAGGATTCCTGGTTCATCACCGGAACCATGGCGCAGGCGCAGATGGCTGGAGGGACACCGCGGGCCCAGCAGAAGGATGTCATCGCCGCGGATTACGCTCCCGATAGCAAGACGCTGGCGATCACGCGACGGTCCAACGGTAGGGTGCAACTGGAATATCCGGAAGGAAAAGTACTCTATGCCACCGCGGGCTATCTCGATTACGTAAGGGTGTCGCCGTCGGGCAAGCAGGTGGCGTTTGCCGAGCATGCAGTTTTAGGAGACGACCGCGGCTGGGTCTCAGTGGTGGATGAGAACGGTAATCACAAGCGATTGACCGAAGAGTTCGGAACTGTGCAGGGTCTGGCATGGTCGCCCAGGAATTCGGAGATCTGGTTTACGGCGACAAATTCTTCGACAACGCGGAGCCTGCTTGGGGTGGACCTGTCCGGGAAGCAGCGATCGATTCTCACCCTTCCACAAAGTATGCGTCTGCTCGACATCGCAGGGGACGGCCGCGCGCTTCTGAGCGGGGAAGAGCAACAGACCGAGATTGCCGGGGTTGATCCATCTACTGGTAAGGAATTGCGAGCTCTCGGATGGTTCGATGGTTCTGGCATGAGTGACATGTTGCCGGATGGCAAGGCGATTGCTTTTCTGGAGTGGGGAGGGCCGGCCGGGCCGCTTTACCTGCAGGTTTATCGAAAGTTGGATGGGTCTGCGCCGGTGGCATTGGGACCCGGAGCAGACCCGAAATTCTCGCCGGATGGAAACCTCGTTGCCGGACCGCTACTGACGAGGCCTCCACAGGTCGTCCTGAACCCGATCGGCACAGGGGAAAGCCGCCGTCTGCCTTTGGGCGAGATTGACACCGTGAGGGATGTCTATTGGTTTCCGGATGGAAAGCATCTGTTGCTCGAAGCAGCAGCCACAGGGGAATCCTTGCGAGCCTATGAGATGGATCTGAACGGGGGGAAGCCGCAACCACTGGGCCCCGCAGATTTCGTTGGCTTCGCCGTGTCTCCGGATGGAACGCGAATCGCAGGGCGCCAGGCTTCCATGGGAGCAGCGGTGTTCGATCTGGACACCCAGGAGGTCAAAGCAATCCCAGGTATCGATCAGGAAGAGTTACTCGCAAAATGGGCGGCGGACGGAAAAGCCATATTGGTTATCGCCGCGACGACGCGCGACGCGCGAATCTATCGCGTCGAAGCTGAAACCGGAAAGCGTACTTTGCTGACGGAAATTGAGCCGCACGATAGTGCCGGCTCAATTCGACCTCTGCACGTCGCTTACGCGGAGCGAAGCAAAACCTACGCTTACTCTATGACGCGGGTTCTCGGAACGTTATATGTTGTGGAAGGGCTGGAGTAAGTTCTCGCTTTCTTTCTGGCACAAATACTCCCAATTACATGACGTATTCCGATTTCCGAAGTACCCGCCTTTCGAAAGAGCACGCTCAGTTTCCAATTTGCTGATGACGGAGCAGGAACCCCGCCCCTCCTGTCGTGCGACATTACTGCAAGGGCTATAATTGCGCCCACGCATGGCTCTTACTGCTGGCACGAGACTTGGCCCTTACGAAATCCAGTCGCCCTTAGGCGCTGGTGGGATGGGGGAGGTGTATCGCGCTCGAGACACGCGCCTGGGTCGCGATGTTGCGGTGAAGATTATCCATTCTGAAGTGGCCAGTGATCCGGACCTCCGCGCCCGTTTCGAGCGCGAGGCGCGGACTGTGGCTGCATTGAACCATCCCAACATTGTGGCCCTCTACGAGGTGGGCAACGCCGCGGGCGTTGAATACACCGTCAGCGAACTGGTGGACGGCGAGGCGCTTCGCGCGCGGATGCAGCCGGGCGGGATGCGGGTGCGCGATGTGGTCGAGATTGCTACGCAAATTGCCGACGGAATGGCGGCCGCGCACGCGGCAGGCATTGTGCATCGCGACCTTAAACCCGAAAACGTGATGGTGGCGCGGGATGGGCGGGTGAAGATCCTCGACTTCGGCTTGGCGCGCGCCATGCCGACCGCTGCTGTGGGCGCATCGGGCAAAGGTTCTAACGCCGAAACGATCTCATCGTCGTTAACGCAGGAGACGATGGAGTATCGGACGGTCCGCGGGTTGGTTCTGGGAACGGCTGCGTATATGAGTCCTGAGCAGGCACGTGGACTGGAGGCCGACTATCGCTCCGACCAGTTTTCATTCGGGCTGATTGTGTACGAGATGCTAGGCGGCAAGCAGGCGTTTGCGCGGGACTCAGCGGTGGAGACGATGGCGGCGATTGTGCGCAATGAGCCGGAGCCGCTGGACAGCAGAGTTCCGGCGCCGCTGAAATGGGTGGTGGACCGCTGCCTTGAGAAGGAACCGGCGCGGCGGTATGACTCGTCGCGGGATTTGTATCAGCAACTGCGCACGCTGCGGGATCATTTTTCTGAAGCGTTTACGAGCGGCAGCGCGCACGAAGTTTCGGCGCAAGTGGCGGCGGCTGCTCAAGCCGGAGCAAAGCGAAAGGGCTTCAGTTTGGGAATGATGGTTGGAGTGGCTGCGCTAGCGGGGCTCCTGGCCGGTGTATGCGCGTGGCGCCTGCATCCGAAAGGAGTGCGGCTTTCCGATTATAAGTACACGCCGTTCGCGGTGAACGCGAGCAATCCGCTGTGGTCGCCCGATGGAAAAATGGCCGTGTACTCCGGCGTGGTTGGCGACGATCAGCAACTCTTCTTGCGCACGTTAGACTCGCCCACGCCGCGACAGTTGACCTATACGGCGGGCGGCGCTCAACCCGTGGCATGGTCACCGGACTCCTCGCATATTCTCTACCTGCAAACGGTGGCAACCGGAGATCCCGATAAAGTGTTTTCCATCGGCACGGTGGGAGGAGAGCCAGACTTGCTCTGGACAGTGCCGGGACGTGGCAACTCTACCAAGTTTCTCGCAGTAACCCCCGATAGCAAGACCGGTGTCCTTCTCTACCAAGGTGAAGACAACCTCTACGATCTCTACATCTCCGATCCGATCGGCTCGCCGCTGCGGCGCTACCCCTCGTCAAGAGTGTCTTCGCACTCGACTTACAACCACCCTCGGCTGAGGTTTTCACCCGACGGCAAGCAGCTTCTTCTCATACGCGCGGGCGATTCCGGAACCGAAGAATTCTGGCTATTGCCATGGCCCGCGGGTTCAGGAACTCCGCGCCGGATATTGAACACGTTGCCCCATGAGCAGGGCACACCTCCTTTTGACTGGATGCCCGACAACCGGCACATCATCATCGCGACCACAAAAGGGGTTGACGCAACTCGGCATCTGTATCTGGCCGACACCGGATCTGGCGAGTGGCAACAGATCACGGAGGGCACCGGCTACGAAGACACTCCTTCCGTTGCTCCCGATGGCTCCGTTTTGTTCGCTGAGAGCAACGTTGACTATGACATCTTGTCCATGTCGCTCACGGACGGAACGACGAAGCCGCTGATTGTGACGGCACGATCGGAGAACATGCCCTCCTGGGCTTCCAGGGCGGATTTAATGGTCTATTGTTCGGACCGCCTGGGCACGCAAGATATCTGGCTGCATTCCAAAGACGGGGAGGATCACCCGCTGGTGACGCGGGCTAGCTTTCGGTCCGACCCACCGAAATACCTATTTGCCCCAACGCTTTCTCCCGATGGCACGCGCGTCATCTTTACCGCGGTGTCGATGAAGGGCTCTGGTGCATTGTGGGAGGTTTCCGCGGCGGGTGGCGCTCCCGTTCTTCTGCTGGAACCTTCTCAGTCATTCCAACAACAATTCACGGGAGATTGGTCCCCCGACGGTTCCCATTTTGCTTTTCTCGCGATTGAGCCAGACGGCAAGGGAAGCTTAAATGTTGTGCGGACTTCCGGCGGCGGAGTCCCGCAGAAGATTGCCGAGGATGTCGTTTCGGGGATTCCATCCTGGTCTCCGGATGGAAAATGGATCGCCTATGCGGACAGCAATCTCGCGTGGCATTTGATTTCTCCCGATGGCAAAGAGCATCGCGATCTTGGAGTTATCAAAACCGTGAACCTCGGGTTTTCCAAGGACAGCAAGACCGCCTACGGCATACACATTGACGCCACCGGCAAGTTCGCGCTGTTTTCGCTCGACATCGAAACCGCGAAGCTCCGCGACATCAAACAACTGGACAGCAGCTTACGTCCCAGCTCGAACCTGAACCCGGGCATCCGCTTTTCCCTCGCGCCGGACGGCAGGAGCTTCGCATACGCCATTGGCAAGCAAGAGAGCAGTCTGTGGATGCTGCAGGGGTATGCGGGCAAATAGGTGTTTGCCGACAAACCTCCCAGAATGAAGAAGCGCAGCTCGGAGGAGGCATGGGTCTGGGACTGGATGACGGGCGATCCGGAAGCTGCAGTCGCGGTTGATCCCCATCTTGCTTAACGTGCCTAAGAATGGCGAAACGAAATCCATTTCTCCCAACTATTTCTGCCAGGAATAATCGGTCGGTTCGTAATGGGTAAGAAGAAAAACTCCCAGAAGACCCCGGAGAACCCGCCTGTGTAGAATGCTATTGTACGAAATTAAAATGCGTCTGTAAACAATTGATAACACACGAGATATTGGTGGAGGCGGCGGGAGTCGAACTATCTCGCCTGTTGATAGCACGCAAGTTATTGATTTTAGGACAACGGCTAAAAAGGCCTCATTGGCTGATCCATTGTATGTTTATTGTACGAAAATACTTACGCTCTGGAGTTCCACAGAAAAAACAGTAGGCGAAGCGTGGCATAGCCCCCAGGCGACAAACGGTCGGCACCGACCCGGCAGTGGTCTCCGGAGCCTTCATTAGCGGAGAATCGCACCCCTCTAGACGCTCGGAATAACCCGAAAAGTTACTAAGTTCTCTCAGTGCTTTCCCCCGCAAATGATACAATGCTTACAACAGTTACAAGGAGGAGGACAATCGATGAAGCAAGCACGTTCAATAGTGCTCAGTATGCGCCTACCCGTGGAGAGTGGAAGACGTTTGAAGCGCATCGCGAAACGGCACGGCTGGACACCGAGCGATACTAGTGCTCGCTTGGTGGAAGAGGGCTTAAGGCGGTCGGAATTTGCCTTCCTGGATTTTCGAGATTCACCGGCAGGCAGACAGGCCTATATCCAAGGAAGCACGTTAGCGATATGGGAAGTCATGTTACTTCTTCGAAGCTACAAAGCAAGTATCAAGGACGTGGCCAAGCATCTAACTTGGCCCGAAGCGAAGGTTCAAGCTGCTCTTAACTACTCGGAGGCATTCCCCGGGGAGGTGAATGAGCTGATAGCAGAGAACGATTCAATCGATTTCGACAGCTTAAGACGCATGCTTCCTCTAGCGGTCGATTTCGCCGCCAAAAAGACCAAGCGGAGCTAACATGCTCAAGCTGCTTCTAGACGAACACATTTCCGCAGGAGTAGCGAATGGCGTTCACCGTCGGAATCGATCGCTAGTTGTCCACTCGATGGTGCAGTGGGAGAGTGGAAACTTTCTTGGAAAGGAAGATTCCGTCTGCCTGTTAGAAGCGGCGAAGCAAGGGTTGACCTTGGTCACTTACGATCGCAGGACGATTCCTCCATTGCTAAAGCTCTGGGCAGAAGAAGAACGATCCCATGGCGGTGTGATCTTTGTCGATGAAAAGACCATCTCGCCGGCAGACATTGGAGGGCTAGTCCGCGCTCTGATTGCGCTCGCTGGCGAGGCCGGGAATATGGACTGGACCGACCGAGTGTACTTCTTGCGGAGGTGACGGGTCACCACGATCGTACAACACAACCCGTGAGCATTCACTGCTCGCTACTTTCGGAGATTCTTGAGAATCCGCTACATAGCAGGAAGTGATGACGGTTTAGATTTTCAGCGATATGTAAGCTGCAGAAGGAACGAAGGAACCCACGTCCGAAAAATCACCATGGATTGAGAATACAGCTTGTCGAAAAATCTCCACGTCTGTAAATAATTGATAATAAAAGACATGGTGGAGGCGGCGGGAGTCGAACTATTCAGCGTATTGATAACACGTAAGTTATTGATTCTTGGAACTGCTACAACGGCTAAAAAGGCCCCATTGCCCAATCCATTGTACGTTTATTGTACGAAAATCCTCTCGCTCTGAGTCCGGCAAACCCCACACAGTGCCCACAGTATCCCATAGATTCGCCGCGCTGAATTGGGAAAAACACTCAGCCCGCAGGCCACCGACCTGCAATTTCCTCCTACGCCAGCTTGCTCTCTCGCAACTTCCGGGTTGCTCGTCACCCAGGATCCAGCATCTGTTTTCTTCCCAACTGTTCAGAACTTGGCTTCTGTGAAGCCCTCGGATTTCACTTTTGCGCACAAGGCATGATTGTCTGCCTGAACGCTAGCGACCCAAAGGCACTTTGCAAGCGGCACCCACGTTATAATCATATGCACTCATGGCCCTCGCTCTCGGGAAAAAGCTCGGCCCGTATGAAATCCAGTCACCGCTGGGTGCGGGTGGCATGGGCGAGGTGTACCGCGCGCGCGATACACGGCTGGAGCGCAGCGTGGCGGTCAAAGTTTTGCCAGCTCATCTGTCGGACCGGCCGGAAGCTGGAGAGCGATTCGAGCGCGAGGCGCGTACGATCTCTTCTCTCAACCATCCCAATATCTGTCATCTGCACGATGTCGGCGAGCAAGATGGTGTGCGTTATCTCGTCATGGAGTTGCTCGAGGGCGAGACGCTGGCCGACCGTCTGCGACGC
>Ga0182015_10006968_pt1 | contig 11158 bp, 8 predicted proteins | sample 712P3MmetaG_FD_120478 | JGI IMG/M metagenome (GOLD analysis project Ga0182015, IMG submission 120478) | Permafrost microbial communities from Stordalen Mire, Sweden - 712P3M metaG | ecosystem: Environmental > Terrestrial > Soil > Wetlands > Permafrost | place: Sweden: Stordalen | collected...
CCACTTTTCCTGAAACCACTTGACTCGGTTCGGCTCGGGCTTCGTGTTCGCCAGATCGCAGAGCAGTTCCCTGCGCACAGGAAGGGTCCTGACAAGAAGACGCTTTTCTTCGCTACGCGATTTATTAACCGGACTAGAGAGTTTGGACTGTCGTGTTTGCGCCAACATCCCTCCGCTTGTACTAGATCACTTGATGTGTCACAACGCTATAGTACTCTAACTTGCAGATGCAGGCAGGGGAATAACTTCCATGGCGCAAGGCACACAAGTGACAAGGCTGATGAATGTCTTTCTATTAGCGGGCGGCTCTTCGCGCGCCCTTACATTGCTGGCGTTGGCAGCAACGATGACTTATTGTGCCCAGGCGCAAAATATCGAGGGTCAACCGATTGCAGCGCAATATGGCGAGTTCGAGGTGCAGAATGAGGGCAACGGTTTCGCCTTCGACCCCGCCAATTGCAACGTTACGGGCGGGGGCGAGAACTTTCCTGCCTTCACCACGGGAACCCCGGTTAAGGTAGTCGATGCTCTTCCTTCGCAAACCGAAGTCTCAACCACGGTGACCGCATTTCTGTCGGGAAGTAATTGCGCGGTTTCGCTGTTTGGATTGGCTTACCAGCACGCCTCGTTCTATCTCACCTCCGGCACAGGAGGACTGCAAGAGGCGTTGAATAACGAGAAAATCAACGCCGGGGGCAACAACACCATCATCCTCAACGCACGCTGGTATGAACTCATCGCGCCCAGAACCGCGAGCACGGTCATCAGTACAGTAAGTGGCAGCTACAACTTCGGCCTGGTGGATGTCACCACCAATCCATACACCAGTTACAACTGGAACGGTTCGCAATACGTTCAGGCTGTCGCCGCTTCCGGCGGCTCCCCGAGCGGCGCGGCCGGTGGAGTGTTGAGCGGAAATTATCCTAACCCTGGGATTACCAACCCGCTCAATCTCTCCGCGCTGAATACTATCAGCGCCGGCACGTTCTCGAACAACAGCAGCTCGCCGAGCGGCACGAATACCTACCTCAATGCGCTGATCAACGGATGCAGTCCTGCTACCGAGGTCCACTCCGTCCAGTACAACTACGCGATGACCAGCGGCGTGACGGGTTGCGTGACCGGCCCTGCGCCCGGCTCGGGGGTCTACCAGATCAATGGCATCGCGGGCCTCGCGACCTCACAGGACGCCAACGTTGTGGGCGGATACTTTCAAGGCAGAGCGCTGGGCAACAGCATGGTGGCCTGGGGGATCAACCCCGTGGTGCAGGACGTTGCCGGGCTTACCTCGAACGTAGTCCTCTTTGGCCAAGAACTCGATGTGCAGCCGTACAATCCGGTGTCGACTTATACCGGTGGATATGGTCTTGCGATCAACCTGGTTAACAACACCAACAATGGCGGGACTTACCCCTTCCCTGCGCTGGCGATCTCCGCCAGGGTCAATGGGGGATCGACACCCGCTTATTGGTCGCAAGGGATCAACTCGGAGTTGGGAGCGCTTCCTGCCAGCGAATACAACCCTTTCCTCTATATCCAGAGCACGTGCCAGTCAACCGGCAGCGCGAACTGCGCCAGCCCGGCGATCCTGGAGGCTTTTGAAGAGTACGGGTCGGGCGCAACGCGCGAGGCGTGGAATATGTACACGGCGATTGGCACCGGGGCGACGCCGACGACGGATAACTTTATTCTGGGCCATAACACATTCGCTGGGCCTGCCGGCCAGACGCACACGTTCGAGTTAGCCAACGGGATCCAGCTGCAGTTAGATGGCTCGACCAGCGGGAGCGCTGTTTTGTCGGCTCCGGCTACGGGCGGTGGCCTCAACATCTCGGCGCCCGGGGGCATCAACTACACCAATCCCGGCACGTTCTCCAACACGGCCAGCAATTTTCCGAATACCACCGCGATCAACGGCTGCAACCTGGGCAGCATCTTCCAGATTCCGCAGTACACGGCTTACCTCACCGCGGCTATGTCGGCGTGCGCGACGGCTCCCACGAATAGCCCTGGCTCGGCTTATAACCAGACGGCCGGTGGATTCTTCGCGGCGACGGCCAGCGGCATCGGCAGCGGGTCTGGCGAGAGCACCGCCGTGGGCGTCAGCGAGTACGCCATCATCACTGGCAGCAACACGCTGGGCTTTGGAGCGAACCCTCTGGTGGAGGACTTCAACGACGGAGCGACCAACCAGCAGTTGATCGGAGAAGAGGTGGACGTGCAGCCGCAGAAGGCGGCTTCGGCTTACGCCTACAACGGTTATGCGGTTCTGGGAACACACTACGCTCTCTATAACCAGGGTGGGCAGGGCGGAACATACGGACCTGCGGTAACGATCTCGGGAAGCAATTTTGGCAGCCCGGCCTACTGGGGTCAGCTCATCTACTCGAGCGTAGGGTCGCTTGGCCCAGCCAGCGTCGTAGCCAACATCAATTCGATTGCCAATGCCACGTCAGGTGCTAACTCCAACTGCCCGCAGCTTCTCAATGCATATGAGGCTTATTGGAGAGGGAGTGCTTCCCAGCCAGAGGGCTGGGTGGAAGGTTGTACGGTTGGGGGGGGAACCAATCCGGCCGTCGACACCTTCTATCTGGGGCACAGTGTAGGCACCGCGCCTGCCGGCCAGACGCACACCTTTGAATTGATGAACGGGATCCAGATCAAGCTGGATGGCTCGACCAGCGGATCGACTGTTTTGTCGGCCTCGGCGACGGGTGGAACCCTCAACCTGGGAAGCGCCAACGCAACCGTCGATGGGAGCGGAAATCTAGCGGTCACCACTTGCACAGGTTGCGGCGGCGGCATGGTTTATCCCGGGGCGGGAGTGCCGAATTCTACCGGCGGGGCGTGGGGCACGTCCTACACGGTGGGGACGGGGCCGAATAACCTGCTGCAGTTGAATGCCAGTTCGCAAATCCCGGCGGTAAATGCTGCGCTGCTGACCAGCTTGAATGCGTCGGCTCTGGCGAGCGGCACGGTACCAGCGGCACAGATGCCGGCGCTGACGGGAGACTGCACCACGTCGGCGGGGGCGGTGGCCACTACCTGCACCAAGACCAATGGCACGGCTTTTGGCACGGCGGCGACGCAGAATACCGGGACTTCGGGGGCCAACGTGCCGCTGCTGAACGGGGCTAACACGCATTCCGGGGCGGCGACCTTTTCCGCAGCGGGTGCGGCCTCGACGCCTGGGGTGACCGTATCGGGAGCGCCCTATACGGGGGGATCGGCGACCACGACGCTTCCGCAGTTCTATCTCAACGCCGGGGCGGCGGTCTCGACCTTCTCGACCTCGGGCACCATGTTTGGAGTGAACGCGCCTTCTGGATTCGGCGGCCACTTGCTGAACCTGTTCGTGAATGGCAGCAGCACCAAGTTTCGCGTGGACGCTTCGGGGGACCTGTTTGTCGCGGGCACGACGACGCTTTCCTCGAACGTGGGTCTTAGCTCCACCAACGCGCCGACGATGGCCGCGGGAGCCGCTGCGGGGACTTCGCCTAGCTGCACCACAGTGACGGGGAATAACAACTCGATGGTGATCAGTTGCACCACTGGGACCTCGACCACGGCGAGCGCGACGCTGGCGACGATCACCTTCAACGGCACGCTGGGCACGGTGCCCAATGGCTGCAACCTGATGGCCAGGAATTCGGCTACAGCCCTGGTGGCGAACGATGTGTATACCACGGCGCCGACCAGCACTACATTCACCATTGCCGTGGCGACCAGTGCGCTGACGGCCTCAACCGCCTATTCCTGGAGTGCGCAATGCTTCTAAAGACGCGGTTGGCGTGGCTGCTGCTTTGCTGTGTGGGATCGGCCATGGCGCAGTCTGTGACCACGGTTGAGGTGTATGGCTCCGTGCCCGCGATCCAGGCGTACAACGGCCTGGGAACCAACATCACTCCCTCGAATTCGTGGGAGTACGCCGCAGCCCAAGCCGCACACATCACCTATGGCAGATACGATTGCGGCTGGCAGGGGGTGGAAATTCAAACCATGCCCGCAAACACCTCCGGTGGATATGCGATGCCCAGCAATACAAAGAGCTTGCCGAACGAGCAATGGAGCAAATTACCGGCAAGCACCTCTTTTCCACCCTGGACCCCGAAGGCAACTCGATCGCGATCATCGTGAAGCATCTGGCGGGCAATATGCGTTGCCGCTGGACCGACTTTCTTACTACGGACGGCGAGAAGCCAGACCGCAGGCGCGACGTGGAATTTACCGATCCTCCACCAACCGGCCGGGACCTTCTGGAAGCCTGGGAAGATGGATGGAAGCGACTGTTCGAGACTCTGGAATCCCTTTCGGAAGAGGACCTGAAGCGCACGATTACCATCCGGGGCGAGGCTCATTCGGTCATGCAGGCCGTCAATCGGCAAGTCGCGCACTACGGACTTCATGTGGGGCAGATCATACTCCTGGCCAGGCATTTCGCAGGAAACGAGTGGAGGTCGGTCAGCGTTCCGCGGGGTCGATCGGTGGAATTCAACCGGCAGGTGGCCTCGGGAGAGCGAAGCCAGAGATAGGGGGCAGCCGAAAACGTCGCCAAAAATGAGAACGGCAACTCTCCTCGTTCCACTTCATCGAATCCCTCCCCCGAAAGAATCGATGAAAATGTTCCGCGGAGAATCGCCGCTTGTTGATGAGCATAGCGGTTTTAAAGAAATAAGCTATGGTTCTTGAGTAACAGACGGGCAGATTGTGGTAACCAGGTTTAGTAACGGCTTGGGTGCGCGTGGACATCTCCAAGTAACCGGTAGGTTGAACCGACGCCCCCTTTACGAGGAGGAAATGGCGCGGACGAAAGTTGAGTGGGTGGCCCAGGTCTCGCTCTTGAGAGCTGGGTCTCTCCTCCAAATGGGTCCTAGCCGGAATACCCAGGTCTCAAAAGCGAGACCTGGGCCACCCACTCAAAGTCTGGAGGTTGCGGCTTGTTTTTCGACAGAGGAATCATGGGCCTTCGGCCCACCCAAGGTAATGAAAATTGGCTGAAGGGTACGGGCTTTAGCCCGTACATAGAGGAAGCAAGAATGGTAGGCTTTAGCCAATTCTTCAGGCTACATTCGTCAGGGGGGCTTTGTTGCCAAATGCAACAACTACGTGCCTAAATTCTGATCCGGGAAGAGACTTACTGTCCAACTATCTTTCGGACAGTCTGATTGATCTTCTTCAGACGCGCTCTTAGATATGCGCAGATGCATACACGGGCAGAGATGCCGAGTGCGCACTAACAACATTTGTCCCACTTAGTGTTTGATAGCGCTTGAGCATATCCTCGGCCACCTTATCCCAAGTGAAAAATGTCAGCGCTCGTTCCCGTCCGGCTTTCCCCATAGACTCCCGCAGAGCATCATCTTCGAGCAACCTGAGAAGGGCCTGCGCCATTTGCTGCGCATCGTTCTTCTCTACGATGAATCCGGTCTCGCGATCTTTCACGGTTTCTACTACACCACCTGACCGGCTGGCGACTACTGGCGCGCCGGAGGCCATGGCTTCCACCACCGGTATGCCGAAACTGTCATTGCAGATAGACGGAAGCACGAAAATTGCGCCCTGATAATAGTGCTCGATCAACTGCGGGCGGTGGCCGACCCATCCATGAAAGGTAACTTTCTCCGCTACCTTCGCCGGCATCATCTCTTCCAGGCAGAACTTATAAGATGACCGATTAGGAGAGCCAGGGAAGAGTTTTCCCTTAACCAGCGACAGCGGCTTGAAGGCGTAATACGGAGCCACGCTTTTCCGCAACGCCTGATCTCTGATATCGAAAGTCTCCTGCAAAGCATAATTTCCCTGCGGTCCAACCAGATCGAGATGGACGTTTGGATACTTCTCAACCACGGTCTTGAACGCTTCCAGCAAAATATGCAATCCCCGATGGGGGGAAATCGCGCCCGCGTAGAGAATCCGTTTCAGCTTGCCGTCGCGGGCAGCAGAGTAGTCGCGGTCGCGGGTAAACTCCCGTGCATCGATGCCGTTGTAAGTCACTTCGCAACGGTTGGCGATCAGGGGAAAATCCTGCTTTGTTTTGTTGACAACATAGCCGCTTACTGCGGTTACCAGGTCGACGTTCTTAAGGCGCTCCGCAAAGATTCTGGGATTACCCTGCGAAAACCACTCCGCATGCAGATGTAAGACAATTTTCGCCTTAGGGTTATATTCCCTAATCACGGGCACGCATTGAGAACAATGCTGAATATGAATCACGTCGCACGCCTGGCTCTGCAAATCGATGGCCACTTGCCGTGCAAAAGAAGGATGTAACAGGCTGGAGGTTGAAAGTGGGGCGGCACCCGGCGCCAGTCGCGAATACTTTTTCCGCGCCTGGAAGAGCCATCGGTCGGCGCGTGTGGAAGGAAAAAACTTGTACGTCACCCCCTGCTCCGAAAGCTGCGGTCCCCATCCTTCATGAGAGTCTCTGGATCCGTAGACAACCACCTCACACGACTTAGCCAGGATAGGGGCCACTCCATAGGTGCATGCGCCCACGGAGTTTTGCCGCGGAGGAAGAATCGTGTCGATAGGCTGATTGACGAACGCTACTTTCATGTAACCCTTCCGCCTCGTCCCGGGTTGAAGGCCGCCTGCATTCTCTCAGGCGACGGACGGTTCCTCTTCAACCAGGGCCGGCGCCCGATTTGCTCGCAAAATGCCGCGGATTTTATACAGTTGTATGGGGCAAGAGGTGCAAATCTTGCTAAGTGCCATGGCGAACGCTACGCCCCCCACGCCCCACCAACGGGCGAAGACGATGCCTAATCCTATCGCGCAGAGGGCGCAGAGCGAAAGTGAATAAGCCAATACGTCTGCGCGCTCCAGGCCGCAGAATAACTGGCCCACGGATAACATTCCGACGCAGACCAAGGTATAAACGCTAAGCCACAGAACCACTTGCGTGTTGGGAACCGCAGCCTTGCCTGCCCAGATCCTGATCAGCGGTTTCGCTACCAAGGCGATGCCAACGGTTGCCGGCACGCCGAAAGCCAGCGAGGCGAGCATGGAGTTCCTGAAAGCCCGGTTGATCCATCCCCAATCCGCTCTCGCTTTGGCTTCGCCGTAGGCGGAAATGAACGGCGCCGTAGCCATGAACACCAGGTCATTGGGAAGGGTTACGATCTTTTGCGCCACCACAAAAATGACCACGTACGAAGGGCCCAGCATTTGCGTAATGATCATCGGTTGGCTTTGATAAATGCCCAGACCCGCCAACTGCGTAATCATGTAATTGCCGCCCAGAGACAACAGGCGCTTGATCGAAGTCCAGCGCACCGCCGAAGGCCGCGGCATAAGCCATGGATACTTGTGGAAGAACATGTAATAGACGTTGGCGAGTCCCACCAGAATCCGGGTCCCGGAAATCGCCAACACCAGTTGCGGCAATCCGCCCTTCATCTGGGCTACGACGATCAGGCTGATCAACGCGATTGCGCTGCCCGCGATATTCCAGATGTTGGCCATAAAGCCGTCCTGGTAGGCTCCGTAAACCGAGCTGACCATGCTCAGAGGAAAGCCAACCACGAAAAACATCAGCGAATACGCGCACGCACGATCCAGTTCGGCGGCCGGCACAGCGGAGGAAACATGAAATACCGTTGGCCACGGAATCAAGTGGAAAGTGAACAGAAAAATGGCCCCAATGCTCACACTCAAAGCCACGAGAGCCCAGAAGGCCGAAGAAGCATGCTGACCTGCCAGGCGCCTATCCTCTTTGCCGTGTGCGTCGGCCAGCAGGTTCACCAAAGCGTTGCCCGCGATGCCGAAGTCGGTCATGGACATCCAGGTCAACAGACTGCCGATGGTGAGCCATACCCCGTACCGTTCCGGACCAAGATAGTGCACTGTAAGTGGCACGGATACGAAACTGATGACAATGGTGAGCGCTTTGGAAATAAACGACGCCGACGCGGTCAGACCGGCCCTGCGATAACGCTCGCGCCCGGCGTTCCCGTGCCTCTTGGTAAGGAAAGATTTTAGGGCGTCAACGGTCAATGACCGCTTGAGCATCTGCAGCAGGCGCTCGGCACCAAGGTCTTCTTGTAAACGTAAACCGGACATGGATCCCCTCGCGCCTGTACTTCTCGCGCAAATTGCAGCTGCAGCGGCTTCCGGGCAGAGCCCCTACAAAGACCAGGCAGTTAAAAGCATAAACAAATCCAGCTTGTCGACCCAAGCCTAGCTGAGCGAAAAGCTGGCAATCAGGCGGCCACGTCGCGCCGTTCCCTCCGTTTCGGTATCGAAACACGCCGTATAACGGAACCTCATAGTAAGAGGATACTTAAGCATGCAGCATGCCGGGGGAGAAAGCGTCTCAGTCTTTCGTAATCTAGCTTCACTCCATAGTCATGTCAATCGGTTTAGGCTGCCCGCCTGACGCCAATCTGCCGCGGGGTGGTCCAGCTGCAACGTTAAGACACTCTCTCTCGCCCAAGGGGAAGGTAGCGGTAAATAAAGAGGTTAGGGCGAAGTTTGACGGTTTTCCGTCACGGTTCCAAGTGAAGCCGGAGCACCAAAGACTAATGCGGCGGCGAACCTGATCTGTCAGGGCTTTCAGTCCATCCCCTGCTTCCAGCCCTCTGAACTGCACCCGCTTGCTGCGACTTCGGTTCAGTACAGGTATATCTTTCGATCCGACGTCTTGGTTCGGCGCCAAGCCCTGGGACAATCTTGAGAGTGGTGGCAATTCTTTCGAAGATTCGGAGCCCATTCGATGAATATCGAACGTGTCGCCAGACAGATACTAAACGGCACCCCCGAACCCATGCGCAGCGGGCTGCGGAGAATTCTCCGGCCTTTTAAACGCTTGTCCCTGGAACAGCGGATCAATATCGGCTTGGGGGAGCGGCCCGCCTACGCCTTCTGCCTTTACTATGCGACTCTTGAGGCAAAGCGTCTCGGCTACTCTCGGATAAGTGCTCTCGAATTTGGAGTCGCCGGCGGCAATGGAATCATCGCACTGCAAACATATGCACGCGAGATCAAACGTGAACTAGGAATCGACGTGGAGATCTATGGATTCGATTCGGGTGCCGGTCTCCCCAAGCCTCGTGACTTTCGGGACGTTCCTTACTTATGGCAGGCAGGATTTTATCCAATCGACGAAACCAAACTTAGAGCACGTCTCGAAGGTGCTCAGCTGGTGATGGGCGATGTCGCCGACACTGCAAAGACTTTTTTTGACCACTACAATCCTGCCCCAATCGGCGCCGCATTTTTTGACCTGGATTTCTATTCATCTACCGTCGAAGTTATGCACCTATTCGAAGCTGACGACGATCATTTTCTTCCGCGAGTTTACTGTTATTTCGACGACATCACTGCTGATGGACTTGGAGCCCTCAATGACTACACAGGCGAGCGCTTAGCGATCAAGGAATTCAATGAAAGACACGAACATCAGAAGTTCGCGAATCTCTATCTGTATACGCAGCATGAGTTATGGCAGCGTCGTCTTTGGGTGTTCCACAACTTCATTCACAGCAAATACAATACATTCGTTATGGGTGAGTTTCGGTCCATGCCCCTTGATTGATAGGCAAAAAGCCTTCCCGCCTTGTCTTGGTTCTCAAACCGGTCAGCGCTGAATCCGTGGTTGATACCGCTGCATTGAATGCCGAACAGATCCTTCGGGCGTCGCGAGCCTTTCAGACGACGGAGGGCTGCTCCACCAGGGCAGGCGCCTGATTCGCGCGCAAAATGCCGCGAATTTTATATAGCTGAATGGGGGTAGCGGTGCAACCCTTGCTGAGCGCCATGGACAGCCCTACGCCACCCAGACCCCACCAGCGGGCGAAGATAATTCCAGCTCCGATAGTGCAAATTGCGCAGAGAGAAAGCGAGTATGCCAAGATATCCGCGCGCCCCAGACCGCAGAGCAACTGGCCCACGGATAACATTGCGACGCCGATCAGCGTGTACAGGCTGAGCCAGAGAATCAGCCTTGAATCGGGAACCGCTGCCGAGCCAGCCCACACCCGGATAAGGGGCTTAGCCACCAGCGCAATCGTAGCTGCTGCTGGAATGCCGAAGGCCAGCGATGCTATGAGTGAGTTTCTGAATGCCCCTCTGATCCATCCCCAATCCGCTCTCGCCTTGGCTTCGCCATAAGCGGAAATGAATGGCGCCGTACCCATAAATACAAGGTCGATGGGCAGAGTAACGATCTTTTGGGTCACCACGAAAATGACCACGTACGACGGACCCAGCATCTGCGTAATGATCATCGGTTGGCTTTGATAAATGCCCAGACCCGCCAACTGCGTAATCATGTAATTGCCGCCCAGAGACAACAGGTGCTTCGTCGAAGACCAGCGCACTGCCGAAGGCCGCGGAATAAGCCAGGGATACTTGCGGAAGAACATGTAATAGACGTTGGCGAATCCCACCAGAGTCCGGGTTCCGGAAATCGCCAACACCAGTTGCGGCAATCCGCCTTTCATCTGGGTTACGACGATCAGGCTGATCAACGCGATTGCGCTGCCCGCGATGTTCCAGATATTCGCCATGAAGCCGTCCTGGTAGGCCCCATAAACCGAGCTGACCATGCTCAAAGGAAAACCCACCACGAAAAAGATCAGCGAATAGGCGCAGGCGAGACTCAGTTCAGCCCCAGGCACGGCCGACGAAACGTGAAATACCTCTTGCCATGGAATGTAGTGGAAGCTGAACAGGAAGATGCCCCCGATGCACAGACTCAAGCCCACCAGCGCCCAGAAGGCCGAAGCAGCATGCTGGCCTGCCAGCCGCTTGTCCTCTTTCCCGTGTGCGTCGGCCAGCAGATTCACCAAGGCGTTCCCGGCGATGCCGAAGTCGGTCATCGACATCCAGGTCAAAAGACTGCCGATCGTGAGCCATACCCCGTACCGTTCCGACCCCAGATAGTGCACCGTAAGCGGTACTGATACAAAACTGATGACAAGGGTGAGGGCTTTGGAAATGAACGATGCCGAAGCGGTCAAACCGGCCCTGCGATAACGCTCGCGGCCTGCGTTCCCATGCCTCTTGGTAAGAAAAGACTTCAGCGCCTCGATGTTCAAATACTGTTTGAGCATCTGCAGCAGACGCTTGACATCGCGGCCTTTTTGCAAGTGTAAGGGTGCCATGTATTCCTTCGAGAGAATGATCTCCACGGCGACGAGCAAACGCCGAAAGTCCG
>Ga0182015_10006969_pt1 | contig 11157 bp, 7 predicted proteins | sample 712P3MmetaG_FD_120478 | JGI IMG/M metagenome (GOLD analysis project Ga0182015, IMG submission 120478) | Permafrost microbial communities from Stordalen Mire, Sweden - 712P3M metaG | ecosystem: Environmental > Terrestrial > Soil > Wetlands > Permafrost | place: Sweden: Stordalen | collected...
AAACCGGGCGACTTACCCAACTGGCGCAGGCCAAAACGGATGTCTTGAACAAAGACGGACATGCAACCCCTCCGCAGCGATCGTCTGCGAAATGGATCCCGACAACCCGCACCGAGATTACCAGACCCCGCAAGCAATTGGATACGAGACGTGCCGGAGCTTGCTGGCGCTCACCATGAAGTTGGGGAAGTCATGCAGCAACCCGGCCAGTTCGCTCATTGAAGAAGTTTGATTAGCTCCGCCCGGGCTCCGGGCGATGGGTCGACAATCCGCAAGTAAAGTTGATCCGCTCCCCCCCCCGCAAAGCGCCTTAGACGCACTAACTTGCTAAGAGATACCGGAGGAGCAATGAATTTAATGCAAAATAAATCAGCTAACTCCCAAGTAAACAGGGAGACATTTATCTGACAATCCCATGACAAGTAGCATCCCCTCCCGCGCCTATTGTGAACCCTGGGGTCACCTCCTCAAGAGAGGCCCATATTCGCAAACCAGGACAGGTTCAGTAACTATGGAAAATCCAGTGAATAACATCAGGCGTTCAGTTAACCGCCGTTCTTTTATGAAAAGCGGCCTTCTGGCAGGTGGCGCAGCTACAATTGGCGCGGGTTTGTTAGCCAATGGAACTTTGGCTCGTGCACAAGAAACGAGTCGTCTAAATGAGGGCGATGCCGCCATCCTCCGGTTTCTGGCGGCGGCAGAACTGATCGAGTCGGACCTTTGGACACAGTATGCGGAATTGGGTGGTATTGGCGATAACAAACCCATTGAGGTAGATCCCAACCAGCCATTGAACAACTATCAGATAGCCTTATCGAACCTAGATGGCGATGGCCCCCAATACATAACCAGCAACACGCTGGATGAAGTGAGCCACGCCACTTTTCTCAATGCCTATCTCGAGTCCAGAGGTGCCGAGCCAGTTAACTTCGACGAGTTCCATACGTTGGAGGGAAGCACGGCTAAGGGATCATCAGGCATCAAGCGCCTCACCAACCTCATGCATCTCAACGTCGACACCAGCTGGTTCATCCGCTACCGCAGTGCAACCAATCCAGACCTTGGTGCCACCTTTCCTCAGGCGCTCACGCTCACAAATGTTACCGCCATTCCCCGAGACAACAACGATTTCGAGGGCGCTTCCAACCCCAATTTTCCCGGGAACGACCACATACAGGCAATCGCGAATACAGCCGGCTTCCACTTTGGATACATTGAGCAAGGCGGCTCGAGTCTTTACGCAGCCATGAGTCAGAAGGTGACGGATCCGGAGGTGCTTGAGGTCACGCTTGGCATCGGCGGAGACGAGATCGCTCACTTTCTGGAATGGGTTGATTTTGCCGGCAACGGGGTACAAGCTCCTGTCGCGCCATTTACAGATAAAATATCCGGCCTGAAATTCCCCAATTTTTTCAGCCCACTCAATCCGCTGATTCAGCCCAGCCTGATCTTTCCTGTCCCTTGCGAATTTATCAGCTCCAAACTCCCCCATGTCGCGATCATTCGTCCGCTGACCGATAAGTTTGGCGGCGCTGTGGCTACGATCGCAAGCTTTACCGCCGATGGGCTCTTCGTCGGCCAAAGCCAGGAGTTCCTCAAACTACTGCAAACGATGGCTGTCGAAGCCGATGCCGCCGTCCGCTTAGCGTAACCTTTGAACTTCTGTTCGCGTTGCATAAGGAATCGGGGGGCGTTGCTTTTCAGCAAGGCCCCCGATAACAGCAGATAAGATCGATCGGTCCTTAACCCAGGAGGCCGGGTTCCCCGCCCTGTTCTGCTGCGGCCAGAAAGTTAAAGGTGGCTTCTGTATCCGCCGAGTTGACCGCGCTCCGCTTCAGTCTCCGCAAATCCGATTAAGACGCGACTCCCTGGACTACGTAGTCGCTTCCTGGCTGGTCTTCTCGATCACTGCCTCCGGGTGTTGGGCGTAATCAGTCCAGGAGCCGTCATACAGGCTGACGTGCTTCGCGCCGGCGATCTCGAGGCCGAGCGCGATGGCAGCAGCGGTAACGCCGGAACCGCAGGTGGTCGTGATCGGTTGTTTCATGTCTATACCTTTGGCTGCAAAGATTTCGCGGAGTTCTTGGGCGGTCTTCAGACGGCCCTCTTCGACCAGTTCGGTGAAGGGGACGCTGGTAGCCCCGGGCATATGGCCAGAGCTTATGCTGGGCCGGGGCTCCGGTGCGATGCCAGAGAAACGACCGGCAGAGCGGGCGTCCAGGATCTGCGCGTGCTCGGCGATCATCTGCTGAACCTGGGTAAAGCTTTTCACGGCATCGTGGTCGAGTTTGGCGTGGAAGCTTACCGGTGCGCGTTGAACCTGGCCAGACTGCATGGGGAGGCCGGCTTCGGTCCAGGCGCGGAGGCCACCGTCGAGCATGTAGACATTTTGTGCTCCGAAAGTGCGCAGCATCCACCAGGCTCGAGGTGCGGAGAAGACCCCTTCCTGCTCGTAGATGACGATGGCCATTTGATCGCCGACGCCGAGAGCCGACATGCTGCGAGCGAAGGCCTCAGGCGTGGGCAACATGTGGGGCAACGGGGTGGAGTGATCGGACATCTGGTCGATATCGAAGAAGACCGCGCCAAGAATGTGGTTGGCGACGTACCGCGCACGGGTGTCGGCCGCTGGGGTGACACCGGCTGGAGGAAGCGTCGCGTCGAGAATTACGGCGCCGGGATCGTGCAGACGGCTGGCCAGCCAGGAGGGTGTCACGAGAGGATTCATGCAACCAGCATAGTTTGTGCGCGGTTCTCCCGCCGCGAAACATCGGTGCGGTGCCCTCGGCCAAGCCTGCTCCAGCTCGGACAAGGCCCACGAATGGACCTTTCTGTTCCGTTCGAATGATCTAACGCTTGGATCCCTCTCCACCGGCATGGCCACGTCCATCACGTGTTTCGTTGCCGTGAAAGTTAGCAGGGGGATGCTCCTTACCCGTTTCGACCTTGTCGCCGGGGTGCGGCGCCGGGCCTTTGTAGCCGTGATCCGGATGAAGACGGTTGTTTACTTGGCCATGAAAGTTGGCGGGGCCGTGAAACCATGGACCGGCGCCGATGAAGACTCCGCCGGTAAACCACTCAGGGCCATAATATCCGTAAGGCGCGCATCCATAAGGAGCGATGTCATAGTAGCCGTAAGGGCAGCTTGGAGCAACTCCGATATTGACGCTGACCTGAGCCTCTGCCGGCTTGGAAGATGTTGCAATCAAAAAACAACCAGCTGCTGCAGTGAGTGCAAGGGACTTAAATCCGTACATAATTCACCTCATCTCCTTGGAGGCGGAACAATACCGGCGAGTTGCGCGGACGCGGCAGTTTTTCGGGTAGAGATGCGATTTGCAGACAGCATTTGTGTCAACTTCTTCGTAACTTTTCAGGCCGGCTGAACGCCGGGTTGGTCAGCAGCGTCACACAACGCGCTCCCCCCGGGCAAAGACCATTGCTGGCCGCTGAGTGCCCAGAAAATACGGAATCTCCCGATAGTCGCTTGCCTCATGAACCACAAAGTCGGCCTGCTTGCCAGCCTCTAACGAGCCTACCTGGCCATCGAGGTTTAGACTGCAAGCCGCGTTGACAGTAGCGGCGGTGAGGGTCTCCGCCGGCGTCATTTTCATCTGGGTGCAGGCAAGCGAAAGCACGACGGGCATGGCTGCGATAGGTGAAGAGCCGGGATTAAAATCCGTTGCCAATACAACGGCAAGCCCGGCATCGATCATGGCGCGCGCGTCGGGGTAATGCCTGGAGCCGATCGAGTACACGGAACCGGGCAACAGAACCGGCTGCACAGCCGCGGCCGCAAGAGCCGTGATCGAAGTGGCATCCGTATGTTCCAGATGATCGGCGGTCGCAGTGCCGAGGGCCGCCGCGAGCATAGCGCCGCCGGAGCAGCTGAACTGGTCGGCATGGATGCGCAGGCCAAATCCCAAGCGCCGCGCGGCTTCGAGGATGCGCCCGGCGGCCGGCCGATCGAAGATGTGCGGCTCGCAGAAGACATCGCAGAAGCTGGCGAGCTTGTGAGCAGCCACCAGGGGAAGCATCTCCTCGATCACCAGCTCGACATAGGCGCTGGTGCGACCGAGGAACTCCACCGGCACCTCGTGCGCACCCAGAAATGTAGGCACACAGCGCAAGGGCGTAGTCTTCCCTGCTTGTTGCACGACACGGAGGATCTTCATCTCCGCTTCGACGCTAAGCCCGTAACCGGACTTCGCTTCGATCGTCGTTGTGCCGGCTCGCAGAAACCAGGAAGCATGCCTTTGCGCTGTGGCCAGGAGGTCGCCTTCGGTCGCTGCGCGGGTGCGGCGGACGGTGGAAAGAATTCCTCCGCCCTGCCGGGCAATCTCCTGATAGGCGATCCCGGAGCAGCGCATTTCAAATTCATCGGCGCGGTTGCCGGCGAAGACGAGGTGCGTGTGCGCATCCACGAAGCCGGGCGTCACCACCCGCGCCCCGGCGTCGATAATCTGCGCGTCGCCGGTAAGACGGGCTTCGACCTGGTTGCGCGAACCGACGGCTTCAATTCTGCCGCCGCGGATGAGCAGGGCTCCGTGGGGAACGATCGCGAGTTCCCGCATCTCCGCTCCCACACGGGGACGGTTCGCCCCCGCGAGCGTTACCAGTTGCGAGCAGTTAACCAGCGCGAACTGCGAGCCGTCCTCTAAAGGGGATTTCCTATCGTCTGTCATGCACTAACGAGAGTACCCCAGAGGCGCATTTCTATCCCTACCTGACTATTGGACATGCCTTCAGCCGTTCCTTTCGAAAGGTCGCTTCTGTTGATCGGCTGCCGTCCAAATTGCTGCGCGATGTGGGCTGAGCAACGGAGGGTGCCCCACGTTCGCCCCAGCGTACCCGGATTTCCTGTTACGCAGCATCAGACAGGACCGCGTGTGCGGCTTTCACTAAGGAAAGCCGCATGGAGTTCGACAACGCCACCAACCTCGACAGGAAATCCGGGGTACGTGGGACGAAAAAGACGGGGCGAAGCCCGGGCAAAGCCCCTCCGTTGCTTTTGCTCTAGTGACCCGGGATTAAGCATGGTTGCGTCCTTATGGGAAAGCATTGGAAACTATTCATCATTGTCCCAGGTACGCTGGGGCGAACCTGGGGCACCCAGCGCTTCGCTTAGGCTCAGATGGCAGATGGCCCGCTCCTTCTGAGAAATTCCGGCTAACTATTGAGGCGACGCAACCGCCACTGATGGTCGCTGTTCCTTCGTGTCAGCTACCGTGGCGCCAACGATCTTGACTGCATGCGCAAGCTCAGGACGCTGGCTGTGCACGCCCGAGTTCGTCTGCTGTGCTGCCGCGTTGTAAAATGAGCGCGCCTCATCCGGCCGCTTCGCCTGCTCGGCTGCCTCGCCGGCACTGAGCAATCCATTCAGCCTGTTCGGGCTTAACTTGAGGGCCATGCGGTACTCGGTGAGCGCCTCCTCGGGTCTGTGTTCCAGCAGCAACAGGTCGCCAAGCATCTCCCGCGCCGGAATATCAACCTCCATCTGCCCTAGCTTGTCCTGCTGGTCAGCGGCCTTGCGCATGGCCGCCAATGCATCCTCAGGACGAGCCTCTGCGAACGCCTGCCAACCCACGATCTCGTCCCGCTTCACCTCCAACGCACTCGCATAGTCTGCAAACGACGACTTCTTCACCGCTTCGAGGCTTCCGTCGAAGCCCTTCAGGGCTGCCGCAGCCAACTTCGCATCGCGCAGATGACCGGCCGCAATGCCCTGCCCCCAATACGTATAAAACGTCTCGTCCTCGCTCGATCCCGGCGCCGGCTCCTGCACGGAAAGCGCTTTCCAGTCGTGCATCTCCGCGGCATAGATCGCTCTCACCTCATTGTCGAACCAGGCCCCCTCGTTTTTCATATCGTCCATCCCTGGCATCGCGCTCATATGTTCGCCGATCGCTCGCATCTTATCGGTCAGGAGCCTTGCCTTTTCGTCCTCACCCACCTGCAGATAGGCATATATGAGGAATTCGTCCGCGTGCATCTGGTGCGCGCTGCCGGGCTGCCCGGCGGCTTCGGCCTTCTTTGAAGCTGCCACCGAAGCCAGGTTCGAATCGATGTCCTCAGGCCACATGCCAAGCCGTGCAAAGATATGGCTGGGCATGTGCAGCGCATGGGGAGACGAGGGCGCAATCTTCGCATACTCTCGCGCCGCGCCGAGGCCTTCCGCCGCCAGCGCCGGCGTGTCGCAGGTATGGATGATGTAGTGCGCCAAGCCCGGATGCTCCGGATGCAACGCGAACAGCGGCACAAGGATCGCCAGCGCCTGGCGCTCGTGGGTCAGGGACGTGTCGGCCGGCGCCACAGAAGCAAGCATCGATAGAGCGTCGAAGGCCGCTCCCTCCACGTCATCGGGGAACTCGCGATGCAGCACGTTCATCTTCGCTTCATAGGCGTCGGCCCGCTGCTGAAACGAGGCATCGGCGGGATCGAAGAACGCGCTGAGCGCATCGATGTACGCTTTCTCGCGCGGCGTGATCGCTGCCGGGGGCGCAGCCAGAGCGCGAGCCCTGGCCATCTCCTCAGCGCCCAGCTTCAGGCCCGGCGCGCCGGGACGGCCCCACAGTTCCTGGAACTGCGTCATGGCGATACCCCAGTGCGCCATCGCGCACGCAGGATCGTCCTTGGCGATCGCCTGAAACTGCATCTGCGCCTCCGTATAGCCGAACGAGTGCAGCAAAGCGACGCCCCGCTCCATCGGCTGCTGCGATCTGGCAGCACACGATGTCGGGAATGAGACCTGCCCCAGCTTCTCGCTGCCTTCGGGCGCATCGCTGTGATCGTGATGCTGATGCTCCATGGCGGGCACCGGTGACGTGGACTGGGCATACGCACTACCAGCCAGCATCGTGGCGCAGAGATACAGAAGCAAAATCGTTCGCATAAGCCTCCAGCCTATGCCCGCGCTTGCCCCTCCAGCAAGATGATTCAATATGGGCTGGAGCAGGGCTAGAGCCATTTTCCGGATCAGGCGAACTCGCTGATCGCTGCGCTGAAAAGCTTGCGCGCCCCGGACTGTGTCAAGGAGAGAAGCCCGCGGGGGAGACGAATCACTCTGCTACCATGACAAAACCTTAGTTTTTACGAGGACACTTGCTTGATACGCCACCTGCAGCAGTGCCGCTGTTTTCTTCTTGCCCTACTTACGGTTTTCGCAACCATACATTGCCAAGCCCAACAAGCGCCAGCGGCGAAAACGCAGATCATTCACGCCGGCAAACTCCTTGATGTGCGTACCGGGCACATTGCAGCGGATGCTTACATTACAGTTGTTGGCGAGAGGATCGCTGCCGTCTCCGTGTCGCCTCCCGCAGGAGGGACAACCGGTGATAACCCGGTCATTGACATGAGCCATTACACCATCGTCCCCGGTCTCATCGATGCCCATGGACACATACTCTCCAATCCAACGACGCAATCGTCCACATCGTACCTGATCACCTCCGCTCCGCAGGCAACCGTCCGCGGAGTCGCGAACCTGCAGCTCTGGCTCAAGCATGGTTTTACCGTCGTGCGCGATGCTTGCGAACCCTATTCGTCGTATCCGCAATTTGCCCTGCGCGAGGGGGTTCAGAAGAAGCTCATTACGGGCCCGCGCATTATCGCTGCAGGCAGTTGTATTTCGGTCACCGGCGGCCACGGCGATTCCGATCGTCTTTCCCCGGACAAGCCCTCTCTGCGCGAGCCCAACCAGGTAGATACGGTCGACGACGTGAGCCGCATTGTCCGTCGCGACATCAAGTTTGGCGCTGACTGGATCAAGCTGATGGCAACCGGCGGGGTCATGGATCCGATTAGCGACTACCGGGTGCAGGAGCTGAGCGACGCACAGATGGCGCGCGCGGTCGAAGACGCGCATCGTGCCGGACACAAAGTGATGGCCCATGCCGAGGGCACTGTCGGCATCAAGGCCGCCATTCGCGCAGGGGTCGACTCCATCGAGCACGGCACCATGCTCGACGAGGAAGGGGCAAAGATGATGGCCGAACGCGGCACGTGGCTGGTGCCGACGCTCTATTGCTTCCAGCACGATCTGCAGACCGGGCTCTCGAAAGGCCGTGAACCCAGCAGCATGGCAAAAGGTATCGCCATCGTGAAGGAACAGGGTCCTGCATTCCAGCGCGCTTTGAAGTATCACGTCAAGATTGCTTATGGCGTCGACGATGACGACATAGACGAGTCCGTTTCCAGGGAGTTTGGCGCGCTGGTGCGGGGCGGCATGACTCCACTCGAGGCGCTACAGGCGGCAACGATCAATGGGGCAGAGCTTCTGTCCCTGGACAAGGATCTCGGCATCATTGAGCCGGGCAAGTTTGCTGACTTCGTCGCGGTGCCCTCAAATCCGCTTGACGATATAACGGTGATGGAACACGTTGCCTGGGTAATGAAATCCGGCGTCGTTGTGAAGCCACTGTCCTGACCTGAACTTCTCACCAGATCCGAGCAGTCGAGAGCGGGGCTCGATGTAGGCTTGGTGGGGGTCAACGAACTTCATGCGGCTTTCTTGTCCTCGGCAGAGAGTGCAACAAATCCCCGGGTGCCCCATCCTTCGCGCTTTTTGCGAAGGGTGGGAGACCACGAATCTCGATACCGACGGTCGCGTATCCCACCCTTTGCAAAGAGCACAAAGGATGGGGCACCCGCCTTTTCGTGGTGCTTCCGGCCGTGCCAAACATCAACGGCGGTTTAATCGGGAACTCCGCTCCCCTACTTAGGGGCCGCGTCGAAAGCCTTTTGGATGAAAGCTACCATGCGGCGCCTGGCATCGAAGCCGTGCCAGGGTTCGGGTACCGGATAGCCGTAGATGGCCATGGCCAAAGGACCGTGATTATCGCGGGGGTAGGTCACCAGGTCAACCGGCACGCCCGCCTGACGCAATGCCCGGTACATTTCCTTCGACTGCCCCAGCGGATCCGTCGTGTCGCCCTCGCCTTGCAGCAGCAGGAACGGCGTGCGGCCGTTGCCGGCAGCGGCCAATGGGCTTTGCCGCCACGCATCTTCGGGATGCTCCCACGGTTTGCCGAAATACCAGCGGTCGTACCAGGATGAGTCTTCTGTACCATATTCGCTGTGCTGGTCGATGACCGGCGCGCCACTGATGATGGCTTTGAAGCGCGTGGTCTTGCCTTCAACAAAGGCAGCCATTTCGCCTCCGTAGCTGTAGCCGATCAATGCCATGCGGTTGCTGTCGATGGGCTCGGTCTTAAGCACGGTATCGACCCCGGCCATGATGTCGCGATAGTCGCCGCCCCCAAGATCGTTTTTGTTGGCAGCCGCGAAGGCTGCGCCATAGCCGGAGCTGCCGCGCGGATTGGTCCGCAACACCGCCCAGCCGTGACCCAACAGGAAGTCGATCCACGGCTCATGCGCGTCGGAATAAGCCCCCAGTGGACCTCCATGCACCTCCACGATCAGCGGCACATGCTGCCTGGCTGCTGCTTCCGGCGGCAGATACAACCGGCCGTCGATGGTGAAGCCATCGCTCTTCCATTGCAGCTGCTTCGGGGCCACGCTCAGCATGTGCTCCGGTATAAGCTGCGGCGTCTTCACCGGCGTGGCTCCCGATTTCAGGTCCACGGTGTAGTAAAGCTCCGGAGGGGTTCCTCCGCCGCTGCCCAGAAAGAGCCAACCGGTGCGCTGTGTATTCGTCACCACGGCGGACACATTCGACGGCTGCAGCGCCAGGAGTTCCGGTTCGCTTGCGCCAGGCGCGTAGCGGGCGACCTCACCGTGGAAGCCAAGCTCCACCAGTTGCACCACGCTGCCATCGGCGAGCGGTACCGGAGGAGCGTGCCGCACTGAGCCCTTGAAGCCATCGCTCAGGTCGTGTGTAATCTTCGCGCCCGTGTCGTAGAGGTAGAGGTCTTCATAGCCGGGAGGCGCATCGTGTTGAGCCTGGGCTAAGTAGACGATCGACTTGCCGTCTGCTGACCATGCCGCGGCTGCAATCGTTGGCGGTAGCTCCGCAATCTTCTGTGGTTGGCTTGAGTCTGGAATGCTGAGGAGCCAGCTGCTCCTCGCCGGCCCAAGATCGTCTGCGCCATTCATGCCCTCGGCGACGGCCAGCAGCTTCGAGCTGTCACCGCTCCAGCACGCATCACGGACGTCGGGCCCCACCGGCAAGAGCATCAGCTTGCCGGTCGCTACATGCAACAGGTACAAGCGCGAACCGTGAGGATTATGGTTCACCCATTGGGCATCGGCCTTCCCTTCCTTCTGCGCCTTCTCGCCAGGCGTTTGCGGGTCGTCAGCGATGATCGCGACGCTCTTGCCGTCAGGAGCGACCTTGTAGCCCTTTACGTCGATCGGAACCTCACCCGAATCAGCATCGGCCTTCGTGTCCGTCTTCGGAGTGCTTGGCCTGTCACTCGATTTCGGATCTCCAGGCTTCGCCTCCTGGTCCTTCAGTGGTAAAGCGTCGGGAAACCTGGCCTGGTCGACGACTGGCTTGACCTTCAGTTCGAACGCCTTTGCCTCGCCGCCGTTCATCGGCAGTTGATAGAGCGAACTATGTTCGCCGCGTTTAGCCAAAAACAGGATGCTTTGTCCATCGGGCATCCATTCGCCTTCGTACTCGCCGCGTTTATCCGCATCAGGCGAGTAGGTGAGCTGCCGCGGGTCTTCTCCATCTACGCCTGTTAGCCATAGGTGGCTCTTCGCGCCATCCGCGGTTGCGTCCGTAATGCGGATGAGGATGCGCTTGCCATCGGGCGCGAGGCGAGGATCGCTCATGGTTTTAAATCGCCGTAATTGCTCGTTGGTCGGGAAACTGAGGGCCGCCGCGCTCGCCGTTGTCACAGTGCTGGAAGGTGCAGGCGCCTGCGCTCTAAGTGGCAGGGCGGCAAAGAGTAAGAACGGCAGAAGGAAAGTGCTGGAGCCGAAGCTCGCCATTTATGAAGAGTACCCTTTAAAAGCAAAAACGAAAATATTCCGATCACTGACGCACCGGACCGTGAATATCTCGTTCCAGTCCGTGCAGGCGAAGAATTCCTCCTTCGGCCGATGGTCTGTTCTTCGCATCAGGCAGGTGTATATTTCGGAGGTGCAAATAATCGCAAAAATAAGCGGGATTTCTGGGGCCGCTGCGGTCAGGCCCGCGCGCGTTTCCAGAGACTGACTGCAACACGTGAGGAATGATGATGTCCTGGA
>Ga0182015_10006970_pt1 | contig 11155 bp, 9 predicted proteins | sample 712P3MmetaG_FD_120478 | JGI IMG/M metagenome (GOLD analysis project Ga0182015, IMG submission 120478) | Permafrost microbial communities from Stordalen Mire, Sweden - 712P3M metaG | ecosystem: Environmental > Terrestrial > Soil > Wetlands > Permafrost | place: Sweden: Stordalen | collected...
GTCCTCGATCAGACCGCCGATCACGTTGAAGAGCGTCGATTTCCCGCAGCCGCTGGGCCCGATCACCGAGACGAACTCGCCGCGCGCGATCGTGAACGACACGTCCGCCAGAGCCGCGGTCTCACCGGTTGCGCCCTGGTAGCGCTTGCCTACGCCCTCGAGGGCGAGGGCCACGGCCGTTACGGCCGGTACGGAAGCTACATTGCGGTGCTGCACGGCGATGGCGAACGGTTTTCCCCGGGAGGCCGAAGCCCTGCGGGGCGACCCGCAACGGTAAGCCGAGGACGGCGGTTTCAAGGTTTCGGTCTGATGATCTCGCTCGAAACGCCACCCCCCAGTACACCGCCGGCCCCCCCGGCGTCGCTCGAGCATCGGAGGTTGCGCGACGGAGCCTTCTGGCATGCCGTTCCCCGGTACGCCGGGGTCGATGAAGCGACGTTCCTCGACCACCTCTGGCAAGGCCGCAACTCGGTCAAGACGCCGGACGAGCTCTTCGAGACCATCTCCGGCCTCGTCGATGAAGCTTTCATCGCCGACGTGCGCCAGGGTTTCGAGCACGCCCCGATGGCCGTCCGCGTCTCGCCCTACCTGCTCGCCTCGATCGACTGGTCGCGCGCCTACGAGGACCCGATCCGCCGGCAGTTCATCCCGCTCCGCTCGACCGCGCGCGCCGATCATCCGCGCCTGACGCTCGATTCGCTGCACGAACAGCAAGACTCGCCGGTGCCCGGGCTGATCCACCGCTATGCCGACAAGGCGCTCTTTCTGCCGCTTCAGACGTGCCCGGTGTACTGCCGTTTTTGCACGCGCTCGTATGTGATCGGTCCCGACACCGAAAGCGTCGACAAACTCGCGCTCGGTAAAACGCCCGATGCCTGGGGCCCGGTGTTCGCCTACATCGCGGCACATCCGGAGATCGAAGACATCGTGATCTCGGGCGGCGACGTCTATCAGCTCGCGCCGAAAAACATCGCCTTGATCGGCGACGCGCTGCTCGCGATCCCGCACGTGCGGCGCATGCGCTTTGCGACCAAAGGTTTGGCCGTGATGCCGATGAAAATTCTCACCGATCGACCCTGGGTCGATGCGCTCGTCGGGGTCGTGGATCGCGGTCGCGCGATGGGCAAAGAAGTCGTCCTGCACACGCACTTCAACCATCCCAACGAAATCTCGGCGATCACGGCACGCGCCGCAGCGGTGCTGTTCGAGCGCGGAGTGTACGTTCGCAATCAGACGGTTCTCATGCGCGGCGTCAACGATGACGCCGCCACCATGTTATTGCTCGTGAAGCGGCTCGAGTACATCAATATCCACCCATATTACGTGTACATGCACGACTTAGTGAGCGGCGTCGAAGACCTGCGCACCTCGGTACAAACCGCGCTGGACATCGAAAAAGCCGTACGCGGCGCGACCGCGGGCTACAACACGCCGACGTTCATTTGCGACGCGCCCGGCGGGGGCGGCAAACGCGACGTGCACTCGTTCGAATGGTACGACCGCGAGACCGGAGTCTCGGTCTGGACGGCACCCAGCGTCAAGCCCGGCAAGTATTTTCTCTACTTCGATCCGCTCAACGCGCTCACGCCGACCATGCAAGCGCGTTGGAGCCTGCCCGAACTGCAAGACCGCATGATCGCCGACGCCTTGGCCCACGCGGGCGGAACCGTCGCCGCGCTCGCCTAACCGAACGCGCATGCTGGTTAACGCGGTCTTCTACACGTTCCCCGCCGACAAAGCGGAGGAAGCGGCCCGCACCTTGCGCCCGCTACGCGACGCGTCGCGCGCCGAACCCGGCTGCATCACGTTCGATGTCTCGCGCAGCAACGAGGACCCAAACGTGTTCGTACTCTACGAAGAGTGGACCGATCAGGCGGCGCTCGACGAACACTACAAGACCGAACACTTCGCGAAGTTCGGCGTCAACGGCGTGCGCGCGCTCGCTAGCGGACGCCTCGCCCACCGCTGCCTCCCACTCGATTAGAGCCGATGCGGTGGTGTGTGTTCTGCGGCTCGGCGCCGGGGAACGATCCGCGCTTCGTTGAGTGCGCGACCGAGCTCGGGACGGCGCTAGCGCAAGGCGGCCACGAACTGGTCTACGGCGGCGGACGCACCGGCCTGATGGGCGCGATGGCCGATGCCGCGGTCGCTGCGGGCGGCCGGGTGATCGGCATCATCCCGCAGCAGCTCGAGGATCGCGAGGTCGCGCACCGCGGGATCAGCGACCTGCGGATCGTCGGCTCGATGCACGAGCGCAAGGCCCTCATGGCCGAGCTCTCCGACGGCTTCGTCGCCCTGCCGGGGGGCTTTGGGACGTTCGAGGAGTTCTGCGAGGCGGTTACCTGGGTGCAGCTCGGCCTCCAGCACAAGCCGTGCCTGCTGGCGAACCTCGCCGGCTATTACGATCCCCTCGTGGGGCAGTTCGACCGTGGCCGTGAGAGCGGGTTTATCAGCCCGGCGAACCGCGAAATCGTGCGCGTGGTGACATCGATGACAGCCCTGTTGGCCTTTGTCTCAAGGAACACCACGACGGAGCGCATACTTCCTTAAGCGAGGAAGTATCGTTTTGCAAGGAACTGGGCGCCGCGCTCTCGTGGTCGACGACACGGCGATCATGCGGGTGATCGTGAAACGGATCCTGCTCGAAGCACAGTACGACGTCATCGAGGCTTCGAACGGCGCCGAGGCGATCCAGTCGTTCTTCCGCGATAAGCCGGATATCGTGCTGATGGACCTCAACATGGACGGCATCGACGGCACCGCCGCGATCCGGGGCATCCTCTCGATCAATGCCAACGCGCGCATCGTGGTCTGTTCGGCGACGAGCGATGCCCATATCGTGCTGAACCTGCTCAAGCTCGGCGCGAAGGGCTACGTAACGAAGCCCTTCACTCCCGAGAAGCTGCTCAACGCGATCAACGCCGCGCTCGCCGCCTAAGACTCGTCCTCGGCGAGGGCCTCGCGGATGATGCGCTCCTGCTCGACGGCATGGGCGCCGGGGTAACCCTCGGAGGGGCTGGCCCGGTACGACCGCCCGCAATACTCGAGGTCGGCGAACTTCGCGGGCAGCCGCTCCACGATGCGCCGGCGGACATGCGCCCGGGCGCCCATGTTCTTCGGCTCTTCCTGAACCCACACGACGGACTTCAGGTTGGGATAGGTGTCCAGTAAGGACACGATGGCGTCGGCCGGCAGCGGCGAGAGCAACTCGACCCGCGCGATCGCGGTCTTCGTCGCCTTCGCGTAGAGCGGGCTCGACGTGAGATCGTAGTAGATCTTGCCCGAGCACAGCAGCAGCCGCTCGATCTTCGCGCGGTCGGCCGCTGCGTAGCGCGGGTCGTCGATGACCTCATGGAACGAACCATCGACGAGCTCGTCGAGCTTGCCGTAGGCGGCGCGATTGCGCAGCAGCGACTTCGGCGTCATGATGACCAGCGGAAACGCTTCGAGGGCCTTCGCCTGTTCGCGCAAGAGGTGGAAGTATTGCGCGGCGTTCGAGCAGTTCGCGACGCGGATATTGCCTTCGGCCGAGAGTGAGAGCCAGCGCTCGAGGCGCGCGCTCGAATGTTCCGGGCCCGCACCTTCGTAGCCGTGCGGGAGGAGCATCGTCAGACGCGTCGTCTCGCCCCACTTCGCCGCGCCGGCGGAGATGAACTGATCGATGATGATCTGCGCGCCGTTGTTGAAGTCCCCGAACTGCGCTTCCCAAAGCACCATCGCGTTGGTCGCTTCGGTCGAGTACCCGTACTCGAACCCCAGACACGCGTATTCGGAGAGCGGTGAGTTATGAAGCTCGAATGAAGCCTTGGCCGACTCGAGGTGTTGCAGCGGAACGTACTTCTCGTTGGTGTTCGCGTCGTGCAGCGCCGCATGGCGGTGGCTGAACGTGCCGCGCTCGGTATCCTGTCCGGTGAGCCGGATCGGCGTGCCTTCGCTCAGTAGTGCAGCGAACGCGAGTGCCTCGGCCAGGCCCCAGTCGACTTCGCCCTCGAGTTGCAACGCCGACTTGCGCTTCGCGAACTGCGCGGCGAGCTTCTTGCTCGGCGTGAAGCCCTCGGGCGTCGCGACGACGGCATCCGACCAGCGCAACAGCTTGGCGCGTTCGACGCCGGTCTGAATCGAATCGGCGTGCGTACCGCCCTTCGACTTCTGCGTGATCAGCTTCGGCGAGCCTTGCTGCTCTTTGACGTTCCGGTGCGCTTCGGCCATGCGCGCCGTCGCCGCGTCCTGCATCGCCGTGACTTGCTCGGTCGTCAGCACGCCCTGCGCCACGAGCCGCGCCGCGAAGAGTTCGCGCACGGTCGGGTGCGACTTGATCAGGTCGTACATGCGCGGCTGGGTGTACGCCGGTTCGTCCTGTTCGTTGTGCCCGAAACGCCGATAGCCGATCAGGTCGATGAGGACGTCGCGGCCGAACTTGCGGCGGTAGTCGATCGCGAGGTGAACGGCCGCGATGCACGTTTCGACGTCATCGGCGTTGACGTGGACGATCGGCAGATCGTAGCCCTTGGCCAAGTCCGATGCGTAGCGCGTCGAGCGCCCTTCCATCGGATCGGTGGTGAAGCCGATCTGATTGTTCGAGATGATGTGAATCGTGCCGCCGGTCGCATAACCAGGGATCGCCTGCAGGTTGAGCACTTCGGCGACGACGCCTTGTGCTGCAAACGCCGCATCGCCGTGAATCAAAATCGGCGCGGCGATCTGCGCATCGAACTTCGGCATGTTGCTGCTGCGATCCGTTTGCAGGCAGCGCGTCATGCCTTCGACGACGCCGTCGACCGCTTCGAGATGCGAGGGGTTGTTCGCTAGTTCGACGGTGATCTTCGTGCCGATCGGCGTGACGTAGATGCCCTCGGCGCCGTGATGATACTTGACGTCACCGGTGACGTCGGCTTCATCGAAATCGGGTTCGGCGGTCTTCATCGCGCCGGCCTCGAATTCGGCCAGCAACTCTTCGTAGGGCCGGTTGACGACGTGCGCGATCGTCGAGAGGCGGCCACGGTGCGCCATACCGAGGACGGCCGTTTGCGTGCCGTCCTCAGCGAGCATCGAGATCGTCTCCTCGAGCATCGGGACCATCACGTCGAGACCTTCGATCGAGAACGTCTTCTGCGACATGAACTGTTTGCGGAAGTAGCGTTCCATCGTCTCGACCTTGGTGAGACGTTGCAACACTTGCACTTTGCGCTGCGGCGCGAGTTCGCGACGGTGCATCGAACCCTCGATGTACTCGCGCAACCACTCGCGCTGTTCGACGTTGGAGATGTGCTCGATCTCATAGGAGATCGTTCCGCTATAGACGTTGCGCAGGTTCGGCAACACCTCGGCGAGCGTGTTGCCCGGAACCTTGACGCGCAACACGGATGCCGGCACGGCGTTCATCATCGCGGGCGTCAACTTGTAGGACGCCGGGTCCAGCGACGGGTCGCCGGCCGGCGAGATGCCGAGCGGATCGAGCGATGCGGCGAGATGACCGTGACGGCGATACGCCGAGACGAGCGCAGAGCCCGCCGCGATCCCGCGCAGGATCTCATCCGAGGGCATGCCGGCGAGTTCGCCCGACGGACTGCTCGCGCGCGGCGCGGGCGCAAAGCTCTGCGCTCCGGCGTTCGCGTTGACCGCGTCGCCGCGGACGGCGGCATTCACACCGAACGCCGAGAACGCGTTCTCGTAGAAACTGCCGGCGCCGTTGAGAAACTCATCGATGCGTTTGAGGAACTCGCCCGATGCCGCACCTTGAATGATGCGGTGATCGTACGTCGACGTCATCGTCATGATTTTTTCGATCGCCAGCGATTTGAGCGTCGAATCGGGTGCGTGCGAGAAGCCCGGCGGAAACGCGATCGCGCCTGCGGCAACGATCGTGCCCTGACCGATCATCAGACGCGGCACCGAGGCGATCGTCCCGATGCCGCCGGGATTCGTCAGCGTGAACGTGGCCCCGGTTTGTTCTTCGACCGTCAGCTTGTTATCGCGCGCTTTTGCGACCAGATCTTCATAGGCGGCGCGAAATTGCACGAAGCTGAGGGTATCGGCGCCCTTGATGACCGGCACCACGAGCGTGCGCGAACCATCCTTGCGCTGCGAATCGACGGCGAGACCGAGGTTGATCCCCGCCTCGATGCGCTGCGGTTTACCGTTCTCGCGGCGGAACGACGCGCACATGCCGGGCTGTTCCTTCGCCGCCTGCACGATCGCGTACGCGATGAGGTGCGTGAACGAGATCTTCTCGCTGCGCCCGGCGCCCTTGATGGCGGCGTTGAGTTCCGCGCGCCGCGTTTCGAGCGTGCCGACCGAGACGGTGCGGAACGACGTCGCCGTCGGAATCGACGTGCTCTGGTCCATGTAACTGGCGAGCGTTGCGGCCGAGCCCTTGAGTTCGCCGACCTTCGTTTGCGCGTTGATCGGCGGGTAGGTAGGGGCCGCGCCGTTGGGCTTCGCCGCGCCGTTGGCCGCTGCGGGCTTGAGCGTGCCGGCAGTCATCGCTGCTTCCACGTCTTCGCGCAGGATCAGGCCATCGGGACCGGTGCCTTTGACGCTCGAGAGGTCGAGCCCGTAGCGGTCCGAGAGCCGGCGCGCGTGATGCGAGACGACCTTCGAGAGCGCGCCGCTGCCGCTGCCGTTCTTCTCGGGCGGCGGTGCGGCGGATCCGGGGGCACCGTACGACGACGGCGTGACGAGCTCGGGCTCGCCGGCGGTCGCCGGTTTCGCGACGGGCGCAGCTTCAGCGGCATCGGCGGCCGGCTTCGCGGCTTTGGTATCGATCTCAACGAGCACCGAACCGACGGCGATCGTATCGCCCTCGGCGCCGTGCAAAGCGGTAATCACGCCGGCGGCGGTCGAGGGGACTTCGACGTCGACTTTATCGGTGGTGACATCGACGATCGTGTCACCCTCGTCGACCCATTGGCCAACTTTCTTACGCCACTCGACGATCGAGCCTTCGGTGACCGACTCACCCATCTCGGGGAGGGTCACCTTCACTAGGGAATCGAGCACGCGTTTTTCACTCCGTACATGGTCATTTCGCAGCAAGCAAATTTGGGTTTCCCAGGATTATCCGCCTGCACCACAACCAAAGAAACGACAAAAGAGAGGCGGCTCCGCGGCGGACATTACAAACGTGCGTTCGCTTGCTTGGCGATTGCGAGCCGGAGGATATCGGCCGCGCGCCCGGGCCAGCGGGCGATCAGCGGATCGGCAGGGCTCGCCGCAAAGCAATCCGGCGTGAACCCGGGGGCCATCGTGCACCCGAAGAGTGCGTACCGGCTGCCCGGGAGCAGTTCCCCGGCCTGCCACGTTCCGGCCGGAACGGTGAACTGGACGTGCTGGCCGGCGCGCACGTCGCGACCCATCACCACGTCTTCGCTCGACCCGTCGGGGTGCAGCAAGATCAGGCGAAACGGATCGCCGGCATAGGCGTGCCACACCTCATCGTGCGTGAGGACGTGAAAGTTCGAGCGGCTCGGCGGGTCGACGGAATACAGGGCCACGATCGCGGTCGCTGCGGTCGAGCGATAGGTTTCCGCGAACAAGGTCCCTTCGACCGGCAGCGGACGAAGGTCGAACCGCTCGATCAGCGCGCGCACTTCAGGTTCCACAGGACGCCGCTTCGATCAAACGGTACGGTCCCATGGTGATCGCACCGGAAATTGCCGCATTGCTCGATCTGCGCGAGCGCGCGGTCCTCGTGACCGGTTCGGGCGGCGGTCTCGGCGCCGGAATCGCGCGCCGTCTACACGCCGCCGGCGCGCGCGTCGCGGTGCACTATGCTACCGGGCACGACTCGGCGGAAGCGCTAGCCCGCGAACTCGGAGACCGCGCGTGCCTCGTGCAGGGCGACGTCGAGCGCGACGCGGAGCGTTTGTGCGGCGATGCGATCGCGGCATTCGGCCGGCTCGACGCCGTGGTGAACAACGCGGGGATCCAGCCCGTCGCGCCGTTGCTCGACCTGCGCGCGGAAGATGTGCGCGAGATGTTGCGCGTGAACGTAGCCGGCGCCGTTGCGATCACGCGCGCGGCGGCGCAACACCTGGTCGCGCGCGGCGGCGGCGGCGCGATCGTCAACATCGCGTCGATCGAAGGTCTGCAGCCCGCGGCCGGGCACAGCCACTACGCAGCATCGAAAGCCGCGCTCATCATGCATACGCGGGCCGCGGCGTTGGAGCTCGGACCGCATCGCATTCGCGTCAATGCAGTCGCGCCGGGCTTGATCGATTGCGCGGGTCTCGCCGAGGCGTGGCCCGACGGCGTGAATCGCTGGCTAGCGGCCTGTCCGCTCGAACGTCTCGGTACGGCCGGCGACGTCGCAGACGCCGTGCTGTTCTTGCTCTCCGACGCGGCACGCTGGATCACCGGCGCGACGCTCGTCGTCGACGGTGGGATGCTCGCGCATCCGACCTGGTAGCGACCACGGATGCGCGTTGAATCTTCGCTCGCCGCGCTGCTCGCGATCGGTACGCTGTCGGCATGTGGGACCACGAGTGTCGTGCCCGTCCCCAGCCAGCCCGTGATTAGCGCGTTTCCCGTTAGCGCGGTAGCGGCAGGCCCGGATGGAATTGCCGTCGGTGCGGATCGCGCGATGTGGTTTGCGGCCTTCGATGGCAACGCCATCGGCCGCATCACGGTGGCGGGCTCGGTCAGCGCGTATCCCATCCCGACGCCGAATTGCGGCGTGGACTCTATCGCGCTCGGACCCGATGGCGCGATGTGGTTCGCCGAACTCGACGGCAATAAGATCGGACGAATCACCACAGCCGGCGCGATCGTCGAATATCCGATCCCAACGGCCGGGAGCATGCCGGTCGCCATCATCGCGGGACCGGACGGCGCGCTGTGGTTCACCCAGCAAAACGCGCAAGCGATCGGCAGGATCACCGTCTCGGGCACGCTGGCGGAGTATCCCCTGCCAAATCCCAACAGCAATCCGGGAGCGATCGCGGTCGGCTCCGATAACGCAATCTGGTTCACGGAGGACGGCCGCAGCGCGATCGGGCGTATTTCAACCGGCGGTGCAATTGCGGAATACGCAACGCCGACGACCAACAGTTTCCCGTCGGCAATTGCCGCCGGACCTGACGGCGCGCTGTGGTTTACCGAGGCCTCCGGCAACAAGATCGGACGCATCACGACCGCCGGAAGCGTCACGGAATACGCGCTGTCCGGCACGGCGTTTCCGATCGGCATCGGCGCCGGTCCTGATGGCGCCATGTGGTTTCTCGAGCAGAACGCGATCGGCCGGATCAGCATGGCCGGCGCGGTGACGAGCTATCCGTCAGCGTCGGTCGACACGGACTCGTTCAATACGCTCGTCACGGGTTCGGACCGCGCGCTCTGGTTCACCGAACGGTCAAGAAATAGCATCGGGCATCTCATCCTCGGATCCTAACGCCCTACTTCGAGGTAAACGCCGTCGAGAAAACCGTGCCGGAAAGGGGCAGTTTCGCAGCACCGCCCGGCGCAACGGGCGGCGCTCCGAGTGCGAGCGAGGTCTGTATCCAGTCGGGATGCATCGCGCCGCTCGTGTTGAGTCTCATGATGACGTTCCGGTAGACCATTCCGATGGTTTGGTCGTCGTTATCGTTGAAGTAGCGCTTCAGAAACGCTTCGGTCCAACCCTCATTGTCCTGCATGTACCGGACCGCTTTGGACGTTGCCGACAGCCAGCGCCGCAGCACGTCGGGCCGCCGGTCGATCATCTCCCCGCTCGCGGCGATTCCCTCCGAGATCGTCGGCGGAAGCACGGCTTCGAGATCCACGAGCGCGCGCAAATCTCCGCCCAGAAGTCCTTTGTAACTCGCGGGAGGGCGGATAACGGCAGCGTCGACGCGCTTCGCAATGAGGCCGGCTTCGACTCCGGCGTCGAGCGGAACGCTCGTGAGCGTGATGCGCGCGAGCGTCGCGGCGCGTTGCACCCAGAGATCGGATAGCGAGCCGATCCGGGTGACGCCGATGCTTTTGCCATTGAGCTCGGCCACCGTTGTTATCGGCGACGCCGCCGGAACCATGACGTACCAGCCGGCCGCGCGCGCGGGCGCATACATCGCAACGATGTGCTCCTTCACGCCTTTTTCGATCGCGCGCATTGCCTCGATCGGTACCACCGAACACAGATCGACGGTGCCGGCAGCGAGCGCATCTTGCGCGGCCGCTCGGCCCCGGAACGTCTGCACATCGACGTCCAGATTCTGCGCAGCATAGTACCCGAGCTCTTTTGCCGCAGCAAAAATTGCGTACGTCGGATAGATCGGTCCGACGCCGATCTTGACGCGATCGGTCGCGGCCGCGGCGCCGTTGATGCTGCCGAGCATCAGAGTGCAGACCAGGGTCGCGGTGCGGACGGTGAACGATGTTCGCTTCACAAGGAACTCCTTTCGCAAGAAACGGCGGAAGAATCCTTGAAACGGGCCCGTCTGCAGCTATGCGTTCGCTGCTGTCACCAGCGCTCGGAAGAGTGCTGCGCTCGCGCCGGCGTCAAGGGTCACGGTCGATTCCGGATGCCATTGGACGGCAAGCCAAAACCCCGTCGCTGCGGGCGATTCGAGCGCCTCGACGACGCCGTCCGGAGAACGCGCAACGACCTCAAGCGCCGCGGCGACGCGGTCGACGGCCTGGTGATGCCGCGAACCCGTCACGACGACGTCGCCGGCAAGACGCGCGAGCCGCGATCCGGCCACAACCTCGAGCCGATGCTCGTCGATGAGCCCGCGATAGGTCGCGCCGTCAACCCGCAAGCTATGCGGAACGCGCTCCCCGAAGACGTCCGGTACGTGCTGGTGGAGCGAACCACCGAAGGCAACGTTGGCAATTTGCAGACCGCGGCAAATCGCCAGTGTCGGCAGATGCGCATCGAAGGCGGCGCGGACGAGCGCGATCTCGTACTCGTCGCGCTGCGCCGACGCGAGATGCGTTTGCGGGTGTGCTCGCGCGCCATATCGTGCCGGATCGACGTCCTCACCGCCCGATAAAATGACGCCGTCAACAGCGCGAAGGTCGGCGGCAACCCGCGCCACATCCGGCAGCCACCGGATCGGTTCCCCGCCGGCTTCACGAACGGCCGTTTCGTATTCGGTAACGTCGTAGCCGGGATCCGCAGTAATCCCGATCCGCGGCCGGCCTTGGCGGGTATGCATGTTGTGACCTAGTTTGGGCCGAA
>Ga0182015_10006971_pt1 | contig 11152 bp, 12 predicted proteins | sample 712P3MmetaG_FD_120478 | JGI IMG/M metagenome (GOLD analysis project Ga0182015, IMG submission 120478) | Permafrost microbial communities from Stordalen Mire, Sweden - 712P3M metaG | ecosystem: Environmental > Terrestrial > Soil > Wetlands > Permafrost | place: Sweden: Stordalen | collected...
CGACCTGAGGGGTAGGGGCGAGCAAGTTACGCGTACTTCGTCCACCGATGGAATGTTGATCCGAGAACGGGGAAAATGTTCCGCTGGGGGAGGGAGGTCTGGAGGAGTAAATGGCGCCGTAAGGGTTGTCTCGCGGGTCGCTAAGTGAATGAAGGCTTTCACGAGAAAGGTTTGCCTTGGGGACGAGATATGGGAGTGCCCCTGGTGGTGGTTGTAGGTCGAGATCCTTGAGTGAAGCAGCGCTTCCTGGTACATACGGATCTTGTTTGTCGTTTAACCCTCCGGTGGCAGCGTCATTCAGCTGACCGGATTTGGATGATCCCGGTATGTCACCTATACCAAAATCCATATCAAAATCTTTGTCTAATTTCTCCTCGCGTCGAACTCGTTTCAAGTGGGCTCTGTGAATGAAAAACAGCACAACGATCGCTACAATAATTGGCAGACTAGAAAGAAATGTCAGCCGATAATCTAACTGCTGCTGGTGAAGGAAATGATTTACCTCGAGGCAAGAATGATGACGAGACTGTTGCTACCTCCATTGAGGCAAGTGTTTGTGGCAGCGCAGTCGGTGGTACTTGCAGCCGTCGTACTTTCTTGACGACTGGCAAGCCGTAAGGTCTTGGTCGCCATCGTGAGAAGCCGATTGATTGAACGCAGAAAGATGGGGCAGAAAGACTGTTGGCTTGTGGTCGCGAAGGAAGTCAAGTACGCGACCCTGTTGAATGACTGCCGGACTTAAGGATGGTTGGAGGGCTGTGCGTTTCCGGATGAAGACTGATAACTGGAATTTAGGCGTTTTGCAGCATGGAAAGACGGGGGTTGGTTGTTCCTTTTGTCGGGGATGCTTGAACGGAGTGCAAAGTGACGAGAAGGAAATTTGATCAGTGCTGAGGAATGGAGGATTTTGTTTTGAGGATAAGGAGCGACTAGAGGTGAGAGGGGAGCGTGAGGCGTGAAGGACGAGTGGAATTGGGCGAGGAAGCGTTTTCCCTTTAGGCCAATTTCCGGATTATTAGCAGGGTGGAGGCTGTGAGGGAGAGAGGACCGAGCGTGAAATTTGAGGGCATGTGTAAGCGTTATACTTCAGGGGCTGCTGGTCTGTGTACACACAAAAACAAGCGTGCTTGAAATGTGCCAATCAACGCCCACCAAAAATTGCCTCCACATTCCCAACGCCCGAAATTCTGGCCGCTCAAAGTATGCCACCAGTGACCACAGCCAACCATATGAATGCCAACGGACCACATGCATGCCATCTGAAAGCCATCCGGCTAGCAAGATCTTTTGTCTCCGCAGAGAGGGGCTTTGCAGATATAAGATCTGAAAAAGAAGAGAGCCCGCCGGGGCCCGCCCACGCTGAGATCCAAGGGAAGTTGGACAAGATTTCAATTGTTCCGGCTGATTCACCTAACCCGGGTTTATTTATTTGTTAGTAATTGAATTGTGTGTGGCAGAAAGTCCGATTTTCTCCAAGTCTGACTGAACCTTGCCGCTGTCCAAACCTTTGAGCCTTTTTTTCCCCTTTTCTTTCGCTTTCGATATCAACTTCGTCAACGACAACATCCCTCTGGGCCTGACTCGACCCTTCCATCCCACCCTGGTGCAGAGTGTCCCATCCCTAGAGTCCCGCGTCCACCCACATCACACTTGTTCGTTCGCCCTTGTCCCCACCAAACGAAATGGAAAGCGTACTCGACTTTGACAAAGAACTCGACGTCCCCTTCCTGGACAAGGTCGTCACCTCCTTCTACCACGGATCCGGCCCTGATGTACCTCTCCTATCCCCCACCTGAAATACATGTCTGCTCTGGCATCTATTCCCTCCCCCGAAAAACTGTCTTGTTCAGACTAACCCGCTGTGTAGCATAAGCAAGCTCAACGCGTGTTGACTCAGTTTCAGGAGCACCCCGACGCTTGGACGAGGTCAGACGCCATACTAGAGTACGCACAAGTCAGAGAAACCAAATGTAATACCCCTTCCCGCTCCCCGTCGCCTCCCATGCTAATCTGTGTCCCAGACCTTGCCTTGTCAATACTTGAAAAACTCGTCCAGACGCGATGGAAGATCCTTCCTCGCGATCAAGCACTGGGTACGCATATCCCGACACTTCCACACGTCTAACATGCTCCAGGAATCCGACATTTCATTGTATCGTTGATCGTCAAAACGGCATCTGATGAAAGGACGATACGCAATGAGAAAGTATACATCAACAAGTTGAATCTTGTTCTTGTTGAAGTAAGCTCGAATGCGTAATGCCGAATATTGATTACTTGTAGATTCTTAAACAGGACTGGCCACAAAACTGGCCCGAATTCATCTCAGAGATAGTCGTCTCAAGTCGTTCAAATCCATTTTTATGCGAGAACAATATGGTGGTTCTTAAATTGCTCAGGTACGCTTCAAATCCACTTGCATTGTCGCTAACGACACCAGCGAAGAAATTTTTGACTTCTCTTCAGAGAAAATGACCACCCACAAGACTACTCGATTGAAGAATCAGTTCTGTCAGGAATTTTCAGAAATCTTTCAACTCTGTACCGAAGTGTTGGAAAAGGCTCAGATTGAATCACTTATATCCGCAACGTTAGAGACCACCCTCCGATTCTTATCCTGGGTCCCTCTTGGCTACATCTTTGGCACCAATATCGTCGCTCTCCTCCACGAACGCGTATCTCTTCTCTTGTCCACCTAGAAGCTGACATCAATATATAGTTTTTCGAAGTTCCCATCTTCCGAAATGTCACCTTGAAATGTATCAACGAAATCGGGGGCCTAGAACTATCTCGCGAGTACGATGACAAATTTGTCATCCTTCACGATATGACGATGGCATCCTTAAGAAGGATCATTCCATTAGAGACAGGTAAACACAACCCTGTGCGCCTGCCAATACTAATTCTCCGTTAGATATTCGCCAAGCTTACGATCAGACCAACGATACCGAAGTTCAGGATTTCATTCAAAACCTCGCCCTCTTTTTCTCTACCTTTCTCGGCAAGCACGTAAGGGTAATCGACCGTTCCGATGCAGTGTCTGATTTTAGATGCTCGAACAACGAGGGAATAGAGACAATGTTCTCGACTCACATAGATACCTTCTCAAGATCTCGGAGGTTAACGATCGAGAAATTTTCCGGATTTGTCTGGACTACTGGGGTCCTTTTGTCGCAGACCTCGAAGAGGAAATACGGAAATTGCCCATCTCAGATGTCAATCCAATGTTGACGTTGTCCTTGAAGTCGAGTCTTGTCAATGGCGGACCAGCCCTGAATCCAAGTATTCTCTCAGCATATCCTCTTCGAAAGCATATGTACGCGGATATATTGACAGGATTGCGATTGGTTATGATTTCCAAAATGGTTCGACCGCAGGAGGTAATTAAGCCTTGTTCCAAGTCACTGACTCATTCCCGCAGGTTCTTGTCGTTGAGACTGAAGAGGGAGAGTTGATAAGAGAAGTGATGAAGGAGAGCGATACCAGAGCCCTTTATCTCAGCCTCCAAGAGTGTTTAAAGGCATTGACCAAACTCGACGTTATCGATACAGAAGTAATCATGACGGACAAACTACAACGCCAAGTCGATGGCTCGGAATGGTCGTGGACAAACTTGAACACTTTGTGCTGGGCTGTTGGCTCCATTGCCGGAACGATGAGTATGTCTGCGTCAAGTGCGTGCTGACTTGTTTTAGACGAAGAAACAGAGAAACGGTTCCTAGTGAATTTCATCAAAGAATTGCTTGGACTCACTGAGATGATTCGGGGTAAAGACAACAAAGCTGTGGTTGCCAGCAACATCATGTATATTGTCGGCCAGTATCCACGATTCCTGAAGGCGCATTGGAAATTTCTCAAGACAGTCGTCAACAAATTATTTGAATTCATGCATGAAACTCACGAAGGTTCCTCCCGCTCTTGACCAGGCTAAATTATAGGTGTCCAAGATATGGCCTGCGATACTTTCATCATCATCGCTCGATGCTGCAAACGGAATATGAGCGTTCTTCAACAAGACGACCATGAGCCCTTTATCGACGAAATTATCCGCAATCTCGATAAGATCACAAACGATCTCTCCCCGTCTCAAATTCATACTTTCTACGAGGCCTGCGGTCTTATTGTCGGACATGTTCCAAGCAGTAGCAGTCAAGCAAGAATGCTTGCAAGCCTCATGGCTGCTCCAAACAGCGCTTGGGATTCTATCGTCACTCAGGCTCGTGATGATCCCGGAGTTTTGACACGTACCGACACAATCAAAATGTTGGGTTCCGTGTTGAAGACTAATGTCGCCGTATGTGTTTCCGTTGGTGGAGGATTTCTTCCTCAGCTCAGCCGAATCTATCTCGACATGTTGGCGCTCTACCGATCCAGCAGTCAGCTCATCTCTAATACAATTGCTACAGAAGGTCCAATTGCAACTCGGACGCCACGTGTACGTGGACTTCGAACTATAAAGAAAGAAGTTCTCAAACTTGTCGAGGCTTACATCAATCATGCGGACGATCTCGATCAAGTCAATTCTGCTCTCATACCACCCCTACTGGAAGCCGTCCTCGTCGACTACAATCAGAATCTCCCAGAAGCCAGGGACCATGAAGTACTTGATACCATGACTGCAATCATTCGAAAACTCGGCGTAATATATCCTCCTTGTTCGTTGCTAATCTTGTTACAGGGAAGAATTACCGAACAAGTTTCAGCGATCATGAGTTCCGTCTTTGCTTGCACTCTTGATATGATCAACAAAGATATGGCTGAATATCCCGAGCATCGTGTGAGCTTCTTCAAAATGATTCAAGCAATCAACATGAATTGTTTCCCAGCGCTTCTACAACTTCCCGCTTCCGACTTTTCCCTTTTCTTGGACAGTATTGTCTGGGCTTTCAAGCATACGATGCGAGATGTTGCCGATACTGGGTTAGTCGTTTGCCTCGAGCTTGTCAACAATTTCGCGGCAAGTGACGTCGAGTCATCCAATACGTTCTTCCAACAGCATTACATTCGACTTTTGCAAGACGTTTTTGTCGTGCTTACGGATACCGAACATAAAGCAGGTACGGGTCTCTCGGGTTGTCATTGTTGATCGTAGGCTTCAAGAATCAATGTCTCCTTCTTGCTAGACTTATTGGACTTGTTGAGACAAACTCTATCCATGTTCCCCTTTACGGATCAGACCCGCAAATACCTCCGGGCACATCGAACTCGGCTTTCCTGAGCGACTTTTTGGTGAAGCTCATGAAGAGCGCTTTTCCCCACCTTGCACCGTAAGACCCACAATCTTCTGAAACTAAGCAAAGTGTTCAAATTCAAGTCTTTGTCAATGGTCTTTTTAGCCTTCACGCGGACCAAAATCGATTCAAGGTCAATGTGCGGGATTTCCTCATCGAATTGAAAGAATTTGCTGGGCAGGACAATGCGGACTTGTATTTGGAGGAACGAGAAGCGAGTTTACTAGGCGGAGATATGTCACAACGAAATGGCGTCGACCCAGCTAGTGCGAAGTCAATGGAAGACGACTAAAAGATGGTTTGTGTGATGGGATTTGCATTTCTCTTAGACTTAGTCGTTCTAGCATCTAGCCAGCTTCGTGAGATCGGGATTCTTATTGGGGTGCGACAGTTTTCACATAGTAATATATATATTATACTCGCTGAACGGCCATCCAATTTCCTAGTCTATAAAGCAGCAGAAGTGGGCAGGGGTTTCCGTATAGCGTCTCTCAGGGACACCACACCCTTCGCCGGCCCTGGAACTGGTCCTTTAACAAGAAGGAGCCCGAGGTCTCGATCTATTTTGACAATTTGAACATTGGGCGTCGTTACATTCTTCGCCCCCATATGACCCGCCATTTTCTTCCCGGGAAGCACCCTACCGGGGTCCTTTTGAATTAGTTTGGAAATCGAATTGGTGAGTTACTTGTGAGGCACCAGTCGAACCTCCAGAGCGGTGTTTGATTGAAACGCCATGGGACGCTGGCAAGCCATGGAAGCCATGTCTTTTCATGACTCCAGCGAACCCCTTTCCTTTCCTAGCCTAGTAAGAGCACATCCTGGAGTCGCAGATACCCTCTCCCTCGAACATCGACAAATTGCCCTTCGTAAAAGTGATTCACTTCAATTTCAGAACCTGCGGCTTCAGCAACACAGCCACTCGAGAGCGTACCAATTGGCAGTAGTCCTGACTTGTCTCGCACTCTAAATTCGCCAACATGCATTTTCGGTGCCACCCGTGCTGCTGCGAAATGACCTAGCATTGCCTTCGTGACATTTTCTGGCCGGCGCAGCCCAATCCCTACTTGAACCGCCCAGTATCCATTCTTTTCAAGAGTCTTGACCGACGTCACCTGGGCTCGAGAAACCTGAAGTATCGTCACAGGTAGCCTGTTTCCCTTGGCGTCCCATAGAGCCGTCATGCCTCTACGCAATAGTCAGAACGTGCTTCGGAGGAACCAGACTTTTTGATCGCCAACACTCCCGTCCGTGAAGGTATCTGTTTGTTCGAGACATTTTTCAAAGTTCGAATGCTTTGATACGCACAGGAAACGCCACAGCCTATCCGTTTCCGTAGCCAAGGAATGATCCTGCCGAGGTGAGGGTCAAGCGTCATATCATTCAGTTGACGCAGGAAAAAGTTCGATGATCGCTTTATTTTAGACTGCAGATCACCCGTAACTGGCTTGACTAGCTAATTATATGAGTTCTCTATCCCATGCTCTCTGGCATAACTCTGCTGCGCTAGTATTCAATCCCACTTGATCGAGATGATGCCCAAATTCATGAACAATGTCGCTTATGGCGAGCTTGATAGTTTTAATAAGGATATCTTGTTCCAACGTGACAACATTACGCTGAAGGAAGACGAAAGGAGTATGACTCTGACGGCAGGGAAGTGAACGAACGTAATTTTCGAGAGTAGTCAATGTCAGACAAAGGCAATTCATAAGCACGCCAATGTCCCATTGAATCAGACCGAGGGAATCCTCCTGCGCAGATCTAACCACAAGCTGCGATGTCCCTACCCTTTTTCAGCAATGCAAAGCACGAGACCGTTACCTTGAATTGCGCACACTGCGAGGCGGAGATGGGGAAGACCAGCAGCGGCCTGCTGTTCCATACATGGATAGAATGGCCAGCCAACATAATGGTTTTGAGCCCCAAATAAAAGGTTTAGTCGAGACCGCCACAGGCTAGCATCCAGACTTGCAGGTAGCGTTAGATTGTCTTTAGGACCATCCGTGGTACGCACAAACCCAAACGGCAGTTTCTGCGTCCCGTTGGAGACAAAGATGTTCGCTTGCATAACTGGCAGTTGCGGTGCAGTTTCAGATGGTTGCAAAGGGATTGCAGCTTGGCTCGGACCCGAAGGCGAATCTGCGGCATATTAGCTGATTTTGCGGAAAGAATTTGTACGCTGAGCCGCTTGGTGGTTGTTCTTTATATTCGCGAGGATTTCTAGTAGGGCTCGTAAAATGTGATTCCAAGTGCTTGGTCCATTCCCGTGTTCCGAATATATAGCACGTCTCCGGTCTTTGCTATTGTACGCAATGAACGCCAGCTCTTCGAATGCACACGCCTAGTGTAAATAAACATCAAATCTGGATTACCTGAGTAAAGGGTTTGTCGCGATTTTGGAGGCCGGTAATAAGTGTTCCGTTTGGATCATCAGATTTGGCACTCAGCAAGTCCCCTTGGGATGCAGGTGTCTATGTTGTCAGCAATTCATCACACGAGGATGTTTGGTTATACCTTGGTGATAAATGCATCGAAAAACAGATTTGCGGCTTCCCACATTGCAGTCAAAACGAAGGCGAGCCAGATGCTTCGAACAAAAAGACCCGGTCCCACCGGAAAATCGGGTAAAGTCGATGACCTTGGCATCCTTTACATTAAGACGAGTTAAGGCTGGAAAGACTTACTTGACAAACGTCCTTGCAAACCGTAGAGCGTATTTCCAGATTGTAGGTCTAGCAAAAACATAGAAAACCGGAGCCGTAAGTGCAAAGGACAAAGCAAAGAGTCCCGAGACTACAGCTCGTTTTCCAACCGCTTGTACGAGCTCTGTCCGTAAATGTGCCTTTAAAAATTTCAGCAATGTCAATCTCATTTTGTTACCGTAACTGACTTGTAGGGAAGAAGAGTGCGATGACTAGCCCTCTGAAAGAGGCCGAAGGCAGTAGCGGTGAAGACCGAGAAGTATATTAAATACACGAGACGCTCATTAAGCCGAGGAAGTTCATAGCCACTGCGGATTAGAATCGATAGTTAGGAGCTTAAACCGAGTTATGGTTGTGGAAAGATTAGCCTGTTCACCGGCATTCCGTAAGTATGAGCAACTCACACAGACTGACGAGGCGATATATGCCAAGATAGAGTGAATGGTGGAAATAGATAAAATCTCCTTCCCAACCAAGGAAACAGGAGAGGTGTACGGTTTGAATTCGACTGCACATCGTTAATGTGATAAGAGGAGGGCGTACCATGCAAGTCAGCCTTGCGAATTACAAGCACTGGAAACAGAGTGGTAAATATCAAAATTCCACGAAGATATGTCGCACTCCAGGGAAGTAGAAGTCGCAAGGCTGGATCTATATCAGCGTTGTGAACAAAAGACGCGTACCATAACGATCGCCGATCAGAAACGACACAATGCAACAGACCACAAAGGTCCACAAGGAGGAACGTGCAAACCGCCGTTGTAGAATAGGTCTGAGAAGGAGATGATAGTGGACAGGCTTCCGCGCCGTGGGTACGGCTGAAGGGGCTGTCTTTATTCGAGGCATGCCGTCATTGTTGGGGACTGTTGATGTTGACTTGTCTGAGAAATTTCGCGCAGATCTTCGCGGTAGCAGGCCGAGCCGGGATCTCAATCCTTCAAAGCCGTTCGATCCCCCGTGCACCACCCGTCGACAGATAGATAGAACGGTAGATATCTTTATGTGATGTCTGGTATATTGAAAATGTTCGACATATTTTAATGCACTTAATTTCATGTCAAATAAAACGATCTACTACTAGTATTATAATTTAGTAGACATGGAGAACGCAATGCTGCCTTTTTCATTCTGAAGTTCAGTCCTGCGATCTCCTCACTTTGAGTGGCTTACATGTACAGCAATTTCGTACGGTCCACAGTCCAAACGATGCAGGCCTTACCACTAGTCGCGGGTATTAGCAATACTAGTATTTCGGGTTGCTGCTGAATGTGATAGTATTAATGCTAGTAGCATGCTTAATCGTACAGTGGCAGCATAAATCAAACTTGAATGCAGTAGAACTTGAAGACCTAATGGAACATGCAATTGAGTAGAATACCGTCAGTTCCTCGGTCCAGGACTATAAAACAAGTAAAATGAATCGGAAGCCGTTTTAAAAAAATAACCGTGAATTTCCCATTTCCATTGAATATTCGCCATTTTGCTTGATAATTTTACAATTTGATGTTTAGTAGTATAGTATGTTGAAAAATGTTTTGGATAGTACTCTTAAATTTCATTAAATAGTATCCCTAAGTAGTATTACTCAAAAGTACTAACTACTAATGAAAAAGGGCTGATTCTTTGTTTATTTGAAATTAGTATTAGTAGTACTCAAAATCCATAAAAGCACTCGGTTCTACACGGAAAACCCCTAAACTCTCCGGAAACTCATTATTACCCCTGCTACTAATGCAGTAATACGCTCTGACCTTTTCGCTAGTAGGGAGGGGTTAGGAGGTTACTTAGCTTAAGATTGAGTTAACGCTGCAAATTAGGGCCAGTTTTTGTAATTTCACATGGTCATTTGCAATTTTTGTGCTCTAAGAGAAGTTTCTATTAAAGTGCTATTGAGGCCGGACCTGGAAATGCCTGAAATTTAAGCTATTGGAGCACTACTAGAAGTAGTAGACAGGACATTTTCCAATTAATATGACAAAACTAACATTTGCTAGCCATCACATTCCACTTTTTTAATGATTCCAATAAACTTTTCTAATTTCATGTTGTAGTAGTACTTGGAAAAATGCTATATAAGTGGTACTGCGTCCAGTCCCCCACAACACAACTAAGACGAGTTGGTATCCTACAACTAGTACTATTAAATTGTGGCATATCTGCTGGACTGGATAGTATTACTGCTACATACCCGAGTCAAGGGATTTTCTGGACAGGGTGTGTAGATGTTGACATCATACGCCTTGTCGACATAAGCGCGTTCGAGACATGATGACGGAGGTGGGGACATCACTGACTCAGGAGGTCGGTCGGACATATGTGGAAATCCATTTGATTTCATGCTAACATGATGTAGACAGATGCCTGGACACGCTGTCCGTTGATGTCCAGGTGTTATTTCTACGAAGATGATTTCCACATTATGTCTACGTCATTGCCTTTACCCGTGCTCCTTCAGTGCAACCTCATCACTCACACCCCGGCATTCAGTTCCTGTGATGCCGAGTTAGCTTCGAGTTTAGTCAACTTGAACCTAATGAACCAGAAGACTTCAACTTGAAGTTGGTGATAAATCCGAAGCACGCCGTCCAGCTGAAGTCCTCCCGCGTTCGTATGCAGCCTGAGAAGCTAGTACCGTCAGTCTCTGTGGCGGTCGGGGTGGGGCAGGGCAGGTACCTTTAACGGTTCTCAAACGGGAGTCCAGTACCACTGGCAGCTACACCTCAGACGTTACTCAAGAATATTCGGCTCGGATGTTGGGACATACCTGCACTGTAGCAATTCTTCCGTTTTGTCGCCCAAATCCTCTTCATTTTCATCCGATCGTCGCCAGAATCGAGGAATGACATATGGAATATCCTCAACGTTGAGCTCGTGAAGAGGGTATATAAGTTGGTACTACTCATGAGCTCGGCGATCAGCCAGAACTTTAGCCATGACTCATGAGGTTGAATCTGCTCAAGGCTTTCTTTTTGCTCGAAATACTACTAATAGTACTACTAGTAGTAGTAGTAGTAGATCGCGGACCTCGAGAGTCTTCCTGACTTCTGCGATTACTATATTCAGGAAGCCAAGCAATTATAGTCATTATGCCTTGTCAGTACAAATATTCAGAGTGCCTCTACAGATGCAGCGAAATCTATAGGATCGGGCTGAGGGTCTCTCTGCCCTTGTAGCCCACCTCGAATATAAACCAACCTTCGCGACGCTCGGGTTCCA
>Ga0182015_10006973_pt1 | contig 11147 bp, 13 predicted proteins | sample 712P3MmetaG_FD_120478 | JGI IMG/M metagenome (GOLD analysis project Ga0182015, IMG submission 120478) | Permafrost microbial communities from Stordalen Mire, Sweden - 712P3M metaG | ecosystem: Environmental > Terrestrial > Soil > Wetlands > Permafrost | place: Sweden: Stordalen | collected...
CGGCAAGACGGCGTTTAAGGCGGCGCAGGCCAAGGATCTGGATGGCATTCGCGCGCTCAATGATCCCCTCAATGATGTTTGTGTGAACTGCCATCTGCAGTACCGGCCGGGGTATCACAAGAGGCCTGCTCCGGACGCAAAATAGCCAAGACCGGTTATGCTAGTTTGTAAGCTGCCATGCGAGTTTTCTCTACGCGAAGAGCCGGTCTATTGATTGCCGGCGTCCTAATATCCGCCGTCTGCCTGCCTGCGCAAGAGGAAAACACAAAAGGCCCGGAAACACAAGGCAAGGACACGCAAGCCAAGGGCATGCCGCCCCGAACGGCTCCCACCGAGTATCAGGCGCAGGCGCAAGCGGGCACTGTGACGATTGCCGCCGAGTTCATGGGCCACGCCGTCCCCACACCCGAGCAGACGGTCTCCGCAGATGACTATATTGTGGTCGAAGCGGGGCTGTTTGGCCCGCCAGGCGGGAAGATCATGCTAGCGCGCGGCGACTTTTCGCTCCGTATCAACGGCAAGAAGATCCCCTCGCCCAGCGAGCCTTACGAGCTGGTTTTCCATTCCCTCAAAGATCCCCAGTGGCAGCCGCCCGAGACGGAAGAATCGAAGTCGAAAGGCGGCGGCACCGGCATTACGACGGGTAACAACGGCGGCGCCGGCAACTCGCCGCCTCCCTTGCCTCCAAAAATGCCATTCGAACTGCGGCGCGCGATGGAGCAGCACGTTCAAAGGGCCGCCATGCAGGAAGGCGACCGTCCAATGCCGCAGGCCGGACTGCTTTTCTTCCTCTACCGCGGCAAGACCGAGGGCATCCGCTCGCTCGAGCTGATCTATAACGGCGCCGCGGGAAACGCGACCCTGACGCTCCAACCTTAGTATTTGACCGTGAGCTCTTGCGGATCTTCGATATTTCTGCTAATATGGAAATAGTCGAGGAGACGCCTTGCCCAAAAAAGACGATTCAGCACTCATCACCCGCTGCGCGGACATGTTCTCGGCGATCGGTGCTGAGCCGCGATTGCGGATCGTGCGCCTGCTGCTGAGCGCGCACCCCGAGGGCCTGGTGGTCGGTGAGATCGGTGGCGAGCTCGACATCCCGTCCAGCACGCTCTCGCATCATCTGGAAAAGCTTAAGAACGAGGACCTGGTCCGCGTGCGCCGCGAGGGCACGTTCCTGTGGTACTCAGCCAACACGGACGCTCTGCAGGATCTGCTTGGCTTCCTCTATTCGGAATGTTGCACGCGCAACAAGGCCATCGAACCCCAGAAGATCTTGTGCTGTAAGTAAAGGAGCCAGAATGAACACGACCAACATAAAGGAAGTAGTGAAAGAGAAGTATGGGCAAGCGGCGCTGCGAGTCACGTCCGGGCAGGGCAACTCGTGTTGCGGCGGTGCCTCGGCCTGCGGCACGGACATCGATCCGATCACCGCGAATCTCTACGGCGACTCTGAAAAGGGCGCCCTTCCCGAAGATGCCGTGCTGGCGTCGCTCGGCTGCGGCAATCCGACCGCGCTGGCGGAACTGCACGAGGGCGAAACGGTGCTTGACTTGGGCTCGGGCGGTGGCATTGACGTGCTGCTTTCGGCCCGGCGCGTGGGTCCAACGGGTCAGGCCTATGGCCTGGACATGACCGACGAAATGCTGGCACTGGCGCGGGCAAACCAGGCCAAAGCCGGCGTCGCCAATGTCGAGTTTCTCAAGGGTGAAATCGAAAACATTCCGCTCCCGGACAACTCGGTGGACGTCGTCATTTCAAATTGCGTGATCAATTTGTCTTCGGACAAAGATCGCGTGCTGCGCGAAGCCTATCGCGTGCTGAAGCCCGGCGGCCGGTTTGCGGTGTCGGACGTGATCGTGCGGGGCGACGTTCCACGCGAGGTGCGCGAACACATGCTCCTGTGGGTGGGATGCATTGCCGGCGCTTTGAAGGACTCAGACTATTTCACCAAGCTCGCCGCGGCGGGCTTCGAGAACATTGCTATTGAGCCGACGCGAGTCTACGACATCCAAGACGCGCGTGCGTTTCTGTCCGCGGAAGGCATCGACGTGGATGCCATCGCGCCGCAGGTTCAGGACAAGTTCATGAGCGCATTTGTGCGCGCCAACAAACCTGTAGCATGACGCTCTCGCGCCGCGTCACCGCAGAAGCTGTCGGAACAGCGTTGCTGCTCGCCTCGGTGGTCGGGTCCGGCATTATGGGCGCGCGGTTAGCGGGCGGCAACACAGCCGTTGCGCTGCTGGCAAATACGATCGCCACGGGAGCCGCCCTGGTGGCGCTCATCCTGACATTCGGGCCAATTTCCGGCGCGCATTTCAACCCCGCCGTGACGCTTGCGGATGCATCACAAGGCGGAATCGAGTGGCGCGATGTGCCCGCCTATGTAGCAGCCCAGCTCGTGGGTGCGTTCGCCGGTGTGGCTGGCGCGCATCTCATGTTCGGCGAGCCGCTATTGGCCGCGTCCCAGCGTGCTCGAAGTGGAGGCGGCCAGCTTTTCAGCGAATTCGTGGCGACGTTCGGGCTCCTCTGCGTCATCTGGGGATGCGCACGCGTGCGATCGTCGGCGGTCCCGTTCGCGGTCGGAGCGTACATCACCAGCGCCTACTGGTTCACTGCGTCCACCTCGTTTGCGAATCCGGCGGTAACGCTGGCGCGCGCTTTCACGAATACGTTTTCCGGCATCCGGCCAACCGACGCGCCCGGTTTTGTGCTCATGCAGCTGATCGGCGCGGCCGCCGCCACGGCGCTGTTTCGCTGGTTGACACCATCATTGATCACGGAAGCGAAAGAAGTTGTGTTCCACAGTTCAGTCCAGAGTAAATCACCATGATCAAACAGAAGGTCCTGTTTCTTTGCACCGGAAATTCAAGCCGGACGCAGATGGCTGAGGGTTTTCTCCGCAAGATGGCCGGAGGCGAGTTCGACGTCGTGAACGCGGGCGGGTCGCCGGAAGAACTCAGCCCAGTCGCTATCGAAGCGATGCGGGAGATCGGTATCGACATTTCCCAACATGAGACCAAGGACGTGGCCAAGTATTTGGGCGAGCGATTCACGTATCTCATCCAACTTTGCGATCGCCAAAAAGAGCCGGCATGCCCGATTTTTCCAGGGGCGATCTACCGGCTGCACTGGGATCTGGAAGACCCGCAACATTCCGATCTTGGCTTGTACGCCGCGACCCGGCGGGTCCGCGACGAGATCCGACGGCACGTCGAAAACTTTGTTCAGAACGGCGGGTGAGGCGGCTGGATGAAGAAGACCGTTCTCATCCTGTGCACGGGCAACTCGGCGCGCAGCCAGATGGCTGAGGGGCTGCTGCGCCACGATGCCGGCGACCGCTTCGAAGTGGCCAGCGCGGGCACCCAGCCGAACCGTGTTCGTCCGGAAGCGATTGCGGTAATGAAGGAGATTGGCATCGATATCTCCGGACATCGCTCCAAATCAATCGACGAATTCGCGTCGCGCGACTTCGACTACGTTCTGACCGTCTGCGACAACGCCAAGGAGAGCTGTCCGATTTACCCCGGCTATGGCAACCGGCTCCACAAGGGCTTCGAAGACCCCGCGGCAGTCGAAGGCTCCAACGAAGAAAAGCTCGCGGCGTTCCGCAAAGTGCGGGATGAAATCCGTCAATACTTCCAAGGGTGCGCGTATAAACTACAGTGAAAACTATAAGATACATTCGACTCGGCGAGGCCTAGCGATGATCGGCCACGCCCCGTCCGCCCGCCGAAAAACAGCTATCATCGAATTGCGGATAGCAGATAGGAGACCGCCGTCATGGCTTTCCAACTGACAGTGAATGGACGGTCCAGCACCGTCGATGTACCCGCGGATATGCCCCTTTTGTGGGTGATCCGCGATGTTCTGAAGCTGAAAGGGACCAAGTACGGCTGCGGCATCGGCCAATGCGGCGCATGCACGGTGCATCTCAACGGTAAGGCGGTGCGAAGCTGCCAAACGCCCGTCTCCGCGGCCGCCCAGGCGCCCATCACAACGCTCGAAGGACTTTCGGCGGACGGGACCCATCCAGTGCAAGTCGCTTGGCTCGAGATCGACGTTCCGCAGTGCGGCTATTGCCAGGCTGGACAAATGATGTCGGCCGCGGCGTTGCTCGCCAAGACCCCCAAGCCCACCGATCAAGACATCAACTCGGCCATGAATGGAAACCTGTGCCGCTGCGGAACCTATGTTCGCATTCGCCAGGCGATCCACAAGGCGTCCGAGATCGCGACCACCAGCAAGTTGAAGAAGCCGTCGGAAGTCGCGGTGGGCCAAGGCGTAGCCCAGGAATAAAGGTCGAGCTCAGCAATAGCGCCGCGCTCAGAAATAAGGGAGGCATCGAAACATCATGGTTATCAATCGACGTTCATTCTTACGTGTGACTTCGCTCGCCGGGGGCGGCGTGCTGCTTGGGCTATACATCAAACCCAAGGCCTCGGCTCAATTTGGGCCGGCCGTGCAACAGGTGCCCAACAACTTCATCAAGATCGATCCGGATGGCACCGTCACCATCATGGCCAAGGACCCCGAAGTCGGCCAAGGCGTGAAGACCATGCTTCCGATGCTGATCGCCGAGGAGTTGGATGCCGACTGGAAGACAGTAAAGATCGAGCAGACCGACTTCGACGATACCAAGTACGCGCTCCAATTCGCCGGCGGTAGTCTGGCGACACCGTTTAACTGGGACCCGATGCGTCGCGTGGGCGCGGCCGGGCGCCAGTTGCTGGTCAGCGCCGCGGCTCAGACCTGGAGCGTTCCGGAGGCGGAATGCTCCACCGCGGCGGGGCGCGTGCTGCACACGAAATCGAACCGGTCGGTTGGCTACGGCGAGATTGCGAGCAAAGCCGCTGCCATGCCGGCGCCCGACCTGAAGAACGTCAAGCTGAAAGATCCGAAAGATTACAAGATCATCGGCCATAGCCAGCGCGGCTACGACGTTCCCAAGATCGTCACCGGCAAGCCGGTTTTTGCGATCGACTTTACCCTGCCGAACATGCTGTTCGCCGTCTATCAGAAGTGCCCGGTGTTCGCGGGCAAGGTGGTGAGCGCGAACTTGGACGAAATCAAGGCCATGCCCGGCGTCCGCGACGCGTTTGTCGTGGAAGGCAACGTGAAGCCCGGCGTCATCGTGGAAGCGGACGCCCTCGAGCCTGGCGTCGCCATTGTCGCCGATAGCTGGTGGCAGGCGCAAACGGCGCGTAAGAAGTTGCAGGTGAAATGGGACGAGGGGCACGGCGCCTCGCAATCCAGCGTCGGGTTTGCGCAAAAGGCCCAGGAGCTCTCCACGCAGCCGCCCGCCAAAACCCTCCGCAAGGACGGAGACCCGGATGGTGCGCTCGAAGGCGCCGCGAAGGTGGTGGAGGCCGCTTACGCCTATCCGTTTATCGCGCACGCTCCGCTCGAGCCGCAGAATTGCACCGCGCATTGGCAGGGCGGCAAGATGGAGATCTGGTCGAACAGCCAGGTGCCCGGCGGCGGCCGCACGTTGGTGGCGAAGACGTTGGGTATCCCCGAGAAGGACATCACCATCCACATGCAGCGCGGCGGCGGCGGATTCGGCCGGCGTTTGACCAACGATTACATGGTGGAATCAGCCTGGATTTCCAAGGTCGTGAACGCGCCCGTGAAATTGCTGTGGACGCGCGAAGACGACTTTGAGCACGACTATTATCGTCCCGGCGGCTTTCAGTTCCTGAAGGGCGGCGTGGATGGATCGGGCAAGATCACCGCGTGGCGCAATCACTTCGTTAGCTGGGGCGATGGCGACCGTTCTGCGCAGGCGTCAACCATGTCGCCCACCGAGTTTCCGGCCAGGTACGTTCCCAATTACGCACTGCACACTTCCGTGCAGCCGCTGTGGTTGAAGACTGGGGCATTGCGGGCGCCGGGCAGTAATGCCTACGCGTTCGTGATCCAGTCGTTCATCGACGAATTGGCGCATGCCGCGGGCAAGGATCCCTTGGAATTCCGCCTGACATTGCTCGCGAACACGCCGCTGCAGGCTCCAGCGCCACGGCCGGGTGGCGGTGGTTTCGGTGGTCCGGATTTTAGCGCCGAGCGTACCAGCGGAGTGCTGAAACTCGTGGCCGAAAAATCCGGTTGGGGCAAGCGATCTCTCGCGTCCGGAAGAGCGCTGGGCGTCGCGTTCCACTTCAGCCATATGGGCTACTTCGCCGAAGTTGCTGAAGTCAGCGTGAGCGCCGAGAAGAAGGTGAAGGTCCACAAGGTGTGGGTGGCGGCGGACATCGGCAGCCAGATCATCAATCCGAATTTCGCGGAGAACCTGTGCCATGGCGCGGTCATCGATGGCCTAAGCGAACTGATGGGCCAGCAGATCACGCTCGAAGCCGGACGCGTGGTGCAGTCCAACTACGACAAGCATACGATGGTGCGGATGGCGCAGGCGCCGGAGATCGAAGTGCATTGGCTGAAGACCGACAATCCTCCGACGGGATTGGGCGAGCCGGCGCTGCCTCCGGTCCTGCCGGCGGTTGCCAATGCGATCTTCACCGCCAGCGGCCAACGCATCCGTGAGCTGCCCTTGTCCAAGAGCGGCTACGGCTGGGCCTAGCGAATCAGGCCGCTGCTATTTCGGGGCGGCCTTTCCATTTTCAATCAGGCTCTTCAGCCGCGTAAACTGCTCGGTCAGCACGGAATCCACGGGCGCGGCCCAGGTGTTCATGCCCGCGGGCACATAGCCGGTCACCGTGTACACGACCGTGAGTTTCGTGCCGTCGCCTGCCGCGGCGAACTGGATCGTCATGCTGCCCGTCGCCGCGATTGATTGCAGCGCACCCAGCGCGCCGCTGAACACCAGCTTCTTGCCCGGATCGGCGTAGACCACCTCCATGTGCCGGACACTGCCTCCACTTGGGAGTTTCTCGCAGAAGCATCCCATGGCTTTGTCATCGATGCTGAGATTGTGCGCATCGCCGGAGAACGTGTGCATGGAGTTCCACCAATCGCCGGCGTCGTGGACCACCCGGCGGTAGACCTCCTGCGGGGGTGCTTGGATATTGAGTTCCAGTTTGACGGTGAATCCGTTGGCCGCGGAATCGGCGACAGCCGCGCGCACCGGCATCGCGGACAACAGCACGGCGCCAATGGCAACAGACGGAGCGCTATGTCTCAGCTTGAGCATGAGCTTATAATACGATGGCGAGCCGGATCGCCGGACTTGTTTGACGTGAGACAACTACTTATTGGGGCTCTACTGTTTTGTTGCTTGGCCAGCGCGGCGGATCTCAGCGGCCGATGGTCGACCGGGAAAACGAATATATTTACCTTCCAAGTTGCGGGTGACAGCTTCACCGGCATTATTGAAGGCCGCCCTGGCGAGCGCAGCTACAAAATCGTTGACGGAACGCTTCACGGCAATGACATTTCCTTCTTCGTCCTGCACGACGCTAAAGACGATCCCGAAGTGATCGAGAACGGCGGCAAGCCGTTTCGGAACACTGCAACAGGCGCCGTTGCGGGCGATGAGATCACGATCAGCGGCGCCCGCGAAGGAACGAATCAGAGGCCGTATACGCTAGTCTTGAAGCGCGTCCCGTGATTCCCGGCTCAGGCCGCGCTGCGCCCCCTCACCAGGTGCAGGATCAGCGCGATCACCGCAATGACGAGCAGAATGTGGATCAATCCGCCCGCTATGTGAAACGCCGCCCAAAGAATCAGCCAGGCGCCCAGCAGCATGAAGAAAAGGATCAGGAATAGGAAATCCGTGATGACTCTCATGACGGATCCCTATACCGGCTTGCATTCGGGATGGCCACAACTGCAGATGATGTCCGCCGTATGCGCCTCCCCTTCACAATACGTGCTGCAATAGTTGCTGTCCTTTCTAGCTAGACAATGACAACTCGGATGGGCGCACTTTTTGCCTTGTTCCATAGACTCTCCCTGGCAGTTAGATCGAAAGTAACTCAATTTGTTTCGTAGAATCTTGTCTTGAGCCGCCGTGTCACACTGATTGTGTATGCCTCCAGCCGTCTTGTCCGTGCGTGAATTGCGGAAACACTACGGCGCTACCATCGCGGTGGACGGCGTTTCATTCGAAGTGAACCGGAACGAGATCGTCGGGCTGCTGGGCCCGAATGGCGCGGGGAAAACCAGCACAATCAACATGATTCTGGGCGTTCTCGAGCCCAGTTCGGGCACCATCCTGGTGGAGGGCGCCGATATCGCCGCCAAGCGCTCCCAAGTGCTGGCGCGCACTAATTTCGCCGCGGTCTACGCGCCTCTGCCGGGAAACCTCACCGTGATCCAGAATCTCCGGTTTATCGGGTTGATTTACGGGGTGAAGAACCTGGCGTCGCGCATTGAGTCGCTGCTCGAACAGTTCGATTTGTTTGCCTTTCGCGACATGAAATGCGGCGTGCTTTCTTCCGGCGAGCAGACCCGCGTGGGGCTGGCCAAAGCCATGCTGAACAATCCCCGATTGCTATTGCTCGATGAGCCGACTGCGTCGCTCGATCCTTCCGTGGCGCGCGAGATCCGGCTCCAGATCCGCGAATTTGCGGCGCAAGGCGAAGGCGGCGTGCTGTGGACATCGCACAACATGTATGAAGTCGCGGACGTGTGCGACCGCGTATTGTTCCTCTCCCACGGCAAGATTCTGCTCGCGGGCGATCCCCGAACTTTGCCTGCCGAGCACGGCAAAGAGACACTCGAAGATCTCTTCGTCACCGTGGCCCGCGAACCGCTCGCACTGGGGCGCATATAAAATGAGCGCGCGTAAATGATGGTCTCCCTACGGCGGACTTTCGCGATTGTGCTCCGGCAGTTTTACTTGATTCAAGGAAGTCCGGCGCGCGTGTTGCCGCTGTTTGCCTGGGTGGCGATCGACATGGTGACCTGGGGCTTCATCACCAAATACCTGAACGCCGTAAGCGGTTCGGGCTTCAACTTCGTGCCGTCGCTGCTCGGCGCGGTTCTGCTATGGGATTTCTTTGCTCGCGTGATGCAAGGCGTCACCATGGCGTTCTTCGAGGACGTGTGGTCGCGCAATTTCCTGAACATTTTCGCGACGCCGCTTTCCATTTCCGAATACGTCGGTGGCTTGGTGCTTTCAAGCATTGCCACCAGCTCGGTCGGCTTGATTGTCATGCTGGTGCTTGCCACCGCAGTGTTCGGCCTGTCGTTCTTTGTCTACGGACTACTGTTGATTCCGTATCTGCTGGTGTTGTTCCTGTTTGGTATCGCGCTCGGCGTGATCGGCTGCGGCATCGTGTTGCGCCTTGGTCCAGCTTCGGAGTGGCTCATCTGGCCGATTCCCGCGCTAATCTCGCCACTCGTCGGCGTCTTCTATCCGCTTTCCACTCTGCCGGCTTGGATGCGATATCTGTCGCGCCTGCTGCCGCCATCCTATGTGTTCGAAAACTTGCGCAGCATGGTACTAAAGCGCCCCGGCTCGCCTTATGCGTTGTTGTGGGGAACCGCGCTTGACCTGGTGTTCCTCCTGCTCGCGAGCTGGTTTTTCAGCTACATCTACCATCACGCCGTCCGCACCGGTTTGATCGCCCGATACAGCGCCGAGAGCCTGAGCTAGCGCCGAATCACGCCTTCTTCGCGGCCTGAATCGCAAAGTCAGCACCCCGATAAGCCAGCGCTTGGATCGTGGCTGTCGGCTGTTGCCGCGCCGCGGTGACGAAACTGCTGCCATCCACGATCAGCAGATTCGGTACATCATGCGCGCGGTTATAACGATCCACAACGGACTGCTTCGGATCGTTGCCCATCCGGCACGTGCCCATCAAGTGCACCGACGGCATGCTCTCCTCCACCGCAGTGCCCGACGCCCAGGTCTTTTTGGCCCCGGCCGCCTCCAGAATTTCCAATTGCTTTGCGAGGGCCCACTTCAGCGTCGCAACGTCGTCGGGATGGAAATCGAACGTTACGCGCATGGCGGGCAATCCCCAGGAGTCTTTCACATCAGTATCCAGCGAAATGCTGTTTCGCAATTGGGGCAGGGAACTGGAGTGCGACAGTACGGTCATGGTGTGCGTGAAATACGTACTCAGCATCTTCTTGTACTCGGCGCCCCACTTCGGGGCGTCCGGTGGCATGCCTTGTAGCGCGAAATTGGCCGGGTAATAGTTAAAGCGAGCATCGAGACCCGCGCCGCCGTAGAATCCACGCTTGGGGTCCGCCTTGTAATAATCGTGGATGACGCGCGTCACCTGAATGCCTTTGTACTCGTTCAAAGGATGTTCGAACAGCCCCATCGCGAGGCCGCCGGTGTCCCACATCAGGTACTTGCCCACCAGGCCGCTCGAGTTCGCGAGACCATCCGGGAAGCGCTTCGATTTTGAGATCAACAGCAATCGCGCGGTTTCAGCGCCGTTGGCGCACACTACGACAGCTTTTGCCCGCTGGAAAATCTCGCGGCGATTGGCGTCGAAATAGACCGCGCCCGTCGCGCGCCCCTGCACATCGGTTTCTATCTTGCGCACGTAAGAGTTTGGACGAATTTCGCATTTCCCGGTCTTCTCGGCGACGGGGATCACCGAAACCAGCGTGCTCGATTTCGCCCGCACCTCGCAGCCGAAATATTCGCAGAAGCCGCAATTGACGCAGGCCGCGCGGCCCTGGTAGGGTTGCGACAAAATCGCCATTGGCGCCGGATACGGATGCAGCCCCAGCTTTTTCGTCGCCCGATCGAATAACACGCCGGACGATTTCACCGGCATCGGCGGCAGCGGATACGGCTTCGATCGCGGCCCCTCAAACGGATTCGCCCCGCCTAATCCGGAGATCCCTAGATCGTATTCGGCCTTCGTGTAGTAAGGTTCGAGGTCGGCGTACTTGATCGGCCAATCGGCGAGCCCAGCGCCCGGAACTTCGCCGAACTGGCTGCGCTCTTCGAAATCACTTTCGTGAAACCGCCAGTAGTTGGCGGTGAAGTGGACGCTTCCGCCGCCTACCTGCCGCCCGTACATGATGGCTTTGGCCAGTTTGGCGGGCTCGGATTCATTTTTCCGGTACGTGATCGGCTGCACTTTTGTGTCGTTCGTGAGCCCGGACTGGTAGGTGTACCGGATCTCATCGTGCCGGTAATCCTTCTCGGTAAGATAAGGACCCTGCTCCAGAACTACAACACGGAAGCCGGCCGTGGACAGCTCTTTCGCCATCACGCCGCC
>Ga0182015_10006974_pt1 | contig 11147 bp, 12 predicted proteins | sample 712P3MmetaG_FD_120478 | JGI IMG/M metagenome (GOLD analysis project Ga0182015, IMG submission 120478) | Permafrost microbial communities from Stordalen Mire, Sweden - 712P3M metaG | ecosystem: Environmental > Terrestrial > Soil > Wetlands > Permafrost | place: Sweden: Stordalen | collected...
CACGGAGAATTTCGCCGACAATAATGCCGCTATTACAGAGCGTGAGGGGCGCTGCTGTTGGATTACTCGAAAACGCCTGTAACTAGAAAAAAATTAACGGGTGAGCCTATAAGCCGGATTCTGAAAACCGCATTGCAAAATCACAACTTATTTTGAATCAACACGAGAAGCTGCCTCTATAACTTCGGTGGACGAGATTTCGTTATAGAAGCTCTTTGGACTGACATGTTTTTGACAAGTTTTTTTCCACTCCTCCCCAGGAAGTTCCTCTAACCTTTCTCGTACTCGCGGACAGCCTCTTGCAGCAACTCCGTAAGTAGAGCTTTGTTATCTTCAAACCCGTTCGGAGTCAGCGTGACCCTTAAGAAATCGTTCTTCACATCTGCGGCAAGCCCACTGTCAAGTAACCGCTTGAGCCAAGGCTCCGTGAGGCTGAGAGCCTCAAACTGCACGTTCAAAAATTCCTTCTTGGGTCTGAATGTAACGAAGTTGCTCGCCCGTACCCCATCATTCAGTCCGATGTAGTGCCTGAGGTAAGCGGCCCTTCGAGCCGTAGATGCCGCCTGATTGATTATCGTTATGCACTTCTCCGCGAGTTCCACAGTGATGGCGCTTGCTTTGTCAATCCAATCTTGACGGGTGACAACCTTCTGCATGACTTCGCCCGCCTCATCCTTGCGCAGTCGCCTGCTGTCGAGAACTTTCACAAAGTTCAGTACAAGGTTGCCGTCTACTGTTAAACCGTTTACCTGTATCGCCACGAACGGTACGGTGCCGCTAAATAAGCTGATGACATTCAGGAAGCGAGCAGTCACACTCTCCGCAACGAGCACGGCACAGTGCTCGTATCCCGGCCACATCCTCCGTTCCACGTCCCAATACTCGACAGTCCTTATTAAGTGACTTTCATCGGTTGGGCCGAGCATTAGTTCCAGTTCGTATCTCTTCTCGCCGGAATCGTCTTCAAGGAGCAGGTCGAGCCTGCCGGCTTTCTCTTGGCCTCGCTGCCGGTCTTTAACCTCCAAGTCACCAAGCCCGAGTATGGATGGGTCTTTTTGAATTTCATTCTCCAACCAAGCTTCAGTAACTCCCGCGTCTTTTAGGCCGATTGGCGTTGCCTTGACCAGCTTCGGCCCCCGCTCCTCTGGCGCTGCTACCGGAGATGACATTTGTTCCTCGCGTTGAAACCGATTGAAATCTGGTATCTAAGTGGTGTGCTGTGCTTTCTCGTCGTTCCTAGACTTACGGTCAATGCTTCTTATTCAAACAGTTATGTCCAACTAGTGGAGCAATCACGAAAGAGCCTCATTTCGTCTTGTCCAGCATGTTACGAGCGTTGGGCGAAATAAGATACAAGGACTGCCCTCGCTTTTGATTCGCAGCGAATCTCTGTGCGGAAAGCTTGGTCCCATCAATTAAGTGATAAGTCACAGTCTCGGGGGGTCCCAATTCCTTCTTGCATAAGTCTTTCTTGTAGGTGGGAATGGACGTAATAGTAGCAGATTTCTCTTCCCGGTTAAGGCAGTAGCGTCAATAAGGTGCAGAGCAACCGTTTCGACACGATTAGCCTCCGTGGCATTTCTTGAACTTTTTCCCGCTTCCGCATCCGCAGGGCAAGTTACGGTCACGGCCTTTCATCTTGCCAGCGGGAAACGCGATACGAGCCTCTACGGCCCTCTCTTCAAGGCGCTGTTGGAGGGCTTTATCAGCTAAATACGTCTGGTAACTCTCGGATGCGAGCGCACGCTTAGGATTGGCTATCGCACTTTTAGCAATGCGCTCGTTTTCAGCAGGCGGAAGTTCCGCAATCGCCTTTGCAACAGCCTTGATGCGTTCTGTGAGGAAGGGACCTAGACCTTTAGATTCGATTTCCTGCGGTGTCTTCAAAGTTCCCTTCTCGAATATTTGTGTACCTTCCCAACGCTCGCTAACGGCGTTACGAGGCGTTAAAAACGAAAAGGTCAGGATTTTTAGTAACTTAGCATAAACGCCGACTGTGCCAGAAAGGTTAGAAACGAGGCTTGCATCAAGACTTCTACTCATATACCAATTCATTTTCGGTGGCACTTCGTAATTTGCATCTTGCACCACATCTCCGAAAAAGAGGTGGAATTCCGCTCGTCCAGGTGTGTCCGTCTGGCCCAGCAGGAAATCTCTCAGTTCAATCTTGGTTGCCTCGATAATCTCACTTACATTCTTCCCTGAATCCAATGAACGACAATTGATAACTTTGAAATGCAAACCCGCTAAAAATCGACGGAGCCATGGACCATACTCAAAAACTTTTTCTCCTCGCTCGTGATAGGGAATGAAGATTTGTTCAGCGAATAATTTTTCGTCTTTAGAGAGAATTTGCTCGCAGGCGGCACACATCATGTACTCTCGTTCGGAATCCTGCTCGCGCTCGGACGAAACTGTAGTTCTCAGAAAACCTGTTGCCGAGGTTTTCTTCAGCCACTTGACAGTAAACCTTGGGAAAGTATGGCCGTATTGAAGGTCGGCTTCTTTTTGACAAAGTTGGCAGAGTCCTACCATTGCACAAACCTTTAGCTCTGTATCCGAATCAGTCGTTGCGACAATCTGAACTCGTCAAACCATCGGAGAGTGACGTACTGCTCCGAGACAACGTAAAAGTCCCGTGCTGGATTCCAATTCCACCCCGCGTCACGATGTAAGTCCCACTCATTTTTTCACCGTCTTTTTGACCATTGAACTTGATGTCGAAGAATGGGCTATTCGCAACGAATTCAACCGTCCTGTTATGAACTGAGCCAGTCACTTGACCGCTGCCAAATAGGGGCCGCTCAACAAGGAGACATCCTGTAATAGTGCCGTGGTCCTGCTGAATTGCGAGTTCGACTTGAGCACTTTGATTTACCTTTGTATTCACAACTGTACCCGTGAATTGACCAAATACCTGCCCACCCATGAACGCCTTATCGGACGGCCCCAACGTGCCTGCCTTTGGTGAGTTTTGAGTTGCGCCAATTAACAATGACAGGAAAACCAAAGCAATGAACAATACCGAAAAGTTCCCCGTGAATGGGTGTTTCGTACACAGGCTCTTAATATCTTTCCAGATTCTCGGAATACCTCTTCTCATAAGCGCAATGAAGCCTGCAAATCCAAAGATAATCATCCCTATGCCACAAACCCTACTGTCCCAAGGTCCGCCATCACCCAGGCCCGTCTGTGGAATGACGATGGCGCATGGCAAACCGACCGCAAAAAAAGCAAGCCACAACAAAACGACCAGGGGCTTTCCGTCGAGGTATTTCTCTAAAGCGGCCCACCTACGACCAGCGCCATGCACCACGGATGATTGTTGCTTAGTGCAGCGAGCGCATCCTGCTTCGGTCAGCGGTGAACCGCAGTTTTGACAATAAATGACTTGCGGTGGCGGGGTGGATGACGCCCTTGGACGAGATTCCTTGACAGCTACTCCTAAACTACTGTCATACAAAAAGCGTTCACTGGATGAAAGCACATCGTAGGCATGTTTTATGACCAAGAATTTTTCAGCCGCGTCAAGCCTGACCAATTCGGGGGTCCCTAGCGGGAGTTTGTCTGGGTGATAATTTCGTACAAGTCTCAAGTATGCTTTTTTTATTTCTTCGAGGGATGCATTCCTGCGCACACCGAGAGTCGCGTAGTGGTCATTCATCGAAGGGCTGGTTCCTCCGCTCGGCGGGATTGTCTCACAAAAAACCGCACCTATAGGAACGCGAGCTTGTGTTAGCACTCAGCGGTTCGATGAGAGAATATGGGTGGTGTTTACAGGCTACATAGACGACAGCAAGGACAAAGATGCCGCCCTTGTCTCTTTGGGCTGCGTATTGGCGGACGAACGCCATTGGGAGCGTTTTGAGGAGGAGTGGCGACTACTTCTCAAACAAACGAATCGGGCTCTAATAGCTAGCGGCCAATCTGCAATTTCGCGTTACCATGCCTCTGATTGCAGTTGCCTTCAAAACGAATTCAGCACTTGGACGAAGGAGCAGACCTACGAAATCACGGCGGCGATAAGAGATATTTTTCAAAGGCATCCCGTTGTAATCGCCTCTTACGGCGTCAACATTAGTGATGTAATAGAAGTTTTCCCCGAAGCAGAGAAGAAAGCGCACAATCTGGCCCACGCAATTTTACTGGTTCATATTATGAAGTATCTCTCCGACAAAGTTCTATCGGATGGCCGATGGCCCGAAGAGCGTCTTAGAATTATTCATGACCACGGCGACTATGACGGCGTTCTTCTAGATACCTTCAAACACGAAAAAGAAAATAGGCTTCTTAAACATCGAGAGAAGTTTCTGACAATCACCCCCGCGTGCTCGCAAGACTGTATCCTCTTACAACCTGCCGATTTCGGTGCTTATGAAAGTTTTAAAGATATCGACTTGAAACTAAGAGGAAAGAAACGAAGGAAAAGCCTCGAACTAGTTCTGGAACTAGACGCGGTCGGTGGTCGCTGTGCCAAAATTCAAAGATTGGGCTTACAGCAATTTAGAGATGGTTTAAGCATTGAGCGTCTAAGACTCCTGTTCGAGAACGCGAGGATAAATCCATCGAGAGAATCAAAATAGCGGCCCGGCGCTATTTCGGTGCATCCACGTCAGGGCTTTCCTTGCTCATGGCTGGTCATTCTTGCTATGTCGTGACTTCTCGCTCTCAGGGCAATCGGGATGCAAATACCAAGGATAGTTGCAGAGACTGTCCAAGGTGACTTGATAGCCCTGCTTTTCGAATCGTTGACGCAGCTCGTCTGCATGTGAAAATCCGCAAAGAATCAGAATATTCTGGGCCTCTTCTGCTTTCGTGAGTGTGCGCCAAACCATGTATTCTTCACGGATGCCATCAGAGGGCACACGTGTGTGCTTGGAACCAACAACGAGACTATTTTCGAATATAGGTTCATAGCGCATAGTTGCTTGCTCTTCCGCTATCCCCAACTCTTTACGGGCTTGCTGCGACATTTCGATTGGCTCCCAACGAATGTCGAGGGAACTTGCAACGAGCTTGGCTACAGCGATTTTCTCCGGGTGCGTTTCTTCGCCCACGAATTTAATGTCGTGTTCAGAAATTAATCTTTGCAGTAATTTCTCAAATTTAGCTTTCTCTTCTGTCGAGCGGCCACCGTCGAGGGTCTGAATTTCGTGGTCTATTCCCAGAATGTAAATTTTCATGCCGGAAATCATACGCCGCTTCGCCAATCGTTGCGTAGAAAGAAACAAAGGCTGGGGTCTATACAACATGCCAAATCGCAGACTAGTCTGGACTATCGCTTTTCAGTTTCTCTCGATGCCGAAGAACATTTTCACAAAGTGTATAGAATTCCGGCAAGGTCATGTCGCTCTTGGAATCGTTTACCGACCAGGAGCAAATGACGAACTTCAAATTGCCTTGTTCATCGAGTGTGTGGTCAACGGACGGTAAATTGGCGAACAGCTTTTTGTATTTCTTTTTGCCTTCCCTTGCGTTTTCATTTCTGTATTTGCTGATGAGGCTCCAATCCAAAGATTCTCCCGTGTAAAAATCTCTGTCTCCTCCCGCGCAAACGGCTCCATGGATTGCTTCTTTGTATTTTGAAATCGCGACGCTCCCATCCGCCTGCCTTTTCCTGTCACATCGCACGTGAGCCGCCGCTTTGCGTTGGAGCCACTTTGTGTACTGCTGCTGCGTACAGCGTCCCGCAAGACACTCAGGCAGAGAATACTTACTTATGAACTCCTCCCTCCAGTTCGGTTCCCGTCATCGGTATGTTTCCATGGCACTTTGTTCCGTATCATAAAACAACGCACAACTGACGTAACCTGTACATCAAATGTACAGCAGTGCTAGAGCATGTTCCTTTGGTTCCTTTGGTTCCATCGACCGCTATCCAACCAGTCTGCGTGGTAGAATCCGACTCGAAGTCTATGAGAAATTCCGCGACAGTTCTTCTGGTAGTTGCCGTTGGAATCCTTGGCTTATTCGCGCACTCACAAACTGTCGCCCTTCGACAGCAACGCCAGCAAGTTCGGGAACTAACCGAAAAGTTAGACTCTGCGCAAAAAACTTCGAGCCTTGAACTTCAGGGAAAGACTGCGGAGCAGGCCCGCGACGAAGCAGGATGCTCTTCGAACCAAGTGCTCCCGCCATACGTCATAACGAAGCATCGTATCGCCCCACAGACGGACGACGCGCAAAGAGACGAATTTACAATTATTCACGGAAATGCCGTATTGACGGTCTGGTATTACGGGTCACAAACAAATAGTTCGCCGGATGACGGCTCATTTTCGATGGACCAGATTCTTAAGAATCCGAAAGTGTTGCAATCACATCGGTATTGGCCGGACGCTGATTTGAGCCAAGTGCCGGAAGTTGGCACCACAATTCGGCAGTGCATTACTCACAAAGACAAATTTCACGGAGACGATAGAGTCATTGCAACGCAGCCAACATCGGAGCCGTGCATGATTCGAATTGGAAATAAATTGCAATATGAACCGTCTCCTAATGCTGGAAGGTTTACTTATGTGATGTTCGACATCGTATCGGAGCGACTTCAATGAGACTGAACGGTTGGCGAAGAATAGGAATTAACGTTTCGGTCGTTTGGGTTATTGGCGCGGCGTCATCGTGAAGAAGCCTCGGCTCGTTTGCTCGATTCTATTATTGGTTGCGGCAATCGGTCTGGCTCCATCTTTATGGGGTTGGGGCTGCAAGGGGCATCAAGTGGTTGCCCTCATTGCCGAAAAGCATCTCAACGCTCATGCGCGGGCGATGGTTGCCGAAATTCTGAACGCCAATCCAATAGGCCCTGACCTACCTCGATTCTGCGGCGACAGTGGCCTTGATGCATTTGCTGATTCGTCCACATGGGCTGACGATGAACGCAGCATTCGGCCTGATACTGCGGGCTGGCACTTCTTCGACATTCCACGCGGCGCACCCAACGGCGACATCGCGCAGTATTGCCCGCCGTCATCCGGCTGCGTCACGAGCGCAATCGCTAACCAGCTGACCGTGCTTCGCAATCCGGGTGCGAGTGTTCCGGCGCGAGCAGACGCGCTGCGATACATAATTCACTTTATCGGAGACCTTCACCAGCCACTCCACGCAACGACCAATGATGACCGAGGGGGGAATTGCGTTCCGGTTGCATTCTTTGGCTACACTCCAGAGGAAACGAACCCGGTGAAAGAAGATTACCGGCCAAACCTTCACGGGATTTGGGATACGGACATAATTGAGCACTTCGCCCAGGGGCGAACCGCGCAGCAGATTGCCGATGAATTGGAAAGCAAATTCAAGGCGCAGATTCTCTCGTGGGAGTCAGAGCCGCTAGACCTAGTATCTTGGGCGTGGGAAAGTCACCAAGTGGCCGAGGATACTGTCTACGGCGATTTGCCCGTCAAGGTCGCCGTAGAGACGCCGCGACCGGTTAACACGTGCGCAGAGGACGAGCATATTTCGACCCGAATGCTAAAACTCCACGAGCAGCTAGGCGACGACTACCAGAAGGCTAGTAAGGTTGTGATTCAAGAGCGCCTGACGAGAGCAGGGGCTCGTCTTGCCGCTGTGCTGAACACTCTCTGGCCTTGAGGAAGGGCCGCCTCCCCAAAAAAGACTTTGGAACACTGCTTCCGGTGGCCATGCGAATCGAATTATTGCACCTCGGCCTATTTGCGAATCTCGATTTGACCCGGGTCGCTGGCCACGATTTCTGGGACTCCTCGATAGCTGGTTATTTTTCCAGTGACGCAAACGCCTTTATCACGATATGTCTCTTCAGGTTGACCGAATTTTGGTCTCTCACTACCCCAGATTAAAATCGTAAATATCTCTTTCGGATATGGCTCATCGAGGTTCAGGAATGTCGGCTGTGATACGAATGCGACCGCAGGGCAAACGCCTAACAATGAAATTGTCAAGATTGTGGCCCGGTTCGATGAATTGTATTAGATGCATCGCAGACTTATTGTCTTTTATGCAGAGGCTAGCTAGCGCGGTGGGACTACGGCTGCAAGCTCCAAAAAAAAAATGATGCGCCGCACGTAACCATGCCCACGACGGCAGGGGGTTGCTATGAAGAAGAAGCGGAAGAATAAAAAAAAGAAATCATCTAGAGGGTTGTTATTGCACGCTTATGCGGAAGGCATCAGCGCGAACCTTCTAGAACAGCACGGTGACACGGTGAAATTGGTCATCGGTAAAAAAAGTGGTGTCTATGTTCTGTCAAAGGATGGCAAACCCTATTACATCGGGTTAGCCAAGAAACTCCCTTCAAGACTCAGTCACCACCTGAAGGACCGTCACGCTCACAAGTGGGACCACTTTAACTTCTATGCGATGCGCTCCCAAAAGTATGTCAAAGACCTTGAATCTATTCTCATTAGAGTTGCTCGGCCAAAAGGTAACAGACAACTAGGAGGCTTTGGAAAAGGCAAAAATCTGCGCAAACGACTTCAGAAAGAAATCATCGGCTCCATAAAAGCTGACTTTGACGCAAATTGAACGTAGGGTCGTCTCACGCGGTCTGTACTCTTATCTAAACTTCCAGGACCTACGAACATCAAAATCGTGAGAGGAAAGCATGAAACTGAAAGTCATTTGGCATATATGTATCGGGGTCCTTTACTTAGCCACCGCCTACGGCGTAATAAGCGCGTCAAATTCAAAGTTCGAAACGCTAGTGCTGGCAATCTTGGTCCAGATTTACACGGCTATGCTGTACAATTTCTCACTTATCGGTGCTTCGACCGATGGCAATAACTATGCTGGATTTGTTCGGTTTCGAATTCTCGCAACGGCGCAGGGTGTGACGGAAAACGAAGACGGATTGCTTGTTGACCAGGAAAAAACGCTACGCCAGTATTTAGAAAATAACGGGAAAATCATCCTGATTAACCGCATTTCTCACGGGGTCGTATCTATGTATGCCTTGTACAAAATCGTCTCAGTCGTCCTTTTTGGGTGATTCCCTTGGGGGTCTACGGATGAGTGGAATCTCCTGATGGAAGTGCGAATGGCCGAACCATTAAATTTTCCATCGACTTATGTCCAACAATTACGGCATTCCTGAGGAACTTGAGAAAGAGATTCGAGCAAGAGACAAGATTTGTGTCTTTTGTCATGTTTCGCTGGCCCAACCCTCACGTGCGAAGGACGGATGCGAAGCGAGCATTGAGCACCTCAATAATGATGGGCCTATGAGTAAAAAATATAACGTGGCTATTTGCTGCCGCCGTTGTAATTCCAGCAAAGGAACTAAGAAGCTCTTGGCTTGGTTCAGAACACCTTACTGCGTACAGCGGAACATAAACGAGGAAACGGTTGCGAAACCAGTGAAGGATTACATCCGAAGCCTTGGCAAGTGTTGAATGGTGTACTGGAATTGGTCCCCCTTTCGTGTACTTGCGCCACTAAACTTAGGTGCCTTCTTGTACGCCAAATGTACTGAAGTGCTAGAGCATGTTCCTTTGGTTCCATCGACCCTGTGGGGCGACGTCGGGAGAAGACCAACCCCTTGGGTCCCATTTTCCGAAAACAATTTTAAACTTTCCGACAATCTCATGTGTTTTTCTATTGCAATAACCCAAGCGGTTGGATTATCATCCTAGCGTGAAGCTTAGTGAAATAGCCCGATTGTTAGGAAGGCGTGGTGGACTCGCAAAATCAAAAGCCAAAGCCCGTGCCGCCCGTAAGAATGGAAAGAGGGGCGGACGCCCTAAAGGTAGCAAGAACCGATGAAAGTTGCTCTGTATGCTCGTGTTTCAACAAACGACAAGGGCCAAGACCCAGAAATGCAACTGCGAGAGCTTCGTGAGTATTGCCAAAGGCGAGGCTGGAGTATTTCGAGCGAATACGTTGATTCTGGAGTGTCTGGTTCGAAGGATTCACGGCCAAGACTGAATGAACTAATGCTCGATGCCAATCGGCGGAAGTTCGATGCTGTCGTCGTCTGGAAGTTCGACCGATTTGCCCGCTCCACGTCCCACTTACTGAAAGCCTTGGAGACGTTCCAAGCCCTCAAGGTCGAGTTTGTGAGCCTGACTGAAGGCATAGACACGTCCACACCCGTTGGAAAGCTCGTGTTCACCATTCTCGGAGCAGTGGCTGAAATGGAACGAGAGCTAATACGTGAGCGCATTCGAGCCGGTGTCCGTAATGCCCGAGCGAAAGGCAAGAGGCTTGGCAGACCAAGGGCAGGAGTTGACTCAACCAGAATTGCGGCGTTGCGGTCTCAGGGTCATACGCTACGGCAGATTGCGACTGAGTTAAATTGCTCCCATAGTCTTGTACACAAATCCCTCTCTGTACCCGCCTAATCTCCTATTGAAACCAAGGCACTTAGATAACTGGCCTTGGTGTCTCCATATCACTTGATTTCTGACCAAAGCCACCCTGCGCCATAACCCAAGCGGTTAGCTTACGTACGATTCGGACGAGCCGCAGAATGGTCATAGGACGCCATTAGAAGCCTGAGGACGAACGGACGAGCGGAAATGATGGTAAACCCAAGCGGTTGGCTTCCCAAGCAAACTAGTGTTTTAACAGATTTTCGAATCCGGCACCCCTTTTTTGAGCATTCTTTTAGTTCGAGAGGCAGTCTCTTGCTATCTGTCGTGATTCTAAAAGGCTTAGCAAAAATCGGCATTACGCATTGTGTACGAATATTTGTGTTTTAAGTGCCTGTTTATGTACGTTATTTGAGCTATTTATTGGGGGTTGTTCCGGATTCAAACTTTGGCTTTCCGAACATGTCCGGTTATCCGTGCCAGCTCAACCGGTCGACGCAACACCATCCGATACGTTGATTCAGCAATGCTTCTCAGGAGGAGCTATCCTCTTTGGCTACACTCGATCAAAACCTAGCCAGGGTAGTGTTCCGCTTATCTAACCCTAACGACCGATTTAGCCTTTGGTTTCAAAGCAAACCGGGTTCGACTTGAGTGTTGCATCGACCTATTGAGACCACCCGACGCAATATAAAAGGGCGCCCCTTTTGGAGTAGGGTTTGGGTGGTTGCCTCAACCCCCACAGAAAGGAGCGCCCTCAATGGATAGCAGAAAGTATATCGGCATGGATGTGCACAAGGAAAGCATTTCGATTGCGGTAAGGAATGGTGCAGGAAAGATCGTGATGGAATGCGTGATCGAGAC
>Ga0182015_10006975_pt1 | contig 11147 bp, 13 predicted proteins | sample 712P3MmetaG_FD_120478 | JGI IMG/M metagenome (GOLD analysis project Ga0182015, IMG submission 120478) | Permafrost microbial communities from Stordalen Mire, Sweden - 712P3M metaG | ecosystem: Environmental > Terrestrial > Soil > Wetlands > Permafrost | place: Sweden: Stordalen | collected...
CCGTCTTCGTGATTGTGGCCTGCCTCTGGGGATTTGGCGCCGCCATCTACCTCATCTTGTGGGTGCTCGTTCCGCGCGCCGGTGAGAGTGACGCGGTGTCGGAAGTACTCGTCCTCACCGAGCAAGAGCAAAAGCGATCGTCGCGTTGGCGCGCGATTCTGTTGGTCGCCGGCGCGTTGTGCCTCGGACTTATCTTCGTTGCCTTCTATACGAACGGCCCGAGGTGGGGCAGCGGCGTGGGATCCGCGTGGCTGATCTTCTTGGTGATCATTGCCGTGTTGTCACTCCGCGGGCCCCGTCGGCGTTTTACGCTCGGTCGCCTTTTCAGTGGCTTCTTCCTGGTAGTGGTGAGCCTGCTCATTCTCGTTAGTGGCGGATTCCTTGGTTTTGTCGCCATGACGGGTGTGCCGATCAGAGGTGGCATTGGTGACAACGTGTACACGCCCAATTCGATCACCCAAGTGAAGTCCGTCTATCGCATGGCCTTTGGCAAAATGACCGTTGATCTTCGCCAAGTACCTTTTCGTGGTCAATCGCTGTCAGTGACGGCGTCGGTCGCGGCGGGCAACCTCACCATTGAAGTGCCGCCGGGCGTCGTTGTGGACGTTACGGCGCATAGCGGCGCCCAAGGGATCAATTACCCCCAAGGTTATGAAAACTTTTTTGTCGCGCCTAGGGCCGGATCCCGTCAGGGGATCTTGAGATTGCACGTGAGTGTGGGCGTGGGACAAATCCAGTTGATCCGGTCGATTCCGGGGTCTCAGATCTTCATTAACTAGCGGAGTTCGGCGACGACGAACGGCGGAGGTTCGCTAATCCTTGAGAGCGAACTTGAGGGTCACGAGCGGCGCATTGATGGCGCGGCGAACACTGGGGAAGGTGTCGAGCGACTGGACGGCGAGTTGAATCACGATCGCGACGCCAATGGCGCAGAGAAAGGCGGTGCCCACCGACCCGGTTCGTAGCAGCTCAGCCAATACCAACATCGAGGCCACGTAGGAGAACGATCCCTTGGTCACGCCGTGCAGGAACTGGGCCGACGCGTCCGCCCCGAGTTCGCGGTGCGTGACGAAGGCCATCACCAGGCTCATCATTGGCAGGGCCGCGATCAGTCCCGCAAACCCCGGTCCAATTCGACCGGCCACGGTGACAAGAAACAGGGTGAATCCGGCCGAAATGATGATGCGCAACATGAAGCGGTAACGACCGCTTTGCTGGGTGGACGTCTCGCTGTAGGGCCAGAAATAGAGCGCGACGGCGAATCCGGCCGCGGCCAGAAAACTCGCCAATAGAACGGAGAGGTTGAGTAGGTTGAGCGCGCCAATGGTGATCACGAAGGAGCACACGGCGCCCGCCAAGGCGAGCAGCGGGGAGATCCTCGGGGCGAGCAACGCGTACATCCAGATGACCACGACCTGGGCCGAGCAACCGACCGGGATGGCGCCCGACATCGAGCTGGCGAACGAACTGCCGTGCTGGAGTGCCACCAACCAGAGCAACGGGAGGCTCGCGAGGGGAAGTCCGATGACCAACCCGCCGATGTCGTTGCCGTACCGGCGTTGAATGAGGGTCGCAAGGACGACGATGAGGGGGGCAATTGCAACTCGAACTAGCAGAAGAAACATGCCTCCAGAATACGTACGATTAGGCCTCAAATGACTCGGATAAATCCTCATGGAGGGCTGATATGCCTTGCTTAGTCATGTAGCCTGACGAATATGCCTCACTAACTGAGGAAACGGGCAAGGAGCAGCGATGGACGATATTGATCGGTCGTTATTGCAGGCGTTGGTTGACGACGCGCGCCTGAGCTACCAGCAATTGGCGGACCAGGTACATCTCAGCTCGAACAGCACTGCCGAGCGGGTGCGACGACTACGTCAATCCGGCGTGCTGGCTGGTTACCACGCCGATATCGATCTCGCCAAACTTGGTTACACGCTGCACTCGCTCACGGACGCGAAATTAAAGGAATCAGTCGACCGTTTTGACTTCGAACGTGACCTCAGTGAAGTTCCCCAAGTCCTAAGCGCGGTGCACACCACGGGAGAGTTTGACTACCAGATGCGTATCGTGAGTTCGAGTACCAATGAGCTGGAGTCCGTTGGCGACACGCTGCGCCAGATGGGCGCACGTGATATCCAAAGCCGAATTGTCCTGGGTGAGACGCAATACAATCCGGCACGCTTGCTTTACGGGAAAAGGAAAATACTGTAAAAGCGTTGAACTACGCCAGTGTCGGCGTAGTGACCGACGTGCCAGCGGGTAGTTCCTCACGACCTCCTGCTGTGAGCCGCCACGCGGATTGACGGCCCTGCACCGTCCATTCGCTCGGTCCACCAATGAGGGCCGTCTCCTCATCAATCCCAATGACCGTGATCGCCGGATCGTGGGGCAGTAGGAAACGAGTGACGAGGTCAGGGACTTTTGATGCAAAGAAATCAAAGTGAGGAATCACCCGCAGGTGGGGCAGTAGGGCCAAACCATTGGTGCCGCCTTGGCGTGGATGACGCAGTGACGGGACCCACGAGGTCATCGCCATCGCGCCGGCACTGCATCCTGCAAGGGCGGCGCCACCTTGCCACGCGACGACTATTGCTTTCCATACCGCTGAATCGCGCAGGGTATCGGACAGAAATCCGGGGTTACCGCCGGAAAGGTAGATGAGACCCGCGCCCGCAACCTGCGCGGCGATCTCTTCGTTTTCGGCGTCAGTGCGGTCACTCACGGAAAGAATTACTGGCTCGACGCCGAGCCGCTGCGCCTGCTCGATGCCGAGGTTGTGCCACCGCTCGACAACCGTGGGACCGTCGGGCACGGCCGCAGTCGCTAGTTGGACATAGCGGGAAGGTCGGCCCGCCAGGAGACCGGCTTCAATGTCGGCCATGATCGGCAGATATTCGCCGGAACCAACGAGCGCAATGGGACCGTGTCCGGCGTTAATGCTTATGACGTCCTGCGATTCATCAGTTGACACTCGTCGATTCTCTCAAAAACCATCATTTCATTATGTCGTGCTTCGCCCGACATCAATCGGGCCTAACGCCGCCGTGTCGGAATATAAGAACTCCTCCCTCGAACCTTTGGTATGGCGCGACGGAGGAGTTCTAATATTTAGGTCAAAATCTGACGTCTAGGAGTTACCGAAATCGCGAGCGAGCGCGCTCAGATTGGGAATTCCCAGCCCAGTTGCCTCATTGAAGACCGCACCCGGGTTACCGGTGTAGAAGTCGTTGTCGTTACTGGTGCTCGCGGTCTGGAGCGTCGTGAACGGCGAATTATTCGACGTCGCGAAACTGTAGATTGACGGGTTCCAGAATCCAACGCGGTGTCCTAGGGCCGAATCGATCACGGCGGTTGAACCGTTCAACTGCGGTCCAACGAAACTTGTACCGCCCCAACCACCCTGCAGCACTGGCTCCGGACCGCCATCCGCAGCCGGAATGGTCGCAAAGGAGGGTTCGTAGAGCAGGTAACCACTTAAGGGATCAGCGTCAGCGGACACATCGGGCAGCGCTCGCCCCGATCCCTGGCCGTGGACGAGAGACGGGTTCGGGTTGAAGTTCCATGCCGTGGGTTCTATTACGCCGCCACCAATGTTTTCGGGTGTGGTGGGGGTCAGGTACTGCACACCCGTATAGGACTGTGTCCCTGACACGCCGTTCTGATACGAGGGCGTTGGCTGATCGGCGCTAAATCCTCCACCGCCACCGGCTACGTTCATCTCCGCCGCTTGGGCCAGAGGAATTTTGCCAATCTTGGCGAAGGTTGGCCAGAGGTAGTCCCAGCCCCACGCGCGCTGTTGGGCATTGGACGCGAAGGCTGAAAGACCTGTAGTCGAGTCAGTGACCTTGCCACTCCAGGGCAATGTTGTACCGCCGCCCGTCGTGACGTAGGGGCTGTTCGCCGGAGTGTCGACGGAGAGCTCCGTACTACCGAGCTCATCGTTGTCGTCATAGGCTCCGGCATCGCCGGCCGCGACGAACACTGACTGACCCTGTGCGTCCAATTCGAGGAAGGCTTCGTTGAAGGCGGCCTCGTAGGTCGACGTTTCGAGTCCTTCGGCGACTTCCTGCTTGACTACGATCTCGGATTCGCCCCAACTGGTTGACACACTGCTGGCGATGTCTTGGCCCGCGGCATCGAAGAAGTCGTCGATGAAGTTTGAGTCAGAGAGTCCAGACTGATACACGATGACGTTGGCGCCGGGCGCGATTCCGCCCGACTGCTCGACGTCGAGGTCAGTCTCACCGGTACCCGTAGCGTCCGCGGGTGGGGTGGCAGAATTATCAACATCATTTACGGTCAAGGTTCGACCGACATTGGGCAAATGCAAAATGTTGCTCCAGAAATACTGTGGCGCGCCCGGGTCGACCGCGGCCAGGGTCACGATGGCCAAAGTCTGTCCACGTCCGGCGGTGGGGCTCTCCAGCGAACTGAGACCGTAGTTGGACTCGAATGATGCAGGCGTGTTGCAGTCGTTCGCGAGTCCCGACAGTGCAATGCACGAATTTGAATTGCCGGTCTGTGGCTTGGACAACGCAGCCGGCGTGTGCACCGCTTGGCTAGTAAACGCCGCGTAATTGCTCAAACCAAGGATGGAGAGCACGAATGAAGCGATCGAACTCGGCAACTGCGGAGCGGTGCTCGGCGCGTGTACCGTCTGGGCCGGTGACGATGGCCAACCATGCGTGCCTGGATATCCCGGCACGGTGTACTCGAATTGCTCGTTTGATAGGGCCTTGTTGAATTCGCCGGCCGTGCCGTTAGCCACGACGTCGACGTTCCCGGGGTAGACCTGCGTCGAAATGCCGAAGCGTCCAAGATAACTCTCGAGTTCGCTAATATTGGACTGCGTCTGACCGTACTCTTGGGCGAATTGAATCGGGGAGAGAAATGCGTCGGGGTTGATACCCTGGTCAACACTTTGTTCGAGTTGAGACTGGTTCCGTTCGTCGAGAATGAACGACACCGTTTCGGGCACGTTAGGCATTGTTGGATCGAAGGCCTGAGCCCCTGGCAATGCCGACACGTTGACGCCTTGGCCAACCGTGACCATCGTCGTCGCTGTTGTGCCGTCGGCGCCCGCACCAACACCCAAAATCGGTGAAAGTCCGAGCGCTAAAGCGCCCATCGCAATGCCAGCTCGAATTCCAAAGTGCTTCATTCTCATCAGATAAATCCCCCTTTTTTCAGTGGCGCGCCGATGCGCCATGGGTCGCCAGGAACGTTGCCGTCCCGGCGAGTTAATTGGTAAGGCGAGTGTAACGAGACATCCCAATTGCTGCCAAATCACTTTCGTCCCACGGGCGGGCGAGAATTTCCTCAGAAATCTGAAGAAAACTCACTGTTAGTTTGGACATTGTGAAGCGAATCGGGCTCATCGGCGGCATGTCCTGGGAGTCGACGAATACGTATTACTCCCTCCTTAATCAGTTGACTGCTGAACGCTCCGATCCCTGGGTTCAGCCACCGCTGTTAATTGACTCCGTCAACTTCGGCGAGATTGTCGCCCTCCAGCAGGCTGGTGATTGGTCTGGAACCGGTCGCGTCCTGGCCGATAGCGCTCGGCGCCTCGAGGCCGGCGGTGCCACAGTGCTGGGGATTGGCGCGAACACCATGCACAAGAATTTCCAGGATGTCGTCGATGCCGTCTCTATTCCGGTGGTCGATGTTCGAGACGCGATGGTGAAGAGTCTTGAGGACCTCGGGGCCACGTCATTGTCGTTGTTGGGTACGCGTTACGTGATGGAAGATGACTTCTATTCGTCACACCTCGAAGGTCGCGGCGTGACGGTTGTCACACCCCCGGCCGACGAAAAGGATGAGTTACAGGCCATCATCTATGACGAACTCACCCGGGGCGTCGTGACCGAGAAAACGAGGCAACGTTTTTTTGAGATTGCCGAGGGATGTCGTACCCGTGGTGGCGACATCGTAGGGCTGTGCTGTACGGAGTTCGGCATGTTGGTCAAAGTGCAAAATGCCCCGTGGCCCTACATCGATTCCACCGTCGCCCACGTGCGCGCACTACTGGACTTCTAGTCTTCGCCAAGCGTGCCAGCGTGCCGCCGCTATGTAGTCATGAGCAGTCTGAGGTTCTCCTGGACGTCGCCTAGGTGATGTTCCGCCTCGTGTAGGGCTTGCGCGCAGGCCCACGAAATCGTGACGGCGTTCGGTGTTACCGGACTGTAGATGAACTCTCGCTCTTCGAAGCCCGCGGGTAGCGACTCGAAGGTGCGGATGAACAGGTTCGACATGGCCGTCAGTTCGTGCGCCACGTCGCTTGAAGCGTCGAGCTTGTAGAAGCCCAGTGAAACCCGTTCATCACGGTAGATCGGTGCGCCGGTTGGTCTGTCCTTAACGGATGCCGCGATGATCCGGTCTCGAATTGAAATGAAGACGTCACGAAGATGCGCGCCGTACTCATTTATCGACCACCGTTCATCAGATGGTCGTGTCGACGACAATTCTCGCGCGTCAACGATGACGGTCACGAAGGTTTCGGTGGCGGTGCGCAGCCGATCGGGAATCTCCGTCGGCGTGATGGCGTCCCACACGAATCCGCATTGCCCGCATGACGGGGCTGGTGGCATGCGAATAATGTACTGGCACTTTTCTTCGACCGAGCGGCTGTACAGCATCAGCGAGCGATGCGAGACGGTTTCGGAGAGTCAGGGCGTACACGTCGGATACCTTGGTGGTGTGTCAGAACTAACGAAAACCGAAAGTGACATCTACACGCCACGTTTGATACTGGCCCATATATCGGGTGATCGACTCATCACACTTTTCGAAGATCCGGAGAACGAAAGTGTCTATGAGGGTCTGGACTACAGCAATCCACATCGCGAGTTGGTCGATAATTCGGGCCCGCTTGGCTGGCGGGCGCCTCAAGTGAAAGAAGATGCCTCGCTCAATAAGTGGTTCCTTCGCTGGATGGTATTGAGATCGTCGAAGGAGATCGTTGGCAGCACCAGTTTTCACGGAGCGCCAAACGCTGACGGCATGGTGGAGATTGGTTTGGGAGTGCACCCCGACTTCCGTGGTCGGGGTCTCGCTCGTGAGGCACTGGTAGGGATGTGGAGTTGGGTTGTCGAACAACCCGGTGTCGACACGCTGCGGTACACGGTAAGCGCCACCAACGTGCCCTCGATGAAAATCATTAACGGCTTTGGCTTCACTCATGTCGGCGTGCAAAACGACGAGAAAGATGGACCGGAAGAGATATTCGAAATGTCGGCGCCGGAGTTTCGCCGACAACACGCGGCGCAATGGAGTCAACCGTAGTCTCGGCCCTCACGCACGAGTCGGGTGCAAACCAGTCATGAGGGGCAACGAGAAATTTCGATCTCGGCCGCCGATGCAACCAGTTACGATGTGTTGAAAATGCGGACCACTCTTTCATTGACTGCGACGATCGAGATTGTCGGTGTGAACCCTTATGTGTTGGTGAGTATGGCGCAGGTCGCAGTCCTCAAGTCCGAGTGGCGGCGGCCGATGCCCGTACTCGTCAAGATCAATGGTGAACCAAAAGCGCCGTGGCGCACCAACATGATGCCAAACGGTCGCGGGGATTTCTTGTTGTACCTCCACGTGCAAATGCGCGACGGATCGGGCACAAAAGTTGGCGACGTGGTGACGATTGACCTGACGTTCGACGAGTCGTATCGAAACGGCCCACAGCACTCGGTACCCGAATCGCTACAAGTGGCGTTTGACGGCGATGAGACCGTGGCGAGTAACTGGTCGAAGTTGACGCCGAGTCGACAAAAAGAGATTCTCCGCTATTTCGCGGCGCTGAAAACGCAAGCAGCCAAAGAACGAAATGTCGAGCGGATGGTACGGGTTTTGGGTGGAGATGCCGGGCGCTTCATGGGCCGTGATTGGCTCGACGGCCAGTAAGACCGCGTGCGGCATCGCGTCGTGGATGGCCTTCGGTTGGATTGGCTATGGGCAAACACAGCACGGCACCGACCGCGCCGACCGCGCCGTTAACTGAGGTCAATGGCGTCCAGCAGTAACTGAATACTCGTGGACGAACCGACGACGTCAAGCGCGGTGAGCGGAATGCGCCCGTTGAGCAGAAGCGCTAGGTCTGACGCCGAGCCATGAATTTCGGTTGACGTGGAAATGTCGCCTGGGACTTCCCAGATTCCCTGGGTATCAGTCGACCGAAAGATGACCGTCGGTCGCTCACTCGTCGGTATCTCACTCGCGTGCACTTCGAGAAATTCGCCCACGCCATCGTGCGCGACGTCTTTGTCAAGTGCCTGATGATTGCCTAAAGCGAGGCACACGTCCCAATGATGGATGGCCGCTTCTTGGACCTGATGGCGCGCGACCGCTCCCGACGTCAACGGCTCGCCCCACCATGTCCAACACGGCGAGTCGTTGCCGAGTTCTTTCAAGGCTGACGCGAGCGACGCGGTGCACGTCCGGAACCACTCGGCCAAGCTGTCGTCGGAGGGGTCCTCAATTTCGCCCAAGGCAGATTTCTTCGAACTGTCACGAACAAGAAGGTTGTGCGCCCAAAACAACTGCACCTCTCCCACGTGGTAAATGAGGTCACCCACTGTCCACTCCGGACATGATGGCACCGTCAGTTGTTGGTTGGCCAGTGTGCCCTGCCGCGCGATGTCGTCGCTGAAGCGTTCGATGAGTTCAAGTGATGTGGACATCGAACAAAATATATCTTCGATCCAACGACCGTTGTCAAGAAATCTTGATGGCTACGTGGCCTTCTTCTTGCGCGGTTTCGGCGGTGCGAGTGCCGAGGACGTTTCTCGCACTAACTTCACTAACCAGTCGTGATCCTTTTGCTTGGATGACGAGATCTTGAAGGCCGGTTTGGCCCCGGGGTACGGCGAACTTTTGGTGACCCGTCCGGCGATTTCACTGCCCGCGTCCGTGACTTTGATGTAGAGGATGTTGTCATTCACCAGCGCAAAATTCTTGCCTTCGAAATAGAGTCCGTAATCACCAAACATTGGTTTGGCGCAGACTTCCAACGGGAACATTCGCTCGAGAACGTTCGCGATGAATTTCGAATCAGTGGCCACGAGGTAAATTTAGCAACACGCCGAGTCTTTGTGAGGTGCGGTGGTTGGATGTTTATACTTCCGTTCATGGTGACTCTCAGCGATGAAGTCCGTGAAGCGCTCAGCGCGGGGCGACTCGCACATGTCACCACGATCAACCCGGACGGTAGTCCTCAGGTGAGTGCTGTATGGGTTGGTTTGGATGGCGATGACATCGTGATCGGACACCTGATGGGTGGCCGAAAGGTCACCAATATAAAGCGCGACCCGCGCGTGGCACTGACCGTCGAGGTTGACGGGGCGAATCTAATGGGCATGACGAACTATCTAATTGTCTACGGCAACGCTCGACTGGTTGAAGGTGGCGCGCCCGAACTTCTGCAGCAGTTGGCCGAGGTTTACATCGGTCCGGGCGTCAAATTTCCGCCGATGGACGGCCCGCCACCGGGCCACGTCATTCACATCACGCCCGAACGATTAGGCGGCGTGGGGCCGTGGGTGCAGTAGCCAGATGCGTGAACCGTGTGGTTCGGTTCACTCAAGAACCGGTGATCGCGTGACGTTCAAGGTCGGCGCGTGTTGTGGTGGTGCCAAAGCGTGAACCAGCCACCCCCGAGTCCGTCTGAACCCTTCGGATCTCGGTCCGAAGTCTTTGAAGGGTACCTTGACTATTTTCGCGCCCGGATAGTTGATGGGGTTGAGAGTCTGCCCGAACGTGAGCTGTACGAGAGCCGTCTCGCGTCGGGCTGGACGCCACTGCAATTGCTCAAACACCTGCGTTACGTAGAACTGCGTTGGTTGGAATGGGGGTTTGAGGGCCGAGTGGTTGAGGATCCGTGGGGTGATCACGAAGGGCATCACTGGTTCGTTGAGAAGACGGAGACGCGGCGAGTGCTAATTGAGGCACTGGAAGCGCAGGCGACGCGAAGTCGGTTCATTATTGAATCCAATGACCTGACGACCGTGGGTCAACCGGGGCCGCGCTGGGAAGGCGAAGATCCACCCACACTGGAGCGAATACTTTTCCACGTTCTCCAGGAGTACGCCCGTCATTCCGGTCACCTGGATATCGTCTGTGAACTCGTTAACGGGGCGCCGAAACCTTAGAGGTCGTCAGCTCTTCTGACGGAGTCGCACCTTGAAAAGATTGCCCAGATGTGTGTTCTTAAAACTGGTGTCGTATTTCAAACCGTAACCAGCGAAGCGGTCGAAGCCAACGTGGCCCAGCCAGATGATGCCGATGGCTAAGACCAGTGCGTGGTTGTAGTGCCAGCCGTAGAGGATGGTGAGCCCCGGCAATAAGTATGTATGTCCCGCGTTGTAGAGGAACGCGCCGATCTTCGTGTTGGCCAAATAGCCGAGCATGAATATGTCGGGGACAAAGAGCAGCAACGGATAGATCCACCAGTGCTGGTGAGTCACTCGGAACAGAAGGATCGAACCAATGAAAAGAACGGCGCCGTCAAGTCGTAACCATCGTCGTGGCTTACCCGTTACGAAGGTTGTTTCCATTGACTTAACTTACGGCTCGAACCCGCGCATTGCGTGCATATGTCGTGACGCCAACGTTGCACACGATTCTTCTCAACTTTTATCGAGACTTAAGATGACTACACATCCGCCTTCTTTGGTGCAGCGCGGTGAAGGGAAGTTTGACATTTCCTGGTATCTAAAACTTCCTCTGTTGACAGGGATGGCAACGGTCCTCGTTCTAGGAATCACACCGCGCTTCGTCGACGCCGCGCAAATGCCGGGGCAAGTCATCACGGTTCAGGCGGCGACGTCGAACTCAAGGGTGGCAGTTCTTCGCACGTGGCGACTGAACACCAGCGGTCAGTACGTACAAGTCAGCGGACCCTACATCGCATTTGTCGGCTGGCACGGCGTTGGCCCCACAAGAGAAGGACGAGAGAGAACTCCTGACGGAGTGTTCACCTTGACACAGGCGTTTGGGAACGAACCCAACAATGGGACTCGGCTGCCGTACTTCAGAGCGGGCCCCGATGACTGGTGGGACGAGGACCCTAACTCTCGGCACTACAACCGTCACGTGATCAGTCGATATTCGCCTGGCGTGAATTCGGAGAATCTGTATTATTCGGGCGC
>Ga0182015_10006977_pt1 | contig 11143 bp, 9 predicted proteins | sample 712P3MmetaG_FD_120478 | JGI IMG/M metagenome (GOLD analysis project Ga0182015, IMG submission 120478) | Permafrost microbial communities from Stordalen Mire, Sweden - 712P3M metaG | ecosystem: Environmental > Terrestrial > Soil > Wetlands > Permafrost | place: Sweden: Stordalen | collected...
CCGGAGGCTAGCATCTTCACCCTGGTGTTGCTGGCTATTTGGGGCGTGATTTTCTCCGTGTGGCTGCGTGGAGTGAGGTATCCCAACCCTGCTGCCGTTCAGCGGCCGCAGGGCGGATCGCCAACTGAAGGCACCGCCGCGCGGAAGCTTTAAGGGCTAGGAGGAGACAGGCTGGATTGCTGGACCTAGATTCCAGCGACCAGGGCTGATCGTGGCCAAGCTGTTGCGGACGTGACGAGCGCGGGTCGACCGAGCGCATGTCTGGCAGGCACGGCGGCGCGGCACAGCGATTCGTGCCTGCGGCCATGAGCGCGCGCTGCTGCACCATGCCGAGTTCGATCTCCAGAATCTGAGCAAGATGCTCGTCGCGCAGCGTCTTGAACACGACCGTAAAGCCGCAAAACCAATTTTCGTCCGAGGCGGATTACCCCCCTGCGTTTGCCAGTCACTCAGTCACAGGCGAATCGCCGGCGGATGGTTTCCGGTTCAGATATAGACGCTGCCTAGTCTCACACTTCGCGCAGCGTCTGTGCAGGGTCGATTCGGGCAATTCGCAGCGTTGGCACCGTGCCAGCAATGAGCGTTACAGAGGCGATAATCAAGACGACGGAGAGAATTGTGGGCGCGTCGCAGACACCTACTCCATACAGCACGCTGCGCATCGCCCTCAGTGCTCCTGCGCTCAAGACCAAACCCAGAATGAGTCCTAGCGCCGCAGCCCGCACTCCTGGACCTCCGATATTAACCATGGCTTGACGAATGGTGGAGCCCAGCGCCATGCGGATGCCGATCTCTCGCGTCTTCTGCGCTACGATATTTGCTACCAGTGCGAAGATTTCGACAGCACTCAGCAGCAGAGCCAGAGCCGCCATTGCGCTCAGGAATGCTACTTCGACACGCTGCGTCGCCAAGGTTTCGCTAGCAGGTCGCGCATCCTGTAAAAACCGGAGAATGTTAGGTTGGGATCGACGCTCGCTAGCGCGCGCTGCATCTGCGCCGTCAGCCCTTCCACCGGCCCTCCCGTGCGGACAATCCAACTGGGCTGGAACCAGACGTGGAGCAGTGACAGTGACCGAGCGTCTACCCGCGTGGCAGGAATATACATGGACTCTTCGTCCGAAAGAGGCGCAGTAGGATCCAACCCCGGCTCGATGGCCACATCTTCCACGACCCCGACAATCATTGTGTCCGTGGCGTTAATACCACTGAAACCTGGCGCCGTCAGTGTCCGCTGTGTCCGCTTCCGAACATCCCTGTGCGTGAATGGACAGGCACGGGTGTCCCTGCGTGACGTTACGTGGAACGACGTTAGGCAGCGGGAACGTGGCGGGCGCGGCGAGCCCGGGTCGACCGAGCGCATGCATTGGGACACAAGTGAGCACGATTGGCTGGAAGGGCGAGACGAAAAGCTCTCCCTGGATCGCGATGCCAGGTCGGGCTCGAGGGCGCGTTTCGTCGGTCATGATTCGACCGAAGAGAACCTGCGGAAACTGGGTTGTTATGTGAAGCAGCGCGGGCGACCGGTATCGCTCCACACAGATCAAGCCAGCTTGTTTCAGATCGCACCCGGGCCAGCCATCACCGGAATGATCCGGAACAGCAACTGACCCAGATTGGCCGGGCGCTGCAGTAGCTGAACGTCGCGTGGATCGAGGGTACGATCCGAAAACCCGAACCATTCTCGCCACAGAAAAAAGGCGCCGGAAGCTGCCCGGCGCCTCGAGGCTCGCGAGATGCGGTCTAGCGAGTGGTTACCCTACCAGAAATTATTTGCTTTCCGCGATGGGGCTCGCACCCAAGTCGCGGCGACCAGTAACGGCCGTGCGCGCCGCCCGGGCGGCAGGCATGTTGGCGGCAGCGGCTCCGTAGCGCTCGATAAGCACCGGCGCCATGGTGTTCTCCGCTTCCTTGACGAAGATCATCTGATTCTCGGAAGCCATATCGACGCGGACGAAATCTCCCAGCTTTACCTGGCTGGTCGCGACCAGATTGGCCAGCGGGAAAACCAGGTGCCGTTCGATCGCCCGCTTCAGGTGACGCGCGCCATAACGCGGGTCCGTGCCTTCCCTCAGCAGGAACTGCTTCGCGCCGGCGGTGCAATTGAACACGAACTGGTTCATGCCTGCGGCCATGAGCACGCGCTGCTGCACCATACCGAGTTCGATCTCCAGAATCTGAGCAAGATGCTCGTCGCGCAGCGTCTTGAACACGACCGTCTTGTCGATGCGGTTCATGAACTCAGGTGTGAACTTGCGGCGGGCAGCTTCGACCGCGGTGCGCTGGATCTTGTCGTCGAAACTGTTGTCGACTTCCACTACTCTAGGCGCAAAGCCCAGGCCACCGTCCACGAGATCAGTCATCTCGCTGGCCCCCAGGTTCGAGGTCAGGATGATGATGCATTGCGAAAGATCAACGCGGCGATTGTCGCCAAGCGTAAGTGTGGCCTTGTCCAGAATGCCCAGCAACAGTTGCCACAACGAGTCGCTAGCTTTCTCAATCTCGTCGAAGAGTAAGATCGAAAGCTTCAGCTTCTCGGTGAACCACTGGTTGAGCGCTTCCTGCGTGAGGAGAGGATGGGTCTCGCGATGGCCGAGGTATCCCGGAGGCGAACCGATCAGCTTGGCGATCTCGTGTGAGTGCTGGAACTCGGCGCAGTCGATCTTGATGCAGGCATGGGAATCGCCGAACAGAGCCTCGGCCACGGCTTCCACCACGCGCGTTTTGCCCGAGCCGGTCGGACCCAGAAAAAGCAGGTTGCCCACGGGACGCCCGGGAGCATTCAGGCCCGCCAGAAACATCTGATAGATCTCGGCGACTTTTTCGATGGCCTGGTCCTGACCAACGATGCGGCGGCGTAGTGCGGTTTCAAATTCCCCAGCATCGGCGCTGCGGCGGTTCGGATCGAGCACTGTAGCGAGGTTTGTTCTCATAAAGTGGCGTCTTTCCTATCGGAGGGCGTATCCACGCCTTCCTCTGTTTTCCCGGACTCTCCAGGCCTTTCGACTCCCCCACGGTTCCAGGGTTGACAAAATTTGTCACTTGGAACCGAGTCGCTTGCCTGACCCCATGCGCGTCCGGGGCTTACCTTGGAATAAGCAAGCGACTGGCCACGGGCAGGGAATGGATTGAGCGGCCGAAAACCCTGTATCTGGCTGGTTTTAGATGGCCGGCGACGATATTAGAACAGACCGCAGTGGAAAGTTAAGAGGGAGGAAGAGAAATAGTTTGCGCATGACGGAAAGGAAAATGGGAACAGGAAGATTATGACCATGAGTAACTGGCGAGGCATGTAGGTGCGGGATAGCATCCGGGTTAGGTAGGTGCCTGGAGGGACCGTTGCGCCGGTCGTCAGTTCTAACGATTGCTTCTGTCTCATGTGTGTTGTTTGGAGTAGCCGCCATGCGCCTGAATCCACGGCTCTCTTCGGCTTTCGCGGCGCAGTCGCGGAGTGCGCCAGCGGCGCCGGAAGCGGCCGCCGCAGCGGCGCCGGGCGCGCAACTGGTGCCAGTAAGTACAACCCTTTCGCCCACAGTGGGTCCGGCGGACATTCCTTCGCCACACCTTCAAACCACGCCAGCCACGGAAATTTACACCGCGAAGCGCGGCGAAAGCATTCCCGCCGTCGCCCACAAGTACTTAAACCGCACTGCCTATCAAACGTCCTCCGAACTCTCCGAAGCCATCCGCCGCACCAACGGAAAAGACAATGGCGACCGCTCCGGCAACATCCTCAAAGCAGGCGAGCAGATCACCATCCCCGGAATTCTTCCCGCACCCATTGTCGAAAAAACGGTTCCGGTCGCCAAAGATTTTGAAGTCCGCGCCATCTACCTCACCGGTATCATGGCCGCCAGCGACCACGGACTCGGCATCATTCGTCACTGGCGCCAAGTAGGCGGCAACGCCGTCGTCTTCGATATCAAAGATAGCGACGGCAACGTAAACATCCCCTTTGAGCATCCGCTGCTCGGCAAACACCAAGTCTATATCCACGACCTACCCAAGTTTGTCCACTTCCTGCACTCCGAAAACATGCATGCCATCGCCCGCATCGCCATCTTCCGCGACCAGCGCATGGTAACCGAGCATCCCGAACTCGCTGTGCAGTCCAGGAGAACAAAACAGCCTTGGCACGAGAACGGCAAACTGGTCTGGACCGATCCTTCGAATCCCAAAGTTCAGGACTACGATATCGCGCTAGCCAAATTCGTAGCCCAATCCGGCGCCGATGAAATTCAATTCGACTACGTCCGCTTTCCCGCCGAAGGCGATCAAGAAGACGCCAGCTTCGTCTATCAAGCCGAGCAAGACGGAAGCAATCAAGTTGCAGGCAGCAATAGCCCATGTGGAAACGGCCGCCTCGGCCGTCGTGCCGATGCGAAGAGAGGGGGAACCGTCAAAGAACCGAGCGCATGCAAGACAGAATCCCCGCACACCCTCCAACGCTCCGACGTAATCACCGCGTTCCTCAACAAAGCCTACGCCGAACTTCATCCCACCGGCGTTCTACTCTCGCTCGATGTCTTCGGCGTGATGGCCTGGCAGCGCCCCGTCGATCTCTCGCATACCGGACAGGATATCGTCGGCATGGCGAAATACTGCGACGTACTCTCGCCCATGATCTATCCCTCGCACTTCTTCGGCATGGATAACATCGCCCACCCTGGCGACGCCCCCGAGCACTTCATCGGCGAATCCATGCAGCGCTTCGCGCTGATCACAACAGGCAGTGGAGTAACAATCCGCCCTTGGCTGCAAGCCTTCCGCTGGCGCACCAAGACCTATTCGCCCGAGTACATCAAAGTGCAAGTAGCTACGGCCAAAGAAAAAGGCGGCATCGGCTTCTTGTTCTGGAACGCCGCCAACGACTACAGCAAACCGTACGCCGCCATGCCCGAAATGAAAGCCGCGAAGGATAAATACTTTCGCGGAGATGAATTGCCAGGAATAACCATAAAAGCAAGTCTGACGCCGGAGATAAACCCAAGTGCGATCGGTCCCATCTACTGACATTCGCGTGCCCTGCCCCCAAGCACCCGCTGGCGGTACAAAGTTCGGCGAGGCTGACCCCGCGTCGCGCGAGGAGTCCGCAGGGCCGCAACGTCGCAGGTCGACGCTCGAGATGAGACGGCGCCGATGAGGATCACAATGCTTCAGCTATAATGTCTTGTAACGCTGGTTGGGTTTTAGCGCCTCGCTCCCCGCAGTGCCAGGATTCAGCCCCGTTACAACCCGCAGTCGAAGGAGTCTGCATGGCAATTGAGAAGACGGAGCACATCTGGCACAATGGCAAGCTCATCCCCTGGGATGACGCGACGATTCACGTGATGTCGCACGTGGTCCACTACGGCTCCTCGGTGTTCGAGGGGATCCGCTGCTACGCGCCGCCTTCGGGGCCCGCGATCTTTCGCGCGCACGAGCACATTCAGCGGCTGCTCGATTCGGCCAAGGTCTACCGCATCGACGTCGACTACACCCGCCAGCAACTGGTGAAGGCCATGCTCGAAACCGTGAGCAGCAACTGCGTGTGGCCCTGCTACGTGCGGCCCATCGTTCTGCGTGGCTATGGCGAGGCGGGAGTGAATCCCTTCAACTCGCCCACCGAGGTTTACATCATCAATTATCCGTGGGGAAAATATCTCGGCGGCGAGGGCGAAGGCTGCGATGCATGCGTTTCCTCGTGGACGCGGATTGCGCCGAACACGCTGCCGGCCATGGCGAAGTCGGGCGCGAACTACATGAACTCGCAGCTTATCAAGATGGAAGCCATCGTCAACGGCTTTGCCGAAGGTATTGCGCTCGACGTGAATGGCTACGTGAGCGAAGGCTCGGGCGAAAACGTGTTCATCGTGCATCGCGAGAAACTGATCACGGCGCCGCTGGGCAATTCGGTGCTGCCCGGCATCACTCGCGATTCGACGTTGCAGATCGCGCGTGACCTGGGCATTCCAATCGTGGAGCAGATGATTCCGCGCGAGATGCTCTATATCGCCGACGAGGCCTTCTTCACCGGGACGGCCGCGGAGATCACTCCCATTCGCAGCGTGGACAAGATCAAAGTGGGCAAGGGCGAGATGGGCCCGATCACTAAGGCGATCCAGAAAGAGTTTTATGCCATCGTGCACGGCGAGAAGAACGACCGCCGCGGCTGGCTGACTCCGGTGGCGGTGCGGACGAAGCAACCTGTGGGAGTGTAGTCGGGCTTGCGAGTTTTTAAGATTGATTTGGGGGGCGCGATTCGTCGCGCCCCTTCCTTATTCCCGGCCCGCCCCACCGAATCGACCCGGGTGTCCCTCCTCGAGGGGGGCAATGAGTGGAACGACGCGGCCTTTAGTTCGTTTCGTTGCCGGCGGTTCACTCTAACCTGAAATCAGCAATTCGGAAGCCAAGGCCGTCGTGCCCCTGAAAATCACAGTTTTCGCACCCTGTGGTTGCCAACACCTTCGCTGCGCAATCGAGAGAGGCGCGAACAAGCCTTCCCCAACGCAAGGTGCTGTCCGGCTGCCGGAGTGAGAGTTCGTTACCTAGGTCATCTTGGGTAAGGTGAGGATTCGAGTCATCATATCAACAGCTAAAGAGCTTTGGAGGCAAGCGGCCTCCCAGGAAAACGCCTGCGATGAATATTGATGACCTGCTGCGGATTGCGACGGAACGGCGAGCCTCTGACTTGCATTTGAAGGTGGGAAACTATCCTCACCTGCGCATTGATGGCGAACTGGCGCCCTTGACCGAACAGCCGCGGGTTAGCGCGGAAGACATGCTAACCATGGCGTTCAGCATGATGTCGGCGCGGCAGAAGCAGAAATTCAAAGAGACCACGGAAATCGATATGGCCTACGGCGTGGCCGGGCTGGGGCGGTTCCGTGTGAACATCTTCCAGCAGCGCGGCAACGTTGGACTGGTGCTGCGCGTCATTCCCACCAAGATTCGGGCGCTCGATGAGTTGTTCCTGCCTAAGGTGGTGGAACAGATTTGCGAAATGCCGCGCGGGCTGGTGCTGGTGACGGGCGTGACCGGTTCCGGTAAGTCGACCACGCTGGCCGCCATGGTGGATCGCATCAACTCCAGCCGCGCCGAGCACATCATCACCATTGAAGACCCCATCGAATTTCTGCATCGCGATAAAAAGGGTTATGTGAACCAGCGCGAAATCGGAGTGGACACCCCCTCGTTCGGCGCGGCCTTGCGCGCTTCCTTGCGTCAGGATCCGGACGTGATTCTGGTGGGCGAAATGCGCGACCTGGAAACGATAACGACGGCGCTGCACGCGGCGGAAACCGGCCACATGGTGTTCTCGACGCTGCACACGCTGGACGCGGTGGAAACCATCAACCGCGTCATCTCCATTTTTCCGCCGCCCGAACAAAAACAGATTCGCCTGCAGTTGGCGGCGGTGTTGCGCGCCATTGTGAGCCAGCGTCTGGTCCGGCGCTGTGATTCCGAAGGACGCGTGCCCGCGGTGGAGGTCATGATCAATACTGCCTTTATCCGGGAAAGTATTCTTGTGCCCGAAAAAACGCGCTCGGTCCGCGACGCCATAGCGGCCGGCACGTCACAGTACGGAATGCAGACGTTTGACCAGTCGCTGTGGGATCTGTTCCAGGCGGGGCTGGTCAACTACGAAACTGCGCTGGAAAATGCCTCCAACGCCGACGACTTCAAGTTGCGCATGCAGGGCATCGCTTCTACCGCCGACATTTCACGCCAGTCGATGCAGTCGGCTGGGTACGGCGGACGGTAGGCCTCGGCCTCCGGTTCTCGGCTTCCGCCCCCCGGCTTCTAGTTCGACTTTTAGTTCGACTTTTTCCGGCCGCCAAAAGCCGGAAGCCGTTTTTCCATTCCGCTATTGTTTTCCCTCTCGTCATCAAAAGGTTTAACGTTAGCGCATGGCGTTCCCGCGACCCCAAAAGAAGTTCTATTCCGAGGAGGAATTGTACGAATACGCGGTGGGAGCGCTGGCGCGGCGCATGCGGACGGTTGCGGAATTGAAGCGCCTGCTACGCGCGCGGGTGGAAACTGAAACGGAGTACGGGCAGACGCTGGTGGAGCTGATCATCCGGCGATTGAAGGATCGCGGGTATCTGAACGATTCGCAGTATGCCGCGTATTTCTCGTCGCTGCGGCGGGACAATCAGAAGTTTGGGCGGATGCGCGTGGTCACCGATCTGAAGAACAAGGGAATGCACGGCGACGTGATTGAGAAGGCCGTGGACGCGGCCTATGAGGGCGTGAGCGAAGAAAAACAGGCGCGCGAATTTCTGCGGCGGAAGCGTCTGGTGAAACCAAGAAATCAAAAAGAGACGGCGCGCATCTTCCGTCAATTGGCTCGGGGCGGCTTCGGCAGCAAGACGATCTTCACCATTTTGAAGCACTGGAATGTGGATGAGGAGACCTTGACCGAGTTGGAAAGCGAAAGCGCGTGACGGCCAACGATGGAAGCGCTTCGAGCAGGCCCTCTCGGAGCCTCCAAGCGTGAAGATGCACTTGGCAAGAGGCTTTTCGATGTTGCATACTCCTAGGCCTATTCCCAAAACCGTTTCTCAGGAGGGGTTATGAAGTTCCACCTGAAAGTGATTCTCGCCGCATTGTTGTTCAGCGCAGTTCCCATCGTGCTGACTCAGGATGCGGCTACGGATGCGAAAAAGGGCGCCGAAGACACGGGAGCAGCGACCAAGAAGGCGGCCAAGGCCACCGAAAAGGGGGCCGACGAGACTGGGGTTGCGGCCAAGAAGGGTGCGAAGGCGACTGGAAGCGCCAGCAAGAAGGCTGGTACAACCGTTGGCAAAGGCACAGAGAAGGCCGCCGACAAAACCGGTCATGAAACCAAGGTAGCCGCTAAAGACACCGCCAAAGGCACTGAGAAAGTCGCGAAGAAGACGGGTAGCGGCGTCAAGACGGGTACCGAGGCCACTGGGCACGAAATGAAAAAGGCTGGAGAGAAAACCGGCGACGCGATCAAGCCGCAGTAACGAATGCAAGATTTTGTGCAATGAAGGGCCGCGCTGGAGTTCTGCGCGGCCTTTTTCCTCGAAGCTAGTGGTTTCGTTCCCCGTTCTCTCCGCGTCCTCCGTGTCGCCTGCGATTTTCATTTAGAATTGGCTGTCATCGTGACTAACATGCTGACTGGGTCTGAAATCCGCCGCAAGTTCCTCGACTTCTTTGTGCAGAAAGGGCACAAGGAGGTGCATTCCTCGTCGCTGGTGCCAGCGAATGATCCCACGCTGCTGTTCACGAACGCAGGCATGAATCAGTTCAAAGACGTTTTTCTGGGACTGGAGAAGCGCGACTACCCCCGCGCCACCACTTCGCAGAAATGCGTGCGCGCCGGCGGCAAGCACAACGATCTGGAAAATGTGGGGTTCACCAACCGGCATCACACGTTTTTCGAGATGCTGGGGAATTTTTCATTTGGCGATTACTTCAAGAAAGACGCCGTCGCCTACGCCTGGGAATTGATTACCTCGAAGGAGTGGTTCGGAATCGATAAGAGCAAGCTGTACGTGACCATTTTCAAAGGCGAAGCGGGCATCGAGCGCGATACCGAAGCATATGACCTATGGGTTGGGCAGGGCGTGCCGAAGGATCGCATCTTTGAAATGGGGCTGAAGGACAATTTCTGGCAGATGGGCGACACCGGGCCCTGCGGCCCGTGCAGCGAGATTCACTATGACATGGGCGCGATTGCTTCGGATCAGGGGCACACGGATTGCGCGTTTAGCTGCGATTGCGGGCGCTATGTCGAGATCTGGAATCTGGTGTTCATGCAGTTCGACCGCGATGTGAGCGGGAAGCTGAATCCCTTGCCCCAGCCGTCGATTGATACGGGCATGGGGTTGGAGCGGGTTGCGGCGGTGTTGCAGGGGGTAATCTCCAGCTACGAGACGGATTTGTTTACGCCGCTGGTTGACAGGGCAGCGCAACTCATGGGCAAAACCGGGTTGCTCACCAAGGTCGTGGGCGAGCCGGAGCATACGGCCGCCTCGCTGCGAGTCATTGCCGATCACTCGCGGGCCGTGACGTTCCTAATTTCCGACGGTGTTCTTCCCTCCAATGAGGGAAGAGGCTACGTTCTGCGAAAAATAATCCGAAGGGCTATTCTCCACGGGCGCAAAGGACATGCCGAGGGCCCCTTTCTCCACCAGATGGTCTACTCCGTTGTCGATCTAATGAAGGATGCATATCCCGAGCTGGTTGACGCAGCGGATCGAGTTGCGAGGGTCGTGAAGGAGGAAGAGACGCGATTCGCGCGAACCCTCGACGTCGGGCTAGAGAAGCTCGAACAAGATTTTCAACCGCTGCGGGCGGAGAAATTCCTCGCTGAACATCCGGGCAGCACCCCAGAAGAGGCGAAAAAGATTTTTGCAGAGCGCGTGACGCTGTCGGATTGGGGGAACTTGGCTCCAAACCTTCGGCCAGTCTACCGCGGCGATAAAGCCTTTCGCCTGTATGACACGTTCGGATTGCCGCGAGACTTCATCGAGGACGCCTGCCGGGACAACGGATTTGTTCTGGACGAAGCGGGCTTCGATCGCGCGATGGAAGAGCAGAAGACCCGTGCTCGCGCTTCTTGGAAAGGTGCAGCGAAACAAACGGCTAATCCTGCCTATCAGCAGCTTCCGAGGTCTATCTTCGAGGGTTATCGGCAGACTCGCTCGAACGGCTCCGAGGTGCTGGCCATCATTCACAACGGACAGGGGGCGACGGAACTCAAGGCCGGCGACTCCGGTGAACTCATTCTCGACCACACACCGTTCTATGCCGAATCTGGCGGTCAAGTTGGGGATCGCGGGTGGCTGGTGCAAACGGGGCGTCACCTCCCGGGAGCCGATCCCGAGACTCGGGTTCCATATTTCGGCTATCAAAGCTCTCCTTATGTCCTCGCGGAGGTGACGGGATGTTATTCGCCGATTCAGGGTGTGCGGGCGCATCAGGTGGTTGCAAAACAGACATTGCGCGTGGGCGATAGAGTCGATGCGGTGGTCAATGCGGACATTCGGGAATCGACCATGCGCAATCACACGGCTACGCATTTGCTTCATGCTGGACTGCGCGAAGTTTTGGGGAAGCATGTAAAGCAGGCGGGGTCCCTGGTGGCGCCGAATCATTTGCGGTTTGATTTTTCGCACTTTACTGCCGTCGAAGA
>Ga0182015_10006978_pt1 | contig 11141 bp, 9 predicted proteins | sample 712P3MmetaG_FD_120478 | JGI IMG/M metagenome (GOLD analysis project Ga0182015, IMG submission 120478) | Permafrost microbial communities from Stordalen Mire, Sweden - 712P3M metaG | ecosystem: Environmental > Terrestrial > Soil > Wetlands > Permafrost | place: Sweden: Stordalen | collected...
CCGATGAGCCTCGCCGGCAACAAGTAGCCCGTCGGTACCGCATTGGCGCGCTGTCTTAAGCATTCCTAGAGTGACATCGAGACCAGCGGCGCGAAATCCTAGTTGCTCATAGCGCCTAACCCAGCGTCCCGTTCCGCATCCGACATCAAGAGACCGGGCGCCCGGTGGGATTCTCGCGAGCGCCAGAGCTCGCCGAACAGCCTGAAATTGCTGTCTGTCGATTAGTTGGTTGAACCACGCCGGCGCGCCTGGATGCAAGACCGGAGCAATTCCTGACGGATCAGCAGAGCGAAAATCGTCCGCTATGCTCGCCCAGTATTCTTTTGGTGAGTAGCCGCTCATGCTGTTTTGGCGGAATTCCCGCGTGATTCATGACTCCTGGGTTAGAGTTTGTATGCCAGGTCGCGCCTTTCGCTGCAAGATTTCTTCAAGAATTACGGCGAGATCATGACCGTTGCGATCCCAAGTATACCGCCGCGCAGTTTCACACGCTTTCTTGCCAAGCCGGTTACGGAGTTCTTTGCCTTCGTAGAGACGCCGAATCATTGTGGCAAGCTTGTCCGCATCTGTTGGATCGTCGAGCACCATTGCGTCAACATCGTTCGTCACTATTTCTGATACTCCGGCCGCTGCGGAGACGATCACAGGCAACCCGCAAGCCATCGCTTCGGCCGGCGGTATCCCATAAGATTCCTGGAGGGAAGGCCCGGCATAGGCATCAGCCGCAGCGTAGTAAAATTCAATGTCTTTGCGCGGCGGCAAAAAAAGCACGCGATCGTCCAGCTTTTTCTCAGTGATGAGCTCTCGGCAGGAAGACTGGTCCTCGCGGCTCACAATGAGCAATACGACCGGCAGATCGCGCAAATGCGCCAGTGCGTCGAGAAGCACGGGGACCCCTTTATTCCGCCAATCATTGCCCACCAGAATCAGAGTGAACTGGTTTTCCGCGAGCTTCAGTTCCTCCCGCGCTCGCCCGCGGAGCACCGCGCGAACCGTCGTATTAAACACCGAGTGGTCCAGACCAAGATGAAGGACAGGGATGCGGTCGGTTCGCCCATAAAATTGTTTGAGCTCGCGGGCAGTTTTGCGCGAATAGACTATGAGCTTCGTCTCGCAATTTTTGTAGGCGCGCCCCTCCATCAAAACTGAAATGCCGTAATAAAGCTTACGATGGAGCAGTCGCGGCCACTCCCAAATGAGATTTCGCAAAAAACTCATCCCTCCGCGTACCTGCCGCGTGTATTCGGCAAAAACAATGTGCACGCAGATGGCATCGGCATCCAGGCAATTCGCGCCCGCGCTAAAAACCAGATCGTGCCGCAAGTTCCGGAAGCGCTCGTCCCAGTAACGCCAAAGCCGATTAGCCGCCAGCCACCACAGGAAGTTTAAGAGATGCGGACCGGACAGCTTCGGAATGCGATGCCATGTGAATTTAGACTCGTCAAAATCCTCAACACGCTGGCTGTAAACGTGGATATCAAATTCATCGGGCAGGTGCGACAGCCACTCGACTGTGATTCGCTCGCTTCCGTGCCGTTTGTCGAGAAACGGAGAAACCACCGCGAGACGAGGTTTAGGCTTGATTGGACCCATCAATCATACTCTCACGATAGGTACAGGCTGAATCGAGCTCTTCTTTCCAAAGCCGCTGCCTCCGGAATCATGCAACACCGTGCCACGTCCTCTTTATCAGAATTGGAATCCGCCCCGAGCGCGTTGCAGGGGAGAAGATGCTTGCGAGAGATTCGGTGTGCTCGCTTGGATTTCCGGCAGCCTAAAGAGAATTCCCACCAGAAGCCATAAGTAGACATTGTAGACATAATTTTGATAAGCCGATAATCCCCCAAAAGTCATCGGATAAAGGAGCAGGAAAACGAACCAAAATATTGCGAACGCGATGGGGAAAAAACGTGTTTGTCGGAGGCGCCGCACTACACCCCAACTGTAGTACACGAGTGCAGCGGTCCAAAGAATCCAAAGGAATGGGGCAATGATTCCCATTTCGACGATCAATACTCCATATCCCTCTTCGACCCAGAGGTTTAGGGCGGGAGTCCCTGTTAGCTTGGCGACATACTGACCTCCCAGAGACGCGGTACCGATACCATTACCCAGCAGCCAATTTGGCCCACTGAAAACAGCTAGTAGGTTTCTGAGCGGGTAATCCCAAGTACGGTCCTCTAGCTGATAGGCGGAACTGCTCGGCAAGAGAGTCTCTGCATAATACGCAATTCGCGAACCCGCCTCCTGTGGGAACAGCAAGAGAATCAATACAAGGCCCATTGCGCCGACAATGACGGAGCGGCGGATCGCCTTGATCATTCGGTGAGCTTGACGCTGACGCCAAGGCGCGCCCCATAGAAAACCGGCCCCCAAGACCAACGCACTGATCAAGACGAACATGACCGCTCCCCGGGAACCACTGAGCAGGGTCGCCACGCCTACAATTCCGATTGCAAGGAGGACGATTTTGCTCCTGCGCAAGTTAGCCAACAGCAGGTAACCGCTGGCTCCTAGAACAAGAATAAAGGCTAGGATCAGGAATAGTGCAAATCGAGGTGAGCTAACAAAAACGGAATCCGGCAAGGAAAAGAGCTGATTGGAAATCGGTGTGGCCTTTTCAAGATTTCCGAGGTCTCGAAGTTCTGGCGCTAGCCTTGCAGGATTCAGAAAGGAATTCCCAAGAATGGCCTGTGCGATTCCTAGCGCGGCAATGAATCCTCCAAGCGACGCATTCACAACCAGAAATCTTCTGAGATCCTCATCACCTCGGATCAAAGCATAGCCGACGTACATGAACGGTATGTAGTAGAAATAAGTCTTGAAGCCAAGCAGGCCATACAGAATGTGAGGTGAGTTTTGATTGAAGACTTGCACAACTCCCAGCAGGAAGAAAAGGCTCAGGAATAGCAAAAAAGGCGCCCGAAAGCGCTTTTCCCGTCCCTTGCGGACTGCCGCAAAAAAGGAAATATATATAAGCGCCGCAAGGATATCCTTGCCAAAAAAGAGCGCAATGCCGTTGTCCATATATTTCCGGAACAGGTCTTCGAAAAGCATCCAGACTAGAAAGAGATAAAACCCGGTGCGCCAATTTCGGAAAATTGTTACGACCACAAAGAAACCGACAAGCCCGGCTGCGGCAAAAATCAGCGCTCGTTCGTCCTTGCCGCTGATCGCACTTCCGACTTGCCACGCTAGCAATATAGCTAGTGCAAAAACGCCTAACCCCATCAGAGTTTGGCTTCTCATAGCGGGAATCCGTAAGCTCAACAATTTTTGAATTGCCTCCGAAGACTTCTCCGGGAAAATTTGATTTAGCTTGATTCTTCTCGACGCTCGTATTCTATCCCAGACAAGAAAATAGTGCCTAAATGGCCAAAGATGCGCATGACGAGCATTTGTCGCTTCGGCTACCGACTGATAAGAAATGCCAGTGACCGGTTAGCGCGCGCAAGAATGGCGCAAGATACCGGCGCTCGGGTATGAATCTCCGACCGCCCGCGTTACGTCTTCGTTCCCCAAGTCGCCAGGATGTGAGAGGTGTAGTCTCCCTCCGTCAGCCACCTTACTTGGTAGCCGAGCGCCCGGAGGCGTAAAGGGATCGAAAGCGATGGCGGTTCTTGTCCGGCGGAGTGGAGCTCGATGGCTAAAATCGGGTGGAACTCCTCCAACGTGCGCATTGCCCCTCGCAATACCAACTCCTCGGCTCCTTCGACGTCAATTTTAATAAAGTGCACAGAAATTCTTCGCTGGATAATGAAATCATCGATAGAAATGGAAGGCACTGTAAAAGTTCCTTGATTGTCGCTCTCACGAACGGGTCCAGCGACGAGTGTCGGCTCGTCAACTGGGAAGTCGAAGCTGGTTTCCCCGGAACGATCAGTTACAGCAGAGCGCTCCACGGTGACATTCGTAATACGATTTAAGTTCAGGTTTTCTTCGAGGACGCGATAATTCGCCGGTAGCGGCTCAAAAGCGATCACACTCCCGTCGGGTCCTACGAGCTTGGAAAACAGGAGCGAATAAAAACCACTCTGTGCGCCGAGATCCAGCACTCTCATTCCCGCAGTCACTTGTTGTTTGATCATTCCAACGACTTCAGGCTCCCATGAGCCATATGCGAAGCTCCGGTGGATTTGCCAATCCACCCTCATGCGATAACCCCTCAATACTCCCTCGCACGGCAAGACGGGGTAACGATCCATAGATACGCGGTTTAGGAGCGAATGTATCAAGGTCGCCAGTCGATTCGGCGATTCGCGCCTGCCCCTTAAGAGAGTCTTCAGATTCTCAGGGAACCAGTGCGACACTCTAATGATGATTTCTGGTATGGTCATCAGTCATTCGCTATGAGGCTGTGCGGAAACGACCATTCAACCTCATCATCCTCGGCCGAAAAAGATCTCGTCTAGGTATCTGGTTCGAAACGTGCGCTATAGCTAGTTAGCTCTTTGCAGGAGAAAAAAGTGACAATCTCCTGTTAGCGCTGGGCCTCTCATGAATGGGGCAAGCGCCCTCAAAAAAGGCACCAGAAACCTGCGTCCCGTCAGAGGGAAATCTCCCTCGGGATGAACAAAATGCTCCACGAGCCGCAGTCCTGTCCGAGGAATAATTTGCCTTGTAAAAAGGTCCAAGTGGATTGGGGTAATGTGCTCAGGGGAGGTCTTGTCCATCGCCCGAACTTCCCCCCGAACCAAAAACTTCACACGCGCGGGAATATTGTCCACGTTGGGGGTGGTCAAGATCGCGACGCCATTTTCGTTAAGGAGCCGCTGAATGCTCCGCAAAAACGCAGCAGGGTTTTCCAAATGTTCAATCACTTCCACGGATGTAATCAGATCAAACTTGGAGGAAAATTTGCTATCGAACTCAGGATCGTCGAAGTTGACCTGGACGAATTCAGAATTGAGCTCGAAATTGTTATCTAGATCCGCTGCGGTAACTTGAAATCCAGCAGCTGACAGCCGCTCGACGAGAGCGCCGCTCCAGGCTCCGAGATCTAAGGCCTTCTGACCCGGCTTCTTATATCGCAAGGCAGTTTCCACGACTCGTTCGTGCGTTCCGCGCAAAGCTCTAACAGCTCGCATCTCTGCCTTCCTTGCGGTTCAGTTGGCGTGCATTCGAGCCTTTTGAAATGTCTCGATACATTGAGGCGTGCTGCATGATGAACCGTTCTACCGAGAATTCCTTCAACGCCCGCCCACGAGCCATGGAGCCAAGCTCTTCAATTTTTATCCGGTCTGCCGCAACGAGTTTGAGGCAGGAATATAGCTCGTCGGAGTTCCCCGGCCTGAATTTGAGACCCGCTCCTCCGACCACTTCCGCGAGTCCGCCAATATCAGCGACGATTACGGCGCCGCCTAACATCATCTGTTCTATGGCTGCCAATCCAGCGGTTTCTTCCCACTCGGAAGGCATGACCAAAATTTGGATGGCACGCAACGCTCTGTCGAGGTCCGCACCTCTTAGGTCGCCCGTGAAGATAACCATATTATTCAGACTCAGTTTGTCAGAAAGGGCTTTGAGTTCTGCGTGCTGAGGTCCATCCCCAATGAAAGTGAGACTAAAAGCAACGCAGCTGTTTTCGAGATGTTTGGCGGCTTTGATAAGCACAGGCAGTCCTTTTTCTTGGACCAAGCGTCCCACGTATCCAATCTGCAGGCTGTTCCCACTATCCGGCGAGCCATTTGGCGGTCGCGAGCCTGACTCCGGAGTGCCATGATATATCGTGAGAGAATGGGGAAGAGCAATTCGCGTCGCTACGTGATTTGTCACTGCGACGTTTCTGGCGACGCGCTCGCACAGCCATCTTCTGGGAAAAGTGAAGAGGAGATTGCGCACACTCCCAAGCTTGCCCAGATTTCGTGTATTGCAATCTACACATTTCCCATAGCGGCCAGCCATGAAATGCCCTGGACACACAGTGCGATCCGGTTCGAATAGGAGCAAGCCGTTGGGGCAATTCGCTTGGTATCCATGATGTTCGACAATCGTCGGCTTGCGAAGCAAGTACCCTACGACGAGCGGAAGGAGCGTTGGGCCGGCGAGATGGATGACATCTGCCATTCGAATTTCGCGAATGAAATCCACGAAGCCCGGGTTGCGAATAACACGATACGGCAACTGCGAATCATTCATATTTCCCGCAGGGGTTTGCGTGAGCAGCGTGACTTCGATCGTTTCTTCGTAATCTTCTTTTGAACAACTGGCCAGTCCATCGGCCAGCGTCTTCACGATTGTTTGGACGCCTCCAACGGATGGCGCCCAATCCCGCGCGTAGATCAGAAGCTTCATGGATCAATCCTATTTTCCGCTAGCGCTTCCGCGAAGCCCAAAGCGATTCGATCCCAGGAAAAATACTTTCGTTGTACGCGCAAACTCCTCTCGTGAAGTTGCTGCCAATAGAGTTGATTCCCAAGCACACGCGAAAGAGCCCCACCCAAAGTCTCGCTGTCGCCGTACGGGACCAGCTCGACGCCGGCCTCTGCGAGAGGCGTACCTTCTGCCGCTCCGGCATACGCGATGATAGGAAGTCCGCACGCGATTCCCGCGAGGGCACTGCCGCGTCGCGGAAAAAGCTTTCCGCGAATGCAGAGCATCGCATCGGATTCGCCGAGAACGCGGCTGACCTCTTCCGCGCTGCGAAGTCCCAGATTCAACACCTCCACCGAGGATCCCTTAAAGGCGCGGTCGATCTCTGCATTTGCTTCCGCAGTTCCGCGGCCAAGAAACACCACCCGAAGTTGCGTGCCCTTCGATGCGACTGAGCGCGTCGCTTTAGAAATATCATTTACCTCGCGCTGGCGATGTGGCGGATCACTTAAGCAGAAGATGGCGACAGTCTTCCGGCCGTTCTCTTCGCATTTGCTTCGCGGCAATGGTTCGGGGATATTGGCTCCGATGGGTATATAGACGGATTTAGTTTCATTCTTTGGCAACCAAGGAATACTCTCGAGAGGATCGGCAAAGATGGCTTTTTCGGCGCGCTGGTACAGAGCGCGGACAGCCCAATCCTGGCATCCTGTGCGAATGCGGTCAATCCATCGCGAGCCACCGTAGCCGAAAGGTTCATGAAACGCGACCGCGCAGCGCACACCGCGTCGCCGAAGAATTGCGAGCACCGCAACTGCTCCAAACGGAAATCCGTGCCGAGACCACGCAAGCGCCGTATATTGCAAAAGGACCCAGTGACCGCGCCACTCGGCGCTCTCTCGCCAAACTTCCCGCAGTCCGTTGAACCATCCGTCTTCCAGCCAGCGAACTCGCTCCAATCTCATTCGGGTCCCCCGCTCGTCCAATGCTTTTGATAGAAACGCGCAGTAGTCAGCCACGCCATCGGTAGGTGTATCAGGCCGGCCAAGCAGAGCAACCCACGTTTGCGATAGGACAGCGTCAATCATCATGGATTTGGGAGCACCGTCTCCTCACTCCAGGTTCGTCGCCAGCGCTCGTAATTTCATGTTCGCCCGCCGAACTCTGTCTAGCAGATCCGCCCGCTCCTTCGGAACGGCCACTACATTTTCAAATGAATCTATTCGCCGATCATAAACCGCCTGCACCAGGTAGTCCCATTCTTTTAAGAGCTGTACAACCAGCGCCACAGATTTTCCATCCCGGGATAGACATACTTCGTTTGCTTCTACCCACATGATTGGCCGTGTCTTTGTAACTGCAGCTTGGGCTCCTTCTAGAACGCGACACTCAGCTCCTTCTACGTCGATCTTTAGGAAGTCTATTTTTTCGATCTTCTCGTCCGACATCCAACTGTCCAGAGTGCAAGATAGAACAGAAACTCTTGCGCGCTCGCCGTCTGCGTTGAAAATTGCGCCCCAACCGGATTCGCCAGGCATGGGACTTCGATAAAAAGGAACTTCGTCCCCGGAATTGCTTACGACGCAGTTATAGGTCTTGATCCATGGGTAAGGGTAGGAATTTCTTACCAGGCGCGAGAAGCTGTCCGGGTCAGGCTCAAATGAGTGAACCGCTCCGGCCTCGGCCACCAAAGCAGCCGAAATAACCGAGAAATAGCCAATTTGAGCCCCAACATCGACACAAATCATGCCCGGACAGAGCACTTCTTTGAGAAGCGACACCAGTTCCGTTTCGTAGCACCCAGTCCACATCAGGCGTCCGATCCGCTCGCTTAATGGAACTGTCACACGGGCGCCCCTGACCGGATTACAGTCGGCTTCAGAAGTGAATCGGCTTGCTATGCTGCCAACTGTGTTCGTCAGCCTTTCCTTTCCACGGAATCGTACAGGCGCCATGATTCCACCGACGCGATTTGCGACTATTCGCGAAAACGAAAACGCATTTTGCAGGTTCAAGTGCGACTCTCAGGAGAACACAGAAGACCCGACATCGTCACGAATTCGCGTCATTTGCGTAAGAACTTGCGAGCTTCCTAGCGCAACACCAGACCATAGGCGTGTCCTCACCTTGAACCTCGAGAACCGAGCCGCCGCAAGCTTTCACTACCTCAACAACGCTCTGCACCCCTATTGCCGTGCCATGCCAGCTCTTGCCCGCCATGTTAGGATCGAATCCAAACACCTGAGCAACCGACCGGCTCAGTGCCGGCAAGCGAAGCGCCCAAAGAGCATCTATAAATCTCCACGCTAAGTTTCCCTTCCAGTTCATTGTGGACTTTTTCGTTCCGTTGAACTGGAAGAGACATATCCCATGTTCTCTCAAAACTCGCAGCAACTCCCGAATATATCCGCAGACCGCCTTGTCATCGGGCAGGTGCTGCAACACGAGATAGCTGAACGCGAATTCCATGGATTCGCTAGGGACGCCGCGCAGGTCTACACCATTCGCTTGTCTCCATTCGATGTTTCCGGCACTTTTCAGGATTTCCCTCGCTCGATCAAGCATCTGAACGGAAATGTCCAAAGCTATTACGCGAGAGAAACGAACTGCGAAGCTGTGAGTCATCCGGCCGGCACCACACCCCAATTCGAGCATTGCCTTGCCCACGGGCGCGAAACCGGCGCGATCCAACGCCGGCCCTACGAGGCGTTCGTAGTCTTCGTCGCCTGACTTTAGGAAGTTCGCGACATCCCAATCCTTGCGCCAGGACGCGATGTAATAGAATGCATCCTTACGGGCGCGCGCATCCCACTCCTGCCGCATGGATTCAGCTCTGCCCATGACATTCTCCTCGAACGGATCAAACGATCCGGTTCTACCCTAGTTTCGCTTGACCATGCGTCAATGCTGCCCAAACATATTCTAGGTCGGCCCATCCAAAAAGACGCGCCGCAGCAATTCCAGCTATATATAGTGAAACTCCCGCAACGAATTTCACGACAGCCGATCCCGGTACAAACCTCGCTAGCCATAGCGCTCCTAATGCCACAGTGAGCGCCGGTATCGCCCAGCGCAGGCCCTCCATAACTAGCGCGCGTGCTTGGCGAAAAGCCAGCGGCACAACGAGCCATGCCAGACTATAACTTATCAAAGTGGCCCAAGCGGCGCCCAGTGCCGCATATCGTGGTATCAGGTACAAATTCAAAGCCACATTGCTTAATGCACCGACAGCCGTCGGCACCAAAAGGTATTTTTGAAGATTCCTGGCCACGATTGCATTCATTACAACTGCCGCGAAAAAAATGCTCACTTCAGACCAAATTAGTACGGCGAGCAACGGTATCGCAGCCGCGAACTGCTTGCCATAAAGAAGGTTTACGATGTAGCCGGCTCCCGTCGTAATCACCAGGCAAACGGCGCAGGCAAGCACCATGAAGTAACGAAAGGTCCGGTCAAGATAAGCGCGGAAAGCTTCGTGATCGTTCGCGCTGATGGAAAGAATGGGGACCAGTGAAGCAATTAACGCTGCCGGAAGCATTTCGAACATCTCGCTTACTCTGACCGCGGCGACGTATTGGCCCAATGTCGAGTCATTCACCATATTGTGCAGCATCACCTGATCAATGCGCATGTATACTGAGGCTAGAAGTGAGCTGAAAGCTAGAGGTGCTGCGCTGGCTAGGTAAAATCGTGCGCGATCCGCGCTGACTTCACGCAAACGGGGCAGAAACCTGCGACTGAAGCTCCAGATCAAAATGGCCTCGAGGGTTGCCACGATGAATCGCCAAACAATCACCGTAATGAGACGTGCCTGCAACCACGCCAGCGCCAGAACCAACAAGAGCCATAAAAACTGTCGCAAAAGGTTGATGCCCGCTGAATACCATTGCTTCAAATCCACCAGGAAAACCACCCCGGGAAGCCGGAGCGGCGAAAGCAAGAGCATTTCCATTACAGCGAAAATAAGCAGGAAATGTAAATGGCCCTTGTAGCCCAGAAAGGGAGCGATCACCAACGACAAGATGGTGGCGCCGATAGCGAATATGACGCAGAGCCTCGTTCCGGTTCTGAGAATGTTCGTAGCCTGGTTCCGATCAATGGACGCTTCTCTGGCCATGATCGAATCGATTCCAAAGGTTGCCAACCAGCCAAAGAGCGTTGCGTAAGCGTAGATTGCGCCGAATTCGCCAAGTTTTTCACTCCCTAGATAGCGTGCCAGAATAACGGATGCCCCTCCCGATAGAACAATCGAGATTCCACGGCCACCGAGCAGCGCGGCAGTATTTTGCAGCACACGCGTCCGCATTCTTAGACTTCTTTTTGCCGGTTGAGTTCCCATAATTTTGAAGCTTTGCGAACGGCGGAAGCCTTTCAAATTCTGGACCTGCAAAATGTTTCGCTCGCTATCTTCTGTTGGCACAGGATTCTAGGGCTCTTTATTTTGTTCTTTGAGTTGCCGCAGATCTTCCTGTTCAATATGGCCCATCAATCGTCCGCGCCCGGTGAAGTATGCTTTTAAAGTCCGAACGGTTTGCGCCGGAACGACCGCCACTTGATTGTACGCTGCATCACGCCAGGAAATCGGGCCTCGCGCCGGAATCAAGTGCGTGCCCCATTGGAAAATGAGGCCCAAGTTCCAGGCGATCAATGCCGCCGTAACGATCGATGCAAATAGCGCGGCGCGATGTTCCTGCCACGCGCGCCCCAGCCAATCGAAGAATGCTGCCAGTCCGAGAACGAAGATCGGCGTTAATGAAATAAAGAATCGATTGCCGTAAGACGACAAACCATCCCAATCGGGATGCAGGGAAATCAGAATATAGAAGGCC
>Ga0182015_10006979_pt1 | contig 11140 bp, 8 predicted proteins | sample 712P3MmetaG_FD_120478 | JGI IMG/M metagenome (GOLD analysis project Ga0182015, IMG submission 120478) | Permafrost microbial communities from Stordalen Mire, Sweden - 712P3M metaG | ecosystem: Environmental > Terrestrial > Soil > Wetlands > Permafrost | place: Sweden: Stordalen | collected...
AGCGTGCCGCCGAGCGCCGGGACGAGCAGCGGCGGCTCGCCGGTGACGGCCGCGATGGCGCCGGCCAGCAGGGGCGTGAACTGGTTGTCCAGCGGTGTCCGGGAGGCGGGCATGCCCATCTCGGCCGTGACCTCGGCATCGGGCGCCACCTTGGCGATATGCGTCTCGATCGCGGCCAGGACCCGGGCCGGATCCTGGCCGCTGACCAGCCGCACGTCCAGCCGCGCGGTCGCCTCGTTCGGGATGATCGTGCGCTTCAGGTCCCCGGTCTCGATGCCGTTGATGGTCAGCGTGGGGATCGCCCCGAGCCGGTGGTAGTAGTCGAGCTCCCCGTGCGCGGGGTCCATCTCCGCGACGCCAGCGTCGGCGAGCACCCGGGCCAGGTCGAGTGGCATTTCTGCGTATGCCGCCTCGTCGGCGGCCGGCACCGGCGGAACGTCGTCGTAGAAACCCTCGATGACGACCCGGCCGGCCTTGTCCCGCATCGATGCCAGCGCCGACACGAGTGTCCACGCCGGATTCGCGACGACGTTGCCGAAGTTCCCGGAGTGCAGCGGGCGGCTGGCACCGCGGCAGGTCAGCCGGACCGCGAGAGCGCCCCGCACCCCGTGCACGACGCACCACCGGCCGGATGCGTGGACCGGCCCGTCGCTCCAGATGACCACATCAGCGGCCAGCAGGCCGGCGTTGTCCGTGACGAGGGCAGCGAGGTGCGGACTGCCGAGCTCCTCCTCGCCGTCGAGGATGAACTTCACGCAGCACGGGTAACCGCCGTCAGCCTCGAGCAGCAGGCGCAGCGCCTGCAGGTGCGCGAAATGCTGACCCTTGTTGTCACCGGTTCCGCGTCCCCAGATCCGTCCTTCGCGGATGACCGGCACGAACGGCTCGGTGTGCCACAGCGCGAGGGGACCGGCAGGCTGCACGTCATAGTGGCCGTAGATCAGGACCGTGGGCGTCCCGGCCGGGCCGGCGCGGTGGCCGAAGACGGCCGGGCGGCCAGGCGTGTCGATGACGCGGGTCTCCAGGCCAGCCAGCTTCATCTCGCGCACGGCCCGATGGGTCGCGGCCGGGAATCCCTCGCCGGTTGCACTCACGCTCGGCTGCGCCAGGTAGTCCAGCAGCCGGTCCAGCATCAGCTCTTTCCGGTCAGCATCCAAGTTGGCGGTCACGGCATCAGCGGGACGTCCCCGCTCATCGTCTGGCAACGCCATCCAAGGCTCCGTTCGGTCGGTCATCAGCAACTGCTGCCCATCTCAATTAGATATCGCCACCGACATTAGATATCGCCACCGACGACCCTGGGGGCACGCCGTGGTCGCTCTTCATCGCGCTGCACCCGGACGACCGGCGGACAGACGGCCGGCCCACCAGGCAGGGCTGAGCCGGCCGGACAACGTGTCACCGATCCTTCCTGGCCCGCCAGCCCTTGTCTGACCGCTCGGCGAACCCTGCGGCCGCGAGCGATCCCAGGCACCGGATGGCCGTGTCCAGGCCGACGCCGGCCGACGCCGCGATCGCGGCCGGACCGCTGCCGCCGCGGGCTGGGATGGCCTCCAGCACCGCGCGGGTTTCCGGGTCCAGGTCGTCACGCGGCACCGCCGGGCCGCGGCGCGGGCCGCCGAGTTCCTGGCCGGCCGACGAGACGTGCTCAAGCACGTCCCGCGCGCCGGTCACCAGGATCGCGCCCCACTCCCTGATGAGCTCGGTCCCCTCGGACCCGCGGCCAGCGACATCGCGTGTCCGCCCGCAGCGACGCTCAGCACTTGCCCGGCGACCGCCTGCGGGTCACGGAAGGCAGTGACCCCGTCGATCAGGGAGATATGGCCCTGTTGTCGCATACTGATACGGCCCCGCCGCCCTCTTTTAGGTATGCCTAAATCAGGTATACCAAGATTAGGAGGATGACTCCGGTGCGCTCGTTCTCCCCGGCGGTGGAGGACTACCTCAAGGCCATCTACCGGCTGGAGAGCGAGGCGGGCGGTCCGGTGAAAACCAGCGCTCTGGGCGGCTGGCTGGGCGTGACGCCACCGTCGGCCTCGGGGATGCTGAAGAAGCTGGACGACCTGCGGCTGGTCATCTACGTTCCCTACCGGGGCGTGCGTCTGAGCGAGGCCGGCCGGGGGGCGGCCGTCGCGGTCGTGCGCCGGCACCGCCTCCTGGAGGCCTTCCTGGCCGAGACCCTGGGGCTGTCCTGGGACAAGGTCCACGACGAGGCCGAGGCGCTGGAGCACGCCCTGTCACCCGGGCTGTGCGAGGTGATAGCGGCCAGGCTGGGCGACCCGCGGACCGATCCGCACGGCGATCCCATCCCCACCCGCGACGGGCGGCTGATCGAGGCACCCAGCAAGAACCTCGGTTCGCTCCGGCCGGGCCAGCGGGGCCGGGTAGCGCGGGTCTCCGACCGCGACCCCGCCGTCCTGCGCTTCCTGACCGCCCGCGGCATCGCGCTCGGCGACATCCTTGAGATCAGGGAGGTCCGTCCCGGCGGGGCCGTCACCGTTGCGGCCCGGTCAGGGGTGCACCTGCTGGAGGCTGCCGTGACCGCCGCCATCAGGGTGGAGGCCGGCCAGTGACCGTCACTCCCTCACCGCTCCCGGCGGGGGACATCACCCCGCCGGAGCCGCCGCTGACCGACGAGGACACCGCACGATCGCGGGACCGCTCGCGCGTTCATCAGGCCCGCGGGCACAGCAAGCGCTGGCTGCTGCTGTGGCTGCTCGCAGGTCCCGGGATCCTTGCCATGCTCGGGGAGAACGACGGGCCGAGCATGATCGCCTACGCTTCCGACGGCGCGCAGTACGGGCTCGGGTTCTTCGTGCCGCTCATCCCGGTGCTGTTTGCGATGGCCTTCATCTGCCAGGAGATGTGCATGCGCGTCGGCGCGGTCACCCACCGTGGCTTTGGCGAGCTGGTCCTGCAGCGCTACGGACGGGTCTGGGGCTGGTTCGGCGCCGGCGATCTCACCCTGACCAACCTGGTCACCCTCGTAGCCGAGTTCGTCTCCATCCGTGTCGGGCTGGCCTACTTCCATCTCAGCTCCGGTGTGGCCGTCGCGCTCGGACTGGCGCTGGTTGCGTTCACCCTCAGCGGCGGGCGCTACTGGCGCTGGGAGCGCATCGTGCTCGGCCTGGCCTTCTTCAACGGCCTGTTCCTGCTGGCGGCGATCCTGGTCAAACCGCACGCGGGAGCCGTCGTGAGCTCCTTTGACTTCATGCCTTTTCCGGGCGGGAGCTTCAACACGCTGCTGCTGCTGCTGGCCTCCACGGTCGGTGCCACGGTGACGCCATGGATGATCTTCTTCCAGCAGAGCGCGTCCGCCGACAAGGGCATGACTCCCCGCGACATCAAACACGGACGCTACGACACCGCGGCAGGCGCGGTTCTGGCCGCGATCTTCGGGGTCGGGGCGCTGATCGCCGGGGCGGCGCTGCTCACCCGCAACGGTCCGGGCATCCAGGGGTTCGCGGGCGCCGGGTTCCCCGAGGCGCTCAAGCACGTCGCAGGCAGTACCGCCGGTACCGTGTTCGCGCTGGGGCTCATCGAGGCCGGAGCGGTCGCCATCCTCACAATCTGTGCCAGCACCGCCTACGCCGCCGGAGAATGCGCCGGGGTCTCCCACAGCTTCAACAACTCGCCACGCAGCGCCGCTGTCTTTTATGCCGCGAACATCGGGGTCGCGCTGCTCGCTGCCGTGGTCATCCTCATCCCGGGCGCTCCGCTGCTGTCGATCGCGCTCAACGCCAACGTACTCGCGACCGTGCTGCTCCCCGTCAGCCTGGTCTTCATGGTCATGCTCGCCAACGACACCGAGCTGATGGGCCCGTGGGCGAACAAGCGCCCAGCCAACGCCACCGGGATCACCGTCATCGCGTTCGTCGGACTCTGCGGAGCCGCCTACGGCATCGACTCCTTCCTGCAGGTAATCCATCTCACCGGCTCATGAAGAAGCACCCGTCATGAACGACCCGCACCAGAACCCCGGCATCCCAGAGCAGGGCCTGCCGCCACCCGAGCGCTCCGAGGACGAGCTGGTCATGCACCTCCAGCGCGGCCAGTTCGTAGCCGAAACCTCCCGGCCCGTACCGCGAGCCGCACTCAGCGCACGCGCCACAGCCGCCCTGTGGACGCTCCGGGTCTTTGCCGTCCTGGTCAGCCTCATGGTCATCTACACCTTCATCGACCAGCTGCACTGACGAACCAGCCTGACGTTGCCGGCATAACAGACTCGCGTACGCCGGGTGCCGCCGACGGGAACGTAGCAAGCGGCCTGGGACTTCTTCCTCTCCTATCGTCCTCGCCGCCCCCACGAGGTTGTCCGCGCCAGGGAAGTCCGGCTCGCGTCCCGGACTAGCCGCCGCCCGCAGCGGAGAACCCCGCCGCCGCTGGCCTTCCCCCCGCCCAGCTTGCCCGCACCGCGACTTCCCTGAGCATGAACCGGTCCAGGACCTCCGGGCTGGGCATCATTTCAGTGCCTGCCGCTCAAGTCGATCTTCAAGCTCAGTTCACGCAGGGGATGCCGTTCTGCGCGCTCACGGCACCGCCCTGCGGGCCTGCGGTGGGGATGACCACAGACGGCGACCGCGGCTTGCTAGAAGCGCTGATGTTCGGCACAGTGGCGCTGGCGCCGAGCAGGATCTCAACATGGCCTGGCGCTACCGAGGCGCTCGACACGGCGGTGACACCGAACATCGTGGCGATCCTCCTGCCATTTGCCGACGCGCCCGCGCCATGCAGGACCGCTGTGGTGGCGCGGTAGTTCGTGTTCCCGACCTGGCCGGCCCGGTACCCGGCCCTGGTAAGCGCCGCCGAAACGCGCGCGGCAAGCCCGGTGGTGTCACCGCCATTGCGAACATCCACCGTGGTAGTCCGGACGGCGCGGGCCTCCGGCCGGTGATGACGGTGATGCGAGCCGGGCTTCGGGTAGAACGCGGCCTGGACGATGGCCTTAATGTAGGCGGGATCGACCAGGTTGGCGTCCTGGCCGCCGATCGTCGCGTAGCCCTTGATCGGCAGCGTGCGGAAGATGAGGTTCCCGCCGGTCAGGTCCCGCATTTGCGCCGCGAAGTCCAGCAGGTTCCAGCCAGCGTCGGTGATGACGTACCGCTTGGCGACCGACAGCAGCGCCTGGATCTTGGCCAGGTCGCTGAGTACGCCCTCGGCGCTCAGCTGATGCAGCACCGAGTCAAGGAACGCCTGCTGGCGGTGCGTGCGGTCCAGGTCACCGTTGGGCAGCCCATGGCGCTGGCGGACGAACGCCAGCGCCTGGGAGGCGTTCAGGTGCTGGTAACCCGCGCGGAAGTCCGCGCCCGAGTAGGGGTCGTGCACCGGATGGTTGAGGCAGACTTCCACGCCGCCGAGGACCTTCGCGAGCTCGTAGAACCCGCCCAGGTTGACCTCAGCGAAGTGGTCGACATGCACTCCGGTGAGCTTCTCCACCGTCGCCACGGCAGCCCTGCGGCCGGCCTCATTGCCGAGGAACGCCAGCCGGTCCTGGCCCATATTCGGGTGCTGCGCCCGCAGCTTCTCCTGCTCGTAGTACATGCTCACGCCGTATGCCTGGTCGATCTTGCCCTGCTGCTGCGGCCCCACCGTGCCGGCGAAGCTCACCCAGTCATCACGGGGAATGGAGAAACCGACCGCCTTCTTGCCCCCGGCCGGTATGTGGATCAGGATCAGCGTGTTCGTGTCGTTTCCGCCGACGCCGTCCTCGACGCCCTGCCTGCTTCCCGCGTGCAGATGTGCCAGGATGCGCGCCGGCAGGATGTTCCCGTTCCAGTCCCGGCGGCTCTCCAGCCCCATCAGCAGGATGTTCTGCGCGCCTATCGAGGGGCCGCTGGCGATCGCGTGCGAGGAACCGATGCTGCTGACGTCGCGGACGACCAGATAGGACACGCCGCTGGCGGCAAGGACCAGCGCCGCCAGGATGCAGCTCAGGGCGTACCAGGCCCTTCCCCAGATGCCGCCCGGCGTCATCACCGCGCCCGGCCTGCCCGGCATCCCGGGGGGAACCGTGCGTCGGCTGACCGCGGCCGCGTCGTCGGAGCCCGGCTGTCCGTCATCTTCTGGTATGCCTCCGCCTGCCCATCGCTCCCCTCCCGGGACGGCCTATTGCCATTGCGGCGAAGGCTACCTGCGCGTCGCTGCTCAAGCCACTACCGCTAGCCTTTAACCTTTAGGAGCATGCCGGAGCCGCGAGGGCACTCTCGGGATCCGCGCCCGCTATATGGCGGCGGGCCGGGTCCTCACTTCGGACCGGGCGGCCGCCATCCCGGACCGCGCGGGGAAGCCCGCAGGCGGCAACCGCCACCCGGCCAGGCGCTACGGCGGTGGGGTTCGCTGCCAGGGACGCTCGGGGTATTCCTCGTGATCGGCGGTGCCGCGCTCGGTGCGCTTGTCACCGCGGCGACCAGGACCGAGCCCGGCAATGTGATGGCCGTCTTCCTGGTCGCCGGGACGGTTGCCGCTGCCCTGGCCGTCCGGGCCCGCGCCGTCTACGTGATCATCCCGGTACCGGCGCTGGCTTATGTCGTGGCTGCCACGATTGCCGGGCTGATCCACGACCGGGCCACCGACACATCCCTAACGGCGCTCGCCGTCAGCGCAACCCAGTGGATCGCCAGCGGATTCCTCGCGATGACCGCAGCCACCGCGCTGGCGATCGCGCTGACCGCCGTCCGCTGGCTGGGGAGGGCGCGCGGCCCGCACCGGCCCGGGTACCCTCCGCTCGCCGCCCGAGCCGGCAGCCCGCCCCGCAACCGGGCCGCCCGGCGCCCGTCGGCGCCCGGCCGCCCGGAGCGCGATTCCGATTACCCGGCCTCAGCTTCACGAACGGCGCCTAGCGCACGACCAGGTACTTAACGCCGTACCCGCCGCCAATACCGTCACTCGCCCAGGCCACTGAGGACGCCAGATCGGGCCGTTCTGTGCCCGCTCGGTCACCGCAAACTCGCCATCGACAGCCAGCACATAGCCGGCAGGGAGCCGCCCGGGGCCTCAGGACACGCCGGCCGCGCTCACCCTGCGTAGCGGGCCGGGCTCATGCGCCCGATGGCCGCCGCTGGGCAGCATCGTGGGCCATTCAGAGCGGGCGGGCGAGATCGTCGAGGTCCGCGGAGCGGGCGGGCAGCCGCCTTACCTGGTGCGATTCGACGATGGTCACACTGTCCTGGTGTTCCCCGGCCCGGACGCGATCATCGAGCATCCGCGCAGGAAGGCCAGGAAGGGGCCGGCCAAAGGCTAGCCCGCGCGCCCAGGCATTCCTGCAACGCCACTCCGGATGACGTCAGGACCAGCTACGGCGCTGAGGATGGACTGAGCGGCCAGCGCCCCCAGTCCCGTTCTACGGTGAGGATGCGGTGCACCTCGGGGGACATGGCCCGCACATCGCGGGGCACCCTGGCAGGCATCGCCGCGCCGCCGTTACCCGGAAGTTCGCTGACCGGGTCTCAGTCTCAGCGTGACCGGCTGCGACCCGAGCCCGGTGCGGCTCTTGCCGTCCACGGTCAGCGTGACCGCGCCGGGGTTGCCGAGCCTCAGGGTGACTGCCCGCCGTTCCGTCCAGGTCTTCGAGGTACCCGGGTCGATGATGCCCTGGAAGATCGTCGCGCCGCCCGGTGTGGTGATGTCGGCCCAGCAGGGTTCGCTCCCCCCCCTCAGGGAGATCACCACGTCGCGTGGGCCACGGCGCGCCGCAGGCGGTGACGGCGTGCTCGTCGCGGCCGGGTGCCTGCGGGCGGCCTTGTGCGCGGTGACCGGCTTGCGGGCGGCGGCCGTGCCGCTGGTGGCGGGGCCGGACGCCACGACGTGATAGGTGACCAGGCCGGCGACCGCCGCGAGCACGACGAGCAGCGCAACGCCCCAGTTCGGCCTGCGGCGCTCCCTGAGCCGCAGGGCGGCGGACGGTGCGGATATGCCGCCAGCGGTGCTGGCCTGCGGCGGGCCGTGGCTGGAGTCGTACTCGCGGACCAGCGGCTCGGGATCCGCGCCCGCGGCACGGGCAATGGCGCGGATGTGCCCGCGCGCATAGAAGTCCGCGCCGCAGGCGGAGAAGTCGTCCCCTTCGATCCCCCGGATGATCGTCTCCCTGATGCGGGTCCGCTGGCTGACCTGCGTAATGGTCAGATCAGCCTGGCGCCGTGCCGCTGCCAGGGCCTCGCCGATGCTCACGGCGCCTCCACCGCCCGATCGCGCCGCGGCCCGCCCACGGCGTGATGGCGGGTTCGGCACACCATTCTCCCCCGATTCCTCACGGGCAGCGCACCCTGCGTAGCGGCCGGGCTCCGATGGCCGCCTCTGGGCAGCTGGCGATGGCCGGCAAGTACATCTCCCCGGCGAACTGAGCTTCGCGCAACGCCATCCGCAGTCCTTCGCCCTGTACCGGGCACACGCGGCGGCGGATGAACCGCGCTGCACGGCGGTGTCCTCGTCGATGAGGATGCGCATCACGCCGCTCCGCATGTGTCACCGGTCTGTCCTGGCCCGCCAGCCCTTGTCGGACCGTTCGACGAAGCCCGCGGCGGCGAGCGATCCCAGGCTGCGGATGGCCGTGTCGAGGTCGACGCCGGCCGACACGGCGATCGCGGCCGGGCCGCTTCCGCCGCGAGCCGGGATGGCCTCCAGCACCGCGCGGGTGACCGGGTCCAGGTCGTCGCGTGGCACCGCCGGGCCGCGGCGCGTCCCGCCGAGTTCCTGGCCGACCGGCGAGACATGCTCAAGAACGTCCTGGGCGCCGGTCACCAGGACCGCGCCCCAGTCCCTGATGAGCTCGTGGCAGCCGGCCGACAAGGCCGATGTGACCGGACCTGGCACCGCCATCAGCGGACGGCACAGGTCCCGTGCGCGGGCGGCGGTGCTGAACGTGCCGCTGCGCAGCGCCGCCTCGATCACCACGGTGCCGCGGCTCAGCGCGGCAATCACCCTGTTCCTGATCAGGAACCCCGGCCTGGTCGGCCTGCGGTCCGGCGGCATCTCGCTGACCAGCACTCCCTGCGCGGCGATGGTCTCGAACAACTCGAAGTGCCCCTTGGGGTAGCCGTAGCCCAGCCCGCTGGCCAGCACGGCGACGGTGACGCCATCGGCGGCCAGCGCACCGCGGTGAGCGCAGCTGTCGATCCCGAACGCGCCGCCGGAGACAACCGCCCAGCCCCGCTCCGCCAGCGCCGCGGCCATCTCCGTGCCGACATGCGAACCGTACGCGGTCGCGGCGCGAGCGCCCACTACCGAGACCGAGCGCAAGCACGCGAAGCGCAGGTCGGCGCTGCCCCGCAGCCACAGCACGACCGGACTCGCATCGCCGAGCGCATCAAGCTGCGTCGGCCACTCCGGGTCCCCCGGGCAGATCAGCCGGAGGCCGTCCTGGCGCCACTCGGCGAGCCAGGCGGCCGTCGGGGCCTGATCGATCCGCGCCGCCCACCGTTGCAGTGCCCGGTCAAGTCCCCGGATGCCGCTACGGTCCGGCCCGCCGCCACCTACCCGCCGGCCGCCGGCCTCACGCCGGCCGGCTTCCCGCAGACCGCCGGCTTCCCGCAGACCGCCGGCTTCCCGCAGACCGCCGATTTCCCACAGCCCGACGGGCTCCTGCGGCTCGCCAGGATCCGGCGGGGCATCCGCTTGCAGTAGTCCGCCGGGTTCCCCCTGCAGGTTGCCAGCAAGCGGGTGCCGTCCGGCGGCTAGCGCCGCGACTATCTCCGCGGGCCGGCAACGCCGCAGCAGGGCGCCAAGCACCAGATCGCCGGGATCGGTCACGTGGCTGAGCACAGCCCGGGCCAGCCGCTCGTCGTCGGTCACCCCGGTCATGACGCGGCCCCCAGCCACAGACCCAGCGCATAACTAACCTCCGCGAGCGCGGGCCTGGCGACGTTAGCCAGGTCGGCCACGGTCCAGGACAGCCGGATAACCCGGTCGACACCGCGGGCGCTGATCTCACCCAGGTCCATCGCCCGCTCCAGCGGGGCGAGCGCGCCCGGCGCGGGCGCGTAGCTGCGCCGCAGCTCACTGCCGGGAATCTCGGCGTTCAGCCGCCAGCGGGTGCCGCGCAGCCGGAACGCGGCCCGCGCCCTGGCCAGCTCCACCCGCTTGGCCACCACCGAACTCGACTCAGTGAACTGCCGGTCGCTCAGCAACTCGGCCCGGCTGACCGGCAGGAACTCCACCTTCACGTCCACCCGGTCAAGCAGCGGCCCGGATAGCCGGGCCAGGTACCTGCGGCGGGCAGCCGGCGGGCACGTGCAGGCTGACCGGGCCGCCGCCGACCGCGCCCCGCGCCCGGCCGCCACCGAACCCGACAACCGGGCGCACGGGCACGGGTTCGCCGCGAGCAGCAGCGTGAACCTGGCCGGGAACCGCGCGGTGAGCCCCAACCTTGCCACCACGACCTCGCCGGACTCCAGCGGCTGGCGGAGCGCATCAAGGACGTCCCTGGAGAACTCCGGCGCCTCGTCAAGGAACAGGCACCCGTGATGCGCCAGCGACGCGGCGCCGGGCTGGATGGTCCCGCTGCCGCCGCCGACAATCGCGGCCTTCGTCGCGGTGTGGTGCGGGGCGCAGAACGGCGGTTCGCTCATCAGCGGGCTCCCAAGCGGCAGCGTGCCGGCGACCGAATGGATGGCCATGACCTCGAGGGCGGCGGCAGGCTCAAGCCGCGGCAGGATCGTGGGCAGCCGTTCGGCCAGCATGGTCTTGCCGACCCCGGGCGGTCCGAGCAGCAGCAGGTGATGCCCGCCCGCCGCGCAGATCTCGGCGGCCCGCCGGGCAGTCGGCTGCCCCACCAGATCGGCCATGTCGCGGCCGGAAACGTCCGCACGCGCGGCACCGGCCCCGCCGCCGTCCGGCGGCAGCGTGCCGCCCTGCCATACCGTCGCGCCCGCTGTACCGGCTGCCGGGCAGCCGCTGCGAAGCCAGCCGAGCAGCGATGCCAGGGTGGTAGCGGCGAGGACCTTGATGCCGGGCACGAGAGCCGCCTCCGGCGCGTTGTCAGCAGGAACCACGACGGTGCCGAACCCGGCCGTCACGGCGGCGGCAACCGCCGGCAGGACGCCGCGGACCGGGCGGAGCCGACCGTCAAGCCCCAGTTCCCCGACGAACATCAGGTCCACCAGGCTCGCCGCGGGAATGACCCCGGCAGCGCCGAGAATCGCTGCCG
>Ga0182015_10006980_pt1 | contig 11140 bp, 8 predicted proteins | sample 712P3MmetaG_FD_120478 | JGI IMG/M metagenome (GOLD analysis project Ga0182015, IMG submission 120478) | Permafrost microbial communities from Stordalen Mire, Sweden - 712P3M metaG | ecosystem: Environmental > Terrestrial > Soil > Wetlands > Permafrost | place: Sweden: Stordalen | collected...
CGGTAACGTCCTGGCCTGTGTCGTCGATGGCCCGTGCGATTTCGTGCGGCGAAGCGACGGTCGTGAGGCCCAGCTTCAGCGGAGGAATTACGAAACGCTCATCAACAAAGATCTCCGTGCCCACCGGATGGTCGACGGCCATGAGCGCCAGATAATCGTAGTAATAAACCTCCCACAACTCCGCCGTGATCCGCAGGTCGTAGTAGCCGTCATGCGGCACGAGTTGGTCGCGGCCAATCTTGTACCATTCTCCGGTCGCCGCGATTTGCGCCGAACCAAGAGTATTGATGCGCAGGCCGATCGCCGAGCCCCAGGGAACCGCATCTTTCACGAACTCCATCTGCTTCCCGTTATAAGCGAAGAGGAACGGACACGAAGCCTTCAGGCGCTGCTCGGTCACGATGTCCATGTCCGCTTTCACGCCAAATTCGGCGCGCACCGTTCCATTCGGCCAGACTACTTGCACGATGTCCGCCTCGGTCTGTTCTCCCAATCCGAAATGAAGTTGCGGACCGGTGATCGGCTGCTTCTGCACCAGCAAGCCGGAGCGAATTTCAATTTCGCCGCCGATCCCGAATGGGTTGATGCGTTGGTCGCCAACGGCTTGTACCGCGTGCGGCCGAACTATCTGCCAGTGATACTTTTTCGATCCCTGATTCATCGCCTGGACGGGCGCTCCGTCGACGGAAAGACCCACCAGATCGAGCTTGCCATCGCCCTTCAAGTCTGCGGCGCCAAACACCAAAGCTGGTCCGGCAGGGTGGTCCAGGGGCACGAAGTTGCCTTTGTCATCGCCAAGCCAGATCAGAGCGCCGGCCGCACCAGACGCAGGCTTTGTCGGAGCCAGAAAAAGATCGAGCGCTCCGTTGTTATCGAGGTCAGCGACGTGGAGTCGTACCTCGCCCACGAGATTCCTCTCAGCATCCGGAACTCTAGCAATCTCGGCTATGTCCCAGCTTTCTCCTTCGTTCTTGTCAGAAATCCGAACGATATCCCCGTCCGTTTGCACTGCCAAGAGATCGAGAACTCCATCGTTGTTCGCATCGGCGACCGCAATCGCTTTCACGAGCGGCAAACCCGCAGGGAGCGGACGCTCGCGGAACTGGCCTTGCCGCTCATTCATAAAAACATGCAGCCGGCCTGCGCCGTCGATGATGGCAGCGTCGGGGTTGCCGTCGCCGTCAAGGTCAGCCCAGGCAAATCCGACCGCCCCCGTGATTCCGGCAAAAGGATGGATGGCTAAGAATGTGCCATCTCCGTTGTTTCTCAATACAGTCGGAATAGAATCCTTTGAGCCCAGAACGATATCGAGATCACCGTCCGCTTCAATGTCGACTGCCCACGCGCCCGTATAGTGAGCATTGATCACGGACTTTGGCAATTTGGTTTGTATGGTTACATCCGTGAAGGCGCTCGGGGTGTCCTGGCGAAACAGGCGCACGCCGCCCGCGCCCGCGAGCACAAGGTCCGTTTTGAAATCGTAGTTGAAGTCGACTTGCAAGACTCCCTCAGGCGAAGGCGGAACGCTAGACGGTCCACCGGGAAAGGGAAGCGTTACACCGGTCGACAAATGCACTTCGCGGCCATTGGCTTCGGCAATCACGGGTGTGCCTGCGCTGCCCAGTTGGATGGCTCCAATCCAATTCCAGTGACCATTGCTATCCGCAGCTGGCTGAATGGAGAATTGGATCGCCGTGTCTGCAGGGGCAGGCTTGAAGACCGGCGATTCCATTCGCACAAAGTGGGTGAAGGGCCGCGCCTCTTCGCCTGCGGGCGCCTTGATGACTGAGAGACTCTGGCGGTACTCGGGAACGCGCATGAGCACGTTGCGCAGAAAGGTGGTTCGCGTGGCGGCGGCACGCAAATCTGCGCCGGACGCCGCAGCCTGCACGGTTGCAAGTTGCTGCTGCACTTCGGGCGGCCATGCGGAGGAGCGGGCGCTGATCTCGGCTACTGCTGATTTCAGTGTGGCGGCGTCGCCGCGCTTCGCGGCTACGCGGCTCAACTCGAGCAAGGCAGCGAGATTGTCCGGCTGCGCCGCCAGAATCTTCTGGATCACCTGCTGAAATTCGGCTTCGCTGTTCGCGTCACCTTGCCGCTCGATCTCTTCGGCAAGCGCATACGCTGCCCGCAGGTTCCTCGGATTAAGGTTTACGGCCTTCCGCAGATCGGCGATCGCTTCCGCGGAATTGCCGCGATCAGCTTCAAGGATTCCCAGCAGATCGTAGATTTGATCATTTTGCGGAGTGAGATCGCGGGCTCGTTCCAGTCTTTGCGCGGCCAAGTCGTAGTTTCGCTGGCGCAATGCAAGCACTCCCCAGTTCGCCCACCCCGCAGGTTCCGTGGGCACGAGTTGGGTCAACTCCGAAAGCTTGCTCTCGGCGTGAACGTCATCGCCAACTTGGAGCGCTGCCAATCCGACATAGAACGCCGAAACAACATCGGCATAGGCCTTCGATCCTTTCTCGGGCAGCTTGGGGCTGAAATGGCATCCGGAGAATGCGGCTGCAAGGTATCCAACAAGAAGGGCGGACACCACGCTTCGAAAACCGGCCGATTGCCTGCCACACAGAGCGAAAGCCCGGCCGCAGCGGCGAAACAAGTTAATAGACATTAGGTACTAGCTCCACGCAAGGCAATAATTCAGACACTTACACGGGCGCGCCGCATCTGCGCTTAGTGCGGCTTTGCTCTGTGAGTCTCGCCCCCAATTGCCCGTGCTCTGCCACTCTCGCTAGATACTGCGGAACCATGATAAAGATCAGGCGGAGGCAGCGGGGGTTCGCGATCTGCCTGCAACATTCTTACACCAAAGTCTTTACCGTCGACGCCGGACTGATCATGCCAAAGCACCGGGGCAGCCGCGCCGAGGGCAGATTTGATTGCCAGGAATGTTAGGTCCTTGCGCCGCGGGAAGGGATCAATGCCTGAACCAGATTGGATCAGCCAATTCGTCCGCGCGGTCACAGACAGCTCGGGATGCCCATGTGGTGGCGAGGAAAGGCGTGAACACAGTAATGCGCAGCGGCACAAATCGAATGCGAATAATCCTATGAACCGCTCGGCGAGTCAATAGCGGATTTATATTTTTCGGCAGTGCCAAGTTCGCCTGCCCATTCTTCATAACCAAGCGCTCATCCTGAAAAATCAGGAGGAGATTAAGAAGAATCAAGCGACTCTGGACGTCATTGTAAAGAACCAGGAAAAGATTCTAGCTGCCGTCCGCCACCAGAGATTGCGCCCCGGCGGAGCTAACTTGGCTTCGCCGAGGCCTCCTTGGCTTTAGGGAAACAACTGCAACCACATTCCGGCAACGGATACCTCGACGCTCACCCAAAGCTTTTTTCACGCGCTATTTACCCTTCCTGCGAGATAATCGCTAGCTTAAGTCTAATTGTTTTATGCTATTGAGGCACTTATACCGACGATGATACTTTCCCGCAATGTCGGGTAGCCCATCCAAAACAAGAAGCACGGTGGGTGCTCGAACCGGCTGCGAAAGCAATCGGGGGAGAGCGCCAAAGCGCGAAAAGCAAGGAACTGGTGAGCTTTGAGACTGCTCGTCCGGCTCCGCCCATTCGCATTTATCGCGGTTCTGCTAGTTATTTGGCAGGTAGCCGTCAAGCGCCATCCAGCGCAACTTCTGCCCGGCCCATTGGGAGTGGTCCGCGGCATTGGCGACCTCTTGCAGCACGGGTTGCTGCTGAAATATGTAGTTGCCTCGCTCTTCCGTGTCACGTGGGGCTTCCTCCTGGCCGCTGTGATTGCGATCCCTCTCGGATTGACGATTGGCTGGTACCGCCGGTCAGAAATGGCTCTTAGCCCCTTGGTGCAGATCTTTCGCCCGATTTCACCGCTTGCCTGGATTCCGATCGCGATTCTCTGGTTTGGAGTCGGCGATCTCGCCGCCATCTTTCTTATCTTCGTCGGCTGCTTCTTTCCTCTCATGCTGACGGCAATGAGCGCGGTGCATAACATCCCAGCCGTTTACGTCAACGTCGGTCGGAACTTCGGCTTGAGCGCGGCGAATCTCGTTTACCGTGTCTTATATCCGGCCGTCGTGCCGCAACTGATTATCGGCTCGCGGATCACACTGGGCATTGCCTGGCTCGTGGTTGTGGCGGCGGAGATGATCGCGGTGAACTCAGGCCTGGGTTTCTTGATTATCGACGCACGCAACGCCGGAAATCGCTATGACCTGGTGATCGCCGGCATGATCATTATCGGCACCATCGGCTTGCTCTTGGATCTGGGGATGCGGTCCTTGGAGCGGGTGAAGTCATTTCGCTGGGGTTATTCGGAGGACTAGGCTTGTCGGCAGAAGCGGGGATGTCATTGCCGGTTCGGGATGTGAAGTTGCGGATGGAACGCGTCGGCATGGCGTTCGAACGGGACGGCAAGAGCGTCTCTGTCCTCGAAGATATCAATCTCGACGTATCCGATGGAGAGTTTATCTGTCTGGTCGGCCCTTCAGGATGTGGCAAGTCGACGTTGCTCAACCTCATGGGGGGCTTTCTTGCCCCGACGCAGGGATCGGTAACCATCGACAACCAAGTCATCCGCGGACCCGACCCTCGCCGTATCCTGGTTTTTCAGGAGCGCGGGGTGTTCCCGTGGCTGACGGTCGAGGGCAACATAGGTTTCGGTCTGGCGAAACTATCGCGTGCGGAACGTCGCGAGCGCATCGACCACTATGTGCAAATGGTGCGCCTGCAGGGCTTCGAGCATACTTTTCCCTCCGACCTTTCCGGCGGGATGCAGCAGCGGTTGCAGGTGGCGCGCGCTTTGGCGGTCAATCCCGATATCCTCTATCTGGATGAACCTTTCGGGGCACTGGATTCGATCACACGACTCATCATGCGGGGAGAGCTGTTGCGTATCTGGCAGAGCGAACATCGCACCATCATCTTCGTGACCCACGATGTCGACGAAGCGGTGCAGCTTGCCGATCGGGTCGTGGTCTTAAGCGCGCGCCCTGCCAAAATTCAGGACGTTCTCACGATCGGCATCCCGCACCCGCGAAACATCAGTTCCGCGCTTTACCTGGAACATCGTGACGACCTCTTGAAGAGGATTGGCCTGGCCTACACGGCATGAATGCACTCACCCAACCGGGCAGATGGGAGAAGTTTTTCTGGCCGCTTCTCGCGGCTGCGCTGCTTCTTTCGCTGTGGCACTATTCCGTCATCTGGACGGCAACCCAAGTCTTTCCCTCGCCCCTCAGTGTGGAAAAGGGTCTGGCTGAGCTACTCCGCAAGCATGTCCTTTGGAGCGATATCGGTGACTCGTTGCGCCGCGTTGCCATTGGATTCGGAACGGCTGCGGCGCTTGGAATCCCGCTGGGGCTTATGCTGGGTTGGTATCCAGCCGCAAACCAAGTACTGAACCCGCTGCTCCAGATACTGCGTCCCATCAGTCCCATCGCCTGGATTCCGATTGCGATTGTTTTGTTCGGCGTCGGAGATCATGCCGCCGTATTTCTAGTCTTTCTCGGTGCTTTCTTTCCCATCGTTGTTGCCTGTGTCAGCGGAGTGTCGAACGTGCCCTCAATATTCCGTCGCGCGGGTCGTAATTTTGGCCTGTCGACCGCCCAAATCCTGGCAAGAGTGGTCTTTCCTGCTGCACTGCCGCAGATCCTTATCGGCTTGCGGATTGCCCTGGGAATCTCGTGGCTTGTAGTCGTCGCTGCGGAGATGATCGCCGTCGATTCCGGTCTCGGTTATCTAGTAATCGATTCACGGAATTCCGGCAAGCGCTACGACCTGGTGGTTGCGGCCATGCTGCTGATCGGTCTCATTGGATTAGCCCTGGACGTTGGCTTCCGCCGGCTGGAAAAGATAAGATCCGTTCGATGGGGATTCGGTCATGAGTCTTAAAGGCAAAATCGGCTTATTGGTGTTCGGATGGCTAGCGTTAATTTCAGGCCTGCACGCTTATCTGAATGTGAATTGGGCCGCCGTGCTGAATGACTATCGTGTGTTGGAGAAGCGAAAAATCACGGTGGCTTACCTCCCTGTCACCTGCCAGCTGACCTGCCCGGTGACCGACTACATTTCTAAATTCTCCTTATCTGGCGAAATGTTTCTGCCTCGAATGTTTCAGGGCTTTCCCGAGATGAAGGAAGCGTTCATTTCTAACCGCGTACAGGCCGCCTTTATCGTTGCTCCCATGGCGCTTGCCCTCAAGGCGCAGGGGGTTCCCATCAAGGTAGTGTATTTGGGACACCGCTATGGCAGCGCGGTCGTGGTTCGCAAGGACGGTCCTGTCCAAACATTTGGGGATATGCGCGGCCGCACCATCGCCATTCCGAGCCGCTTCTCGGACGAACGCCTCTTGATTTTTCGTGCGATGAAAGTGTGGGGCATCCGGCCCAACGAAATCAAAATGGTCGAGATGGCGCCTCCAGATGTTTCCAGCGCCCTCGCGGCACATGCCATCGATGCTTTTGTGATGGGCGAGCCGTTTCCCTCGCAAGCGGAAATGGCAGGTTTCGGCAGGGTGCTGTTCCAGGCACGCGAGTACTGGCCAGACTACATGTCCTGCATTCTCGTGGTGCGGCAGGAGTTGATCGATACTCGTCCCGAAGTCGTTCAGGTGCTGGTGGATGGTATCGCCCGCTCCGGTCTCTGGCTGGACACCAGCAAGCCTCACCGCGAGGACGCCGCCGATTTCGTGGGCCGCTTCTACTACAACCAGAAACCCGCGCTGCTGCGATGGGCGCTGACCAAGCCCATGGACCGGGTCGTTTATAGCCCACTCGCTCCGCGGAAAGCGGACTTCGATATGGTGCGCGATTTAATGATAGAAACAGGCGTGTTGAACAAAAAACTCGATTTCAGCGAGTACACCGATACGCGTTTTTCTGACAAAGCCAGCATCGAGACGCCATGGAGATATGAACCCGGCATGGCAACAGCCCAGTAACTTGGCGTTCATGCCCAATATAGGTTCTTAGGGAGGGATAGGGTGATGTTTCGCAGAAGATTTCTTCAAGTGATGACCCTTGCGACAGCAGGCGGCCTTGCTCCTTTGGAAGCTATGGCAACTGGAGCAAACACAATCGTGACTTTTCATGTCCGGGGGTTCAGTTGCATCACCTGCGCCCGCCCTCGGCTGTCCTCGGAGCGCCGCTCCGAGATTTCGATTCAAGGATTTCGATTCAAGGGTTGTAGATTACGGTTCCGCAGCCTACACTCCCACCGGAAACGGCTTGGTATGCGTCGTGGTCCTGGCCGACCCGCCGGCAAAACGCCCCTGCAGCAACGACATCAACCCCGTGTACCAATAGCCTACGACGAACAACGATAAAAACGGCACCGTAATGTAATTCTCATTCTCCACCGCGTAGTACACCGTCAGTGCGAAATACGCCCCGACCAGCAACTCCAGCCACGGAACCCATCCCAGCCGCTTGCGATACTTCTTGCTCCCGATTTTGTCTCGCTTCGAAATCACGCTGTACTTGGGCGTTCGTGCGAACGCGCTCTCTTTGCCGAGGAGCGCTTCCATGACCGCCTTGGTGTTGGTAATGCTCAGCCCGATTCCCAGCGCCATCAGAAACGGCAAATATAACAGCGCCCGCGGCCAACTCCGCGGGAACAGTTCGCGCTGCGAGACCAGGTAGAAGCTTGAAATGGAAAACGTCGACGCCATGAACAACGGCAAGTCGATGTACAACATCTGAAACCAGCCCTGGTAGAAGCGAATGATCATCGCCGGAAGCAGCAATACCGACAACATGATCATCAGCGGATAACTCAGATTCGCCGTCAGGTGATACCAGGCCTCGATCTTAGTATGCAGCGGAGCATCGCTGCGCAGCATCCGCGGCAGAATTTTTTTCCCCGTCTGTATCAGCCCCTTCGCCCAACGCGCCTGCTGCGTCTTAAACGCCGTCATCTCCACCGGCAGTTCCGCAGGACATTCCACATCCTGCAGGTAGATAAATTTCCATCCTTTGAGCTGCGCCCGATACGAAAGGTCGGTATCTTCGGTCAACGTGTCGTGCTGCCATCCTCCCGCTTCGTCAATCGCCGCTCGTCGCCAGATTCCGGCAGTCCCATTGAAATTAAAAAACAGTCCCGTGCGCGCGCGCCCCGAATGCTCCAGCACAAAGTGCCCATCCAGCAGAATCGCTTCCACCTCGGTCAGAAACGAATAGTGCCGGTTGAGGTGCGTCCAGCGCGTCTGCACCATCCCCACCTTCGCATCCCGCAAGTGATGGATCGTGCGCATCAGAAAATCTTCCGGCGGCGTAAAGTCGGCGTCGAAAATCGCAATGAACTGGCCCTGTGCCGTCTTCATCCCTTCCGCCAGCGCGCCCGCCTTGAAGCCCGCGCGATTCGTCCGGTGATGGTAGCTGATCGGATTGCCCAGGGCCGCATACCGCTCGACCAGCCCCCGAGCCACCTCGGCGGTCTCGTCGGTCGAGTCGTCGAGCACCTGGATCTCCAGCTTCTCTCGCGGATATTTCAGCTTGCAGATCGATTCCAGTAACCGCTCCACCACATACTGCTCGTTGAAAATCGGCAACTGTACGGTCACCTGCGGCAGTTCCTCGAAATACGCGGCTGGCTCGGTCGTACGTTTGTCCCGGTGCTTGTAATACAGATACACCAGCCTGTAGCGGTGCATCCCATACCCCGCAAGCAGAATCAAGACGATGAAATAAGGAACTAGCAGCGCTACATCAAACGCGTTGGCACGGTACAGTCCGCGAAATGTGGTATCCAGAAAATGCTGCCGGATGTAAGGACCAATGCCCCTCGGGGCGGCCCATACAGCCAGAGTCGCGGTCACGATGAGATCAGAAGTAAACAAGGCGTCCGGTGAGAACCTACATTTTACCGGATTTCACCGATTTCAGACCGGCCTTCGATCTTAATCTCGCCGACATTCCAGCCATGAAGGTGCCCCGTCCTTCGCACACTTCGCGAAAGGTGAAAAGAACGCAGGGAACAGTTCTACGCCCAGGGTTTACAACCGCCTTCAGCATGGGGAAATCAGAAACATTGCGGGTAACGAGCGTCAGCCGATGGATTTCCGCCCTCGCCGACACGAAAGCATCTATCGCGCCCATGGGGCGACCAATGGCCTCGCTACGGGAGACCGTTTTCCCCCACGCCTCGGCAAACACGAGGATCGACCGCCAGAGTCCGCCCCTGCAAAGCGCAGCGGCATGTTCCTCTCGTAGCCACTGCTCGAGCCGGTTGCGCCGGGGGCTCCCCCCCATAAGCGCTTCTAACTTAAGCGGGTCGGAATTGGGGGGCTGAAAGTTGACCTGTTGGCCGGTTTCCGGGCGTTGACGTCCGAGTAGCCGCCATCCCCAACAATCGCATTCTAAGTAGACTGTTGGCGGGCTAACGAGAACTTTCCGACCTCTCAGGCGGCGCCTGCTCGAGTCCCGGGGTTGATATAGTGATTCACGCGGAAGAAATTGGTGGGATCGTATTTCTTTTTGATGGCGGCCAGGCGTTGCAAGTTCGGACCGAATGCCGTCTTGATGACGTCTTCTGCTTCGACGTCGAGCGCAGAAAGCAGGTGTGCGTTCGCCGAGAAAGGTCGCAGAATTTCCTCGCCGGATCGGGCCCAGTCGCGGTGCATGTTCGTCTGCGCCGGATCGGTCCACTGCGCAAGAAACAAGATATCCCAAGGCAGATTGCGGTGCGGGAATGCGGTGGCTTCACTCGAAACCCGGCCTGCCGCGCCGCCGTAATATTCGAGCACAACAAAGGAAAGAGGAGAACTCAGCCCGTTTGCGTGCTCGACAATCGCACAGATCGCGTCGTCTGACAATTCCCGCTGCAGCGTGGACTTCCAATAATTTTGATTCCCGTCAGGGAACGATGGGCCAAGCAGCGACTGCATTGCTGGAAAGGGCATGGCCTGGATACCATCAACAATCGGGCTACCGAACTTGCGCAGAGGTTGCAAGACGCGCTCCCCCTCGGCCACGTTGCCGCAATAGCAGGGGATCACTCCAACCAGCGGAGAACCGTCCGGGCCGTGAAGCAGCGCGGCGTAGGCGGTGAGTTCGTCCGGGGCAGACGCCATGTAATCACGGAAGTGGCGGATCACATCAATGGCCATCCCCCGAGGGTAGAGGAGAAGGCCGCCCAGGACCATCGCAACCGGATGGGCCTGGAACTCGAAAGAAGTGACAACGCCGAAATTTCCACCTCCGCCGCGGAGCGCCCAGAAGAGATCGTCGTTTTCAGAAGAGCTGGCCGTGAGCACTTTGCCGTCAGCTGTGACCACCTGCGCAGACAACAAATTGTCGATGGACATCCCGTACTTACGAATCAGCCAGCCAACACCACCTCCGAGGGTCAGGCCACCAATACCCGTCTTGGACACTATGCCGGCCGGGACTGCAAGCCCGAAGACATGCGTTTCTCTATCAAGATCACCAAGAGTCGCTCCGCCTTGTACTCGAACTCTCCGGGTTGCATCATCTACGAAAACGGATCTCATTCGGGAGATGTCTATCACCAAACCGTCGTCACAGAGCGCACGGCCGCCTACGTTGTGCCCACCGCCACGAATCGCCGTCAGCAAATTATTCGCGCGTCCGAAATTGACCGCGGCGATCACATCAGCCACGCCAGAGCACCGAGCGATCACCCTGGGATGTTTGCTGACGCTTGCGTTCCAGATCTGACGGGCCTCGTTGTAGCCGACATCCGCAGGCTCGAAAACCTGACCGTGAAATACAGACCGGAACGACTTGATATCGATAACGGACATGGATGGGGAGAGAATTGTACTCCAATAACAGGAAATATGGTGATTTTAGGTGATTCATAAGGTGCGCGACTTGGAGGTGGCGGGTGTGTAGTTTTTCTTTTTTGGCATTTTTCTTAGCGCCTATATACGCTAAGTAGAGGAGGTGCTCTCATGGCTGATTCCCTCGAACAGTTGGAAAGCCAGCGCGCCAAGAGAGAGAGATCAGGCGACGAGACTGTTGAACCTCTCCGCCCTGAAGGGCGAGAATTCCTAGACTACGCATAGCGTTACCCCGCTTGGGTTAGCGTCTAGTGGCTCATTCCGAGCCAATATGTTTACTGCTCCGTTGTGGTCTGCATTGTCGGTATGGCCGCAGGAGGTGCAAGCGAAATCCGCTTGGGTCTTCCGATTGTCC
>Ga0182015_10006981_pt1 | contig 11136 bp, 13 predicted proteins | sample 712P3MmetaG_FD_120478 | JGI IMG/M metagenome (GOLD analysis project Ga0182015, IMG submission 120478) | Permafrost microbial communities from Stordalen Mire, Sweden - 712P3M metaG | ecosystem: Environmental > Terrestrial > Soil > Wetlands > Permafrost | place: Sweden: Stordalen | collected...
TCGCCGTTGGCCAGCCTGTCGCCGTTGGCCAGCCTGTCGCCGTTGGCCAGCCTGTCGCCGTTGGCCAGCCTGTCGCCGTTGGCCAGCCTGTCGCCGTTGGCCAGCCTGTCGCCGTTGGCCAGCTTGTCGCCGCCTTTCAGGATCGCTTGGGTAGCAACTGGTGCGGAGCCCGGTGTGGCGACGTCGGCCGAGCTGACCTGGGCATCACGATAAACGTCGCGCTTACCGATCGCGCCTTGCGTCTTGTCGGTGCCGATGTGCCCGTTGGCGAAATAAACTAGTCCGCATGCGGCGATGATGCCGCTGCCAATGAGAACCGGGAATCTCCACTTGCGTAGTTTGGTCATATACATTCCTTTTCTTCCCTTCGCTACCGAAGCTCACTCCTCACGAATACCACCGCGTCCTCAGTTTCGCTTCAGTTGTTATAGAGTGACACACTTTTGAGGTATGTTGCACGCGTACAAAAAAAGTTTGTAAGATTCTTGGAACTATTCGCCCGGCCCGGGAAACCCAAACGATAGGACATTGCGGTCCTCCTCGCGCCGGTAGGCGATGTTGCTCACCAGGCTGCGCACCAAAAACACGCCCAAACCACCGATTGGCCGTTCGGCTAATCCTCGCGAAAAATCGGGCGGCTCGACGTCTAAGGGATTGAAATCATTGCCCCAATCCGAAATCTCGACGTACAGCTTGCCTGGGCCGTCGGGGGCGAACGCTACCTCCGCCGCGCCGTTCCCCGCTGGGTAGGCGTAGCGGGCGATATTAACAAGGATCTCCTCCAGCACCAGATCCAGCTTTTCCAGCTCGTCGGCCGGGACTTCAGCCGCCACCGCGCCGGAACGCACGAAATTGCGAAACAAAGCCACGGATTCAACACTGGCGGGCAGAGTGAGCCGTCGAGCCGCGGAGTCCATTAGAGTGTGGCGAGAGCTTGCTGAGAGGTGTCGAAGACCTGGAAGAGGCCGATGAGCCGGGTCAGCTCAAAGACTTGGCGGGGCAGGCCGTGGAGTCCGCAGAGTAACAGCGATCCGGAATCCGATTGCAGCTTTTGCGCGACCGAGAGGAACGATCGCAGCCCCATGCTGCTGACATATTGTAAGCCGTCAAGATCGGCAATCACATGCTTGGTGCCGCGCGTGATCCATTGTTCGCAGGCCTGTTCGAACTCGTGCGAGTTTTCGGCGTCCATGCGGCCGCTGACTTTCACCAGGACAGCCTTTCCGAGTTCCTCTGTTTCAATGTTCATGTGCTTCAAACGATCATAGCTTGCAGATGCTGCGACAGGCCGTGGTCTCCAGCTTACAAAAGACCAACCTCCAGCGCAACGCGGCGCCGCGATTTAGTCGTGGTCCCAGCATGACGAATTATGTTAAGATTGCCGACATTGCTGGGCCGGGAAGCCCTACAATCCGGGCGTGAATGAATTTCTCGGAAGAGGATTTGGAAAGGCTTCGGCCGAGGGTGCGTTTCAAGGTGTCCTACGACGTGGGCTTCTTCTGTCCCGACGTTGATGACATCGTTCAGGAAGCGCTGATGCGCTTCATGGTGGCCGCGCGGGATGCGAAGATCCAGAACCCGGCGGCGGTGGGTGCGTTCCTGAACGGAATCTGCCGGAACGTGGTCTCCGAATATCGCCGCCGAAACTCGCGGGATGAGCCCATGCCCGAAGTGGTGCCCGAGCCTCCCGGTAAATCGATCCCGGAAGCCGAGCTGTTCGAGTTGCGCCAAGCCATCGCTAAGGGCATGGAGCAGCTTTCCGAACGCGATCGCCGGGTGCTGCGCGCGTTCTATCTGGAAGAAAAATCGAAGGATGAGATCCTAAAGCAGACCGGGATGACGGACGAAAACTTTCGCGTGGTACTGTGCCGGGCTAAGGAAAGATTTCGCGCAATTTATTTGGAACAGACGAAACATCGGGGCAACTCGCGTCACTCAAGTATATGAGCATGAACTTCCACGAAGACCCGGTCTATCGGGAAGAGTTCATCACCGGATATCTGACGCGCCGGCTGAGCGCCGATCTGGTCGAGCAGTGGGAGAGCCATTACCTGGCGTGCGACGACTGTTTCGAGGAGATCCGGGCCACCGAATTGTTGATCCGCGGACTGGGTGAGCCGATGGTGGAACGCAGACTCGTCAACGACGTCACGGTGTTGCGGTTCGCGCAGGGCTCCCAGTTGCTGGCTTCGTCGCTGGAACTGGCCGAGCTTTCCAACGTCATCCGCGTTCAGAAGGACACCAAGGTGCTGATCGACTTGAGCCGGGTCAGCCGGATCGACAGCACGGGTTTGGGCGTGCTCATGAATTGCTACTGCCACGCAGTGAAGAACGCCGGCGCGCTGAAGCTGCTGAACGCCGATGCGCCCGTGCGGCGCGTGCTGAGCGTGACCAAGATCGATTCGGTGCTGCAGATGTTCGAGGACGAAGGGGCGGCGATCGCGAGTTTTGGGCTTCCGCAAGCCTGACGAGGGTCGATCTCCTCTCCGCTGGTGCCATATATGGTACCCTATGTGGCGTGACCAAGACCACGGTCTATCTCGATTCCGATGTTGCTCTGGCTTTGAGGCAAATGGCGGAAGCGCAGGGGCGCAGCCAGGCGGAACTCATCCGGCATGCCCTGGAGACGTACACGCGCAGCGTTAAACAACCGAAAATTCCGGGCATTGGCGAGTTCGATAGCGGCCACGCGGATACCTCCGAACGCGCCGAACAGATCCTGAAACGCGCCGCCAAGCGTGGACGATGGCGCTGATCGCCGATTCCGGCGCAGTCTATGCTCTATATGACTCGCGGGATCGGAGTCACGCCGCCGTGGCAGAAGTAGTCAAGAACGAGAACGGGGCCATCGTCGTTCCCATGGCCATCCTCGCTGAGATCGACTATCTTCTGCGTGTTCGCCTGGGAAGCCGCGCCGTAACTCGATTTCTCGAAGGCATCGCGGTCGGAGGATTCACTCTTGAGCCCTTCACGTCGCAGGACCTGAGCCGTTGCCAGACTCTATTGAAGGCATACGCCGATCTCGACCTCGGTCTTGCGGACGCATCCGTGATTGCGGCCGCTGAACGAAAAGGCGTGCGCCGAATCCTTACAGTCGATTTAAGGGATTTCCGCGCGGTTCGCACGATCGATGGGAAGCCGTTCACGCTGCTTCCCGCCGACGCCTAAAAGCGCGGTATGTTCCAGGTATGCGCATTGCCGTCGTTCTGCTTCTCGGGCTTGCTTCCCTCCTCGCACAGCAGGGCAAGACGGACCCTCGCTGGGCGCCCCTCGCATTTCTCATTGGAGAGTGGACGGGAGAAGGCGGCGGCGGGCCCGGCCAGGGCACTGGCGAGTTCTCGTTCCAGCCGGACCTAGGCGGTGCAATCCTGGTCCGGAAGAACGTCTCGCATTATCCAGCGACCAAGGATAAGCCTGCGTATTCCCACACAGATTTGCTGATTGTCGACTCCACGCTACATGCGAGTTACTTTGACGACGAGGGCCACACCATCCACTACCTGGTCGAGCCGTTGCCGGATGGAAAGGGTGTGCAATTTCTGAGCGAGGCCCAAGCGTCCGAACCGCGCTACAGGCTCACTTATCGCAAGACCGGTGATGATCGCGTCGCGATTCGGTTCGAGATCGCGCCGCCGGGCGAGGGGGATGCGTTTTCGACGTACATTGACGCGGCCGCCCACCGAAAGCGCTAGAACTGCAGCAGCCGCTCGGCCTCCGCCGCCAGATTCTCCACCTGTGGCAGGATCTCGTTCTCGAGCTGCGGATTGTAGCCCACCCACGTATCGAGGGCGCCTACTCGTCCAACAGGCGCATCCAAGCGATCGAATAACTCGCTCGCGATTCTAGCCGCGATTTCCGCACCATAACCCCACGATAGACAATCCTCGTGCGCGATCATCACGCGGCTGGTCTTTTCCACCGACGCGCGGATGGTTTCCCAATCGTATGGCGCGAGCGTCCGCAGATCGATCACCTCGATCGTCTTGTCGGGATTACGCTGCTCTACCTGGAGCGCGGCCTGCAGCATCTTCTGGACCACCGCGCCATAGGTGACCACCGTCAGGTTTTGTCCGCTCTTCACCACGCTGGCTTTGCCAAACGGGATGGTGTAATCCGGACCCGGATGCTGCGATCGGTTGTAGGGCTCGCGATAGAGCCGCTTGTGTTCGAGGAACATCACGGGATCGTCGCAGCGGATCGCCGTCCGCAGCAGGCCGCAGGCGTCCAGCGCGTTGGACGGCATCACCACTCGCAAACCCGGAAGATGCGTGAAGATCACTTCGCCGCACTGGCTATGGTAAATTGCGCCGCCGTTCAGATAGCCGCCGATCGGGACGCGCACCACCACCGGAGCGCTGAATCCGTTATTCGAGCGCCAGCGCAGCGTGGCAAGCTCGGCGCGCAACTGCATCATGGCCGGCCAAATATAGTCGAAGAACTGGATCTCGACCACCGGTTTCAGCCCGCGCTCGGCGAGTCCAATCGCGCGGCCGATAATTCCCGCTTCCGCGAGCGGGCTGTTGAAGCAGCGCTCACTGCCGAACTTGATTTGCAGCCCGGTTGTCGTCTTAAAAACGCCGCCTTTGCCTTTCACTTCGGCCAGGTTCGCTTCCCGGCTGCAGTCGGCCACGTCCTCGCCGAACACGATCATGCGCGAATTGCGCCGCATTTCTTCGTGCAGCGTAAGATTGATCTCGTCCACCATGGTTCGCGTCTCACCGGTGAACTGCGGCTCGGCTTCGAATTCGGCGGCGGTTGGATCGATCTTGTCGGAATAAAGAAACTGGAGCGCGGAGCCTTTGGGTGGCGGATCGGCCCGCAATGCGCGATCGGTGGCCTCTTGGAGTTCCTGATCCACCTCGTGCACCACCACCTGCAGCCCCTGCCGGTCCAGAACGCCCTCCGACACCAGCCACTCGGGGAACCGCATAACCGGGTCGCGCGACTCCTCGGCCTCGCGCTCGGCTTTAGTCTTATAGGATCGCTCGTCGTCGGAAAGCGAATGGGAGTAAGGCCGAGTCACCTTGGCATGCACCAGCGCCGGACCCCTGCGCTCGCGGGCGTACGCGGCTGCTTCCGATAGCGCGCCGTAGGACGCCACCACGTCCGTGCCATCCACTTCCAACCGCTTCAGATTCGGAAATCCGGCGACCAACTCCGCGACGTTGCCGCCCGCGGTCTGCTTCTCCACCGGCACTGAAATGGCGTAGCCGTTATCCTCGATCAGGAATACCAGCGGCAGATTCTCCAGACAGGCGGCGTTCATCGCTTCCCAGAACTCGCCCTCGCTGGTGGCGCCTTCGCCGCTGGTTACCAGCGTCACTTCGTCCGATCCGGAATCCAGATAGCGGTACGCCTGCGCGCAGCCGGCCGCTTGCAGGTACTGGGTGCCCGTCGCAGAGGAACGGGAGGCGATGTGCAGCTCGCGATTGCTCCAATGCGAGGGCATCTGCCGGCCGCCGGATGCCGGGTCATTGGCGGCGCCCACCGATCCAAGCAGCATCTGTTCGGCGGTGACGCCCAGCATCAAAGCCAGCGCGCGGTCGCGATAATAGAGATAAAACCAGTCGTGCGCCGGGCGGAACACCAGACCCGCGGCTACTTGCACTGCTTCATGGCCGGCGCCGCTGATCTGGAAAAAGATGCGGCTTTGGCGCTTGAGCAGAACTTCCTTGTCATCCAGCCGGCGCGCCATGTACATCGCGCGATACGCTTGGATCAGTTGCTCTCGCGTGAGCGTGACTTCGGCGGGAATTTGTACACGAGTGGGCGTCGCCATCGTCTCCAGTCCTAGTTTATCAGCGAGAAGGGCGGTCGGTTGGCGGCATCCTGGAGTCTCGTCCACAACCCACGCCCCACAACCCACACCCCACAACCCACGCCCCTTTCGGCCATAATGGAGGATATGAAGTTGCGTGTACCCCTGCTGGTGCTGGGCTTGATCGGCCTGGCCGCCGTTAATTTAGCCGCCGCCGATACGGCCCCGGCTCCCGCGACCACTACCGTGGAAGAGATCGTCGCCAAATGCAACGGCGACATTGTCACGCGAGGTGATCTTGAACGCAGCCGCCGGGAACTCATCGAAACCATGCGCGCCGCCGGTATTTCCGGAGCGGCGCTGGAGCAGCAGCTCGCCGAGCGGGAGAAAAACCTGCTGCGCGATCGCATCGATCAATTGATTCTGACGCAGAAGGCCAAGGACCTCAATGTCAACGTCGACAACGAAGTGAGCAAGCAGCTGGGCGCCATCCAATCCGATGCCAAGATCGCCGATCCAGATAAGTTCCAGGCCTATATCAAGGAACAAAGCGGCATGTCCTTTGAAGACTTCAAGCAGGAGATGAAGAACCGCTTCCTGACGCAGCGCGTGATTCGCGAGGAAGTCAGCGAGAAGATGCAGGTGAAGCACGAGGACATCGAGAAGTATTACAACGAGCACAAAACGGATTTCGTGCGCGAAGAACGCATCATTTTGCAGGAAATCCTGATCTCCACCGAAGGCAAGGACGACGCGGGCGTGGCGGCCGCCGAGAAGAAGGCCAAGGATTTGGTGGCGCGCGCGCGCAGGGGCGAGCGATTCGCGGAGATGGCTCGCGACAACTCCGACTCCGTCAGCCACAATAGCATGGGCGAGCTTCCGCCTTATAAGAAGGGCGATCTCGTCAAGAACATGGAAGATCTGGTTTGGAACCAGCCCAAGGGCTACATCACCGATCCCATCCGCACCAGCAATGGATTTCTGATTCTGCGCGTGGAGGATCACCAGAAGGCCGGACAAGCGGAGCTCTCCGAAGTGGAGAATCAGATTACCGAGAAGCTGCTGTCGCCCCGGCTGGAAGCCGCCGTTCGCGACTATCTCACCAAGCTGCGCAAGGACGCTTTCCTGGAGATCAAGGCCGATTACATCGACACCGGCGCCGCCACCAGCAAGGACACCGCTTGGGCGGATCCCGCGCAACTGAAGCCGGAGACCGTGAAAAAGGAAGAAGTCGCCAGCAAGATCAAGCACAAGAGGCTGCTCTGGATGGTCCCCGTCCCAGGCACGCAGACCACTGGCACCAGTTCCTCGCAGTAGACTTTCGGCAAGCCGCATGAAGCCGCCCTATTTGAGTGATATCAAGCCGAACCAGGTGTTCACGGCCACGTTCCTGGTGCACGGAAAAGACGTCCGGCAGAAGAAATCCGGCGAGCCTTACCTTTCGCTGCTATTGGGCGACCGTACGGGCGATATCGACGCCAAGATGTGGGACAACGTCGCCGAGGTAGTTGACACCTTCGAGCGCGACGACTTCGTGAAGGTCAAAGGTCTGCTGCAGATTTTCCAAAACCGGCTGCAGATGACCGTCCACAAGATGGCCCGCGTGCTGGATGCCGACGTGGATTTCGCGGATTTCTTTCCAGCCTCCACGCGCGATCCGTTGGAGATGTTCGCGGAGCTGCGCGCGCTGGTGGCGGGGATGCGCAATCCGCACCTGCGGTTGCTGCTGGAAGCATTTCTCAACGACGAGCCGCTGGCGCGCATGTACCGTACCGCGCCCGCCGCGAAGCACGTGCATCACGCCTATCTGGGCGGTTTGATCGAGCACGTTCTGTCGGTCTGCCGCCTGGGCCACCTTACGGCGTCGCATTACGGCAACGTGGATTACGAATTGCTGCTCACCGGCGCCGTTTTACACGATGTCGGCAAAGTCGCCGAGCTGACCTACGATCGCAGCTTCGGCTACAGCACCGAGGGTCAATTGCTCGGTCACATCGTTATTGGGCTGCGCATGTTGCACGACAAGCTCCAGCAGGTTCCCGATTTCCCGCCCAAGCTGCGTGTGCTGGTGGAACACCTGATGGTCAGCCATCACGGCGAGCTGGAGTACGGTTCGCCCAAAGTGCCGCTGTTTCCCGAGGCGATGCTGCTCCATCATCTCGACAATCTCGATTCGAAAATGGAAAGCATGCGCGCGCTGGCCGAGAAGGACCGCCACATTGAAGGCTGCTGGACCGGTTACAGCCCCTCGCTGGAGCGTTCCATTTTAAAGAAGGCGAAGTATCTGGAGGGTGAGGCGCCGGCCGCCGAGCCCGCCCTGGCTCCCACGCCCGCCGAACCCGCCGCGCCGCAAGCTCAGCAGCCCCCGGAGCCTCTGCAACAGCAGTTCACTCCCACCGGTTCTCCCTTCGCCGAGAAACTGCAGCAAGCATGGCGCAAGGATTCTTGACGCAGCCGGCGTCGAGCGCCACCGGCACATCTCAGGCCGAAAGCGGCAACAGGCCCCGGGCCAGCCGTCTGCGCGCCATTCTGGCAGGCTTGTTCATCGGCTGTTACTTCCTGTTCTTCACCTGGCGCGGGTTGCTCGTATATTACACCGGCGACGATTTGATGAACCTGTCTATTTACCTGGAAAAGCCCGTCAGCGCCCTGGTGAAAGCCAACATCTTCTTTTGGTCGCCCTACTACCGGCCGTTCGGAGGTATCGTCTATCGCAGCCTCTACGGCATTTTCGGCTTCAATCCGTACCCCATCTATGTCGTGTTTTTCGCGGCGCTGCTGGTGAATCTGCTGTTGGCCTATCTGGTGCTGAGCAGGCTGGGCGGCTCGCGCGAGATCGGCGCCATCGCCACCCTGGTGTTCGCTTTCCACGGGAAGTTCGATTACCTGTACTACAACGCCGGCTCCATGTACGACGCCTTCTGCTTCCTCTTTTCCTTTTCGGCGTTGCTGATTTACTTGCGAGCCCGCGGGCAGAATCGGCAGATGGGCATCGGGGAATCGCTCGGGTTTCTCGCGTGCTTCATCTGTGCTCTCAATTCCAAGGAAATGGCCGCGATGCTGCCGGTGATCGTGCTGGTCTATGAACTCATCTGGCATCCGCCCAATTTCCGTAGCTTTCGCGCGCTATGCCGCTGGACCATCCAGGAAGGAAGGATGGCTCTGGCGGGCGCGTTCTGCGTCCTGATTTACCTTCCCGCCAAGCTCAGTCCGGAGGGCTTGACCGGCAGTCCCTCGTACGTGCCGCATTACACCTGGAGCCAATATATTGGCGACACCGGCGTATACCTGGCCGAATTGTTCTATCGAAGCAATCCATCCAACGTGCTCGGGGTCACGCCGCTGACGCCGCTCCAAGTGGGCTTGGTGTTTGCGGTTTTGATCGCCGTTGCGCTATGGATGCGCTCTCTTGCGGTGTGGTTTGGCCTCCTGTTCTTCGTGATCGCTCTGCTGCCGGTCTCTTTCGTTACGGTGCGCCTCGGTTTCGTCTTATATCTTCCGCTGGCCGGGCTGGCTCTGTACGCGGCGGTCTGCCTGGTCCGCATGAAGGACCGACTTCGCGCCTTCGTGCCCAGCTTCGGCGCGGTTTCGGCTGAGCACGCTTCGGTGGGCCTTTTCATCGCCGTGGCCGTGATCATGTCGGTGATTAGCTACCGGCACTGGGTACGGGCGCCCGACCCGCACTATTCGCCGTACAAACTGGCGGCCACCGAGTTTCCGCGCCTCTATCCGCGCCTGCCACACAGCGCCAAGCTCTTGTTGGTCCACACGCAATTGGATCACAACTGGGACCTGGTCTTTCTCTTACGCATCTTGTATCGGGACAATGATCTGTATATCACGCTATTGAACGGTCCGAAGGAACAGCGCATTCCTCTGGAGAACTTGGGGCATTACGATCACATCTTCACGTTCCAAGATGGCCATTATGTGGAGCTCGACAACACGGACGCGGTCCGAAGCGTGCAACAGAATCTGCTGAAAGTGGCCCATCCGAGCGAAGCGCTGGGGGAAGCAGTCACCATTGGAAAGCCGGGCGCTCTGCAGTACCTGGTGAAAGGCGTGCAGGTGGGGGCTCCCGATCAGCCCGGTTATTGGACGCTGGAAGAACCCGAGCTCCGGTTTCGCCTTTCCACCACCGAACACCATTGGTTCATGGAGCGGTTCTTCCTGCCGCGCGAGAGCCTGCAGCAAACCGGACCGTTGCGCGTGGACTTCTACGTGAACGGCCATTTGCTGGACCAGGCAGTATTCGCCAAGGACGGGGCCACACTGTATCAACACGATGTGCCGGCGAGCTGGCTCAAAACGGATGGTTTCACCAGCGTGCGGATGTACGTTCACAATCCCTTCATCACGACCGTCCCTGGAGTGAAACTCGGGGTGTTGCTGACGGCCGCGTCGTTTAATCCGCCACTGCCTGGTTCACCAGCGCTCAGCGAACATCACTGAGGTCGTGCATTGAGGTGAGGCACGCCCGCGCGCCCTCAAAAACCGCGCGAAACATCGCCTCGGTCAGCTTGCCTGTGGAAGTATTCTGCTGGCTGGGGTGATAGGAGCTGATCAAGCGCGGCTGCCCAGGTCCGGTCTCATGCGTGGCATTATGCGCAAATAGGAAAGCGGATCGCCGCGCGATCTTGCCTTGCTCGCGCAGGATGCCCAGATACGCATCGAACGCCACCCGGCCCAGCGCCACCACCACCTGAACTCGCTTGAGCAGCTCGAGATCGCGCACCAGGTATGGCCGGCAAGTGCGAATCTCTTCCCGCGTGGGTTTGTTATCGGGCGGCGCGCAACGTGCCACGGCGCTGAGGTAGGCATCGCGCAGTCTCAGGCCGTCGTCGCGCGAAATGCTGGTGGGTTGCGAAGCAAACCCGGTGGCATGCAGCACCTTGTAGAGAAAATCGCCCGAGCTGTCGCCCGTGAACATACGGCCGGTTCGATTGGCGCCGTGCGCTCCCGGTGCGAGCCCGATCAGCAGCAGCCGCGCGTGCGGATCGCCAAATCCCGGCACCGGCTTGGCCCAATAGTCCCAATCACGATAGGCGCGCCGCTTCACGCGTCCCACTTCGGCGCGATAGGCGACCAGCCGCGGGCAGCGCACGCAGGCGATGATTTCCTGATTCAGGATTTTGAGAGGCTCCAACCTAAGAGGGTATCGATTCTGAACCGCGCGCGAGCAGCACACCCGGAGACGACCGGAAGTCGTGCACTGGAGAACGTCGACTCGAAGAACACCGGACGGGTGGCGCGTGAGCAAGCGGGACCGGCTCCCTCGCGGCAAGCCGAACTACGGTCGCGGCTCGGTTTCATACCAACCGGTTTCCAAGCTACCGGGAAACGGCCACGCGCATGTTTTCAAGCGAAGCTTCCAGCGA
>Ga0182015_10006982_pt1 | contig 11136 bp, 10 predicted proteins | sample 712P3MmetaG_FD_120478 | JGI IMG/M metagenome (GOLD analysis project Ga0182015, IMG submission 120478) | Permafrost microbial communities from Stordalen Mire, Sweden - 712P3M metaG | ecosystem: Environmental > Terrestrial > Soil > Wetlands > Permafrost | place: Sweden: Stordalen | collected...
CCCAGCTCCGGTCAGGCTTCGCCCTCCCTACGCAAGGGATGGACAAAGAACAAACAAAAACATAAACTCAACCATGTCCCAGGACTAACTCATGGACTGGACCAGAAAAGTGAACCCGGTCAATTGACTACAACATTAAACACCGTATTCGAATTGTAATTCACCCAAGCTATCAATTGTTCGGAGGTCGAAAAGGAACGTATCATGTTACCGTTTTGGTCAATTAGATCGGCCAAAATTACATTATAATATCCGAAAAACAAAAGACAGGTCTATAAACACTTGCTGGACAAATTCGGAAAAATTGGGAGCGTGAGCCGGGCGAGGATCGATCTATCCGCCTTATTTTTGAAGCTCCGATGCGTTCCACCGCGTCCTACAAATTTATGCTGGATTCGGCAAAAGTTCTCAAACCTATTCAATTTTGTGCATTTTTCACGCTGATTTGGATTGAGTGTTCGGCGATGCTCGCGGAGCATGGGGCTTGAGGAAAATATCGGATGAAGACCTTGAGTGTCGGAATGGTGGGCGCTCGCTACGGGGCGCGGATGCATCTGGCGAATTACGCCAGGTTGTCCCGCGATCTCGTCACCATTCGCGGCGTTTGTTCCCTGACAAAGGAAAGTGGAGCTGCGCTGGCTCGAGAAAACCAGATTGCGTACGTCACCGATGACTACAATGCGCTGCTGGCTCGAAAAGACATTGAGGTGGTGGATATCTGCGTGCCGCCGGCCTTGCACCATGAATTTGCGATTCGCGCGGCCAATGCCGGCAAGCACATCATAATGGAAAAGCCGCTGACCGGATATTTCGGCACGCCCGGCGACCCCGAACCCATCGGACTTCATGTACCGCGAGCCCGGATGCGGGAGGACGCGGGTAAGAACGCCGAAGCGGTGCGCAAAGCGGTGGAACGCAACCGTGTGCAGTTTTGCTACGCGGAAAACTGGGTTTACGCGCCGCCCATCGAAAAAATGCGGCGGCTCATCGCGGCTTCCAAGGGAGCCATTCTCGAACTCCGCGCCGAGGAAAATCATTCGGGCTCCAACTCGGTGTTTTCGCGGGACTGGAAATCCACCGGCGGCGGGGCGTTGCTGCGCATGGGCGTTCATTCGGTCGGGGCGTTGCTGCATCTGAAACAATGGGAGGGCCAGTTACGATTGGGCAAAGGCATTCGCCCCGTATCCGTGCTCGCGGACACCGCCGACCTCATCCACAGCATCGCCTCCTCGCGGGCGCGAAAGGCGGGCGCGAACCAGTGGATCAGCGCCGATCCGGTGGATGTGGAAAATTGGGCCAACCTCGTAATCAACTTTGAGGATGGTTCGCGGGGCTGTGTGGTCGTCAGCGACGTAGGGTTGGGTGGATTAAACACGCGTGTGACCGCCTTCATGACCGACGGTGTAATCAAGGCGAACATGACTTCCAATGACGCCATCGAGACCTATGCGCCCGATCCGTCAGTTTTTCACGGCGACTATTTCACCGAAAAGCTCGAGACGAAGGCAGGCTGGAATCGTCCGAGTTGCGACGAAGACTGGTTTCGCGGCTTTGCCCAGGAGATCGAGGATTTCGTCGGGGCCATTCGTGATGGCCGCAAACCCCGCTCCGGCATTGATCTGGCCGTGGAGTGCGTGAAGGTGATTTACGCAGCATATCAATCCGCTGAAACAGGGAGCCGGGTAACTGTGACTTGAGGACGGCCCGAAAAATGACCATTTAAAAAATATCGGTAAAAATGAAACCAAAAAAACCTGAAAATGACCTTATTTTTGCGATGGTGGTTTGTTTGTTCATGGGATTGGCTCTTATTGGTTTATCTCTTGATTTTTACTTCAAACATAAGAAGCCAATTCTAGTTGATTGGGATAACGCCGATTCGATAACAATTTGGGCACAAAACCAGCTTTTGCATATGTCGAGTAATATATTCTTTTGGACTGGCGTGGTGTTTCTGATGATTGGCTTTGTGATTTGGAACTATCGTCGCAAGAAGAAACTTTTGAAGGATTCAAATTAAGACACTACCAAAATATCCTAAAACTTGCATTCAAACTGTTGTTATGGTCGCTCGCTGGTTGGTTCCTCATCGGATGTGAGACCGGAAAAAATGCGGGACTGGCCATCCATTCATGCGTATTCAACATCATGGCGTACGGTGCCGTGAATGATTCCAAAGTTTCCAGCACGGACGCTTTTCGCCGGGCCATCACCGATTGCCAGAAGGCCGGTGGCGGCATCGTCCGCGTCCCTGCCGGTCATTTCCTGACCGGTCCCATTGACATGGTGGATAACATGACACTACAGATTGATCGGGGCGCGAGGGTGTTTTTTGAGACCGGACGGTCACAATACCCCGACGTGACGTCGCGTTGGGAAGGGCTCACTGAAAACGGCCCGCATCCACTCATCTTCGCCAACAGCGTCCATAACATCGCCATCACCGGGGGCGGCACCTTTGACGGCCAGGGCGCCGTCTGGTGGGCAAACATGGACATGGCTGAACATGGCAACGCCCGCCCCAATCGTCCCATCCGCCGCCGTCCGATGTTCGTTCAGATCAAAGATTGCAAAGGCGTTCGCATCGAAGGCCCCACTTTCGTCAACGCTCCCTTCTGGAACATTCACCTGCTTTATAGCGAAAACATTGACGTCGGCGACTGCCGGTTGATCGCCCCGTCCGATTCGCCCAATACGGATGCCTTGAACACCGATTCCTGCCGCCATGTTCTGGTGCATGATTGTTTCGCCGACGTAGGCGATGACGCCTTCGGCATCAAGTCAGGCCGTGATGAGGAAGGCCGGAAAATGAACCGTCCGACTGAAGATGTCACCTACCTCCGCTGCCATGTTCTTCACGGCCACAGCGTCTGCGCCATCGGCAGCGAAGAATCCGGCGGCGTCCGCCATGTGCGTTTCCTTGATTGCATCGGTGACGGCACCGACAACGGCATCCGCATCAAGAGCACCCGTGGTCGCGGCGGTATCGTCGAGGACATTGTCGTCTCCAATATCCATCTCAAAAACGTTCATACCGCCATCCTGCTTTCCCTGCGGTATACCAAAACCCCCGAAGAACCGCTTTCTGAACGCACCCCGCTGTTCCGCAACATCCAGATTGACCATGTCACCGCCCGCAACGCCGGGAATTGCTGCGCCATCGAAGGTCTTGAAGAACAGCCCATCCAAAACGTCACCCTCAGCGATCTGGATCTCTCCGGCACCAACGGTGTGACCTGCTCATTTGCCAGGAATATCATTTTCCAGAACGTTCGCATCGCCGCCCAAAACAACCCCTTCGTGGAGGATCATTCGGAGGATATCCACCGGACAGGCTGGCGCGAAGTCCGCTTCGTCCCTCGCCCGCAATAGCGATGATCGAGGCCAGCGCTCCATTCCAGCAACCAAGTTTCGTCACTCCGCAGAACTGAATGGTGTGACCAGGGCGGCGTTGAATTCTCCGCGAAACGCGCTTCCGAATCCTTACCCTGAAACAGGCCGCTGCGGGCAGGCTCTCCCTCGCCCAGCCTTGCCAAAAGCCAAAACCCCGCGCTCCGCATCGCTACATCATTTCTGTCAATGCTCTAAACCCAGGTTTTCCGGCGGGCGCTTTGTAATACCGCTTCAATGACCACCATGTTGGCGAGCGCATCTTCGAGTGGCGTGGGAACCGGGACGTCGTTGAGCACGGCGAGGGCAAATAAATCCGCCTGGATGGTATATTGGTCAACCGCTGCCACGGTGAGTTCCGAAGTCGTTGGTCCGCGTTGGTGCCAGATTCGACAGGCGCGGTCTGGAGGCGCGTTGAACGGGATCTCGATTTCAACCCGTCCCTCGGTTCCAAAAATATTGACCCGCTGGTAGGGAGCCAGCTGGGTCGCACAGGTGAAAGTGGCTGTGCCGTTTTGAAATTCAAGCACCCCGGAGGTCAGCCGGTCAATCCGCAGGACCGGATCACAATCAACCAAACCCAGAACGCGGCGGGGTTCCGCGTCAAAGATGAACCGGGAAAGTGAAATGCAGTAGCAGCCAATATCCATCAACCCGCCGCCGCCGGCGGTTTCGAGGTTGCGGATATTTTTCGGATCAATATTCCGATAGGAGAAGAAGGATTGGACGCTCCGCAGTTCTCCGATCTGGCCGTCTTTAACCAGCTTGCGCGCCAGTTGCCACTGGGGATGATGCCGGAACATGAACGCTTCCATGATCTTCAGCCGGGGATGCTGCGCGGCCGCTGCAAGCAGTTGCTGTGCTTCTCCAGCATTCAAACCGATGGGTTTCTCGCAGAGCACATGCTTGCCCGCGGCCAGCGACCGGATGGACCACGGCACATGCAGATGATTGGGCAACGGGATATACACGGCCTCCACCTCGGTGTCCGCCAGCAAGTCTTCATAGGAACCGTAGGCTTTCGGAATCCCCATTTGTTTCGCGGCCACCCGCGCGCGTTCGCCATCGCGGGAGGCAATCGCCGTCACCGAGCAATGCCTGCCGGCTTGCATGGCGGGAATAACTTTATTGAGTCCGATCTTGGCGGTGCCCAGAACGCCCCAGTTGATTTTGCGCATGGTGACAGGTTCTCTTTTCAGGCAGGTGAGTCAAGACGTAACGCCGCAGGTTAAATTATTATTCAGCAAACCGGCAGACGGTCTTTGATCCAATTTTGATGCGACCCAAGACGAGGATTAAATTCGGTCGGCAAATATAAAACGCCGCAGGCGTGACATCTTTGTAGAAACCAAAACCAAAAAAGAAATTTTAGCCCCGGAGGGGCGGCATATTCGGCAAATCATTCCTCGCCGGTCTTGAAAATGTATCGCGGGTCGTAATCCACGCCGAACTTCTCCAGCAAGGCGATGTATTCTTCGCGGAATGATTTCTTCGCATGATGCGTTTGCTGGTTTTCGATGTAACGAATCACTGTGCCAAGCTGCGACCGTGAATAGGAAAACGCGCCAAATCCTTCCTGCCATGAGAAGCGTCCGGCTACCCAATGTTTCTCGTTGATGAATTTTGACGAACCAGCTTTCACGTCACGCACCAAATCTGAAAGGGAAGAATCCGGTCGCAGGCCAACGAGCAAATGCAGGTGATCCGGCATATTATTGATGGCCATCAGCTTTTGCTTCTGCGCGGAAACAATGCCGGTGATGTATTTTTGCAATTCATCGTTGTGTTCCGGTTCGATGAGGCTTTGCCTGCCTTCGACGGCGAACACGACATGAATATAAATTTGCGTGCAGGTATTGGCCATGAACCGAAGATGCCGCTCCGGACGGAGCTTGAAAATCTTATTTTGTTATATCTACAAAGATGTCGCGTCTACAGCGCTGCACACGGCAATCGCAAAACTACAAAGATGTCGCGCCTACGGCGCTTCACACGCAATAGCAAAATATTTTTTGCGCGGTGACACACCTGCGGATTTTACCTCTGGTCGTGACCAGAGCCGGACGGCGCCCAATTTTTCGGATACTTGTGAACCATCTCGGCGTGATGTCTTGCCGGGGAGTCATGGAAATCCATCTTCACTGACGGGGAAGCCCGCAGCACGTCAACCGAGACCCCACCCGGTGCCGGTGCCGAAACCCACGCGCCACCTTGCAAATAAGCGTATTGGTGGCGATAGCTGTTGTAATAGACACCATAGTTTGGGTAATAAACGTAGTCGTCTTGCACCACAACCGGTGCCACAACGACAGGTGCCACCACCACGGGAGGTGCCACCACTACGACAGGTGCCACACCTATACCGATGCTCAACCCGCCAGCGTAACCCGCGCATTCGGTCAGTGCCACCAGCAGCACAGCACCCAACACGAATCCGGTTTTTTTAGTTCTTAAGAAATGTTTTTTGTTATTCATGGGTTGAGAGTAACCCGAGAAACGTACCGACGCCATGGGGTGTAACCCTAACGTGTGGCGGGAAAACATCTGATTGCCCGCGCCCTACCATCCGATCATGCCCTGTGCTTCCATGGCCGGTCGCGTCTGTGATGCGAAAAAACAGCGGATCTGCCTTATTTGCAAGGTATGGGACCTTTTAGCGGGTACCGCTCAATCCAGATGGAGAATGCCGCGCTGCAACGCGGCGGTGGTGGCCTGGGTGCGGTCGCTGGCTTTCAGTTTCGTGAGAATATGGCCGACATGAAGTTTGACGGTGACTTCGGCGATCCCCAGCGCGCTGCCGATTTCCTTGTTGCTTCTGCCTTTGGCGACCAGCTTCAGAACTTCGATTTCGCGCGCGGTGAGTTCGGCCCGGGTCATGCGCTCGGCCAGACGCGCGCCGATGGCGGGCGAGATGCAGCGTTCACCGGAATGAACGACCCGGATGGTCTGGACTAAATCCTCGCGCGCGGCAGTTTTGAGCAGGTAGCTGCGCGCACCGGCCTGAAAAGAACGGTAAATGTCTTCTTCACCATCGTGCGTGGAAAGCATGATGATGGCTGCATCTGGAAATTCATTGCAGATGGCGCAGGTTGCTTCGGCGCCATCCATGCCGGGCAGCTTGAAATCCATAAGGACAATGTCCGGACGGTGTATCCGGAATTGTTCAATGGCCCGCGGGCCAGTGGAAACTTCAGTTTCAATCATCATGTCCTGCTCGATGTTGATGGAAGCGGCAAGCCCCATACGGACGACGAAATGATCATCCACGACCATGATGCGAATCTTGTTTTTCATCCGGAGAAATTCGGTTTTGCCCCGGGGTTCGGTCCGGTGTGGTTCGGGAAATCATTTACCGTTCCATCGGTGATGAGGAGCAGGATTTCCGTGCCGAGTCCGGGCTGGCTGGCCAGAGCGAAACGAGCGCCGATTTTCTCGGCACGTTCCCGCATGTCAAGCAAACCAAAATGTCCGCTGCTGGCCGGGCTGGCGGAAGGAAAATCAAATCCATGGCCGTTGTCGTGGAGGCGGAGCTGGACAATTGACGATTCGTAGCGCAAGGCCACGACGATTTTGTCTGCACCAGAATGTTTGAGAGAGTTGGCCAGGGCCTCCTGCGCGACGCGGAGAAGATTGTGTTCAGTGACGGCGGGAAGTTTGCGCGGCGCACCCGTGGAATGAACAACGATTTCCACGCCTGAGGCGGCAGAAAGGGGCGCGGCCATTTCGGTCAAGGCCGCAACGAGATCGGCGTTTTCCAGCAGATGAGAGCGCAGGTCCCACACGGAGCGGCGGGCTTCGGAAAGACTGCGGCGTGACATATTGCGCGCAAGACCAAGCAACCGGCGCACGGTTTCGGGAGATTCATTCAACTGCGCTTCCACAGCGTCCAGTTGTATGGCAATGGCCGCAAGCTCCTGTTCAAGAGTGTCGTGGAATTCGCGCGCGATGCGATCACGCTCTTCGAGAACGCCGGTGCGTTTGATTTTTTCCCGGATAATGCGTGTTTGCCGGCGAACGCGATAGCCCAGCACAACCACCCAGACCATGCCGGCCAAGAGGATCAGCGTCATGATTCCAATGGTCCAAAGCAACCGCGACAAGGTCCACCAAGGCGGCTGTTGAATGACGGTCACGTCTTGAAAGGACCTTAAAAGAATCTGGATTGAGTCCGGCGGCGAGTAAGGAGCACTGGAAGAGACAACCTCCCGCGATTGGGCGACGCCCGGCACCCATTTTTCCGGCGATTGCGCGGCAAAAACACCGGTGAGCGCCAGTTCACTGCCGAGTTTAAGCGATTTAAAACGTTCGTCCGCAGCAGCACTGTCAAACGTGGCCGTAAAAATGGAATTGGATGATTGTAAAACCAGTGTTTGCCGGCCATTGCTCTCGACAAAGTTCATGAGACTGGTTTTCAAACGCACGAGCACACCATCGTAGTTTTCAGGCGCGTCAAGCAACGTTTCCAAGTTGGTGGGAATCGGCGGTGGCGCCAAACCATGGCCGAGAACCTGGACGGTGGCATCCTGAAGGATTGGCACATACTGACCGAGCGCGGAATACCCCGAGACGATGACATGATCGCCAAGCATCAGCGGCGCTGATTGAGCGACCTGTACATAAAGACCATATCCATCATTCTCAATGAAAAGAGTGCCGTCGGGTTTTTGCAGAGTCACAATGCCGCTGACCTTCACAAGGTTTCCGTAAACGCCGCTGGAATTGAATTGGGCCAGGCTGGAGATGGAAATCTCTTCGGGTTGCCGTGGCGCAGGTTGTACGACAGTGATTTGCTCCATGCCGGAAACCGCCAGCCATGGAACGCGCAACTGGCGTTTCATGTTGTACCTGGAATAGCACACACCACGAAGACGAACCGTGGTGTTTATCAACTTTGCGGCCGGTGATCCCTCGAAATTTTCCACATAGGTCATGATGCGTTGCCCGTTCATCGCGAGGTTCAAGTAATGCCGGCCATCCAGAGTTGTGGCGGAGCGAACCACACCATCGACTTCCACCCACTGGCTGTCCTCCAGGCCGGTTAATAATTGATCAATCGAGGTGCGGCAGGGAACCGGCAGTCGGCCCCGCCCCAAAACGCGAATAGCCGAGGCCTTGACGATGGGGGCATAATCACCTTTGTCGCTGACGCCGGTGAGTTCGATTTCCTCACCGGCCACGATGTTGGTGTTTATCTCCGGCGCGACCAGAACAAATATCCCGGCGGTGGCATCCTGAAAAAACAAGTTAAACAGCAGCGGATCGTAGTAGGTGACAACGCCGCGCATAAAAACGGGAAGATTTTGTCCAGCCGCCTTTGGGTCCAGTTCACGAACCTGTTGGGCGTTGGTGAAACAGACGGGCGGATTACCCGGTTGGGCTGAAAGAGGTCCACCAGCAACCAAACCCGCAAATACGAATAATGCGCAAAACATTTGCAAGCAACGGCTGATTGGACAGCCAGCAACTGATTTGAGAAAGGCTTCAAACATCCGGGCTTTGGCAGCTTTACTCAATTTTAATTTCGAACAGGAGCACATTTTAGTCCACACATTATTGCCCGCAGAAGCCACAGATATGAAGCTATACTAAAGTATAGCTTCAAAGTAAAGCCAATGCCATCGTGACAGAAACCGGGGGATATGTATAGTTTGATGGTAATCCAAAAATTTATACAAATCTATGAAATCCATAAAACAATGGTTATTGGTCTTCGGTTTCGCGGGACTCGTTTCTGGCGCCACAGCTCAAACCACCAATATTATTCTTCAAACCGATTTCGACGGTGACGCCGGTGAAGGGAATTTTAACAATGACTACGGTTATTGTGTTGCCGGTTCGTCCACCGGCACATCGCCGGCGGGCGAATCGGGCGGCATTTTGGCGGGCACCGGCGTGGCCGGCACTTTCGCCAATTCTGAAACAGCGGATTATACCTTGCTGCCCACGGACCCGGCCTGGACAAATTCTGCAAACGCTTACAATTATGCAGTCCTCGGCAACGGGACACAGTTTGGAGGGCCTATGACCGCCATCACGCCAACGGCAGTCACCGGATCTTTTATCCTGAGTGCGGATCTGCAGGTTTCAGGGTTGTTGCCGCAACTGACCAATGCCGACGTAACGATCAGCAAAGTTCAATTTATGGACGGAGACGGCAACGTCATTTTTGATTTTACAGGGGATGCCGGCCTGGTTGGCTCAAACTATGTTTACATGGCGGTGCCTTTGTCTTCGTTGACTTACGCCAGCGATGCGACCCATCCGATCACTGATTTGACCAATGCCGCTGTGGTTGCCTCAATCGCCAGCTTTACGATCGAGTTCGCGGTCGAGGGCCTGCCGGTGGGGACCGTCGGCGTCAGCAGTGGTCCAAACGTGATTTCACCGCCTTTTGGCTTCACGGATGACGGAACGCTCAACGTTGATAACATCCAGCTCGTCCAGACTGGAAATACCGTTCCCACGCCAACGCAGGAACAACTCATCTGGCAGGCCAACTTTGACACCACATTTCCCAACGCCGGCGGTTACGACTTTAATTTTCGCGATGGAGCCGACGATGCCACTGGAATTCTGACGACAAATGCAGGAGGCGGAGTCGGCGGGAGCAATTCGCTCGAATATACGATAAACCTTTCATCCTGGAGCACCAATCCTCCTGCCAGTTATTCAGGCTTTGGAGTAGGCGCAGAGGAAAATCCAATTCCCTACCAGTTGACCGCCACCAACAAGGCAGCCTATCGCATCTATTTTTCGGCCAAGGCGGGCGGCCTTGCCAGTGGCGCCAGCACCAACATTCCCGCCGCGATGGATTTGTTATTCCTGGTTCCGGCTGGCACCGAAACTCCTGCGAATTCATCGCCCGCTGTGGTGTATGATCTGAATCCATCCTTGACGTTGACGACTAACTGGCAATCGTTCGTTTTCAACGGTTCAGCTTGTCCCATCGGCGTCAATAACGGCGGCTCGCAGGCCTTATTTGACGAGTATAACCCGGAGGTGAACGAGATGCAGGTCCAGGTTTCAACCCAGGGCAGTCCTGATATTGGAGCACAGTTCGGTTACGGCACCAACACGACGATAGACATTGATAACATCAAGGTGGTGCAACTGGTAGAGGCAACCCCGCCGGTGGCGGTACTGGAGACGAACAACCGGGTCGAAGTGTTTTGGACGGATCCGCCTACCGGTGGCACTTCCCAACTCCTCAGCTCCACCAATGTCGCCGGGATCTATGTCGATGTGCCGGGCGCGACGTCGGGCGCGGCGTCCCCCTATGTGGTCCCGGCCGGCGTCCCGCGACAATTCTTTAGAACCGTGTGGGTTCCATAAACTACAGGTGAATGGAATCGTTTCCTGGATAAGAATCATTGGCGGCCGTGCAGTGTTTATGTTCTCCCCGCTGATCGGGGAAGTACACGCGCAAAACATTATGATCATCCCGGGTTTTGAGACGGGCAATTATAACGGTTGGACGACCTTTCAGTCCAATAATCATGTTCAATCCGACGGCGTTGCCCATGGCGGGAATTTCTATTACAAAGTTTATGGCCAGTTCAATACCACGACTGATTTCACAGGTGGCACATCATGAAAGAAAACCTTCATCGCAGGCAGGCATTCACCTTGATTGAACTGTTGGTGGTGATCGCCATCATCGCGATTCTGGCCGCATTGTTGCTGCCCGCTTTGTCGCAAGCCAAAGAAAGGGCAAAGCGAATTGCTTGTTCGAACAATCTCCGGCAA
>Ga0182015_10006983_pt1 | contig 11136 bp, 6 predicted proteins | sample 712P3MmetaG_FD_120478 | JGI IMG/M metagenome (GOLD analysis project Ga0182015, IMG submission 120478) | Permafrost microbial communities from Stordalen Mire, Sweden - 712P3M metaG | ecosystem: Environmental > Terrestrial > Soil > Wetlands > Permafrost | place: Sweden: Stordalen | collected...
CTTCCCGCCCATGGATGAACTCAACGCGATTGCGCCATTCTGAATCGACCGTATACGCCAGGGCGACGCGCTCGGGATCGCGTGTGTTCCACGCATCTTCGGCCGCTTGCACCTTCAGGCGCGCCGTTTCCAGCGTGTAGGGCGGCTTCAGAGTCTTGGGGTCGATCGGATTCGCTGTCATCATCGCGCTCCTAAAGCGTCAGCAGCTCCTCATAGAAGCCGCCGATTTTCCGCGCGCGGTCCACGAAGTGAATCTCCAGAATCCAGTGCCGTTCCTGGCCGAACTCATCCACCCCGCGCATCCGGCGAGGATTGTCGGGGTGAACGTACAGGGTGACCTTGTCGCCGGGAATGCGCTCGTGTGGAAATTGGCCCACCAAGTGCCCGGCAATCTCGCCGCCAAATTCCCACCTGTATTTTTTCGCGAGGTCCTGCGCGTGACGAAACAGGCCGCTGGCAGTTACGTCCGGCTGGCTCTTGAAATATTGCTTGCCCTCCGCGAAGGCCGCACCGATGTCGTTACACAGCTTGCGTTTCACGGGATCGTTGCCGAGGACGAAGGTGCGGCCGAAGTCCGCCTCCCACTCTTTAAACACCGGTCCAAAATCGAGAAATACGATGTCGTCGTGGCCGACAATCAGGTCCGGCGGATTTTCGTCGTAAGGAGCAAGCGTGTTACGCCCGGCACGAACGATTCGCTTGTGCCAGTAAGTGGAGATTCCAAACATCCGCTCGGCCAGCGCGTAGATGTCCGTATTGACGGCCGTCTCCAAAACGCCCGGCCGAATAATTCCCTGCTCGTCGACCGCACGGAAGAGCAGATTCGCTTTCCGCTGTGCCTCGAGTAAGCCCGCTGCGCGTTCCGATTCTTCTTTTTGCATCGCTTCAGATTAGCACGTTCGAGAAACGGTTTTTAGTCGCGCCCGCGGTGAAATTCACTGCCGGCTCGGCTGACGCTGGCATCGCTATACACGAACCGTACGCCGCCCATGATCGCGATCAGCCCGGCCAGCACCACGCCGAGTCCCGCCTTCAAGTTTCCAAAGCGTGAAGAAATTACTCCCACCAGCCACGGCATCAAGGCGGGACCAAATCCGCTGATCGCCAGCATGGGTCCGATCACCGTGCGCGCCGCCACCCCGTAATGCTCCAGGATTTGTGCCACCATGATCGGATACACCAGCGCGCATCCCAGCCCCGCCCCAAATGCCTCGCCGAATAGTGGAATCAACGACGGCGAGTAAAGCAGCAGGATGCTGCTGAGGAGTGCGCAGCCCACTCCCGCCTCGACCATACGCTTGCTGGATATGTGCTTCAAGATCGCCGGGCCGATGACCCTGCCCAGCATCACGCCGGCCCAGAAAAATGCCGGCGCGATCACCCCAGCCTGGAGCCTTTCCACACTCGAAAGTTCGTGGGAATACATCGCCAGCCATCCGCCCAGTGAAGCCTCTGCTCCCTCGTACAGAAACAACAAGATAACGATTGCTGGTGCGAAGTAGTCTCGCGGAATTGTGATGGGGACGGTTGCCGTGGAAGCGCTGCCAATACTCCGCAGCTCCACCGAATCCACCGCTGTAATACCGAACACCGCACACAAAAGTGCCGAAGCTGCGGCCAGTCCAATCAACAAATCGTGAAAGCGAGCGGCGGATTGCATGAACTGGACAATAAACGGGCAGGCCACCGCGCCCACCGCCCACGAAAAATTAACCAGACTCAATGCACCGGAAGCATTTGGCGCATTCGTTTCGCCAATCCATAAATTGGTTGCCGCGGTCACCAGACCCGTGCCGAAGCCGTACACGAAAACGGCGAGCAACGCCAACATCCAGGACCCGTGCAAGAAAAACGCCGCTCCCGTTGCCATCAGACCGAATCCGATTACAAAACACGGCCGAAATCCGAACCTGGGTATCAGTATCCCTGACAAAAAATTAGCCAGAGCCAAGCCAGCGAACTGCGCGGCGAAGAACAGCCCAGCCTGCGAATCGCTCAATCTCCAGTGCAGTGCGAGGGTAGGCAGCGCCGGCCCGAGTAGAACCATGAAAATACCGGTAAGAACGAAGCCCAAGTGGACCAGCGCCGTTGCCATGCGGTGACGCCCGGAGGGATGGGAAGACCAGTGCACGGAAACAAAATAATCTCATCAATCGCTGATCTTTTCAGCAGGCAAAAAGAGAGTGGCGATGCAGTGGAGGCCTGAAAATTCCATCAGACGCTTGGAAAATGTCAGCGCAGGCCATGCTGTGCGGTTATCAACTGCTCATCACGACAAGGGCATTTACGCCGATCAACGTGGGTGTTTTGACGTACTATTTTGACTTTGGTTCTTAGCGCCCCGAGCGAACGGCCGCTGTTGACTCGCGCACCACCAGCTCGGGTTCGACCGCGATCTCCGGAACGTATTTGGACCGTTTTTCAATCTGCTCGAGCAACGTGCGCGCCGCGATCTCGCCCATTTTCACCACTGGCTGCCGCACCGTTGTCAGGCTCGGCCGGGTATACGCCGCATTCGGTATGTCGTCGAATCCAATTACAGAAATATCGTCCGGGACGCGCAGTCCCGCTTCATCGATCGCTCGAATCGCGCCGATTGCGGCCAGATCGTTGAACGCAAACAGCGCCGTAAATTTCCGCGATTTTTTGAGCAGCTCTTTCGTCGCTTCGTAGCCCGGCTGCGGCGAAGCGTCGGTGCGAGCCTCTACCGCAAATTCTGTCCGGGCGCTATTTTTCAGCGCGTCGGCCGCCTCGCAAATCGCTTGCCAACGAGCGTCCGTGTCGGCGCTTTCCGGCGGCCCCTTCATGAGCGCGAGCTCCCGGTGTCCCAACTCGGCCAAATGCTGCAGGGCCATTCGCGCAGCGCGCCGGTGATCGAGAGTGATGTTGGTCACCCCGTCCACGCGCTGGTGGCCGGCGATCGCTACGGTCGGCAAGCTGGGCGTATCGGTAATCGAAGTGGCCACCGCGATAATTCCCTCTGCCCCGCGCGACACCAGTAGTTGCGAATAAGATTGCAGCAGCTGCGGATCATGCCGGTGAATCACCGTCAGGAAAAAATAGTTTTGTTGCCGCAAATATTGTTCCACGCCGCTGATGACCATCGCTCCGTAAATGTCGCCGATCTCTTGCGCGATCACCCCGATGGTATAGGTCCGCTTCACGCGCAACGAGCGCGCCATAAAATTCGGTCTGTAGCGCAGTTCCCGCGCCGCCTCCAGAATACGGTTTCTGGTCCGTTCCGGTACCGACGCGGACGCATGCGAATTGTTTAACACCGCGGAAACGGTTCCAGGGGTCAGCCCCACGCGGTTGGCGACCGCTTTCAGCGTCACCACCGGCGGGCCGTCAGACTTAAGGATCTCGTTACGACGCTTCATTCCGTGTTTCCCTGAACGGCGGTTTGGGCCCTGTCTGGCCCGAGGTACCCGAGCGTGTCGCGAAAAGGATCGCGCCGCTGGCCTGTTGTCCCTCACATATAACATGACAATCGCTCAACCACTGCTTCTAAAATTCGGTTCGATCCTCGCCGGCAGCGAATTCCGCTCCTGGTCGGAGTGTGCCGCTCACTCAGTGCCGAGACGCGGTTAGCGGCTGATCGCACTGACGAATGCCTGATTCTATTAATCATAGAAAATGACTTTCTTTCTCTAGGTTGCTACCTGACCCTCCTCGCGAAATCGACTCCGAAGTCGCAACCACACGGGCGAAACGCTGTTTTTTAGTTCGTCGCAGGGTGAGAAATGCGGGCACTCTAAATCCTGTATATTATTCCAAAAACTATAGTACTCTTTACTTACCAAGAAAATGCCTTAGAAAATCGATATTTCCCTTGACAAGGTGTACCCACATGGAGCTAAATCCGCGCAGACGAAGTATTCAACAACTCGATGGGTTGCATCCAAGTTCCGTCTACTATCGGGGTGTCTGAATTTTTGGTTATTTCTGCGTGAAAAGGCCGGTTCTTCGGCCTTAATGCCTTCTGGGGTGGGAGGATTAGAAAAATGAGGAATTTCCGTTTCCGTTCGGCCGCTATACCTATTCTCGTTGTGTTCGTTGTCTTCGGTTGCCTCGCGCTATTCAGTATGCCGGTTGCGGCGCAATCCACTTTCGGTTCGCTCTCTGGAACGGTTTCCGACGCTTCCGGCGCCTCGATGGCCGGCGCCACGGTCACATTGACCAACCTCGGGACCGGCTCTACTCAGACATTGTCAACCAATCCGGACGGCTTGTATTCGTTCGTGAATCTAAATCCGGGCAACTACAGCCTCAACGTTGAGAAAACCGGATTCAAGCATTTCCGCCGCGATCCGATCGTGGTGCAAGTGCAGCAATCCGTTTCCATCGACGTTGCTATGGAAGTCGGCGCAGTCAGCCAGGTGGTGGAAGTCACTTCCGAAACGCCGCTGCTGCAGCCCACTACCTCGTCGCTGGGCCAAGTCATCGAGGAACGCACCGCCAATGAAATTCCGCTGAACGGCCGCAACGTTTTCAACCTGATCACTCTGTCGCCTGCCGCGATCGCCCAGGGTGGATCCGGCGGTTCGCCGGTCGGTCAGAACCCCTTCAGCTGGGGCAACTATCAGGTTGGTGGCTCGTTCGCCAATGAGAGCGCCGAGTATCTGGATGGCCAGCCCCTCAACATCGGCTACATCAATCTGCCTATCCTGATCCCGGATGATGACTCCGTCAACGAATTCAAAGTGCAATACAACAACCTCGGGCCGGAGTGGGGGAAGTTTTCCGGAGGCGTGGTAAACATCAGCACGAAATCGGGAACGAACGGTTTCCACGGCACCGGCTACGAATATCTGCGCAACAAGGATTTGAATTCGCGCGGAGCCTTCGCACCGGTCAACCCGCCCTACGTGCAGAACCAGTTCGGCGCCGCTGTGGGTGGCCCGGTGATTAAGGACAAGACGTTCTTCTTCTTCGGCTACGACGGCTATCGCCAGCGTACCGCATCCACCACCACTACTACCGTTCCCACGGCAGATGAGCGCACCGGTGTTTTTCCGGCCGATGTGCCGATCTTCGACCCGCTAAGCGTAAGCGCTGCCTGCATCTCCACCGCCCTGGCGGCCAACTGCGGCCGCACCCAATTCGCCGCTAATACCATACCCTCTGGCGCGATCAGTCCAGCCGCCGTAATCGAGCTGAAATATATTCCGCTGCCGACCAACAGTGCGGAAACGAATAACTTCACCGTAAACTCGAGCTCCGGCGGAAATACCAATCAGTACGTCGGACGCGTGGATCAGAACCTCACCAGTACCCAGCATCTGTTTGGCCGGTACAACTTCTTCCACCTGCTCGATTTGCCCACCGACCCCTTCGGTACCGGTCTGTGCGCGGACCGCTGCGCCGAGACGTACCAAGCCAATGCGCTTGCGCTGGACTACAACAACGCGATTCGATCCAATCTGATTCTGGACATCAACGTCAGCGGATCGCGATTCCATTATCTGCGCTCACCTAAGAATTCAGGCTTCGACCTGACCTCTTACGGATGGCCGTCCGCTTACAATACCGAGGTCCCGTCTGCCGCCCGTTCACCGTTCACCCCATGTTTTAACGGTGAGGATCCCACGGTAACTTGTTCGCAAGGCCAGAGCTTCATTACCGACCACAACACCCAATTCAACATTTCGCCGAATCTCACCTGGATCCGCGGGCACCACACCTTTATTTTTGGCGGTCAGCTCGAAGAAGGCTACGACAATTACGCACAAACCAATATCGCCAGCGGCGCCTTTTCGTTCAACGGCGGCTGGACCCAAGACAACGCCGTTACCCCAACGACTGGCACTGGCTCGTCATTCGCCGATTTCCTCCTGGGATACGGCCAAAACCAGCAAAGCGTCTACAACCATAACTTCGGCGAAGCGCAGATCCCCGCGCTGGTCGCCGCCAAACAGACCTATCGCGCTCTCTACTTCGGAGATACCTGGCGCGCTACGGCAAAGCTGACCGTGAACTATGGCTTGCGGTACGAGCTGCCAGGTACGTGGTCCGAGCGCTTCAATGACATGACTTACTGGAATCCGGCCGCGACCAATGCCTCCGTTACGGGTTGTTCCGGCGCCGGTTCGTCATGCCCTGGCGACGTTTTCCTCGTCAAGGATGGGGTGAATTCAACACGCAATAACCTCCCTCTGGATAAGAAAGCATTCTCGCCGCGCTTGGGTCTCGCCTATAGCGTCGACTCGAAGACCGTGATTCGCGCTGGCTACGGGATCTTCTTCATTCCGAACTATGTGTCGTTCGGTCTCAACCCCAACAACGATTCGATCAACCTGGCCAGCACTCTTTGGCTAGCCACTACCAACGGTGGGCTTTCGCCGGACAGCACGCTCACCGCGACCAATTGCGTTTTCAGCACCGGTAGCCTCACTTGCCCGACTAACGGACCCTTCGGACCCAATATCGTCACGCCGCTAGGACGAGGCGACGCCTCGGCCTTCGACGCGGGCGGAAACGTTACCGAAGCGCCCTATACCCATCAGAAGTATGGGTACGTGCAGCAGTACAACCTCGACCTGCAGCGACAATTGCCGGGTGGTATCTTCCTGGACGTAGCTTATGCGGGTTCACATGGAGTCCACTTGGAGCAGTACGATACGCAAATCGATCAGATTCCCGACGCGGATCTCTCCCAGCAATCGGCTCTGATCGCCCAGGTGGCTAACCCATTTGTAGGCATCACCACGGTCAGTTCACTCAATCCAACCACCAATCCTACGATTAACGCGGGCCAGCTTCTTCGCCCCTATCCCGAATACGGCGGCATGAGCCTGGCGGGATATGGCTGCTGCGGAAGCACCTACAACTCACTGCAAGTAACTGCCACCAAGCGATTCCACGGCGGAGGGCAGTTCCTCGCTGCTTACACCAACGCGAAGCTATTGAGCAATACCGATACGCTTACGTCTTGGCTAGAGACTGGCGTGGGTCAGGTTCAGGATTGGAACAACCTGGGCGCCGAGAAATCCCTGTCGTCGCAAGACGTTTCTCAACGCTTGGTGTTTAGCTACGTCCTCGACTTGCCTTTTGGCCACGGCCAAAAGTACATGTCCAACGTCAGCGGTGCGATGTCTAAGGTCGTCAGCGGTTGGGGTGTGGACGGTGTCACTACCTTCCAAAAAGGTTTCCCCCTGCCCATCACCTACGCCGGATCGACGCCGTTGTCTAGCGCCGGTTTCGGCATCGGCACCCTGCGTCCAAACGTCGTGCCCGGTTGCGCAAAAGCGACCTCGGGCAGCGCCCAGCAAAGGGTCGACAGTGGCGCATGGATCAACTCCTCCTGCTTCTCGGCTCCGGCCGATTGGGGCTTCGGAGATGAATCACGAGTTGACCCGACGCTCCGCGGTGAGGGCATCAACGACTGGGAGTTCGCCGCTTTCAAGACCACGACGTTCGGTCCGGATGAGCGGTTGGGCCTCCAGTTCCGCGCGGAATTCTTCAACACCTTTAACCGCGTGCAATTCGGACCTCCGAATACGGCTTTCGGTTCGCCCAACTTCGGAATCGTCAGCGACCAGTTAAACAATCCACGCTTGATTCAATTCGCATTGAAGTTCCTGTTCTAGCTTCAGTCGGATCGGGGTGGATGCCTTCGGGCATCCACCTTCTTCCACCGTAAGCAAGTAACCGGGGTCGCTTCGCGCAAAAAATCACGGCCACCTGATGAAATCCGTTCTCCCCGCGTGCCAGTTTCAAACACCCCAAGCCTGCTACCGTGCTCTCGTTCCTGTAGACGCCGAATCCAATTCTCTGCCCATACTAAGCGTGAGTGAGTTCTGCTAGTCTTGGCCACGACCGCACATGACAGACTTTACGCGACGGGATTTTATCGCCAGGTTAGCCCTCTGGGGCGTAGCACCGGCGGTCTTCGACGCCAAGCTCCCCCGCGGCCTGGATTTTCTGCACCGCAATTCGCCCACGGCTCAAAAATATCTGATCGAAAGTATGGGAGGCGGCGTGGCCCTGCTGGACTACAACAACGACGGCCTGCTCGACATCTTGCTGGTGAATAGTGGCCGTCTCATCGATCGCGTAGCCGCTCCGGAGGAATTCGATCGCCACGATCCACAGTATTGGAACCGCCTGTACCGTCAGAATCCCGACGGCAGTTTCACCGATGTAACCGAAGCCGCCGGCCTGGCCAGCGCCGGGGACGGAAACTACGGAATGGGCGTAGCGGTGGGCGACTACGACAACGACGGTTATCCCGATATCTACATCACGAACTACGGAAAAAACACGCTCTACCACAACAATGGCAACGGCACCTTCACCGACATCACCGCCAAGGCCGGCGTCGCGGGCGGGGGCTGGTCCTGCTCCGCAGGCTTTTTCGATTACGACAACGACGGCCACCTCGATCTTTTCGTCACCCGCTACATGGAGTGGGACACCAAGCACAGCAAGATTTGCGGCGGAGAGTGGAAAACGTACTGCCCGCCCGGTGAATTTCCGGCCACCACCAACATTTTGTATCGCAATCGCGGCGACGGCACCTTCGAGGACGTCAGCCAGCCCTCCGGCATCTCCACCCTTAGAGGACGCTCCCTGGGCGTCGCCTTCGCTGACTACGACGATGACGGATTCACCGACGTCTATGTGACCAACGACGGCATGCGCCAGTTTCTATTTCACAACAATGGCAACGGCACGTTTCGCGAATGCGCGCTCGAAGTGGGCGCGTCGCTCACCGCCGATGGCAAGCCGCTCTCTGGCATGGGCGTCGTGTTTCAGGATTACGACAACGACGGCCGCCCCGACGTCCTGATCACCGTGCTGCCTCGCGAAATCTATGCGCTCTTTCACAATGATGGCGACGGATTGTTCAGCTACCGCAGCCTCGAGTCCGGCCTGGGACTGCTATCCGCTGCAAGTTCAGGCTGGGGCGTCGGCTTGGAAGACTTCGACAACGATGGCTGGAAGGATATGTTCGTCGCGCAGAGCCACGTCCTGGACAACGTCGAGCAGATCGACCACATGCTGCACTACAAACAGCCGCCTCTGCTCGCTCTCAATCACCATGGCAAGTTCGAGCGCGCTGCCGAGTCTGGCGCCGATTCTCCGCTGGCCGGCCGCGGCGCCGCGTTCGGCGACTTAAACAACGACGGCCTCATGGACGTGGTGGTCACTTCGCTCGGCGGTAAGCCGGTAGTGTTTATGAATCAAGCCGGCGCCCGTTCCGATCGCTGGCTATCGATAGCGCTTCGCGGCACCACCAGCAATCGCGACGGCCTGGGCGCGCGCGTCCGCGTAAACGGCCAAACTAGGTTCGCGACCACCTCCGGAAGTTACATTTCTGCGAACGATAAGCGCCTGCACTTCGGCCTCGGCGCAGCGGAAACAGCCAAAATCGAAATTCGCTGGCCCTCCGGCGTTCACCAGACGCTCGACGCCGTGAGAGCCAATCAATTTCTCGAACTCCGCGAGCCGGAGAAATCATGATCGTCGCCGCGCTGTCCATGTGCCTCGCGCTGCAAGCATCAACAGCGATGGAGCATGTCCGCGCCGGCGTCGAAGCTCACAAGAGCGGGCAGTTGGATTCGGCCATCGCGGAGTTCCAGAAGGCCACTGAGCTTGACCCCAAGTTAGCGCTGGCATTTGTGGATCTGGGAGCGATGTACGTCGAGAAACGTGATTTCGCCGCCGCCATCGCTCCGCTGAAACGCGCCCTCGAGCTGAATCCTGAAATCGAGGGAGTTCACCAGTTGCTTGGCTATGCGTTGCTCGGGCAGGGCTACGCTGCGGAAGCAATCCCACACTTCGAGCAAGCCCATGACGACGATACCCTGGGCATTGCGCTCCTGGAGACCGGCGATTATTCGCGCGCTGTCCCGCTCCTCCAGAAATCGCTAGGCAAGAATCCGGGCGATCCGGATTTGCTCTATTACTATGGCCGCGCTTCCGGCCTGCTCTCCAAGCAGGTTTTCGATGACCTTGAAGCGCGCTTCCCAAACTCTCCCCGTTCGCATCAGATGATGGCTCAGAATTACGCCGCGCTGCGCGACGTTCCCAACGCCGAGAAGGAATATCGTGAAGCCCTGCGGCTTCGGCCGCAGACCTCAGGTCTGCACCTTGAGCTTGGCGAGCTCTACGCTCGCGCCCAGCAATGGGACAAGGCGGAAGAAGAATACCGCGCCGAAACTCAAATCCAGCCGGGCAGCGCCGAAGCGGCCTACCGGCTGGGCGAGGCGATGGTGCAGGAAGGCAAATTCCACGAGGCGCGGCTGGCGCTTTCCAATTCCGATCGATTGAAACCAGACATGCCGGAAACGCTCTACATGTTCGGCAAGGCCGCCTCACTCGATGGCGATGACGCGCTGGCGGCAAAATGCTGGAAGCATGTCTTGGATCTCGAAAAAGATACTCCTCTAGTGGCCCAGACCCATTTTTCCCTCGCGGGACTCTACCGCAAGCAGGGAAAAACGCAGGAAGCGAGCCACGAAATGGAATTGTTTAGAGCGCTGAGCGAAGCGGCTCAAACACAAGAGCCCCCGCGGTAAGGGTTCGACGGCTCTAGGCTTTAATCTTTTCCGGGTACCCCACTCTTCACCGGTTTTGGGAGGGGTGGGCGTTCAGATCTTAGTAGTCGCAGGTCGATGCGCCACGCGTTGGGCTTACGCCCAGTTACGCTGCGAGATTGAGTAGTGATCGAGATTTGCACCGAATGGGAGAGCATATGAGCGAGACATCGATGAACAATCCAAGCGCGTTGCGCAGATTCACCGTCCTGCTAGTGATACTCATTCTTTCCAGCGTAACGCTCGCGGCGCAACCCGCCCCGCCCGCCTCCGGCGACGTGGAAAAACGAATCGATGCGATTCTCAGCCGCATGACACTGGAGGAAAAGATCGACTACATTGGCGGCGTCGACGATTTCTTCATCCGCGCTTATCCTCAGCTCGGCCTGCCCCAGCTCAAGATGGCCGATGGCCCTCTCGGAATCCGCACCGCCAGCCCCCCGGCGACCGCTATGGCCGGCGGAATCGGATTGGCGGCCTCCTGGGATCCGGCGCTGGCGGCTCGCGTTGGCAAGGAAATTGGCAGGGACGCTCGTGCGCGAGGCGTTTACTTCATGCTCGGACCCGCCATGAACATCTATCGCGCGCCCATGAA
>Ga0182015_10006984_pt1 | contig 11136 bp, 8 predicted proteins | sample 712P3MmetaG_FD_120478 | JGI IMG/M metagenome (GOLD analysis project Ga0182015, IMG submission 120478) | Permafrost microbial communities from Stordalen Mire, Sweden - 712P3M metaG | ecosystem: Environmental > Terrestrial > Soil > Wetlands > Permafrost | place: Sweden: Stordalen | collected...
CAGCCATGGCGGCGACGGTCCGCTGGACCTCCTTCCGGGCGATCGCGACCAGACGCTCCTGTCCGGCCAGTACCTCGGCTCGCTGGGCAGACGCCCGGTTGAGCTTGGCAACAGCGCGTGCGCAGGCGGCGTCGAGCGCGGCGATCCTGCGCTGAGCGTCGCGCACGGCATCACGAACAGGCATGGGGCCTCCTCTCGGAAACGGTCCTTGTGATCGCTCCTACGAAGGAGGTAATGGAGCTCACACGCTATTCAGAGAGTCGTCGGCACCGCCCACGCGCCGTCCAGGAGTCAGCCCGTTGTGGCAGCGGCAGTATTACGCGGGCGGCGAGCCAAACGGCACAGCTCGGCTGATGTCATGCCGGTGAGCTGCTGGCCGAGACGGCCGTAGCCGAGCACCCGTTTCGTTGCTTCAGCCAACTCCAAGCTGGCGGCCAGGACCGCCGCGTCTTCTGCTGCTCGGAGCCGGTCAGCCTCCTCGACGGCTACCTGGACTCCGGGGCGAGCACGAACGGCACGCGCGACCATGCTCGCTTCCGCCCCCGTGTTGACGCGACGCCGTCGGCAGGCTGCCTCCCACTGGCGCAAGCCCAGGCCTCCCGTAGCGCGAACAACCTGACTTTCAGCGCGTGCGATCACCCGTTCTCGATGCTCGACCGCCTGCTGCCATGCCTGATTCGCGCACTGCCAGGCGTCACTCGCCTCGGTCAACGCATCTATCGCAGCCAACATCTCGCTTCTCATCAGACAACAGCAATACCACCCGCCACCCACAGCCAGCATTCCGCAGCAAACGCTTCCCTCACCACCAAAGGCTGTCCTCACCACCGATAGCTCCACCCCAACCAACTCGCTCGCAAGTTCCCAGCTGTACTCCACACCCTCGGCACTTGAGGAAGAAGGTCGCCCTTGTCAACCCAGAGTTGACACTGGGAGCGTGCGTCAGGCCATCAGTCCAGGTCACAGCGGTGCTGAACTGCACGCTCCATTTGCCTGGAGTCGCCGGTGCCTCTCTAATAGAGGCGTTCATCGCGAACGCCTCCGTAAGGGAGGACGGGCGCGTGATCTCGATCCGGCGAGTGAGCCTCGGCGGTGGCTATCGCTACCTCATCGACTCGGTCGCGGCCGGCGACGGGAACCCGGAACCGTCCAGGGGTCTCGCCCGCTACTACGCCTCCACCGGCACCCCGCCGGGGGTCTTCCTCGGAGCCGGGCTGGCGGACCTGGACGGCGGGAGGGGGATCGAGAAGGGCTCGCAGGTGAGCGAGGAGCATCTCTTCAACATGCTCGTCGCGCTCTGCGACCCGGTCTCGGGCGAGCCGCTCGGAGGCCGGCTCACCGTGCCGGGAAATAGTGCGCCGGTCGCCGGCTTTGACCTCACATTCAGTCCGAGCAAGTCCGTATCGACGGCCTGGGCGCTCGCCGACGAGGACACCAAGGCAGTCATCGCCGACTGCCACCGCCAGGCGATCGACTACGTCCTCACCTACGCCGAGTCGCACGTTTTTCACTCCCGCTCGGGCGCCGGCGGCATCGTCGAAGAGGATGTGACCGGGGTGATCGCGACCTCTTTCACGCACTTCACGAGCCGAGCGGACGACCCCCAGTTGCACGACCACGTCGTCATTTGGAACAGGGCCCGTTCGGTCTCAGACTGCAAGTGGAGGACCCTTGACTCCAAGGCCATCTTCAAGGCGACGACGACACTCTCAGAGCTCCACCAAGGAGTCCTTTCCGACCTCTTGACCGCTGCGCTCGGCGTCGGCTGGGATGCGCGCGGACGAAAGCATTCCGCCAAGCCCCGTTATGAGATCACCGGCGTCGCCGAGTCGCTCATGGCCGAGTTCTCGCGCCGCTCCGAGCAGATCGCAGAACATTCGGAGCGTCTCCGGGTCGAGTTCAAAGCCGCCCACGGGCGAAGCGCCACCGCCGTCGAGGATATGAAACTGCACGCGGTGGCGACGATCGCCACCCGGCCGGACAAGACCAAGCACAGCCTCGCCGAGCTCACGGACCAGTGGCGCGAACGGGCCGCGAGTCATATCGAAGAGGACGGGCAGACGGCCTGGGCCTCGAGCCTGAAGGACCGGAACGACCTGCCGCTGTTACGCCGCGACGATCTCGGCGAGGCGATCCTTGCCGACGCCGCCGGCGCGGTCGTCACAGCGGTCGCCGAGCACCATTCCACCTACGGACGCCAGAACCTTCTCGCCGAGGCCCACCGCATGCTGCACGGGGTTCGCTTCGCGTCACCTGACGACCGGGTGGCCGTCGCCGATCACATTGCCGAGCTCGCGATCGCCCGCTCTGTGACGCTCACGCCACCGTCGTTGCACCACACACCCGAGCGCTACGTCCGTCCCGACGGGTCTTCGCGGTTGCACCCGCAAAGCCGCATCGTCTACACGACCGAGGCGCTCCTCGGTGCAGAGGCACGCCTTCTCGAAGCCTCAAGGAAGCTCGGAGGGCCCCGGGTGAGCGTCGCGACAGTGGCCGAGGTAACCGGGGCGGACCTGCCCGGGCGGGACTACAAGATGAGTGTCGACCAGGCACTTGCCGTCGAGAAGATCGCCACCTCCGGTCGTGTCCTCGACGTCCTCGTCAGCCCGGCTGGCACCGGGAAGTCGACCGCCATGGCCGGCCTTCGCGCCGTATGGGAACAGGTCCACGGTCCGGGGTCGGTCATCGGTCTCGCCCCCTCCGCTGCCGCGGCGCAGGTGCTCGGAGACGAGCTCGGAATCGAGACGGAGAACACCGCTAAGTGTCTCACCGAATGGAGATGTATCCCAGAGCTGACCGCACGCCGGGACCGTCTCGCAACCAACCTTGCCCGGCACGCCTACCCGCGCTCTCCGAGCGCGGGTAGGCTACGTGCCCGGCTCGCAGAAACCGACCAGGCCATCTCGAAGCGACGCCTCAAGCCCGGACAGCTCGTCATGATCGACGAAAGCTCACTGGCTGGGACCTTCACCCTCGACGAGCTCGTGAGCGCCGCCACAACGGCCGGTTCCAAGATTCTGCTTCTCGGAGACTTCGCCCAGATGTCGTCAGTCGAAGCCGGCGGTGCTTTCTCGCTCCTCGTCAAAGACCGTGGTGATCTCGTTCCCGAGCTCACCGATATTCGCCGCTTCAACTCCGAGTGGGAAAGGGCTGCCAGCGTTGAGCTGCGACTCGGGAACACCTCGGCCGTCGATGCCTACGAAGCCCACGACCGTGTGACAGGCGGCGAGCGAGCGCTACTTCTCGACTCCGTCTACGCGGGATGGAAGGCCGACGTCGAAGCCGGCAAGTCGAGCCTGATGATCGCGGGGGACAGCGCCACTGTCGCCGAGCTGAACCGGCGCGCCCGATCAGCTCGCGTGACCGAAGGAACGGTGGCCGGCAGTGGCCTTGCGATCGCGGACGGCCAGCGGGCGGGCGTCGGTGACGAGATCGTGACTCGTCAGAACAACCGACTACTGGTCGCAGGCAGAAGCTGGGTCAAGAACGGCGACCGCTTCGTCGTCACCGCCACCAACCCTGATGGCACCATGGAGGTGCGCCGCAGCTCCGGCGGCGCAGACGTCGTGCTGCCGGCGGACTACGTGGTGAAGCACGTCGAGCTCGGTTACGCCACGACCGCATACCGGAGTCAGGGTCGGACGGTCGACACGACGCACTCGATGATCTCGCCGACCACGACACGCGAGGTGCTCTATGTCGCCGTGACGCGCGGACGTGAGTCCAACATGGTCTATGTCGACACGACCTTCGACCCAGATCCCGCTACAGGACATGACGGCACGATCGCTCGCCAGAGCGCGAGCGAGGTACTCACCGGCGTGCTCGCCAATGAGGGTGCGGACCTTTCCGCGCACGAGACCCTTGAGAAGGCACAACGCCAGGCCGGGGACTTCGGCGTGCTTGCCGCCGAATACGAAACCCTGGCCCGCGCAGCTCAACAGCAACGCTGGGACGAGCTGCTGTGTCGCTCAGGGCTAGATCCTGAGCGCCTCGAGCAGGTTCGCCAAAGCCCCGCCTACGGACCACTGCTTGCCACCCTCAGAGATGCCGAGGCACGCGGACTCGACGTGGAGCGGACCCTCCCCGTTCTCGTGGAAGCGCGATCGCTCGATGACGCCAAAGACCCGGCGGCGATCATTCGCGGCCGAGTCGACCGCTGGGGACAGACCTCCGGATTGGCGCGGCGAGCGCGCACGGATCTCATCGCGGGGCTGATCCAACGAGCCGTAGGTGTCACGGACCCAGGCATGGCCCGGGCCCTCGAAGAGCGCGACGAGTCGATGCAGCGCCGGGCCCGGGCACTGGCGGAGCAGGCCATCGAGCAGAATCAGGTTTGGGTGCGCCGACTCGGCGTGCCACCTTCCGATCCGCTCGCCAGAGAGCAATGGACCGAAGCCGTCACGACAATTGCTGCCTACCGGGAACGCTGGGGCTTCGTCGGCGATCACCGACCCCTCGGCTCAAACGGAACAGGAAGGACGATCGAAGCGATCAACGAGCGTGGGCGAGCCCACGCCGCTTTGAATCGGGCGTCGAGACTTACCCACACGCCCAGTGCGAAGCCCCCCGAGTTGGGAGATGTCGCCGCCGCTATCATCCCCGCGAAAGGACCGGGTTTGTAAACCGCCCACTTTGGGAGCGCTCAGCGGGACCGTTGTGGAAGGAGTACCAGGATTTAGCTGTGTCGCCCGCCGGCTCGGTTTCTGGCGACTTAAGCCAGCCAATGTAGGTCTCTATCACGCCCAGAGTGGTACGAGGGACGGCCCTGAGGTTCACTCCGAAAGGTGTGCGCGTCTCCGCGTTTTTTAATCTCAATCGCTGCACCTTCTGTGGCCGCAGGCCTTGAACGACGGCGTTTCAAGGGGTCCGCGCAACGACTCGGCGAGGAGGAGGTGATGCTCGATGCTGATCCCGGCCGAGGCGGCGTTTGCGGTGACCACGTGGGTGGACGGTCGATCCGCCAGCCGAGATCGAGATCGCGGCATCATGAACCGCGTCTCGGTTGCGCAGCTGCTCGCGGGCTGACCGGGACATCGCGAAGCCGCAGCGTACGGGCCGCACGCGCTGCGTCACCCTGCATAGGGCAGCGTACGCAAAGGCTGAGTAGGTCCCGATAAAAGCCCCGAGAACCGGCAGTTCCGCACACTCGCCCGAACGCGAAACCGCTGGTCAGGCGCCTGTGCCCTATGCACGAGAAGCGCCGACCAGCGTTTCAATGGTGGCGGGGGTTCAGGACCATCACGCACCTTCGGGCTACAAACCCGACGTTACTGCTGGTCACGGAGCTTGCACTGTACAGCCGGCCAAACGCTGCTGCACTACTCAATGTCGTCGACGTTGAAGTCCCGAGAAACCGGCTCGGCACGGCCAGTCCGGGTCCTAGTAAGACCTTCGGGTTCCGTGCGAAGGGCCCGTCACACCTCCGGATATCAGCGGAAGCCCTGATCCCAGCGAAAGTGACCGAAAAGCCACGTTCGAGGTTGCCGCTGGCGCCAAGGTCACTGGCTTGCGCCTTCTCTTCCATGTCGTCATCGCTGGCGGAATGGCGCCAGATCAGCGGAGCCCCGTGAACGCCTCGTTCAGCGCAGCCGGAAGGAGCGCGTCGATGCGCTCGCGCGCCCTCTGCCGCATCGCGAGCATCGGCTCCACAGCCTGAATGACCCGCCCGATGGCCCTCTGTTGCCCGATGGGCGGAAACTCCACGTCCTGTTCGAGCAACCGAACCGCATTGACTCGCTCGCGACGCGCTCCAATGCCCTGGGACGCGCCCTTTAGCCGACTCCAAAACTCGGGGGACGTGACGAGTGCACTCACGTAAGCAGGATCGACTCTTTCAAGGTTCAAGGCGAACGTCGGAAACTCCGGGGAGAGATAGTGACCTTCTAGGTTGGGTGGGACAATCGCAAGAGCGCCTTCCCACGCCTTGAGCCGGCTCATAACCAGTCGGCCTGCATGGAGCCGATGCAAGACCTTGTAACTCGTTTGGGACCCTGGGAGGGCTGCTCGCTCAAACATCCCTCTTCCGAACGAGTAGACACCAGCGATGTCGTAGGTTTCCCCAGGGTCAACCGTTACCTGGTCAATGCTGAGTTCCAGCACTTCGGCCAGGCCAAGCGTCTGCCAGCCGGAATCCCGTCGTTCCTGACGGTCGATGTCGGGCCTCGACGACGTCGATGCGACGAACGCGGCAAACAGATTCTCCATCCACTGGCATCGGCTTTCAAGATAGGCGACCGATTCAGTGATCGCGTCGATACGAGTCGCTACACGCCTCTGCTCTTCTAGCGGAGGCAGGGGGATCTCAAGCGATTCGAAGCGGTCGATCGCCAGTGTACGGTTCCGGCCTGCAGATCCTGGAGATGCTGACCGGATCAGTTGGAGACCCTCCTCGCTGAGGAAGAACCAAGCTGCCCACGATGGATCAAGGCGATCATCGGTAGGAATGAAGGTCATGAATCGATGGGAGCCGATCCTTCCGGCCTCGGACGGCGTAGCGAGAGCAATCGCTCCTTCCCATGCAAAGACATTGCTGATGACGAGATCACCAGGCTCGATCCGAAACACGCGCTTGTTGCCTAGCGATATTCCACTGACTGGCTCCTTATGGAAGATGCCTCGGCCGAAGGAGCGGATGCCGATCTCCTCGTACTCCTTGTCAGGCTCAACCTCGACGGCGCGCCGCTGAAGCGCCAACACGTCGCCGACGGCCACGCGCCGAACCATCACGATCCGCCGCCGACCTCGAGCTGCAGACTCTCAAGCAGTGACAGGATTTCCTTCTCTGTCTCCACAAGGTCGGCCAGCAGCTCCATCGGCGGGCGATGTGCCAGGTCGTCAGGACGGTTGGGGTTGCGAAGATCGAAGTTGAAGTCATTCTCTTCGAGGTCGGCGATCGGTACACGCCAGGCCCGCTCGCTCTCTGTTCGTTCGGACCACCATGCCTGGCAGTCGGCAAATTCATCAAAACGCATCGGCTTTGTCTTCGAATATTTCTTGCGTCCCTCCGGGGGCGGGATCTCGTAGAACCAGACCTCTTTCGTCCGACCGGTCTTTTCGAAGAACAGAAGGTTCGAAGGGATGTCCGTGTAGGGGGCGAAGACTCCGTCTGGAAGACGCACCACTGTATGAAGATTGCAGTCGGCGAGCAGCTGCTGCTTAATCCGAGCGCCTACCCCGTCTCCGAAGAGGACACCGTTCGGTACGACTATGCCGCAACGACCTCCCTCTCTCAGCTGCCTGATAACGAGCTGCAGGAATAGCCATGCCGTCTCGGCTGTCTGCTTGTCAGCGGGGAAGTTCGCTTGAATGTTCTTCTCCTCCTCGCCACCGAACGGCGGATTGGTGAGAATAACGTCGACGCGATCCGCCTTGCTGATCTGCGTAATGGGCTTCGACAGAGCATTTGCCCGAATGATGTTCGGCTGACCAACATCATGCAGAAGCAGGTTCATCATCCCGAGGAGGTAGGGAAGCGGCTTCTTCTCTACACCCCGGAGGTTCTTGTGAAGTGTCCGCCGCTGCTGAGTCGTCCGCACCTTCGGCGCAATGTGTTCGAGAGACTCGACCAGGAAGCCGCCAGTTCCGCATGCCGGGTCGAGGATCACCTCAGTCAGCTTCGGATCAACCTGTTGAACGATGAACCGGATTAGGGGCCGGGGCGTGTAGAACTCGCCCGAGTCACCTGCGGCATCGCGCATCTCTCGCAGCATCGACTCATAAAGGTGGGCCATGGTGTGGATATCGTCCGCGGATGCGAAGTTGATCTCGTTGACCTTGTTCACCACGTCGCGCAGGAGATAGCCGGAGAGCATCCGGTTGTTCGTCTCCTTAAATACAGCAGCGAGCACGTCGCGAGGGTCTTGACCGCTGGTACCCGTCAGACCCCGGAGATATGGAAGCAGCTTGCCGTTGACGAAGGTGAGTAGCGACTCCCCAGTCGGTCCGTTGGGATCGGCGGCCCAGTCACGCCACCGATAAGGGGCCTCGATCGCTGGACGAAAGTCACGGTCGGTGACTTCGCGGTTCTGTTCAAGCCCGTCGAAAGCCTTGAGAAACAGAAGCCAGGCCAGCTGAGGGATGCGGTCAATATCACCGTTCAGTCCGGCATCCTTGCGCATGGCGTCGCGAGCCGACTTGATGACGGCGGCGAGTTTGGCTTGCGGCGAGACGGGCGGAGCCGCCTTCTTGGATCGGGGCATGGGGTTTAAATCTCCTCAGACTGGAACATTTCGGCCCACAGCTGGCCGACTAGAGCCTCTGCAGCAGGAAAGGTCAGGGGTTCGACGTGGTACTCGACAGCGAGGCGCTCATAGCGGGCGGGCCACGACTCCGGCAGCGCGGGCAGAACCCTCGGCGGACCGATTCCATCACGCTCCTCCCAGACCTGGCGTACCGAGTCCGCCACGATCGCTACTGTCAAGAGTTCGTGCCCAACAAGCAGCACCAGGTCAACGAGATCGCGGACTCGCGTGTTCTCCCGCTCACCGAAGTCACGAAGCATGGCGTGGAGTTTCTCGGCCGCGTGGCGATTTGCATCGACTACCTCAACCTCTGTCGCCGGGATACCTGCGAAGTCAAGCAAGTTAGGCAACGTCAGACGCTCGGTGGCCAGGAGCTCATGGGCGCGGGGCGAGATATCGAGCTGGACTCCACCGAAGAACTTGCCGGCGAGGCTGGACGCGACTCTTATGCGCCAAGTGACGAGTCCCGCCCCGTCCGCGCCGAGAACCTGAGGTGGGCTGACGGTGAACTCGAAGCCGTCCCCATCTCGATCCACGCCGAGCGCTGCGACTACCCGCTCCTGGACGGTGTCGGTGTCCTCGATCTCGGCCCGCAGCCCGAGGTCGATGTCCTTCGTGAGGCGCGCGTCGTCGCGAAGGCGAACCTCCAACGCCATGCCTCCCTTAAGGACCCACCGACCAGGTTCAGCCACCTCCAGCCGAGCTACGACGCGCTCGAACAGCACCCGCCGTCGAAGCCGGTCGAGCGAGACTCCGGTGTCGGTCGATCGGTTCCGGAGACGGTCTTCGAGTGCAGCTCGAAGGGCCTGCGGTGTGGCGTAAGTCATTGCGTTGTCACGGTTGAGATAGCGCGTTCGATGTACAGCGCCGCCCGGATGTCGACGGCCTCGGCCCGGACACGCAAGCTCCGAAGGGTTAGGAGACCACTTCGCTGGGCGTCGGCGATTGCTCTCCCGAGCTGTTCCTCCTCCGGAGCCAGTGTCGCGACGTCGACGATCGATCGAGCGGGTGTGGTGACACGAAAGCCGCTGCGCTGAAGGACGTCGGTGCTCGGCAGTTCGGCGTAGTGCAGAATAAGGGCGTCGTCTTTCATGGTGAACCGTGACGGAACAGTGAGATGCACGCGGGCCGACTCGAACTCGCCGATGCCGTGCACCGCGAGGGCCGTTTCATGCGAAACGACGGCACGTCCCTTCGACCACAGGGTCCAGCGGGCGAGGTCGTCGTGGATGTCGGCCACCCACTCGGTCAGCCGGAAGAGACCGCGGTCGACGCGCAACCAGTTGCCGGCACCGACATGGTGGGCCTGGGCCTGGTAGGAGTACCCGATCGCTCTTGCCTGGGCCGCGCTGAAGTACCCGGCCTGATCGGAGGCCAGGGCAAACAGGCGTCGTCGCAGGTCCCTCCGGTCGGTAGCCGTTGGCCCATCCTATACGACAACTTGATTATCAGCGACCAAGGAGGGCTGGAACTCTAGTTTCAGTTGAGGTTCAGGCTGCGTAAAGGAGATTAGCCAAGCGGACGACTGCCTCCTGCAGCGCATAAGCAGATCCGAAGCGACCGGCAATGTCGACCGGCGAGCCCAGGTCCGAGAGCGGGGGGACCCGCAACACGTCGGGATCGTCGAGCTGGTTGACACCCTGCTCGGCGTACTTGTCAAGAAGGTAGCCAAGGACCTCGCGGGCGGCAGGTTGGTACGACTCGAAGAAGGCGGCGTGCTCCTTTCGAACACGGCGGGCTCGATCAGTGCGGGTCGCAAGGGGTTGATTCCAGGCCAGGTGAACGAGCGCGTCAATCGGGTCGGCGTCGGCAAAGCCGGTGCGTTCGATGAGGTCATCAGGGTCGATGCCGTGCGCTTCGAGGGCAACGAGCACCTCCCGCCGGCCGACGCGTTCGGCCCACTTCGCTCTGAGCTCATTCGGGTCCGGATACAGCGACCGCACGGTCTCGGTCACAAAGTCTTGGTACTCAACCAGCCTGAGTCGCTGCGTCTCGGGATCGAGGTGGTACGTCGCCTCACCGATCACCCACACCTCGACGTCATCGACGTAGAACTTCACCGCCTGGTCGTCGTCGATGTCGTCCGGATCGACCAACCCGTCACCTACTCCATCGGAGCCGCCCGCGTCTTCTAGATCGATACCCGGCTGTACCTCTTCGACTATCGCGTCGTCGACGACATTGCCGTCCTCGTCGATCTCCTCGTGCACGACTTGCTCGGGGGGGCCGTCGAACTCCGGATCGGCGAACAGGGCTGTCGCCCCTGCGTAGTCGATAATGTCGAACGACAGCTTGTCCTCGTCAGGAAACAGCCGGGTGCCGCGTCCAATCATCTGTTTGAACAGGGCGATCGACCCGATCGGCCGGAAGAGGACGACGTTATGGACGGTTGGGAGGTCGACGCCCGTCGAGAGCATCTCCGACGTTGTTGCGATTACTGGCACATCTTTTTCAGTATCGGCGAAGTCACTGAGGTAGCCGCGACCGATCCCACCTTCGTCACTCACGATCCGCACGACATAGTTCGGATGCTGCCTGGTGAGGTCGGCGTTGGCGTTGTGCAGGGCACGTCGCATCTGATCAGCATGCTCTTGGTCGACGCAGAACACGACCGTCTTCGCCCAGCGATCCGTCCTGCGGAGGTACTCGGTGAGATGCTTCGCCGCCGCCTCTGTTCTATTGAGCAGCGACACCACACGTTCGAAGTCCTTCGTCGTGTAGAGGCCTTCGGGGATCTCTTTACCGAACAGGTCGAGCTGACCCTGGTCAGGTGCGAATCCGTGGGCGTCTGGGCTAAGCACCACCCGACGCACCCGATAGGGGGCCAGAAACCCATCCTCGATGCCCTCAGCGAGGGAGTACTCATACAGGGGGTCGCCGAAGTACGAGTAGC
>Ga0182015_10006987_pt1 | contig 11130 bp, 9 predicted proteins | sample 712P3MmetaG_FD_120478 | JGI IMG/M metagenome (GOLD analysis project Ga0182015, IMG submission 120478) | Permafrost microbial communities from Stordalen Mire, Sweden - 712P3M metaG | ecosystem: Environmental > Terrestrial > Soil > Wetlands > Permafrost | place: Sweden: Stordalen | collected...
CAGGTGGCGGATCTCGGTGGCCAAGGTCTCGATGGTCGTGCCGAGCGCAGTACACGCGTAGAGGTACTCAGCGTGGCGGTCTCTCGCGATCACTTGGGTGGCCGGGACGGGCCTCAGCCCGAGGGCCCCGCACACGTACTCCTCGACGAACGGGTCGATGTTCGAATACGTGCCCACCGCACCCGAGAGCTTGCCCACCGCTATGGCCTCGCGGGCGCGGCGAAGCCGCGTCCGGTCACGGTCGGTCTGCAGGCAGGCGAGCGCGAGCTTTGTGCCGAAGGTGGTCGGCTCGGCGTGCATGCCATGGGTACGCCCGACGGTGGGAAGGTCAGCGAGCTCTATGGCGCGCCGTTTCAAGCAGGACACGAGGCCGTCCACCGCTTCTAAGAGAAGCCCCGCGGAGCGCACAAGGGTCGCCGACAAAGCGGTGTCGGTCACGTCCGAGGACGTGAGTCCGTAATGGACCCACGAGCCCGCCGGCGCCCCGATGGACTCCTGCACGACGTCGACGAAGGCGGCCACGTCATGGTCTGTCACGGCCTCGCGCTCTGAGACGCGCCGGACGAACTCGGAGTCGACCCGAGGAGCCCGCTCCCGGCAAGCCCTTGCGTGCTCTTCGGGGACGACTCCGAGCTTCGACCATGCCTCCACGGCGAGAAGCTCGACCTCGAGCCATATGCCAAAGCGGGTCTCGTCTGCGAACACCGATGCCATCTCCGGCAGCGAATAACGCGGGATCATGGAGTTGCCCTTCCGGTCGGTGCCAGGAGACCCACCCAAGCTGTCGGTGCTGCGAGAACGATTCGAGGGCGCATAGGCGCGCTCACGGGTCGAGTCGTACGTATTGCTCGCGGCGCGGACCCACACCGGCATAGGTCACGGGTACGCCGGTGTACTCGGCGATGGCGTCGAGGTAGGCGCGCGCGGCACGGGGGAGGTCAGAAACGGTCCTCGCCCCGGACAGGTCCGAGCGCCAGCCCGGCAGCTCCCGGTACACGGGCTTCGCCCGATGGAGCACGGACTGGTGGTAGGGGATATGCTCGTAGAGCTCGTCGCCGTCGCGGTAGGCGACGCAGATCTTCAAGGTGTCGAAGGCCGAGAGGACGTCGAGCTTTGTGACCGCTATCTCCGACAGCGAGTTCAGTCGCGCGGCGTGGGTGAGAAGGACGAGGTCGAGCCAGCCCGGCCGGCGCCTGCGGCCGGTGTTGGTGCCGTACTCGTGGCCGAGCTCGACTAACAGCTCGCCCTGCTCGCCGTGGACCTCTGTGGGAAAGGGCCCGGAGCCGACCCTTGTGATGTAGGCCTTGGCGATGCCGATGATGCGGTCGATGTCGCGGGGCCCGATGCCCGAGCCGACACAGGCCCCGCCCGCGGTCGGGTTTGAGGAGGTGACGAACGGGTAGGTCCCGTGGTCCAGGTCCAAGAATGTGGCCTGGGCGCCCTCGAGCATGATCTGTCGCCCGGCGTCGAGCGCCTCGTGCACGAGGCGGACCGAGTCGCCGATCATCGGGGCCAGAGCCGGCGCGACCTCGTCGAGGTACTGCCCGGCGATCTGGTCGGCGTCAAAGGGAAGGCGGTTGTAGACCTTGGCCAAGATGGCGTTTTTCTCCCGCAGGACGACGTCGAGCTTCTCGCGGAAGATCTTGGCGTCTAACAGGTCCTGGACCCTCAGCCCGATCCGGGCCGCCTTATCCGCATAAGCAGGCCCGATGCCGCGCTTAGTCGTCCCGAGCTTCGCCTTTCCGAGATAGCGCTCGGTTACCCGGTCGATCTCGATGTGGTACGGCATCACGAGATGGGCGTTGCCCGAGACCACGAGCCGGCTCACGTCGACGCCCCGGGCCTGCAACATGGCACACTCGGCAAGGAGCACCATCGGCTCGACCACGACGCCGTTGCCTATGACCGGGACGACATGGTCATAGAGGATCCCGCTCGGGATGAGCTGGAGGGCGAAGGTCTCGCCGCCGACGACGATGGTGTGGCCGGCGTTGTGGCCACCCTGGTAGCGCACCACCACCTGGACGTCCTTGGCGAGCAGGTCAGTCAGCTTGCCCTTGCCCTCGTCGCCCCACTGGGTTCCGACCACCACGGTCGCGGGCACTCACGCCTCCGGATCTAGAGAGAATTGAGCCGCGACCTGGGCGAAGATCGCTCGGAGCGGCCCGAGGAGTCTAGCCGAGCCGCCGTGGCCGCCTGGAGAGGCATCCGGGTCGCGCTCGCCCAGCCAGTTTGCCCGGTTCAGCTGGCGCGCGAACCTCGGAAAAGATTTCGAACCGATGTCATACTGGGTTCTGTTCGGTTAGAGCGGGCGGGGATCTGGGTCTGGCGTGAATGACCGCCGTCTCGTAACGTAACGGTAACTATTCAGTGTCCACATTGGGAGGCGCAAGAAAATGAAGCGATTAATCCTGTTGTCGGTTCTGGTCACGGGCGTCGGAGGGTTGCTCGCAAGTGGCGTCGCCACCTCGGGCGCTTCGCCGTCGAAGCCGGTTGCAGCCGTCCACGTCACATCGGCGAAAGCAACCCATGCCGGCAAGTTCCTCGCCTGCATGGTCACCGACACCGGTGGAATCGACGACCGGTCGTTCAATGCCTCCTCCTGGCAGGGTGTGCAGGAGGCCGAGTCGGCCAAGATCTCAGGCAAGTACCTGCAGTCCTCCTCCGAGAGCGACTACGTCCCCAACATCAACGCCTTTATCGCCGAGAAGTGCGGGATCATCGTCACAGTCGGCTTTTTGATGGGAGACGACACCGAGAGCGCCGCCAAGGCGCACCCGAAGCAGGACTTCGCCATCGTCGACTACACCTACTCGTCGGCGATCAAGAACATCGACGCCCTCGTGTTCAACACGGTCCAGGACGGGTTCCTAGGCGGCTACCTGGCTGCCGGCTACTCGAAGACCCACGTCGTGGCGACCTTCGGCGGCATCCAGCTGCCCACCGTCACCATCTACATGGACGGTTTCTGGGACGGCGTGCAGTACTACAACAAGATGCACCCCAAGTCCGCGAAGACCACCGTCCTCGGCTGGAACGAGCAGACCCAGAAGGGCTCCTTCACCGGTGACTTCACCAACCAGACCAAGGGCGAGGAGCTCACCAACACCTTCATCTCCGAGGACGCGGACGTGATCTTCCCGGTCGCCGGCAACGTCGGCCTCGGGGCCGCCGCAGCCGTCAAGGCATCTGACACCAGCGGGACCCCCGTCACGATGGAGTGGGTCGACACCGACGGTTGCATCAGCGCCCCGCAGTACTGCAAGTACTTCATCTCGAGTGTGACCAAGGGCATCCAGGCCGCCGTGAAGACGTCCATCACGACCACGGCAGCCGGGAAGTTCAAGGGCGGGAACTACATCGGCAACCTCGCCGACGGCGGCGTCGTGCTTTCGCCCTACCACGACTTCGCGAGCAAGATCCCGATGTCGTTGCAGAACGAGATCAAGGCCCTCAAGGCCGAGATCATCAGCGGCAAGATCAAGCCGGCCACGAAGAGCCCGGTTTAGTCAGCCCGGCCCCATCGAATCGAGCCTTGTTCCAGGGCGGTGCTTTCGTGCACCGCCCTGGGCGGGGCGCGTAGGGTTGGGCCATAGAGACAAAGTCCTCGGCGGTGCCCGCGTGGCACCGCCTTGGAATGTGTCACGTTCCCTAGGGAGGCCGCGCTGCAACTCGAGTTGCGGGGAATCACAAAGCGCTTCGGCAGCCTCGTCGCCAACGACAGCATCGACCTCACCGTCGAGCCCGGCGAGATACACGCCCTCTTGGGTGAGAACGGTGCCGGCAAGTCGACGCTCATGAACGTCCTCTACGGGCTGTTACAGCCCGACTCGGGCCAGATCCTCCTCGACGGCAAGCCCGTCACCTTCCACAGCTCGCGCGAGGCCCTCAACGCCGGCATCGGGATGGTCCACCAGCACTTCATGCTCGTGCCGGTGTTCACTGTGGCGGAGAACGTCATGTTGGGGGTAGAGCGCACTACCGTGCTCGGACTTTTGAACCGCCGCCAGGCGAGAAAAGACGTGCTCGAGCTGTCGGCTCGCTACGGGCTCGCCGTCGACCCCGACGCCCTCGTCGACGATCTGCCTGTCGGCATCCAGCAGCGGGTCGAGATCGTAAAGGCCCTGCACCGCGACGCGAGCGTCGTGATCCTCGACGAGCCGACGGCCGTCCTCACCCCTGGTGAGACGAACGAGCTGTTCCGCATCATGCGAGAGTTGAAGGCCTCAGGCAAGTCGATCATCTTCATCAGCCACAAGCTGAAAGAGGTGCAGGAGATCGCGGACCGGATCACGGTCATCCGCCGCGGCAGGGTCGTCGGGTCGCCACCTCCAAGTGCCACCGACGAGGAGCTGGCGTCTCTCATGGTCGGGCGCGCCGTCGAGCTGAAGGTGCACAAGGACCCGGCCCGGCCCGGCGAGGTGACCCTTGGCATAAAGGGCCTGCACGTCGTGAACCAGGTCGGCCGCTTTGTGGTCAACGACGTCTCCTTGGAGGTCCGTTCCGGAGAGATCGTGGGCATCGCCGGGGTGCAGGGCAACGGCCAGACCGAGCTCTGCGAGGCGATCATGGGCCTGCAGCACGTCGCCGCCGGGTCGATCACCGTCGAGGGCAAGGACCTCACCGGCGCGAAGACCCGAACCGTGCTCGAGTCCGGTGTGAGCTACATCCCCGAGGACCGCCAGGAGGACGGCATCGTCGAGCAGTTCTCGCTTGCCGACAACCTCGTCCTCGACCTTTACAACCGCCCGCCTTATGCCTCCGGGGTAGCGCTGCACGTCGAGGCCATCCGCGAGAGCGCCGCCAAGCACATGGAGGAGTACGACATCCGTGCGACCTCGATCGACATGACCGTCGGGACCCTCTCGGGCGGGAACCAGCAAAAGGTCATCGTCGCCCGCGAGCTCGGCCGGGAAGTGCGGCTGCTCGTCGCCAACCAGCCGACACGGGGACTCGACGTCGGCTCGATCGAGTTCGTCCACAACCAGATCGTCTCGGCCCGCGACCACGGCACCGCCGTGCTCATCTGCTCGACCGAGCTGGACGAGATCTATGCCCTCGCGGACAGGATCGTGGTCATGTACGAGGGCAAGATCGCCGGCGAGCGGCCGCCCAGTGTCTCGATCGAGGAGCTGGGCCTGCTCATGGCCGGTGCCGGTGCGGCCGGGACCGTGCACGAGGCGCAGCCGGCATGAGCGAGCAGGACGTGGGCCCAGAAGGCGGCGGGACGGCTCGCCCGGCGCAGTCTCAGCCGGCCGAGGGCGCCGGGGAGCCCGACCCCGCGTCGGCGACCGCCGCCGAGGTCCTTTCCCCGCGGGGCTCCGGCGTCGGGACCCAGCTCCTGAACGCGGTGCTGGAGGGCAGCTCGGCCGTCGTGACGATCCTCGCCATTCTCCTTGCCATCGTCATCGGGGGCCTCCTCATAGCCTTCACCAGCCCGACGGTGCTGCACGCCTGGAGCCACCTGTTCTCCTCCCCGGGCAACGCCTTCGCCAAGGCGTGGGACGTGGCGGCCTCTGCCTACTCGGCGATGTTCGAGGGCGCCATCGTCAACCCGCACACGATCACGGCCGCCTTCCATGGGGGCTCGACGGCCGCCATCTTCAACCCTTTGTCCGAGACGGCGGTCAACGCCACGCCGCTCATCCTCGCCGGCCTTGCCGTCGCGCTGGCATTCCGGGCGGGCTTGTTCAACATCGGCGCCACCGGCCAGTTCATCGGCGGCGCCATGATCGCGGGCTGGATCGGCTATGCCGTCCACCTGCCCATGATCATCCACGTCGTCGTGGCGGTGATCGGCGGCTTCGTCGGAGGTGCCATCGTCGGGGCCTTCGTCGGTGACCTGAAGGCCCGCACCGGTGCGCACGAGGTGATCGTCACCATCATGTTGAACTACGTGATGGAGTTCCTGATCCTGTTCCTGCTCGGCCTCACCGTCTTTCGGGCGGCCGGCTCGCCGAACCCGATTAGCCCCACTGTGCTGAACAACGCCACGTTGCCGCATCTCGCCGGCGTGAACCTACGCATCAACGCGGGCTTCCTCCTCGCCCTCGCTGCCGCGGCGGCCGTGGCGTGGCTACTTAGCCGGACCACGCTCGGCTTCGAGCTGCGCACGGTCGGGGCGAACCAGAACGCCGCCCGGGCCGCAGGTATGAGCCCGGAACGGACATGGGTGAAGGTCATGACCATCTGCGGCGGCCTCGCCGGCCTGGCCGGGGCGAGCGTCATCTTAGGGACCGACTTCGCCCTCACCCCCCAGATCTACGGCACCTACGGCATCGACGCCATCACGGTCGCCCTGCTCGGCCGCGCCAAGCCCGGGGGCGTCGTGCTCGCCGCCTTGCTGTACGGCTCCTTGAACGCCGGCAGCGTCACGATGCAGGCGCAGACCCAGATCCCCGTCGACATCGCCACGGTCATCCAGGCGCTCATCGTCCTGTTCGTCGCCGCGCCGCCGTTTGTCCGCGAAGTCTTCCACCTGCGGGCGCGACGTGCCGGGTCCGACGGACAACTTCTCGCGAAGGGGTGGAGTGCATGACGGCCATTTCCCTGGTGGGCCAGCAGCGCTTCGCCTTCGACCGCCAGCGCGTCATAGGCACCATCTTCGTGATGCTCGGGCTCGTCGACATCTTCGTGTTCGGCGTTTACTCCCAGGGCGACGCGGTGTTCACCTTCACGCTCACCGGCGCCGCGGTGAGCGTCCCCAACCTTGCGATCGCAGCCGCCCCCGTGTGCTACGGCTTAGGCGCCCTCAGCATCGTCCTCGGCTCGCTATATGCCGGGGTGAAGTTCACGAAGCTCCCCCAGCGCCTAGTGGCAGGCGCTGTGACGCTGGGCTTCGTCGTGGCCTTTTTGTGCTGGTCCGACGCCGGCCGCATCCCGCTCCCGTTCGTGTCGCTCATGCAGTCCACGATGCTGGCCTCGATCCCCCTCGTGCTCGGCGCGCTCTCCGGTTGCCTGTGCGAGCGCTCGGGTGTGATCAACATCGCCATCGAGGGCCAGCTGCTGCTCGGCGCGTTCGCCGGGGCCGTCATAGCGAGCGCCTTCGGGTCGCTCTGGCTCGGGCTTTTGACCGGGTCGCTCGCTGGCGGCCTTCTCGCCGTATTGCTGGCCGTGTTCACCATCCGCTACATGGTCGACCAGATCATCCTCGGCGTCGTCCTCAACGTCTTTGCCTCCGGGCTCACCGGCTACCTCTACGACCAGGCGCTTGTTCCTTACCAGACCCGGCTGAACTCGCCCGCCACCTTCACCCCGATCAAGATCCCCGTCCTCGGCGACATCCCCATCCTCGGGCCGATCTTCTTCGACTCGACGATCTTCCTCTACATGACCTACGCCGCGGTCGCTCTCGTCCACATCGGCCTTTTCAAGACGCGCTGGGGACTGCGCGTCCGCGCCGTCGGGGAGCACCCGACGGCGGCTGACACCGTCGGGATAAGGGTGCTTTGGACCCGCTACCGCAACGTGATCCTGGGCGGCCTCCTCGCCGGCATCGGCGGGGCGTCGCTCAGCATCGGCTCGGTGGGCTCGTTCGGCAAGGACATGTCCTCCGGGCAGGGCTACATCGCCCTCGCGGCGATGATCTTCGGCCGCTGGACCCCCCTCGGGGCCACCGGGGCGGCCTTGTTGTTCGGATTCTCGGTGGCTTGCGCGAACGTGCTCGGCACGATCGGCTGCCCGATCCCGTCCGACTTCTTGCTGATGCTCCCCTATGTGGCGACGATCGTCGCCGTCGCCGGTTTCGTCGGCAAGAGCCAGGCACCCAAGGCCGACGGCAAGCCCTACGTGAAGTCCTGAACGCTCCCTCACCGTTGTGCATCAGCCCTTTTGGAATTAGCCCTTTCGAATCAGGGGTGCTCAGGCCGGTGGCGGGGGAAGGTGGCCGACCTCGGCGTTCGTGCCGATCTCGATGACGGGATGGCGGGAAGGCTCGAGCCAGCGCAGCACGCGGAGCAGTTCGGGGACGGGCAGCGCCAGGCACCCCTCGGTCGGGGCGTCCATCCAGGCATGCAGGAAGATGCCCGAGCCGGGTGCGTCCGGGCCCGAGATCGTCGGGTCGAGGTTGTAGTCGATGACCGCCAGGTAGGGATAGCCCCTGTCGCCGTCGGTCTCGGTCCAAAGAGGCTCGGACCAGGCGGCAAAGCTCGGCGTCGTTCCGCAGGCCACGTGCACGAAGCGGTTGTAGTCGGCGCTGTAGGGGTCCTCGTCCCACCAGTCGCCGCACACGAGGTGGTGGTACGGCTCGTGCAGGCCGCCGGGGTTGGGCCTCGTGCCGTACATGGTGAGTCCGAACGGGTACACCCCGGTCGGGGTCGCGTGGTCGCCTTCGCGCCGCAGGTCGCGCAGCTCGCCCGATCCGATCTCTGTCTGCCAGGTCGCCAGCACCTGCTTCCAGGCCGATCTCGCCGTCGCCCGCGCGAAGACCCGGAAGCTCGCCAGATAGCCGGGCGGGTCGTAGGTCGGGCTCGAGACCACGATGAGCTGGCGTGCCGAGGCCGGGATCGCGAAGCGGGGACTGGAGGCCGAGGCCGAGGCCGGGCGGCCGAGACCCGCCACGGTCAGCGCCGCGAGGACGCAGGCCGCCACAGCCACGGGGGCCGCCCGTCCGCGACGATCCGGTGCTCGGGGCAAGCGGGACCTACCTCGCCTTAGAAACTCTTAGGCAACGCTTCGGCACCGGCAAAGTCTGGCATCGCCCTCGCCACGGTGTGGGCGCGGCGCGCCCAGTACGATCCGCGCGGTACGACCCGCGCGGGGCGCGCAGCCAAGTGCGGATGGCCTCGAAGATCGCAGCTCTTTCTGCGGTAGGGTTCCCATCCAACGAGGAATCGGGGGGTCTCAGCATGTGGGCACAGCTGATCACGATGCGTGTCAAGCCGGGCAGGCAGGGCGATCTGACCGGGTTGATGCAGCAGTTCCAGGCGACAGAAGAGGCGGGCTCGGGTCACGTGCGCTCGACGGCGATGCTGGATCAGAATGACCCGAGTAAGGCCTACATGCTGGTCGTGTTCGAGAGCGAGGAGAAGGCCCGGGCGCGCGAGGGCGATCCGCGTCGCCAGGAGAACATGCAGGCCGTAAGGGAGGCGATGGCGGAGATATTCGAAGGCGCCCCGCAGTTCGTCGACCTGACTGTCGTGGCGGAGAACGTTTCCTAGGCGGAGCGGCACTCCAAGCTGGCCGTTGGCTCGGCGTCGGGCGCGCTTTGGAGCAGCGTGACGGTGCAGGTGGCAAGCGGGGTCGTCGGGCGCTTCCCGTCCGGTGACTGAGGCTGTTTCGGCCCGAAAGCGCCCGGTACCGTGCACGACTATGGCTGAGATGCTGCTCTTTCACCATGCGAGGGCCTGACGCCCGGCTGCCTCTCGTTTGCCGATGAGCTCCGCGCCAGCGGCCATGTCGCCCATAAGCGCTCGATTTGACGCTCGATGTACCCGGGTAATGGGCACCTTTTCCCTGATGCCAGCCTGCCCGGCTACGACGAGGGTGCCGCGAGGCTGCTCGTGGAACGCGCCCTGGGCTTCCTCGGCGAGATCGACTAGCACTAGCCCCCGGGGAACGACGCGCCGGAGCCGCTCGCGATCAGTCCTGCAGGCCCAGCTTCTCCCAGACCGACACGTGCTTGGTGCTCTCGCTCGTGAAGGGTTCGCGCTGCCAGCCGCTCCAGCGTTCCCGCAGTCTCATCCCGGCGATAAGGGCCATGAGGTCGAGCTCGGAGGGCCAAAGGTATCGAAACGGGATGGAGACAACCTCGACCCGCTCGCCCTCGATCCGGTAATGGTGCGAGATGAGGCCCTGGTTGGCGACGTCGTACTCGTCAAAGCCGAGCCTCGTCGCGCTGATAGTGAAGGGCCGCACCGTCTCACCTGGAGAAAGCCGCCGCAGCTCGGGGATGGCGACCTCGATCACGAAACAGCCCCCCGGCTCGAGGTGGGCGGCGACATTCTGGAAGCATGCGACCTGCTCGTGCTGGGTCGTGAGGTTCATGATGGTGTTGAAGACGAGGTAGGCGAGAGTGAAACTGCCATCGACCTTGGTGGTGGCGAAGTCGCCCAGGCTCACACCGACGTGTTGCGCGCCTGGCTTGGCCCGCAGTCTTGCGACCATCGCCGAGGACAAGTCGATGCCGTGCACGCGGACCCCCCGCTTGCTCAAAGGCAGGCCAATGCGGCCGGTACCGATGCCGAGCTCGAGGGCGGCACCATCGCCAGCCAGCTCAGCGAGGAAAGCCACACAGGGCTCGACGACGGCGGGATCGAACATCTCAGAGGAGTCGTAGGTATTCGCCACCTTCTCGCCAAAGTGGTCCTCGGTCATGGCGGCAGCTTGCCACATGCTCTGCCGGCGGCCCGGAGGCCGCCGTGTGCTCGAGCCGGGTGTTACCGACCGGCGAGGCCGGACGATCCCGGCCGGCCGGGCGACACCTTCTCAGTACCAGGCGGTGGTGACCTTCTCGGTCTTGAGGGTCTTCGACCGGGGGCTTTTCGCGTACCTTGCGGTCCACGGCTCGGTCGTCTTGTCGGGAATCGCCGCCCAGCCTGTACCCGGGACGCAGTAATAGTTCAGCGCGACCTTGTCGACCAATGTGCCCGTGCCCGTCGCCGTGATGCAGCGAACGCCGTTGCCGAGCTGGTAGGCCCATACCCAGGGCTTGCCGTTCGCGTGCTTTGCCGAGGTCGCGATCGGCGCCGTGAGCTCGAACAGAGTGACCTTCCCCCAGGGTGAGGCCATGCAAGCCAGCTGGGTAACGGTCTTGGCCGGGGGAGCCAAGCACGGGTCGTAGATGAGCGACTTGGCCGTCATACACCGGTATGCCTCGCTGCTCGCCACGGCGATCGAGCTCGTCCAGCAGGTGCCCTTGACATCGCCGGCGATCATCACGCCGGGCTTCAGCTTCCCGCCCGCGGTCCAGGGATCGACCGTCTCGGTTCTTGTCTTTGCGCCGCCTGCTGCTGCTGCCGCGGCCGGTGCCGCCCCCACCAGTGCGAGCAGCACGGCCAACCCCGCAACGCCGCGCCACGATCGCTTGCCCGTTCGCATATTTCGCCGTCACCCCCGGCCGGGAGCGTAGCCCTATCCACCGAGGATCGAGGTCCGGAGGCGGACACGATCCTGCCGGCGCCGGCTCCGGCG
>Ga0182015_10006988_pt1 | contig 11130 bp, 12 predicted proteins | sample 712P3MmetaG_FD_120478 | JGI IMG/M metagenome (GOLD analysis project Ga0182015, IMG submission 120478) | Permafrost microbial communities from Stordalen Mire, Sweden - 712P3M metaG | ecosystem: Environmental > Terrestrial > Soil > Wetlands > Permafrost | place: Sweden: Stordalen | collected...
ACCGGACCCTCCGCGATGCGATGAGGCACTGAGCCCGTCGGCGGCGAGATTTGGGGGTTCCTCCACCTCGGTGGCGTGCCAGGACTCCACCTCGGTGGCGGGCCAGACGCAATCCCCAATTCAGCCTGCGGCACCGGTATCCTGATGAGCCACCGATGGGAGCAGCCGTGGCCGAAGGGGACCAGTCGAGAGAGGACGGGGTGAGCACCGTCGCCGCCACCGCTTCCCCGGCGTCGCCGCGCTCGTCCGACTCGCCACTCCTGTCCGGCTCGCTCCCCTCGTCCCCGGTGGCGCCATTCCCTCCTCCGGTGGCACCGTTCACTCCTCCGGTGGCGCCGTTCCCTTCTTCGGTGGCGCCGTCCAGTCCCTCGAATGGGTCGTCTGCCGGAGCGGCGCCTTCGCCGTTGGCCATCCCTTCCGCAGAGACCATCCCCTCCGCCAAGGCCGCGGATTCGTCGCCTGATCCACCCTCATGGACCACTCCGGCCCCGGAACCCTTCATCCTCCATGGACTGTTGCTGCTCGAGTCAGACGGCGATGATCCGGTGGACATCGAGTCGCTCACGTTCACCGACGACGGGATCGGCGTCACCCGGACCCGGGGTGAACCAGCCCGAGTGCTCCCGTGGACATCGGTCGTCGCCCACGTCGTCGAGGCGTGGGGTGGCGGGGTCATTCCCGAATGGTGGGTCGACCCAGAGCTCAATCGCCGCACCGCCAGTGATGGACCGAGCGGCACGGTCATCGATCCGGGGGCCACCAATCGCGCCCTTCCCCATTCCGAAGCGGGAGCGCTGGTCGGCATCAAGACCCAATTCGGGACCTACCGCTTCCTGCTCCCCGGCGGAGATGCCCGTGAGCTCGCCCGACAGGTTGCCGCATTCGCGGTGAGGAATCAGGGTCCGACCGGGGCTTCGTCGGTGACCAGGGTCGTCGCCTGGGGGTTGGACGCCGAGCGGCGCAAGGTGAAGCGGCGGCCGAAGAAGACGGTCACCTGGTCGAACGTGCAGCCGTTTTTGGTGGTCGCCTTGGTCGTGCTCATCGCCACTGCGGTGACACTGATCCTTCTGCAGAGTACCGGCACCATCCACCTGCCCTTCCTCGGCGGGCCGGGCCCTGCGACAGTCAGACTCCTCAGAACTCCGTGACCGCGGCGATCCGCCTACGCAAGTCTTGGTACTCGGGCGTATTGGTGACCGGGAGCAGGGCCATCATCACGCCCATCGAACCGGCAACCTTCATCCGGCCCTGCATGAACGCCACATTGGGGTCCATTTCCCCCCGCTGCATGGCGGCAGCGTCGTCCCAGACAATGGTCAGGGTCACATCGGGCGCGTCGACGGTGCCGGCGGCACTCGACTGTAGCCGGCCGTCCTCCAGGATCCAGAAGTAAGAGACGTCACCCTCCGGCCCTCCCGTGATCTCATACTGGATCCGGGCGGACAGCCCGGGGCGCTCGGGTTGATCGGCCGCCATCGTTCGAGTTTGGTCAAACCACTCCGTGGACAGCCACTTGGTCACGGCACGCTCCAGCTCTCCCAGCCCGTCCCCTCCGATCGACCTGATGCTACCGGTCCTCAGCCGTCACGGACGGAGATCAGGAGTGCCGTGCTGCTCACAGGGAGTCGCTCGCTGGGAGTTGCTCACCTGGGTGCTGCTCACTGGGAGTCGCCAATTCCGGCGAAAAGGTCGGTCTCGATCTCCCCGGCGCCGGCGAGGCTGCCCGGCTCGGTTATCCCCTCGGAAGACACAACCTGCGCCAGGCGGTAGTCATCGAACGGATGGATCGAGCGCATCACCTCAGGTGGCAATCCGAACCAGAAGGGCGACTTCGGATCGACCTGCGTGGCGTGGGCCAGGAGCGCCTCCCGACGAACATCGGCGAATGCCGAGATGTCGATGCTGGTCGTGATCGGATCAGGCGGAACGTCCTTCCACCGGTTGCGCCACTGCTCGTCGAACGGGGACTTGAGGCCGAGTTCCTCGAACTTCTCGTGGATCTCCTTGAAGCGAGCCGAGGAGAACACCGTGTAGTAGAGCTTGGTCGGCTGCCATGCCGGGCCGGCGTCGGGGTAGCGGTCCGGATCGCCGGATGCGGAGAACGCAGCCACACCGATCTCGTGGTCCCGCAGATGGTCAGGGTGGGGATATCCCGACTGTTCATCGCCGTACACCACCATGACCTGGGGACGGGTGCGTCGGACGACCTCTACCAGGCGCCCCACTGCCTCATCGTGGGGAGCCTGCGCGAAGGAGTCGGGGTTGGCGTTGGACTCCGATCCGGCCATTCCGGAGTCCCGATATCCGAGCATGACCACCTCGTCGTAGCCGATGACCTCTGCGGCCTTGGCGAGCTCCTCCAGGCGGAGATCGGCGATCCGGGCGTGGACCTCCGGGGTGTCGAGGGCGGGGTTGAGCACCTCGCCCTCCTCTCCCCCGGTGCAGCAGACCAGCACGGTGCGAACGCCTTGGGCGTGGTACAGAGCAACGGTCCCCGCTCCTTTCGACGACTCGTCATCGGGGTGGGCGTGGACGGTGAGTAGACAGAGCGCTTCAGGCACGGCGATCACGCTACCGGGCGGTGAGGCCCTAAGCTCCAATTGCCAAGAGCGAGGAAGGACCAATCAGTATGAGCGTGATGAAGCGCCTGTCTGGGATTGTCCAGGCCAAGACCAACAAACTGCTCGATAAGGCCGAGGATCCGCGGGAATCCCTCGACCTCTCCTACCAAAAGCAGCTCGAGAGCCTCCAAAAGGTTCGCCGCAGCGTTGCTGACGTGACCACAGCCAAGAAGCGCATCGAGCTCCAGGCCTCCCAGCTCCAGCAGCAGGCGGACAAGCTCCAACAGCAGGCCAAGGCCGCCCTCACCCAGGGAAACGAGGATCTGGCCCGGGAGGCGCTCGGCCGCCGTACCGCACTGGCCGAGCAGCTGACCGATCTCCAGTCGCAGCACGAGCAAGTGGCGACCCAGGAGCAGAAGCTGATCGATACCGCCCAAAAACTCCAGACCCAGGTCGACTCCTTCCGCACCAAGAAGGAGACGATGAAGGCGACCTACACCGCAGCCGAGGCACAGACCAAGATCGGCGAGGCCGTTTCGGGGATCTCCGAATCCATGAGCGACGCCGGGATGTCGATGCAGCGGGCCCAAGACAAGATCGACGGCATGCAGGCTCGGGCCGGAGCCATGGACGAGTTGCTCGCATCCGGGGCTCTGACCGACCTGTCCAACCCAGTTGACGACATACAGGCCCAGTTGAACAAGGCGTCAACCACCTCGACCGTGGACGCGGAACTGGCAGCCCTCAAAGCAGAGGTAGGGACCGGCGCACCAGCCCCGGCCGAGCTCGGGTCGGCTGACCATGAGGAAACACCGTCGTGATCGTGCGCATCCTGGGCGAAGCGCAGTACTCGATCCCCGATGGGGAGCGAGGCACGCTCGAGGCCCTGGACACCGCGGTTGCTGAGGCCGTCGACAGCAGCGACGAGGCGGCGTTCGCCCCTGCGCTGGCTGCGCTGACCGCAGCGGTTCGCAGGTTGGGTCAACCCCTGGCCGACGACGCCTTCGCACCCTCCGACCTGGTCGTCCCCTTCCCCGACGCCACCCTCCAGGAGACCAAGGGACTGCTGGCAGAGCCCTCCGACGCCTCAGCCAGCGAGGAGCCTTGAGGCACTGCCCATGAGCAGAGCACGCAACATCGCCCCTGACCGGGGCCTCACCATTCGGATGTTCACCACCGGGCTGATGTTGGTGATCCTCTACGGAGCGGTGATCGGGCTCCTGATCGCCTTCGGAATCTCCTATTCCGTGGTGCTGGTCTTCGCCGCCATCATCTTGTTCGTCCAGTACTGGTTCTCCGACAAGATCGCCCTCTTCGGCATGGGTGGACACGTTGTCACGCCTGAGCAGGCACCGCAGTTGCACGGCGTCATCGACCGCCTGTGCGCGTTGGCCGACATGAAAAAGCCGCGTGTCGCCATTGCCGAGACCGATGTCCCCAACGCCTTCGCCACCGGGAGGAGCCCTAACAGTGCCGTGATCTGCGCCACGACGGGCCTGATGCGTCGATTGGACGAGTCCGAGCTCGAGGCAGTCCTCTCCCACGAGCTCTCCCATGTGGCCCACCGGGACGTGGCCGTCATGACCATCGCCAGCTTTTTGGGCGTCGTCGCCGGCATGGTGACCCGGATCATGCTGTGGTCGGGCATGATGGGCGGCTTCGGTGGCGGACGGGGCAACAACAGTGGCGGCGGCAACGACAATGCCGCCGTGGTGGAGATGATCGTGCTCGTGGTCTCGGTGGTTGTCTACGCCATCAGCTTCCTCTTGACCAGGGCGCTCTCGCGTTACCGTGAGCTGGCTGCTGACCGGTCCGGAGCCCTCCTCACCGGTCAACCCTCGGCCCTGGCTTCGGCGCTGGTCAAGGTCACCGGCGAGATGTCGCGGATCCCCACCCGGGACCTCCGGGCCGCCGAGAGCTTCAATGCCTTCTATTTCACCCCCGCACTCGCCACCAAGGGAGTCAGCCTGTCAACGCTGTTCTCCACCCACCCATCGCTCGATAAGCGCCTGGCCCAGTTGGCCTCCATCGAGGCCGAGCTCGGCCGTCCTTCGTGACCCGCCACCTCGCTCGATGAACGGGCCGGTTACCCGATGATCCAGGCTCACTGATGGGGTTGTTCGCCTCCCTGCTCGGTCGGAGCAAGCCGGTCCAATCGAACCTGGACGCGCTGTTCGCGTTGCCGTCCGCTTCGATCACCCTCCAGAGTGCTGCCGGAATGTCGTGCTCCGGACATGCAGGAGTCTGTTTCAAGCCTCCGACCGGACAGGGGTTCGAGGACATGCAGTCGGAAGTGGTCAAGCTCCTGTCCATGGATGACACGGGCGGGCTCCGCAAGGCGGAAGACGCCTACGGCTACCACTGGCTGGTGGTCGAGGATGCCGACATCGAACAGCTTGTCACCCGGATCCACCTGGTCAACTCCTCGCTGTCCGACGCCGGATGGGGGCCCCAGCTCCTCTGCTCGGTCTTCGGGTTGGCTCGCTTGAGCGGGTCGGACCCGACCGGCGGCCTCCAAGCAGACGACGTGGCGGGTCTGACGCCTGGTTCGTCACCTTCGGATGCCATGCCGGAGCCCACCGCCGGCCCCGGTCACGTCCTTCCGTCGACCTCCTACCTGGTCTACCTGTTCAAGCGAGGCACGTTCTATCCCTTCGTTCCCAACGGCCACGAGCAGCGGGACATCGAACAGGAGCTGAAACTGAAGAGCCTGGTGGCCGACGACCTGGTGATCGAATCCGACCTCGATCGTTGGTTCCCGTTATGGGACCTGCCGGTGGGTTGACGGCGAGATCGGCCGACATCCACCCACCTGACCCAGGTCAAGTTCCTCAACCGGGCCTCCGACGCGCACCGAGCAAGCCAGGGCCCACGGTGACCGAGCATCTGCGGCTGGTCAGGGATCGAGCCGCACGCCCGCGGTGATCCCGTCGATGGCTCTCGCCAATTCAATGTCGAGTCGGGTGATCCCGCCCGAATCGTGAGTGACGAGGGCCAAGGTGACCCGGTTGTATCGAATGTCGATGTCGGGATGGTGGTTCGCCTCCTCGGCCAGTTGACCCACTGCCTCGACGAACGCCAGGGATCCGACGAAGCCGGAACACGCCACCGCCTTGACGAGCTTCCCTCCGGTCAACTCCCATCGAGGAGCATCGGTCCCCGATAGGGCTGCCGCCAGCTCATCCTCGCTAAGAACGGGTACCTTCATCGGATCTCTGTCCTCATCGGATCGCTGTCGTGTCGGATCTCTGACCGGTCGGCGAGCACCAGCTACGCCGACGCACCGACCCGGGCGGTGGGTGTGAATACCACCGGCATGGTCTCATAGCCGGACACGAAGTTGGCCGCTCGCTTGGGGGGCTCGGCATTCTCGGCCAGCGCGAGATCCGGAAGCCGTTCGAGAAGCCGGTCGAACATCACACTCAGCTCCATCCGGGCCAATCGATTGCCCAGGCAGAAATGGGAACCGAAGCCGAACGCCATGTGGTCATTGGGATTACGAGCGATGTCGAACTCCTCCGGTCGATCGAAGACCCGCTCGTCACGATTCGCCGACGGGTAGAGCAACAAGAGCTTCTGCCCTTTGCGCAGTGTCTTTCCCCCGAACTCGACATCCTTGGTCATCTGTCGGGCCATGTTCTTGATCGGTGACACCCATCGGAGCATCTCCTCCACCGCGCTTGTCATGTGGGAGCGGTCGGCTCTGAGCACGCTGAGTTGATCGGGGTGGCGCAACAGCTCGAACATCCCGCCGCTGATCACGTGACGGGTGGTCTCGTCACCTCCGATCAGGATCAGAAGTGACTCATAGATGATCGACGATTCGTCCAATCGGTCCCCGTCGATTTCGGCATGGACGAGCGTACCGATCAGGTCGTCGGACTGATTGTCGCGGCGCCGCTGATCGGCAACCGCAGTCACGTACTCCGAGTACTCGAGCGCTGCCTGTGCGGCGCGATCCATGGCGCCTGGATCAGGCGACCCCAGCGCTTTGAGCATGTCGTCGGACCACCGGAGTAGATCGTCGCGGTCCTCGGGAGCCACGCCCAACATGTTGCCGATCACGATCATCGGCAACGGGGCGGCGATCTCGCTGACAAAATCAGCCGAGCCGACCTCGCAGACCCGATCGATGATCGCATCGCAAATGGTCCGGATACCCTCTTCGCTCTCGCGGATCCGGGCCGGGGTGAAGCCCTCGCTGACCAGCCGACGGCGCCGGACATGCTCGGGGGCATCGGTATCGATCATCATCGGCAGTGCATCGCTGTCGGGGCGAATTCCACCGGCATTGGAGAAGGTGTCCGGATCCTTGGAGATCTCCTTGATATCGGCATAACGCGAGATGCCCCACACCCCGGCCTTCTCATCGAAGTACGCCGGCGCGTTCTCGCGCATCCAGGCGAATGCAGGAAACGGATCACCCCCATAGAAGGTGCCGTCAGTCAATCCGATGGTCAGGTCGGTAGGCGCAGTGGTCATGTGGCTCCCTCGGACGTCTCGCCATCACCTCGTCTGTGGAGTATATGGCGCACCCCGACCGCGGACGGGGACGGCATGAGTGGACGCAAGATGCCTCTCTGCCGAGCGTCAGCTGGTGCGGCCGCAAGCGCGGGCAGGCGGTTGCCGTTGGCCGAAGCGCATCGGTACCCGCCAGACCCCGGCGTGCTTGTTGGTCCGGACGCGTTCGATCGGTCCGGTCAATTCGAAGCCCTCCAATCGATCGAGGACCTCGTCGAGAATCACACGAATCTCCATGCGGGCCAGATTGGCTCCCACACAGAAGTGACTTCGGTGCCCGAATGCCAGGTGCGAATTGGGAGACCGCCGAATATCGAACCGGCACGGGTCCTCGAACACCGACTCGTCTCGGTTGGCCGACGGCCACCAAAGGGTCACCTTGTCACCCTCCCGGACAGCATGTCCGCCCAGTTCCGTGTCGGCGGTGACCGAGCGCCGGTTATAGAGGGTCGCACTCGTCCACCGGAGGATCTCCTCGACGGCGGATGGCATCAGCGACCGGTCGTCACGGAGCGCCTCGAGCTGCTCTGGATGCTCGATCAGGGCCACCATGCCAAGGGCGATCGAGTTTCGGGTGGTCTCGCTGCCAGCCACCACCAGCAGGTTGAAGAACATCAGAAGCTCGAGCTCGGACAGGGCCTGAGGCTCTCCGGTCTCGTCCTCGATGTGGGCATGCACGACAGCGGAGATGACGTCTTCCCCGGGCGTCTTCCGCTTCTCGGCGATCAGGTTGGACCCGTACTCGGCCATCGATGCTGCCGCCTGGACGACCTGCTCGTTACTTTCGCCCAGTTCCCGGCCCTCGAAGTCAAGGGTGGTATTGGACCAGGTCATCAGGTCGTGCCGGTCTGCGTCGGGAACTCCCATCAGGGCGGCGACCGCCTGGAGCGGCAGCTCGACGGCGACCTCTGTCAGGAAGTCACACGCTCCCCGGTTGACAATGGCATCGACGATGCGCGCCGCACGCTGGCGCAGTTCGGCCTCCATGACAGCCAGTGCTCTGGGTGCCACCGCCGGTGTGACCAGGCGGCGAATTTGATGATGGCGGGGATCGTCCATCATGTTGAGCAGCACGCCCGGGGCAAAGCCGTAGGGCAGATCCTGGATGATGGTTCCCCCACCCTCCGATCCCGGGGACCGCTCCGAAGAGAACAGATCAGCGTCAGATGCCGCGGCCACGATGTCGGCGTGCGTACTGAGTACCCAAAAACCCACTCCGTCCGGGGTGTGCTGCGTCGGAGGGTGCCACCACACCGGTTCGTCCCGCCGGAGCATGGTGAACACATCGTGGGGAAACCCGTTGACGAAGAGATCGAGGTCGGTCAGATCGATGTCCGCGAGATCCATGTGATCCTCTCCCACCACTGGCGGTGTCGCACCCCTCGCCTCAGGGGTGGGTCATCGACTCCGGTCGAACGGTCTCATCGAACTGCTCCGGCGTGAGAAAGCCGAGATCCACCGTCGCCTCTCGTAGGGTCTTGCCTTCCTTGTGTGCCTTTTTTGCCACCTCTCCAGCCTTGTCATACCCGATCAGCGGGGTTAGGGCGGTCACCAGCATCAGGGAGTTCTCGAGATTGTGCCGGATGCGGACCTCGTCAGGTTCAATTCCTTCGACACAGAAGCAGGTGAACGCGGCCGATGCCTCGGTCAGGAGGTCCACCGAATGGAGCACGTTGTGGATGATCACTGGCTTGCACACGTTCAACTCGAGGTTTCCCCGGGCACCTGCCATGGCCACCGCAGTATCGTTCCCGTACACCTGGATGCACACCATGATCATGGCTTCGCACTGGGTCGGATTGACCTTGCCCGGCATGATCGATGATCCCGGCTCGTTCTCGGGGAGTTTGAGCTCTCCCAGGCCGCTCCGGGGGCCGGAGCCCAACCAGCGGATGTCGTCGGCGATCTTGATCAGCGAGGCCGCCAGGGTGCGGAGGGTCCCACTGGTCATGACCATCGCATCATGGGCGGCAAGCGCGGCGAACTTGTTGGATGCGGTTACGAAGGGGAGGCTGGTGAGTTCGGCGATGGCGGAAGCCACCCGGGATCCGAACTCTGGATGAGTGTTGAGCCCAGTGCCGACGGCCGTGCCACCGGCAGCCAGCTCATAGAGGTCGTCCATCGTCAACTCGATGCGGCGGAGGTCCGAGTCGAGTTGGGCCACATAGCCGGAGAACTCCTGACCGAGGGTCAGGGGAACGGCGTCCATGAGATGGGTGCGTCCGATTTTGGTGATTCCGGCGAACGCCTCGGACTTCGCTTGCAGCGCGTTCCTGAGATGGCGAATCGCCGGCAATAGGCGATGGGTGATCTCCTCCACAGCCGCGATGTGCATGGCGGTGGGAAACGTGTCGTTCGACGACTGCGACATGTTGACGTCGTCGTTGGGGTGCACCGGTACCTTCGAACCCATCTGACCGCCAGCCATCTCGATCGCCCGGTTGGCGATCACCTCGTTTGCGTTCATGTTGCTCTGGGTGCCGCTACCGGTCTGCCACACGCTCAGGGGGAAGTGATCGTTCAGCTTCCCCTCCGACACCTCGCGCGCAGCTGCGGCAATCAGTGCCGACTTGTCCGGTGACATCTTGCCCAAGTCGGCGTTCACCTGGGCCGAAGCTTCCTTCAACACACCGATGGCTCGAATCAGGGATTCGGGCATCCGATCGTCACCGATCGGGAAATGAATGAGCGACCGGGCTGTCTGAGCTCCCCAGTACCGGTCGGCGGGTACCTCGATCTCGCCCATGCTGTCGGATTCTGTACGGGTCCCGAAGGTCACGGTCGACTCCTTTCGATGCTCACGGCGGCCACGTTCGTCCGATGGCGCGCGGCGACCCTAGCGTGACCATACCTGGCCAACTGACCGGACGACCGTCGAGCAGCCGGGCCAGTCGACGGTTGGCGCGCTTGGGAGCTGGGGAGGATTCCTTTTGCACGGTTGATCCCACTCCGTTGGTCAAGTGAGGGCGTTGGTCAGATGCGGGCGTTGGTCAGGTGCGCAGCGCCAGACCTTCCTGCCATACCTCACGGGCCTTGTCCAGGTCCTTTGCTCGAGGCCCGTCGCCATCTCCCGGAACCTCGAGGATCGCCGGAAGACCCTGCAGGCTGGGATGACCGAGGAGTGCGGAGAGGCCTTCCGATCCAATGGTCCCTTCTCCGATGTTCTCGTGCCGATCCCTGTTGGCCCCGAACGGGACCTTCGAGTCGTTCAGGTGCAAGCAGCGCAATCGCTCGAGCCCAACCGTTTCCTCCACCAGTCTGATGAGCGCATCTGCCTCCTCGATGGTTGTGAACGGCACCCCTGAGGCCCAGAGGTGCTGGGTGTCGAGACAGACCCCCAGCCTTTCATCACCTCCCGCACCATCGATGACCACCGCGAGCTCCTCGAACGATCGCCCCACCGTGTCACCTGCTCCGGCGGCGTTCTCCAGCAGAACAGGGCAACCGGTGGTCGCTGTTTCCACAGAGTCGAGGGCCTCGGCCAATGATTCGACCACCGCGGGTACGGCCGTTTCGAAACCACTGCCTCGATGGCTCCCGATGTGCAACACCAACCCATCGGCTCCCATGCCTTGGGCCGCGGCGAGGTTGGCATTGAGGCACGCCCGCGACTTCGAGGCGAGGTCCGCGTCGGGCGATGCCAGATTTATCAGATAGGTAGCGTGACAGAATGTCGAGCTGACCGACTGCTGCTCTGACTGTGCCTCCCGGTAGCCGGCGAGAGCCTCCGGACTGTACTGGGAGGGTTTCCACATGCGTGGACTCTGGGTGAAGATCTGCACGACCTCGGCACCGATGTCAGCTCCACGCTGCAGCGCTGCGAGTAGGCCCTTACCCGCCCTGACATGGGCGCCAATCCGCATTCGATCACCGTAGCAGGAGCGATTCCACGTCCATGATGGTTCGGCAGACGGGTTTCGGATTGGGCGTCACACCCCTCTGGGAATGTTTGCGTATGGCTTCTGGTGCCCCCGGGACGATGGTGACGAAGATGGGCGAGGGATGCCCGGGCGGGGCGGGTCGCCCCGGCGGGGTCTCCTCACCCGAT
>Ga0182015_10006989_pt1 | contig 11128 bp, 6 predicted proteins | sample 712P3MmetaG_FD_120478 | JGI IMG/M metagenome (GOLD analysis project Ga0182015, IMG submission 120478) | Permafrost microbial communities from Stordalen Mire, Sweden - 712P3M metaG | ecosystem: Environmental > Terrestrial > Soil > Wetlands > Permafrost | place: Sweden: Stordalen | collected...
CAACAAGTTGGATAAATCAATTGCGCAACCTCTCTTGTCGACCCTTTCGGATTTGATTCTCGGTGGTCCAGAAGAGTTTCACACGGAACAGAATAAACCGGAAGCAGAACCTACCGATGACGTTATTCAACGAATTTGTCTCCATGGATTCGATCGGGGACAGGCTTATGCGGCGCTCATGACACATAACAATGTTGAGACTGCGGCGTTGAATTATCTACTCAGTCGACGAACGGGTACAAACTCGCCACCTCCGCTACTTCCTTTCCCCGGAGATTATTCCCCCGAGATGCCCGAGATGGTGGAATCGCCTCCTGCGCAAATCCCGAATCCGGCAGAGACAGAACAAAATCTTGCACCTCTCCTACCCGAGACACTTGTTCCGTCGGCAGACACTCGCATGGATATCGATACCCCCAATCCTGAACCAGCGTCAACCGAAAAGGGTAAAGCCAAGGAAGTCACTGAAACGCGAATCGAAACTCTTACCCGTCTTCGAGCCGAATTCAGTGCCAATCTCGAGAATTACATCACCGATATCCTCGTTTATCATCCCGACTTACCCTTCGAACTCGCTCGACTCATCAAATCCGTTGGAAAATGGGAAGCAGCGGAATTCCGTCAAGAAAAGATGCTCGAACTCGCGGCTCGATTGGCAAGTTTGGAAGACGACAAGGCTACCAAGGCCAAGGAAATCGCTGCATGCGCTCATGTACTTGGATTACTCTTGACTGAGCCACGGTATTATACATCGGCGGAAGCGGGTATTGTCGAATTTCTCGACAGTTTTGTCGGTTTCTTGACGATCGAGGAAGGAATGGAGACTCCGTGGATCGCGTCTGTGGCGTTCATCATTGAGGTTGTCATCAGGGAAGTCGAATGGAGACAATGCAAGAAGAAACAAGATCCAAGTCACGCACCTCTCGAAGTCGCGGAAATTGAACCCGAGTTTTATGAACGACTCTTGGAAAAGTTGGTCGACGTTCTCAAATCCGATTTAACGGACGAAACGGTCATCGTTTCTGTCCTTCGATTGCTCGTCCGTTTAACGCGCGAGGGCGAGTACGCTCGGATTTTCCGCGAAAGGAACGGTATCCAAAGTCTCTTACAACTCAATCACAAACACGCGGGCAAGAATACTCTCAAAATCTCCGATCCAAGTCTCATCATTATTCGCCATGTCGTCGAAGATGATAAGATTGTCCTTGCTACAATGCGGTCTGTCATTCAGAGTGTTTTGGATATGGGTGCGAATCGTGGCCGTCATGTCGATCTCAATGAACTCCTTCGAAACAAATTCCCTGAAGTTTTGCGGAATCCAGAGTTATTCAGCCACGCTGTCGAACAACTTGCGAAACTCTCCTACGGCTGGTCGTCCGCTCATCCCAACAACCACAAATTGACGAAAAAGCAAACGGAACCTCCCGCTGCCGCGAATGCTGAGGCGACCAAACCGGATGGTGAAACTGAAACGAAGGAGTCGAAACCCGTGCCTCCTGAAACGCCCAAGAAGTCGACATTGGAGCTCAGTTATTCTACGGGGGTGGTTCAAACTCTTCTCACGGAGTTGTTGAATCATCATAGCGAGACTGAGATTTCGCCGAAGAAAGATGTCGTTCCCGTCGCTGCCACCACCGTCGCTGCCACCAACGGAGCGTCACCGGCAGGAGAGGTCACCGCCGTCGCCAACATTCCTCGCACCAAGCTTACTGCCGAAGAGTGTAAGGAGTATGCGTATACTTTATTCCTCTTGCAAGCTATCGCAGAATTGGTCGGCAGTTACAACAACTGCAAACTCGAATTTGTCAACTACTCTCGACGCGGACAATCTCGCGATCCTCAAACTCCCTCAAAACCACGATCCATGATGCTCAACTATCTCCTCAACGATCTCTTGCCGACCGGTAGCGTTTCGTCTCAACTCAATCCTAATCAAGACATGGATTTCGAAAAGAAACGTGGTATTTCTATGCTCGTCGCAAATGTTATCCAATCTTTGTGCAAGAAAACGCCCGAGTTTTACGAGAACGATGAGCGTCCCGACCTTCTTGTCACCGTCCGCAAATTTGTTCTTGAGGGCATCGCTAGGTCGTTTAAAGAAATTCTCGCCACAACAGGACCAACTCAATTGCGATATAGCCGATATACGCATCTCGCGGAATTGTGTCGCAAGTTGTTGACAACGCAATCTCCGTATTCGGCACCGACCTTTCCACTTGATAGTGCCGGCACTTCTGAGATGGCGAAATTGATGTTCGAGAAGGGATTTATTGGTCTACTCACAACGGTTGTGGCGGATATCGAGTTGGATTTCCCTGATGTTCGTTCCGTCATTAACGATATCCTCGCAAGTCTGAAAGACCTCACAGCTTATGTCAACAGACTCGCCTCGAACTCCACCATCGAGCTTGGAAATACATCTGGTGACGTGGACGAGATTTCCACTGCTTCGTCTGTTTCGGAAGAGGCGGAGGAAATGCAAGATCGCGACGAAACGCCCGACGTATTTCGGAATTCTGCACTTGGAATGTTGCAAGGAGTCGTCGAGGACAACGGACATAATCACCATCACCACCTTCATCATCACCTCGGCTATCATGACTACGACGAGGAAATGGATTATGACGAAGACGACGAGGATGAGGACGACGAAGATGATGATTTGGATGAGTCTGGCAGCGAAGATGAAGAAATGGACGTTGTGGATGTGGATGATATGAATGTAAGAATCAACTTTTGTTCTCGCTGACTGTGATAGGTACGAGCGGTTGAGATTATCATGGGCAATGGGCAAGGCGACGGAGACGACGATAGTGAACATTCTAGCGATATATCTGGTGACAGCGATGGTATGGATGATGAGGAGCATGACGAAGGAGATGAAGACCATGATGAAGAAGATTCAATCATCGACATGCTTGAGGAACAGCAGATGGAGGCTGATCAAGTTGATGGAGCAGACGGATGGACTACTGATTCCGATTCTGCGGAAGAAGGTGAGGAGATGGACGAGGAAGAGGACGAGTCCGATGGCGAGGAGTTTGGTGGTTTTCCACGTGGCCAGATACCCGTTTTCGATCCGGATGTAGGCGAAGTCGCATATACTGAGGACGATGGCGACGATGGTGTTGAAGATTTTCGTGATGCCGTCGAAGGAGGCTTGGAACATATGCTTGAGACCCTGGAAGATGATGAGGATGATGATGAAGACGATCACTTTGATTACGGCTTCATCGACGACGAGCACATACGAAGACACACACACTATGGTGGGAACGTTGAGATAGGTATTTCGCCAACTCTTGTCTTGCGTTGCTAATCTTTAGAGGAACGTCCAATTCGTGCTCTTCCTATGCCCGATTACTATCGCGGAGCTACACCCCGAGCATGTAAATATCTACTTGATGTCCAACTAATCTTGTTTTAGTTTTCCCACCCGATACAGCTCTTGCGGCAACCGGGCAGCATCCCATGATGGTCAACAATCAAGCACCACCCCTACCCCGCCCTGCGCGTGGTGGAGTAAGTCGCCACATCTCCACTCTCGCTGGCGCACCTCCAGACCTTCTCCGCAGCATGGAACAATTGTTCGGAATGCAAAACATGCTCAGCGATCTCATGGAACAACTTGGCGACGGTCATCACACAACCATTTCCTTCGAATTGAGAACCAACGGACCTAACGCTGTAATCCCTCGCATGCTTCGAAGACATCAAATCACCATTCCGGAACAAACCGATCTGGATTTGTCTCGGCATCCACGCAAACTGGCAAGTGATTACATGTACGCCGAGACGAGTGCCCGATGGTCCCAGGCCGCTACTATGTGGTACCAGAATTCGGCTCAAGATCGAGCTGCAATCTTCGAACAATCCATCTTCAAACTCCTTGAACCGGCAGCAATTGAGGAGGAGAAAGTGCGCAAAGCGAAAGAGGAAACGGAACGTAAGGCTGCTGAAGCTTTGCGGAAAGAGAAGGAGGAAATGGAACGTAAGGCTGCGGAGGAAGCTGAGGCCGAAGCCAAAGCTGAGGCTGAGAGAATTGAAGCCGAGAATAAGGCAAAGGAGGAAGCACGTCTCGCAGAGGAACAAGCGGAACGCGAGAGAGTCGCAGCTGAGGCTCTGATCGAGAGCTCAAATGCACCAGGAGTCGTTGCGATGGACGAAATCGAAACGAGCGACCCCGCTCCGGCGCCTTCAGATCCAGTCGAAGAGCCTGAATCTCAACCTGCTGCCGATATTGTCGAACCGGCTGCAACGCAATCGACTTCCACCGAACGTATTTTCACTACAATCCGTGGTTCTCGAGTTGACATCACCGAAATGGGCGTTGATCTCGATTTCCTTGAAGCGCTACCTGAAGACATGCGAGAAGAAGTTCTTACTCAACACATCAGAGAACAAGCACGAGCTGCAGCACCTCCCGGTCAACCTTCAACCCTCGATCCGTCGTTTTTGGAAGCTCTCCCGCCTGATATTCGTAACGAACTTCTCGAAGAGGAAGCCGCCGAACGACGACGTCAAGCACGACAAACCAATCGTCAACCGAACGCGCCGGCTGGGGCACCTGGGTCTGCAGTCGACATCGACTTTATCGCGTCGTTGGAAGGTCCCTTACGCCAAGCGGTTTTACTTGATCAAGACGACGATCTCCTCGCGCAGTTCCCACCACACATAGTCGCAGAAGCAACGGCCCTTCGAGAACGTGTTGGACATCGTTTCGGAGCTCCCTTGTTCGGCCATCGTCATGCTATCCAGGCCGAAATTCGTCAACGAAAACCACCTGCTCCGAAACGCAAAGACGGAATCCAATTGCTCGAAAAGTCTGGTTTGGCAACATTGATCCGCTTGACATTCCTACGAAACCGTCCTGAAGCTCTACAAGATATCCTTCTTGAGCTCTGTCGTCATCGTCAAACTCGTATCGAAGTGGTTGGATTGTTACTCTCGATTTTGCAGGAAGGAAGTGCGGATGTCGCAGCCGTGGAGAGAAGTTTCTCCCAACTCTCGCTCAAAGTCAAGGGTCAAGAACAGGGAGTCTCACCAATGAAGGCGAAGACCAAGATGGATTCAAGTTTCATTTCACACATCGCGGGCGAAAATTCTCCAACTCTTATCGCTCGACATTGTCTTGAATTGTTGAATCATCTCATCAAGAACAATCATTCTCTCCCGTTCTATTTCCTCACCGAGCACGATTCGCCTCCAGCATTGAAACGTGTCAACAGCAAAAAGGGCAAAGGCAAGGAAGTCGCGACAAAGGAATCAAGATATCCTCTCAACGCCCTCCTCGGTCTATTGGAGAAATCGGCGATTCTCGAAACCAAAGCCAGCACCGAAGAATTTGCACGACTCTTGGCTGATGTTACGAAGCCGCTTTTATCGCTCCAGAGAAAGACACCTCCTAAGACGGAAGACAAGGCTAAAGAGACTGCTGCACCGACCGCTACCGAACAACCGGCACCACCTGTCGAAGAACCCGCAGCAGCTGCTCCGACAACCGAAACGGACGCACAAGAACCTCCTGCCGCTCCTGCCGCCGAGGGTACCTCCGAACCAGGTCCTTCAACTTCAGCAGCTCCGAAGACCGAGCCCACTCCACCTGTTCGCACTCTCACCCCACCCGCCGTCTCACAACACAATCTCGAACTGCTCGTGTTGATTTTGGTGGCCAAGGAAGTCTCTCGTGAGACCTTCCGTGCAACGCTTGCGACAATGCACAATCTCATGGCTGTTCCAGGCGCATTGGAAGTATTCGGACACGGGTTAGCAAGGGAAGCTCAACGGTACGGTGATCTCGCGCAAAGTGATCTATGGGCGATTGCAAAGAAATTCGAGAAAGCTCAGGCTGCAGGAAATCTCAAAGACGTCGACCTCACAGAGTATACGTCTCGCGGAGCGGATCAAACGAAATTGCTCAAGATATTCAAGGCGATCGATTATCTCTTCAATAAAATCCAGAAGGAGGGTGATGGAGAGAAGGATAAGGACGAAGCTCCTCATTTTGGTGCGTTGGCTATCTACTCTCAACTCTCGCTCGGTCCACTATGGGAGAACCTCAGTACCTGTCTCGGCTATCTCCGCGATAACCAGGAAACGTGGCCGCTTGCTCAACCTCTTCTTCCGATGATCGAGTCGCTTTTGGTCGCTTGCAACCATATCAACACCAGCGCCACCGGCAAAAGAATCCTCGATTCCCCCGAAGCCGAGAAAATCGAACAACTCTTCTTCCGATTCACTGAAGACCATCGCAAGATCCTCAATTACCTCGTCCATCAACAACCCAGTCTCATGTCCGGTTCGTTCGAAATGTTGGCACATAATCCCAAAGTCCTCGAATTCGATAACAAGCGCAACTACTTTAATCGCAAACTCCACGATCGAAAAGGACAACGTGTACCTACTCGGTCCATCTCTCTCAATATTCGTCGCGATATGGTGTTCCTTGATTCTTTCCGTTCACTTTGTTTCCGTACGGGCGAGGAAGTCAAGAATGCTCGTTTGAATGTTCGGTTCCAGGGCGAAGAGGGGGTTGATGCGGGTGGTCTTACTCGAGAATGGTATCAAGTTCTTGCACGACAAATGTTCGATCCGAATTACGCGCTTTTCACACCCGTTGCGTCGGATAGTGCAACTTTCCATCCCAACAAGAGTTCGTACGTCAACGATGAACATCTCATGTTTTTCAAATTTGTCGGACGGATTATTGGCAAGGCGTTATTTGATGGACGATTATTGGATTGTCATTTCAGTCGGGCTGTCTACAAGCATATCCTCAATCGACCGATCTCAGTCAAGGATCTCGAGTACTACGATAACCAATACTACAAGAATTTGATGTGGATGCTCGAAAATCCCATCAGCGATATCGTCACCGAGTCATTCTCGATCGAAGCGGAAGAATACGGCGTTACTCATATTATCGATCTTGTTCCTGATGGTCGTGTCATCCCCGTCACGGACGAGAACAAGTCGGAATACGTCAGACTTGTTTCGGAGTACAGGCTTCAAACGAGTGTCAAGGATCAGCTCAAAGAGTTCCTCACTGGTTTCCACGACATCATTCCCGCCGATCTCGTCTCCATCTTTACTGAGCAAGAACTTGAATTGCTTATCTCGGGTCTCCCTGATATTGACATTGAAGATTGGAAAGCTCATTCAACGTACCTTCATTCCCGTTAACATGGCTGATTATCAGGTACTCGAATTATGAACCATCGTCTCCCCAGATCCAATGGTTCTGGCGTGCAGTTCGATCCTTCGACAAAGAAGAACGAGCCAAACTTCTCCAATTCGCCACCGGCACTTCCAAAGTCCCACTCAACGGATTCAAAGAACTAGAGGGAATGCAAGGTATCCTCAAATGCCCTTGACAATCGCTGACTTGGTTTGTAGGCACCACAAAGTTTACCATTGTCCGAGACTTTGGTCACAAAAATCGCCTTCCTCAAAGTCATACCTGTTTCAACCAAATCGACTTGCCCGAATACGAATCATACGAGCAACTACGCTCCGCATTATTGACAGCAATCACAATGGGCACAGAAGGATTTGGATTCGCGTAGAAGAGGGACGTTTTTCTTGGTCCGCGAGGTTTCACATGGTTTTTGCAAAAGGGAAGGGTGGAATCATCATCATCATTTTTATTTGGCATTGCTAGGTTAAGGGGGCAGGAGAGTGTGTGTGGGTGTGTGTGTGCTGGGAAATAGGATCTTGTTGGATCCACATATTGTTGTTGTTGTTGAGGTGGTTGGTTTGATGTTTTTGTTGGGCTTCATGGTATATCTCGGTGAAAAGTCCATTCGTTGGAGATCTGTTTTTTTCTTTCTTTTCATAGTTTGTTTTTGCTCGTTTCTCTTTTCTTTTTCTTTCAGATTGGCAGCATAGTATTGTTTAGCAGTAGCAGCTTAGTATAATGTATAAACAACGGCATGTCGCGGTGCTGTTGTGGAGCATAACCTTCTCGTTCTTCTTTCTTTGCTGTTGGTGAGGTGTGTTGATGTGGCGGTGATTTCCGTTTTGGGAAGTGGTGAATTTCGCCGCTCTTCTTTGAGGCGAAAATCCTTTTTCTTTGCGGTCCACCACACGGCTGTCGCTGTCACGAGATATTGGAGTGCAGATTCCATTTAAAATGCGCACTTCAGCTTGACACATCACCCCAACTGCAGAAAAAAAATGAACGGACAGACAAACGGGTCTCCAGGCACGACGTCGCCTCTTCGCATTTACGACGCCCGCTCCACAACATTTCCAGGGCCCACTCCTCAGGCTGAAGATTACGAGGATTTTCATGGCCTAGACACTGCCATCGTCATCGATAACGGTATTCATTTCTTATTCTATGGGAAATATTCTGACTGGTATTTTGCAGGTTCGAATCAACTTCGCGCAGGATGGGCACAAGAGACGTCGCCGCGACTTGCGATTGAGAATCTCGTCGCGCGGTACAAAGAGCGCAAGGCCCCACGGACATACTGTCTTGTCGGAAACGATGTCCTCGGAGACCAGGCTGCTCGACTCGCTGCAAAAAGTCCGTATGAAGGACCCGTCGTCAGCAATTGGGATCTAATGGTTACTCTGACCCGTTGTGTTTGATCCGCTGATGGCAACAGGAAACTGTCCTCGATTACACCTTTGTGAAGCTAGGGATTGCCGCAGACTCGCTTCAACATCCTTTGATAATGACAGAACCTGTCTGCAATCCAAACTATAATAGAAAGAGTACTCTCATCTTCTACCTGTTGCTAACATCAGCCATGTCCGAACTACTGTTTGAGACGTACTCGGCACCGTCGGTCTCATACGGCATCGACGCCCTCTTTTCTTACCGACAGAATGTCGAAACTTCCACGTCGACCGGTCTCGTCATCTCCTCCGGAAACCACGCCACCCACATCATCCCAGTAATCGCAGGTCGTGGCATCCTATCGCAAGCAAAACGTCTACAATGGGGAGGAACACAAGCCATCGAGTTCATGCAGAAACTCTTGCAGCTAAAATATCCTGCATTCCCTTCAAAACTCACAATCCTACAAGCTCAAACCCTAGTATGGGACCACTGTTATGTCTCCGAAGATTATGCCACCGAGATATCCTGCATGTTGGACAGAACCCATCTCAAAAAGACAGACCGAACAATCCAATTCCCCTACACCGAATTCGTAACCTCCCTGTTCCACTGTCCACTCTCTCTGACTCCTATAGCTGGCAAACGCAAAAAGCGAAGAAGAGCTCGCCCGCGCACTAGAACGTAAAAAAGAAAGCGGCCGTCGTCTCCAAGAACAAGCAGCCATCCAACGAGCCAACAAACTAGCCCAAAACGAAAACGACCTCATCTACTACCGCAACGTCCTCTCCCACTCCGAAGACGAAGGAAAACGCGAATTCCAACGTCGTGTCGAACAAGAAGGATTCGGCGACGTCTCCGAACTCGAAAAAGAAATGAAACGTCTCGAAGCAGCCATCAAACGATCTAAACAAAAAGATCAAACCTCTGGAACTTCTCAAGTCGATGAGGAAGATGCTCCCCCTACATACCCACTCCTCGACGTGCCAGATGATCAACTTGATGCGGAGGGACTGAAACAGAAACGTCAACAACGGTTGAATAAAGCCGGATATGATGCTAGGATGAGGATGAAAGCAGAGAAAGAAGCCGAACGACGGAGACAAGAAGACGCACAACTTGCGGATGACGAAAAACGAATAAATCATTTCGACGAGTGGTTAGAGTCGAAACGAACCGTACGCAACGAATTGATTGAACGACTTAAAATTCAACGACGTCTGAAAATGGAACTCAACGATCGTAAATCCCTCGCCTCACAAATGCGAATGAAATCCATCGCCAATCTCGCCTCTGATACTCCCAACGGTAAAAAACGCCGAAAAAACGACGACGACATGTTTGGTGCCAACGACGCCGATTGGAATATCTACAAAGATATCGGGACGTCAAAGGAAGGTGCAGAACTCGAGACAGAAGACGATGAGGAAAGAACCATTGAAGCACTTCGTAAATTAGAAGGGATTCTTCTTGTTCATGACGCGGCATTCGATGAAACTCAACTTGTTGATGCGGCAAAAGATCCTTCAAAGTCACTTATACATGCCTTTCTGCGTGGCGCAACAGGACATTTCGATCATAATGACCCAGCTCAAATGCATCAACTACATCTCAACGTCGAACGGATCCGTGTTCCTGAAGTACTCTTCTCTCCTGGAATCGCAGGGGTCGATCAAGCCGGTCTAATCGAGATTTCCTCCGGCATCATGCAACGTAGCGGACACCAAGACGATCTCATCAAAGATATCTTTGTCACGGGCGGGTTTGCGTCGTTGGAGGGTCTGGATACGAGAATTGAACGAGAGCTACGAGCGGTGTTACCGGCGGGGAGTCCGATTCGAGTACGGAAGGCGGGGGATGTGAAATTGGATGCGTGGAGGGGGGCAGCGAAATGGTTTAGGGAGATGGATCAGATGGGTAGAGGGAAGAAATTACTTACGAGGCAGGCATGGGAGGAATGTGGAGGGGAGTATCTCATTGAACATGAAATGGGCAATGTATCCTATTAAATGAGAGAACTTTATACTAGCATTGTCAATACGGAAATCAGTTGATGTTGAGATCTGAAACAGAGATGAGACTGATCCTCTGATTGATCATCTACGAAGCTGGCCAAGTGTACTGCATGCGGTTGTGCATTATTGTTCTTTTATTATACTCGAGTACTTCGGCTTGCACACCCGTCCCGTTGTCATGGGATGATCGCCCTATCGAGCAACCAGATGTCCCCCTTTCGGAATGGTATCCTTACATACCTATCGACGATGTTCCCACTCTGATTGCCAACGACGTCATCATTTCCAATGATACCACTCCCCGACTGCGCTACGGTTATTTTGTAGGTCGTCCTGTGGCCCGATTTTTGAAGCCACAGATAGTCAAATACGTCCCCCCAGCAGCGATGAAAGCCATCTTAAAAATGCCCCCCTTCCTGCACTGGGCAGTCCTCGTCAGCAAAGAGCCACCAATTTCAAAAGATGGGAATCTGGCAGAGCAGCAAGCCAAAGTCCCCGCCCCCACAACAGGTCTTATCTTGGAAATGCGAAATCACATGGCAGACGG